>Ga0209653_1000293_pt1 | contig 44771 bp, 51 predicted proteins | sample SaaInl6LU_22_DNA_FD_184644 | JGI IMG/M metagenome (GOLD analysis project Ga0209653, IMG submission 184644) | Marine microbial communities from expanding oxygen minimum zones in the Saanich Inlet - ESP_116LU_22_DNA (SPAdes) (version 2) | ecosystem: Environmental > Aquatic > Marine > Intertidal... | reverse complement strand
CTCCTGACGTGGTAATCGCTGGCTCAATGGTCCAGTTGGCAAGAGAGTCTATTTTCCAGCTTTGACCGCAGCGTGCTCAATATATCCCTGTATATTTTCACGAATATAATCATAAGGATTCCTAACCCTTCTTTCTACCTTTAATATTATTATTTCTATAATAATATCAATAACTTATAGATTTGCTGATTAATCTAATTTGGTATACATTAAAGTTATACAGTTATCTCTAAGTGCCTGATTTTATTACACGCACTTAAGATTCCTCATTCCCGAGGCGTCCAAGGTGTTATAGTAACGATCGGCTCGTATATTTTTGCCACCAACATATAACGTGTAATTTGCTAAGGGGCCTTTTGAGAGGCTTTACGCCTTTTCAAATGACAAATAGATCATCTGAGCCTAATTTGACGGTATGAAGTTGATTGTTTTTCGCGCCTTTCGGCCCGGCGTTTTAATGCCGCTTTTGATCGCCGCGCTGAGTTTATATCCGGCCGCAGCGGCGGCTTGGCAGAGCCTTGAAACCGAGGCCGGAAGGTCTTTTTATCTCGAAGGCGAGATGATTGCCGGCAAGGCCGAAACCGAGGGCGCGATTTCCATCACCATTGGGCCGCCAGAAGACATGCGCGCCTTGACCAATGGCGAAACGCTTTTTTACCGAAAAATTATTTTGAATTATGGCGACAGCTATATTTGCGGCCTTGAGCGCGAAGTGAAAATTAGCATTGACGGCGCGCTGATTTTGGAGCCCGGCGCCGATGACCAATGGCACATATTCCGCAAGGGTTTCCTCGACCGGTTTTTCGGCCAAATTCTGAGCTATGAAAGCATGCGCTTCAAAGGCGACACGGATGATTTGGCGGCGAAATTATTGGCGGCCAAATCAGAAATTCGGTTTGAGCGAAATGACGATAATTGCGGCGACGACGCAGTGTTTGTTTTCAAACTAGCCAATAAAAAATGAAAAATGGTGCCGGCAGCAAGATTTGAACTCGCGACCCTCTGATTACAAATCAGATGCTCTACCAACTGAGCTATGCCGGCACTGGCGCATGAAATAACCATAAACCAGCCAGAGAGCAAGCGGTTTTTGACGTTTCTGCTAAGTTTTTAACCCACCACTAAACCACCACTCAGCCACTAAAGGGCCACTACGGCGCCACTGCCTCACCTGCACCAAGCGGGCGGGCGCGCGACCAGGCGATGAAGCTGAAGACAGTGATATACATGACAAATAAATACATAATGCCAGTAATGGCAAATTCCGCCCGCTGCAAAAGACTGAGCGCAATGACAAAAGACAAAATATAATTTTGTACGCCAATCTCAATCGAAATACTGCGCGCCTGCCGCTCGCCTAGCGCAAAACGCCGCGCCACAATAAAGCCAATCAGCATCATGCTGGCGTTCAGCAATAAGCTAATCAGCCCCGCATCAAGCACAATATTCAGCAATTGATGGCGCAATGACCACAACATCACAGCCATGGTGAACAGCAAAAAGGCGAAGGATAAACGCGTCGCCCAGGGCTCAATAAGCGCCGCCATAGCGGTGAAAAAATGCCGAAAACTCATGCCAATTATCACCGGCACAATCAGCGTGATGAAAATAAATACCATCGTGCGCACCACCGGCAGACGAATATCGCTGGCTTCACCAGCGAATATGTCGAGCCCAAGATTGACGTAAAACGGCACAGTCAATAAGGCCGCCAAGCCGGAAATCACCGTCAACACAATGGATAAGGCGACATCGCCGCGCGCCAAATGGCAGAAGAAATTCGACGTCGCCCCGCCCGGACACGCGGCCAGTAATATCAGCCCAATGCCAATGGCCAAGGGCGGTTGCAGCAGCCACACGAGAAAAAACCCAGCCAGCGGCAAAACCAGCAATTGACCAATCAGCCCAAGCGCCACGCCGCGCGGGTCAGTGCCAATTTTGGCAAAATCACGCAGCGTCAAAGTCAGCCCCATGGTCAACATAATGACCCAAAGCGCTATTGTGCCAAGCAGCGATAGCGACACGCCAAAAACTTGCATGCCCAATAGGTTGAGACCGTCAAGACTGGTATGCATCATGGCGGTTACACGTCTTGCTTGGGCAAGTCCCAACCGGCTTTGGCGACAAAGGCTTGGTCATCGGCTATCAAACCGGCAACCGACGGACGGGCGCTGCAGCGCTGATAATGCGCCGCCAAATTCGGAAACCGCGTGGCCGGAATATCAAAGCCAACAAATGACAGACTATATAATTGGCAAGTGACGGCAATATCGGCGATTGAGAAGGCATCGCCAGCAAACCATGTTTTGCCATCTAATTGGTTTTCCAAATAGGTCAGCAATGTTTTGGCGACCGTTTCAAAACCCGCTTTGGCAGCTTCATAATCAGCCGCTTTGCCGCTTGCCAGATTGAAAAAAACCGGCCGAAACACGCCCATGCCTATTTTCGACGCCATTTCGCTGTCGCAAAATTCTTCAATCCACAAAGCCCGCCCAAGCGCTTCCGCCGCCGCTGGAAATAATGCTGGTTCTGGCTTTAAGCGGTCGAAATAGGCGCAAATTGCCGAACTGTCATTAATCGCATAATCAGGATTGGCCGGATCTGGCAACAGCGCCGGAACGCGTTTTAAAGGGTTTATGCGCTCAAAGCCTTCCGGCCAGCCAAGCGGACTTGGCCGCGGGTCATAGGCATAATCAATGGCTTTTTCTGCCGCCACAATACGGGCTTTTTTGACAAAGGGGGAAAGCGGCGCGCCAAGTAATTGCATAATCATCTCCGTTACAAACTGCGGTTATTTTGACCCAAGCCATGGCTCAGCGCAAGCAGCAACAGCTTTGACCTTGGCCGCAGCAATGCTAGTGTGGGCGCTTGTTGGGGGAAATCATGAGCCTTATTTTTGCAGCTAAATCAATCATCACCATGAATCCAAGCCAAGCGCGCGCCACTCATATGGCGGTGCGCGATGGCCATATTCTCGCCGTCGGCGACGCCAGCCATATTGCGCAATGGCGGCAGGCTTGGGGCGACATGCCAATTGACGAAAGCTTGAGCGATAAAATTTTAATGCCCGGCTTTGTCGAGGGCCACACGCATATGATGGAAGGCCTGTTCTGGAATTATGACTATGTCGGCTATTACGACCGCGAGGGGCCGGACGGCAATGTGATTGCTGGTTTGAAATCGATTGACGATGTCGTCGCCCGCCTGTCGCAGATTAATCAGCAGCGCGACGATAAAACCCAACCGCTGATTGCCTGGGGATTTGACCCGATCTTTTTCGACGGACGGCGGATGAATACGGCCGACTTGGACAAGGTCAGCACGGATTGTCCGGTGATTGTGCTGCACGCCTCTTTGCATATTCTCAACACCAATAGTCTGGTGATTGAGCAAGCCGGCGTGACACCGGGCGATAATAATGAGGCGGTGCGGCGCGACGAAAATGGCCACCCATCGGGTGAATTTTTGGGGCAATTGGGCATGTATATGGCAATGCGCACCACGGGGCTGGATCTTTTGGGGGCGGCGGGCTCAGCCCAAACGCTGATAAATTTCGCCAATGTGGCGCGCCAAACCGGCGTCACCACGGCCACTGATTTGGCCAATCCAGTGCCGGTTGAGGCGGTGCAAACCATGCGCGACACTGTTTCGCAAGATAGTTTTCCCATGCGCTTGGTGGTGGCTTTTCAAGGCGGCGGCGCCGACCCGCAAGCCGGTATTGCCAGAATTCAGGAATTACAAAGCCAGCAAACCGATAAATTGCGGTTTTCGCTGGTTAAATTTGTCGCTGATGGTTCGATTCAAGGATTTAGCGCGCGGCTTAAATTTCCCGGCTATTTCAACGGCGCCGATAATGGCCTTTGGTATATTGAGCCCGACCGGTTGAAAGCGCTGATTTCAGCCTATCATGCGGCTGGTATTCAGATTCACATTCACACCAATGGCGACGAATGCACAGATGTGGCGCTTGATGCGATTGAAGCGGCCTTGCGCGAAAACCCATGGCCCGACCACCGCCATACATTACAACATTGCCAAATGGCCAATCGAGCGCAATTTAAGCGCATGGCCAAATTGGGGGTTGGGGTTAATCTGTTTTCCAATCATTTATATTATTGGGGTGATGCGCATATTAACATCACCATGGGGCCTGAACGCGCCGCTCGACTGGATGATGCCGGCGGGGCGCTGGCGGAAAACGTGCCCGTGGCCATTCACTCTGATGCGCCAGTGACAGCATTGGCGCCGCTATTTACCGCTTGGTGTGCGGTCAATCGGGTGAGCTCCAAAGGGGTGAAATTGGGCGGCGAGACGGAAAAACTGACGGTCGAACAAGCGCTTTATGCCATCACAATGGGGGCCGCCTATTCGCTGCATATGGACCATGAAATTGGCAGTCTTGAAGTCGGCAAACGCGCTGATGTAGCAATTTTGGAAGCAGACCCATTGCAAGTTGAGGCCGCGCATTTGAAAGATATTGCGGTTTATGGCACGATTTTGGGCGGCAAGGTTCACGTCAATAAACGCGGCGCAAAATAGAGAATGAGCAATAAAGTCGTCCCCATCACCATCATCGCCGGATTTCTCGGCACGGGCAAAACCAGCCTGTTGAACCATCTTTTGGCGCATGCTGAGGGGCGGCGATTGACGGCGCTGGTCAATGACTTTGGCGCATTGAATATTGATAGCGAATTAATTGCGGCGCAAAATGGCAATCAAATATCGCTGGCCAATGGCTGCGTGTGTTGCTCGATTGGCGATGATTTAACGCTGGCTTTAGCGCAAGTGATGAATCAAACGCCGCGCCCAGACCATATTTTGATTGAAGCCAGCGGCGTCGCTGATCCGGCGCGGATTGCTGGTTTTGCCCAAGTTGACCGGGAGTTGCGCCTCGACGGTATTATTACGCTGGTCGACGCCCTCGCCCATCAGCGCCACGCCAATGACCCACATTTGGCGGATAATTATCAGCGGCAAATTGAGGCTGGGCATTTTTTGCTGCTGTCGAAAACAGATTTGGCAAGCGCCGCCCAGACGCAAAGCGTTAGCCAGCAATTGGCAGCGCAAAAACCAACAACGCCGATTGCCATAATTGAGCATGGGGTGTTTGACGCAAAGGTTTTGCTGGGCCTCAATGAGACCGGTCTATTGCCAGCGCAAGCAGAGATTAAGCATGACTTGCGGCAGTGGTCGGCGCATATGACGGCGCCTGTGCCGCGACTTGATTTGCTTAATAGCCTGAGCACGCTGGCACCACATTTATTGCGCGCCAAAGCGGTTTTGCACGATGCCGAAGGGGCTTATGTGCTGCATTACGCTGGCGGGCAAAGCTCTGTATCACCCTTTGACGCCAGCCCGTCGGGGCATTTTGTGTTGATTGGCAAACCAGATATGCCTGATGACGCCAGCCTGGCGCAGCTTTTGACGCCGCAGGCGCCCTTGCCCGCCCACCGGCAAACCGAGGCCAGACAATGAGCTGGGACCTGCCAACGCGGCTGTTTCACTGGAGCTTTGCAGTGGTGATTATTGGCGCTTATATTTCCGGCGAAAATGGCTTTACCAATGGGCATGAATTATTTGGTCTGAGCGCTCTTGGGCTCTTGGTGTTTCGCTTTATTTGGGGATTTGTTGGCCATCAAACGGCGCGATTTTCATCGCTGCTGCACAGCCCAAAAATAATCTGGGCCTATGTCACAGCGATTATGATGCGTCGCCCACCGCATTACATCGGTCATAATCCGCTCGGCGGGCTGGCCGTGGTGGCGCTGTTCGCGATCACTGGCGGCATGGCACTCACCGGCCCGTGGAATAGCGACGATATTTTATATGACGGGCCAATGGCAGTGATTGCGCCAGAGCTTTTTACGCAATTTTCGCCAATCGCCGGCAAATGGCACGACCGGTTACATTTATTGGTCATTCCGCTGGTCGGCCTTCATTTATTGGCAATTTTGGTGCATAAAATATGGCTCAAAGAGCCGCTGGTAGCGCGGATGATCAGCGGCACGGATTTTGCTAATAATATGGGCGCGCCAATTAGCCCGACGCGCAGCCGTTATGGGGTGGGACTATTGGTTATTTGTTTAGCTGGCGCTTTGTCTCTCGCCTTGCTGACACCAAATTATTGAGGCGGTGCTGACGCTGACTGGATTATTTCTTATTGCGGTAGGATTGATGACAGGATTTGCATGTGGCGCCCAAATCTTTCGCCGCTTGCGCGGTTTTAGCCTTATCGCCACTCGCGGCCATGGCCGCTAAATGCCGCGCTGCTGCTGCATTGGCTGCCGCTTTATTTGAGAAATCATCTTGGTTTTCCCAAATTGCAGGCTTGGCGCCTTCGCTTTTGCTGCCTTGGGGAAAATACACTGGCATTTTATCGGCCCAGTCGGCCATTTTTGTCGCCGCTGCTTCAATGGCGGCAAAATCGCCTGCCCCCAAATGGGTTTTGAAAATCGCCTGAATATCGCGACCGCTGGTCTTGAAATTATCAATGCGTTTTTCGACAACCGCATCGACATTGGAGTCATGCTTGCCATGATGCGCCGCCTGCGCCGACATGGTGAACACCATGCCGGTTACCGCAAGGGCGGAAAAAATATGCCGATAGATTGTCAAATTAAGCTCCAATTAATCGCGGAATGATGGATCGAGGCGATCCAATTTGCGCAATAAAGCCGGCCACGCCAGCATATCAACGCCAGAGGTGAACAGGGTTGATGACTGTGCCTCAGTGGTCGCCAAGGCTTCTTTACTCGGCATGTTCAATTCTGCCACTTGGGCACGAACTTGTGCTGTACAGGCGCGCTCAAGGAAGTAAATGGCGACAAAGGCCAAGGCGCAATTTTCGCCCACCGCCAGCGTGCCGTGATTGCGCAGCATGAGCAGTTTTTTATCGCCAATATCGTTAATCAAACGCTCGCGTTCATCTAAGTTAAGCGCCACGCCCTCATAGTCGTGATAGGCCAAATTCGGTATCACCAACATCGAAGGTTGGGAAATCGGCAGCAAGCCGTCCTTTTGCGCTGACACGGCCACACCATCATCTGTGTGCACGTGCAACACGCATTGCGCATCTTCACGGGCCGAGTGAATGGCCGAGTGAATGGTGAAACCGGCTGGATTGACGAAATACGGGCTATCCATAACGATATTGCCCTCAAGGTCAATTTTAACCAAGCTGGAGGCGGTGATTTCTTCAAACAACATGCCATAAGGGTTGATCAGAAAATGGTGTTCTGGCCCCGGCACGCGCACGGAAATATGCGTGAAAATCATATCATCCCAGCCATACATGGCAATCAAACGATAGGTCGCGGCCAAATCTACCCGCAAGGCCCATTCTTCGGCACTGACCAAATCTTTGACGCTTTTCATTTCTTCTGCAGCTGACATTTTTATCTCCCCATTAATTGTGTTGACGCGGACTGTGTATCGCGGCCCAGCGCCAGGACTTAATTTAACTTATCATCATGCAAAACACGATTTATGGCAAGTTGCCAAATGTGTTTTTTTGCCGCTCTGTGCGCTGCATCCATGGACGGCTCAAACTGGCTTTGCAGCGCCCAATTGGCCGCTAAGTCTTGCAAATTGGCAAACCAACCAAGCTGCAACATGGCCAGCATGGCGGCGCCGAGCGCCGTAGTTTCGGTGATTTCTGGCCGGTCGATTGGGCAGTCGCACATATCGGCGAGGTTTTGGCATAACCAATCATTGGCCACCATGCCGCCATCAACCCGCAAATGAGGCGGCACATCGAGGCCAGCCGCCGCCATATCATCGCCAATTGCCTGCATTAAATCGGCGGTTTGCAAACTCACCGCTTCAAGCGCCGCACGGACAATTTCAGCCCGCCCGGTATCGCGGGTCATGTTAAAAATCGCCGCCCGCGCATTGGGCGCCCAATGCGGCGCGCCAAGGCCGGTGAATGCAGGCACCATCACCACTTGGCTGTCAGCCCGCGCCTGCTCGGCCAGCGCTTGCGTCTGCGACGCTTTTTCAATAATTTGCAAGCCATCGCGCAGCCATTGAATAATCGCGCCAGCCATGAAAATACTACCCTCAAGGGCGTAATGGGTTTGGCCATTAAGCCGATAGCCAATGGTCGTCAGCAAACGGTTTTGCGACGCCACCGCCCGCGTGCCCGTATTGGCCAAGACAAAACAGCCGGTGCCATAGGTTGACTTAATCATGCCGGTTTGAAAACACGCCTGACCAATGGTCGCCGCCTGCTGGTCGCCAGCCATGCCACAAATCGGTAGGCTTGCGCCCAAAACCGAGGCCTCACTATGGCCGAAATCAGCGGCATTATCGCGGACTTCCGGCAATAGGCTGGCAGGAATATTGAACAGCGCTAATAAGTCTTCATCCCATTGATTGTCGTGAATGTTAAATAGCGAGGTGCGCGCGGCATTGCTGGCGTCGGTGACATGCGCCTGCCCATTGGTCAATTGCCAAACCAGCCAACTATCAATTGTGCCAAAGGCAAGCTCGCCAGCTTCCGCCCGCGCCCGCGCGCCATCGATATGGTCAAGCAGCCAAGCGAGCTTGCTGGCCGAGAAATAGGGGTCGAGCAAGAGGCCGGTTTTGGCGCTGACCATGGCCTCATGACCTTGCATTTTCAAATCGTCACAAAATTCTGCGGTGCGCCGGTCTTGCCAAACAATGGCATTGGCCAACGGCTGGCTGGTGGCACGATCCCATAAAACGACGGTTTCGCGTTGATTTGTAATGCCAATACCGGCGCAATTTTCGGCGCCGTTTTCATCCAACACTTGCCGACATACTTGCAGCGTGGTCTGCCAAATTTCCAACGCGTCGTGTTCCACCCACCCATCGGCTGGGAAAATTTGCCGGAATTCGCTTTGCCCAAGGCCGAGCACTTGACCATTGCGAGCAAAGGCCAAAGCCCGCGAAGAGGTTGTGCCTTGATCAATACTGAGAATAAACTGGTCGCTCATATTTTTCTCCTGCCGGTTGCGCTAATGCATTTCACGCTAAACCGTGATACTCAAACTATGCAATATAAGTGCACCATGTTATAGGCCGTAGAATGACACAGAAACTCGACACCCGAAAGCTGGCTTTTGTTGCCAGCAATAATCCAGATGCTGAAGCGGCGCGGCAGAGTTTGCATGCCCGCTATAATGGTGTCGAGGTCGACCAAGCCGACGTGATTATTGCGCTAGGCGGCGACGGGCTCATGCTGCAAACACTGCATGCCAATATGAAAAATGGCACGCCAATTTTTGGTATGAACCATGGCTCCATCGGTTTTTTGATGAACCGGTTTGAAGAAGATGGGCTGATTGACCGCCTCAGCCAAGCCAAATTATCTTTGCTGCACCCGCTGAAAGTGATTGCCAAAACCGCCAGTGGCGAAACCCATGAGGCATTGGCCATTAATGAAGTGTCACTGCTGCGCGAAACAGCGCAAGCCGCCAAGCTGGAAATTTCTATTGATGGGCGCGTGCGCATGGAGGAATTGATTTGCGACGGGGTTTTGGTGGCAACGCCAGCCGGTAGCACCGCCTATAATTTATCTGCGCATGGGCCGATTTTACCCATTGATGCGGCACTTCTGGCGTTAACGCCAATTTCTGCTTTCCGGCCGAGACGCTGGCGCGGCGCGGTTTTACCGGAAAAGGCGCAAGTCATTATTAAAACCCAAGAGGCCGACAAACGTCCGGTCAGCGCGGTCGCCGATCACGCTGAATTTCGTGACGTCATTGAAGTCGAGATTAAACAAGACCGCAGCCATCAGCTGTTCATGTTGTTTGATGCTGACCATAGTCTTGATGAGCGGATTTTGGCTGAGCAATTCAGCCAGTAATTACATGCCGCCGGTGATGTCTTCGCGCGGGTCGCCATAACCTGCATTGGCCTGAATGCGGAGATATTTTTTATCGCCATCGACTTCAATAAATGGCTGCACAGTGACCACATCACCGCATTTGGCAATCGCTTCAGCGACGTCATTGCGCTCAGCTAATTTTTGCAAATTCATACGGGTTGGAAAAATCACCGTCCGCGTGCCCGCATCGGCGTCATCCATGGCCTGCTGCGGCGTCAACCAGACACTATCGACGCTTTCACTGCCATCGTGCAAACCAATATGGTCTTGCGGCGCGCGCACTAAATAGAAATAAGTGTCAAAGCGCTTTTTCATCATGTCGGGGGTTTTCCAATGAGCAAAGTGACCGAGCGCATCGACGGCAAACTCAAGCCCTTCTTCTTCGGCGAAAGCCAGCATGGTGGCGTCGCGATTGTTAAATCGGGTGCGCCAGTTTTCTAATTGCGCCAAACGCTGAGCCGAGACAAAGTCGCTCTGCCCCTTTTCGCGCGCCATGAGAATGCCGCATTCCTCGAAAGACTCGCGGATCGAGGCAATACGCAGGGCCAATTCAGTGTCAGAAAAGCCGTCCGAATTCGGGCAAAAATTGCGCAATGTGGCGTCATAATCTGCCGCATCTACCTTGCCGCCCGGAAACACTAAAGCGCCAGAGGCAAAGTCAATTTGGTGATGGCGCACCACCATAAATACTTCCAGACCGGCGACGCCATCGCGCACAATCATCACTGTCGCCGCAGCGATAAAGTTTTCTGCCTCACTCATTGTCGTCTCCCTATCTGCCAGCGAGTGTAATGCGTGATGCGAGAAAGGCAAGTCCGCCGCATAGAATTAAATAGCCAATACAGGCGCTGCTGATGGCGCCAAAACCAACCCCCATATCAAGCAAGGCGCTGAATAAAACCGGCGCGGCGGCGGTTGAAAAAATGACAATCGCCGTGGTCATGGAGCGAATGGCGCCAAGGTTTTTCGTGCCAAATAATTCTGGCCATAAAGCGCCACTCAATGGCGCCGCCATGCCCAAATTCACCCCCATGAAAATCAAATAAGCAAACGGCGCAATGGCGGCGGGAATGAATGTCGGCAACAACAAAACCGCAAAGCCGAGGGCCAGCGGCACAAAGGCAAAGGGAAATAAGCGCAGGCTGGTATAGCGGTCAACCAAAGCCCCGAAAATAAGCGAGGTGATGATTTTCGTGACAGCGTAAAAAGCGAAGGCGCTAGCCAAAGCGGTGAGTGACCATTGATAGGCTTGCGCCAATTGCACTTGATGAAAAAACATGCCGGTCAGCAAAAATGGGGAGGCGGTATAGAGCGGCAACAGCATGTAGAAACGAATGTCGCGCAAAACCTCGCGACGGCCAGCGACGATGGCGCCATGCCCCGTATCGGCCTCGTCGGCTTGTGCGGCGGGCGCAAAGCGCGAGAAATAAGCCTGCACCGGCAAGGCAATGAATAGCAAGAAGCCACCCGCCAAAAGCCAGCTTTGCTGCCAGCCGACCCACATTAATACGCCAATCAACAAAAGCGGAAACACGCCTTCTGTGGTTGCATAGCCAAGCTGAATAAACGCCACCGCCCGCCCGCGCTGCGCGGTGAAAGCGCGCGAGATGGCGGTCATGCCCGTATGGCTGCTCAGCCCCTGACCAAAATGGCGCAGTAAAAATAGGGCGATGGCCAGCGCGATTACATTTTCTGCCAGCCCCATGAGCAAACAGCCGGCGGCAAAGCCGACCAATGTCAAAGCGGTAAAACGTGGCAAAGACCAATGGTCAATGAGGCGGCCAGAATATAAAAGCGCCAGCCCGCTGAGCAAAGTCACCGATGAATAAAGCGCGCCAAAACTGGTGTTGCTCAGGCCAAAACTCGCTTTGATTTCTGCGCTATGCAGGGAGATGAAAAATGTCTGACCAAAATTCGACAACCCCATCATGCTAAAGCCGAAGAATAAAAAGCCAGCATGGCGGCGCAGAAAGCTGAAATATGTCATGCACAGGTGATAACTTCTCGCCCTTCTCTGGGCAAGCGGTTTAGTGCTTATTTAGCGTGCTCAAGACAACTGGCGACGGCGGGGTCAAGGGCCAGACGTTCGGCGTCAATGGCTTCACCACACGACACGCAATAGCCATAGTCGCCGCTTTCGAGGCGCTTGAGGGCTGCGTCAATCATTTGCAATTTGCGTGCCCGACGCCTTTGCGTCTCGGCGGCCATGGCTTGGCGTTGCAGCGCATCCATACGCGACAAGCGCCCCTGTTGGGTTTGGTCCAACGCCACTGGCGCCGCATCTTGCACGCTTGCCGCCATCAGGCTTTCAATTTCGCTTTTTTGTTCGGTTAAAAGCGCGCGAATTTGTTGCTCAGTGATTGCCTTTTTCTCTGCCATGCGTGTAGATTACCGCCAAAGGGAGAAATTGACCATGCTTGAAGGTATTAAAGTCGTTGAAATGGCAACCTATATCGCCGCCCCCGCCGCTGGTGGCATGTTGGCTGACTGGGGCGCCGATGTCATTAAAATCGAACCTCTGGGCGGCTGCCCAATGCGCAATTTCTTTGCCACGGCCATGACCGATGACTATCCAGATAATCCGGTTTTTGCCCTCGATAATCGGGGCAAGCGCGCTGTCTCTATTAACACGTCAACGCAAGAAGGGGCCGACCTTGTGCGGCAAATTATTGCCGATGCCGATGTGTTCATCACCAATGTGCGTCCGGCGCAATTGGAAAAACAGGGCCTTGATTTTGCCAGTCTTAATAAAATTAACCCGAAAATGGTCTATGCCAGCGTCACCGGTTTCGGTCTAGAGGGCGACGAGCGCGACAAGCCGGGGTTTGATACAGCCGCCTTTTGGGCCAAGTCTGGCATTGGCTGGATGATGACGCCAAAAGGCGCCTCACCCGTGCCACTGCGGGTTGCGGTCGGCGATCACATCACTGGCATTAGCACTGCCAGCGGTATTCTCGCCGCCCTGCTGAAAGCCCGCGACACCGGCCAAGGCACATTGGTTGAGGGGTCGTTGGTGCGCTCTGGGGCCTATGTGGTGGGGTCAGATTTTTCAACCTATATGCGCTATGGCCGCATTGCCCGCTCGCGCCCGCGCGAAGAAGCGGTTGTGCCGTCGAGTAATTTTTTCAAAACCGCCGACGATTTATGGCTGTTTCTCAATTCGCGCCCCGGTGAGCCGGATTGGCCAGAAATGGTGCGGGCTTTGGAACTTGAGCATATTGACGGTGACGAACGTTTTTCATCTTTCCGCGCGCGCCGCAAAAATGGTACGGCTCTGGTGAAAATCATGGATGAAGCCTTTGCCAAACGGCCATTGGCGGAATGGGGCGAGCGACTGGATGCCGAGGGCATTATTTGGTCGCCCGTGCAATCTTTTGCGCAAGCCTTGGAAGATCCGCAAATGGAAGCGGCTGGCGTGTTTGTTGACATGCCAAAAGCCGATGGCAGCAGCTATAAAGCGCCAGCCTCGCCAATTCGGTTTTCCGACACCAACACCGACCCGAAAGGCCCAAGCCCCGAAATTGGCGAACATACATTAGCCGTGTTGCGCGATTTGGGCGTTGATGAGGCGACCTGCTCAGCTTTGCTTGAGAATAAAATTATTCGCCAACATTAAGGTTGAGACGGAGTTGCTGGCGGTCGAGATAAAGATAGCGACCGACCAACATCACGAATGGAAATAAGGTGCCAAAGACAACACCGTCAGCCAGCCCCATGGCGCCTCGGTTGAAGATGAATATTGACACATAGGTCAGTGGCATCATCAGCACCGCATAGGCAATGATGTGAATGGTCGTTGGCCACCATGTATCGCCACGGGCACGCAAGGACATGGCAAGTAAGGATTGACCCGTGTCAAAAATCAACGCCATGGACATGAATATTAAAAGCTGTGTCGCCAGGGCAATAACTGCCGGGTCTTGGCTGAAAAAGCCAGCAAAGCCCTCAGCGTAAACCACCAAAAACAGGCCGCAAATAATCATCAGCAGCGATTGCACGCCAAGCCCCAACCAGGCCCACCGCTTGACGCCGCGAAAATCACCGGCCCCATAAGCATTGCCAACACTCACCGAGGTGGCGACGCCAAAGCCCAGCCCCATCATGAAAAATAGAGCAAAGGCGGTGATTGAGATGACATGCGCCGCGACCACTGTCATGCTCAACCAACCAGCAAAAACCACCAGCGCATTAAAGGCGGTGTTTTCAATACCCATGGAAACGCCAGTGGCATAGCCGATTTGGCGCAAACGCGCACCCGCCCGCCAACTGAATTTAGGGCGCGGCGTGACGCCGAATTTCTGGCGATCGAGAACAAACCAAATATAGGCAAAAATGCCAATCATCTGGAAAAACCGGACGATGAGCGTGGCCCAAATCGAGCCTTCAGCGCCCAATTCCGGAAGGCCATATAGCCCGTAGACCAGAACATAATTGGCGCCGACATTAACGATATTGGCAATCAGCATAATCACCATGCCGGGCCGTGTGTTGCGCACGCCCTCAAGAAACATGCCGCTGACCATATGCAAAGAAGCCAAGGGCAAGGTCATGCCAGCAATAAATGATATGTAACCAGCTTTCTCGGCGATTTCTGGCTCAATACCCCAGAGCAGTAATAATATTTCACCAAAGGCGCAAACGACAAAACCAATGAGCCCAATGGCCAGCGCCCATGGCAGCGCAATCCACCAAATCTCGCCGGTCTTTTGTAACTCGCCGGCGCCAAACCGGTTTGATACCAGCACCGAAGTGCCCATTATCAGACCCAACATAATCAGAATGAAGATATTATGCGGCACCAGCCCAACCCCAAGGTAAGCCAAATGTTCCGACGCATAGCGGCCAACCATGACGGTGTCGACGACGGTCAGCGTCATAATGCCTATTCGCGAAATCACCACCGGCCAAGCCAAATTGGCCAGTGTCAAAAAATCCTTGAACAATTGCGCCATCAGCCGGCCACTTCTGGCAAACCGAAGTGAACAATCTCATCTAAAGCTGGACGCGGCCGTTCACTGGGGGCTTCGGCGGCGGTTCCAAGATACATAAAGCCAGCGATTTCATCGCCTTCTTGGCCTCCCAAACGAGCCAAAACTGCAGGCTCATAAGCCGCGGCACCGGTTAGCCATTGGGCCGCAAAACCCATGGCTTGCGCCGCCATTAACAGGTTCATGCAAACCGCGCCAGCGCTGAGAATTTGCTCTGAACGCGGAATTTTTGGGTGCGCGACGGGGCACGCCAATACGGCAATCACGCAGGGCGCGCGCAAAAATTGCTGTGCCGCAGCCTCTTGCAAACTGGTCTCCGCATCGCCATTGCCGGCCACAAAGGCGGCTTGCGTCACAGCACCAAGGGTGGCGCGATCATCGCCTTGCACGACAACAAACCGCCATGGCGCTAATTTTCCATGATCAGGCACGCGCGCGGCAATGGTCAGAATTTGCTCAAGCGCTGCCGCATCCGGCCCTGGCGCCAGCATATGGCGCGCCATCACCGAACGACGCTTGTGCATAAATTCTAAAATGTGAGACGCCGACATAACACCACCATGATTTGTTGAATTGCCTTTGGCTTATCGTTGGCCCAATATAAAGTCAAGAAAACAGAAGAAAATGCCACGTTACGCCGCCCATCTCCTTGCCATAGCTCTCGTCTTCGGCGCCGCGCCAGCTGCCGCCAGCGCATGGGTGGTAGCCGAAGATGTGACCAAACTAAGTCTCAGCCTTGAGGCCAATCGTTTGCGCTATCAGCAGAGCCTGCCCAGCGACGGCGCGCCGGTGAACCTAAGCAGAAAGGTGCGCCAAGACAGCAGGCAGTTGTTTGTTGAACATGGATTGACCGAGAAATGGACGCTCACCGGCAAGGCGTTTGACAGCCGTCTACAAATTGATGCGACGACCTATGACGAATGGCAAATCGCAACTGGCCTGCGCCGCGATACACCATTGTTGCGCACCCGGCTAATGCCACCATATTTTTATCGGACAATTGAACGGTTGTGTGAAGACTGTCATTTGCATCGCGACCGCGTGGCCAGCCTCGAAGTTACAGCGCGTTTCGACCAGCAAAGCACGCGCGCCGATAACACGGATGTTGGCCTAATCCTGTCTTTGGCTGACAAGATTTTGATCAATCATTTTAGCCTGATGCAACAAATTCAATATGGCACGGGCGGCGATAAGCTACAGCAATGGCACAAATGGAGTTATCGTTTCGAAATGGGCTTTGGCGCCCAATGGCGGGTCGGTCAGCAGAGCGAAGCCTTTTGGGACCGGCCATCCGATTACGCCAATTTAACGCATGGCTATTATCTTGAATGGCACCGGCCAGCCTCTCATATGGCGATTATTTTACTGCATGGTGACAAGCGGGACGGCAGCCAGCCCTATGCGTTCGACACCACAAGATTAGAGCTGCGAATGACGTTCTAAGGGCGTAAATCCGGCGGCGTGGCTTCGGCCTTAATGGCCTCAACCACCTCATCAAGCGCTTGCACGGTTTGGTCGTTCGAGCCAAGCCGACGCATGGACACTGTGCGCCCCTCGGCCTCGCGCATACCAACGGCGAGAATGACCGGCACTTTAGCAACCGAATGCTCGCGCACTTTATAATTGATTTTTTCATTGCGCGTATCGGCCCGCACCCGCACGCCTTGAGCGCTCAGGGCAGCTGCCACCTGATGGGCATAATCATCGGCTTCTGTTGTAATCGGGCACACAATCACTTGCTCGGGCGATAGCCATAGTGGCAATTTACCGGCATAACTCTCAATCATAATGCCAATAAAGCGCTCCAAAGTGCCCAAGACGGCACGGTGCAACATCACCGGACGGTGCTTGTCGCCATCTTCGCCAATATAGGTGGCGTCAAGGCGCTCGGGCAGCACAAAGTCGAGCTGCAAAGTGGCGCATTGCCACGTGCGGCCAATCGAATCGCGCAAATGATATTCAATTTTCGGGCCGTAAAACGCTCCCTCGCCGGGCAATTCATCCCATGCCAAGCCAGCCGCTGACAAGGCCTCGCGCAAACCATTTTCAGCCCGATCCCAGACCTCATCGGAACCGGCGCGATTGTCTGGCCGCAGGGCGAGTTTTACCGACACATCGGTAAAGCCGAGGTCGTCATAGACTTGCCGCACGAGGGCGCAAAAATCGACGGCTTCAGCAATGATTTGATCCTCACGGCAAAAAATATGCGCGTCATCTTGCGTCATTTGACGCACACGCATCAAACCATGCAGGGCGCCATGCGGCTCATTGCGGTGACAACAACCAAACTCAGCCATGCGTATCGGCAAATCGCGATAGCTTTTAATGCCCTGTTTGAAAATTTGCACATGGGCCGGACAATTCATTGGCTTCAAGGCCATGAGATGAGCATCGGGTGAAATAATCTGCTGGCCATCTTCCGCCGTCGGCACTTCATCGGGCACGACAAACATATTCTCGCGAAACTTATCCCAATGGCCCGACTGCTCCCAGAAACGGCTGTCGAGCACTTGCGGGGTTTTAACTTCTTCATAATCATGTGACGACAAGCGGCGGCGCATATATTGCTCCAGCGCCTGCCAGATCACATAGCCTTTGGGATGCCAGAAAACCGAGCCTTGCGCTTCTTCTTGCAAATGGAATAAATCCATTTCGCGACCAATTTTGCGGTGGTCGCGCTTTTCGGCTTCTTCGACCATATGCAGATAGTTTTTCAAATCTTTTTCATGGCCCCAGCAGGTGCCATAAATCCGCTGCAACATTTCATTTTTGCTATCACCGCGCCAATAAGCGCCAGCCAATTTGGTTAATTTGAAGGCTTTGCCAAGCTTGCCAGTGGACGGCAAATGCGGGCCACGGCACAGGTCTTTCCAGGCGCCTTGCCGATAAATGCTGACATCCTCGCCCTCAGGAATTGAGGCGATAATTTCAGCCTTATAGGCTTCACCAATTTCATTAAAATGGGCAATGGCTTCATCGCGGGCCCATACTTCGCGGGTGATTGGCTCATTGCGCGCGACAATTTCATGCATGCGTTTTTCAATGATTTCCAAATCATCAAGGCTGAAAGGTGTGTCGCGGGCGAAGTCATAGAAAAACCCGTTTTCAATGACCGGCCCAATAGTTACTTGTGTGCCGGGGAATAATTCTTGCACCGCTTCGGCCATCACATGGGCGCAATCATGGCGCATTAACTCAACACCCTCATCATCATCGGCAGTGATGACGGCAATATTGGCATCTTTTTCAATGCGCGTCGCCAAATCAACCAGCTCGCCATCAAGTTTAATCGCCAGCGCTTTTTTCGATAAGGATTTGGAAATCGAAGTCGCAAAGGTCAGCCCGTCGAGCGGTTCGTCAAATTGGCGTGTGGCACCATCGGGTAAAGTCAGCGTTATCATTTTATATTTCCGTCATTTCTTATCATCAGCCGTTCGCACATGCGCACGGACACCCCAAGGTGCATACCAAGCTCCGCGCAAAATCTCAACAGGAACTGGGTCAAAACCATGGCCCGCACCTAATTTTTCAAATGGATGGCAGCGCGCCAGTCTTTTGAGCGTCAACCAGCCGCCAGCCCATGCCCCATGTAAGCGCACAGCATCGACGGCATATTCAGAGCAGCTGGGGGCAAAACGACAGCGCGGGCCCAAAAGCGGCGACACCAGATAGCGGTAGAAATACACCGGCAACAGCACAATAAAATGAAAGACACGACGGATCATGGTCGCTAGCATATCATATGGTTTGACGGTGGAAGGAGGAAATATGGAAGATTTAAGCTATCGCTTCAGCAGTGACTTATGGCTGTGGACATCGGGCAAGGGCACGGCTTGGCATTTCTTGACCCTACCGGTGGACGACGCCGACCATATAAGGTTTTTCTCCGCCCATTTACAGCGTGGCTTCAAATCTTTGCGTGTCAGCGTCACCATTGGCGACACACAATGGAAAACCTCTATTTTTCCAAGCACTGAACGCCAGTCTTATATATTGCCAGTGAAAAAAACCGTGCGGCAAAGCGAAAATATCGGCGTCGGCGACACCGTCGATGTGTTTATGAAAATTCTCAATTAAACGCCCAAGTCGGCGAGACAGGCTTCCACTGCGTCAAAGGTCAGTAGGGTTGAGGCATGGCGGTTTTTGAACTCTTTGACCGATTGCAAAACTTCTAAATCGTGCCAACGACCGCTTGGCGGCGGGCCGTCTTGTTTTAACATATCGCGCATTTGCTGGCCGATTTGGCGCAATTCATCAGGCGTCGACCCAATAATCTGGCGCGCCATTACCGAACTTGACGCTTGGCCCAGAGCGCAGGCCTCAACTTGATGGGCAAAGGCGCTGACTTTGCCGTCATCCAGCGATAATTCAACGTGAACTTTTGACCCGCATAGGCGCGACACCGCATCGGCCTGCGCCGCCGGTGCCTGAAGATGGCCAATATGCTCAATATTGCCAGCCAGTTTCAAAATACGCTGATTGTAAAGTTCGTTCATCATGCCCTGAACATAGGCCGAATTGGGCTATCTGGCGAGACGCCAAATCGTCCCATCGGCGGTATCCTCAATGACCACACCCAGGGCGGTCAATTGATCGCGCGCGGCGTCGGCGGCGGCATAGTCTTTGGCCTGACGTGCGGTTTGGCGCGCGGCAATCAAACGCTCAACCTCGGCTTTATCAATGTGACTGTCATCCGTGGCAAACCATGCTTCCGGATCTTGCTGCAACAGGCCCATGACCTGACCGGCGGCCAATAGGGCGCGCTTTTTTTCCGGCGTCGATAAATCATTGGCCAAAACGAAAAGCTCAGCGAGGGCTTTCGGCGTGTTGACATCATCGCACAGCGCGGCCAGAAAACCGGCGGGCACATCAGCGGCGCTGATATCATCGGCTGCCATATCGCTGGCCTCACGCAAAGCACCATATAGCCGGTCGAGGTTTTTCATTGATTGAGCAATCAGCTCATCATTAAAGTCGAGAATTTGCCGGTAATGCCCCTGCAACAGCGCCAAACGCAGCGCCTCGCCGGGAATATCGGCAATCAGCTCATCGACCAGCGCAATATTGCCCAGAGACTTGGACATTTTTTCGCCGCCCATATTCAACATGCCATTATGCAGCCAAAAGCGCGCCAAAGGTTTGCCGTGAGCACAGCGACTTTGCGCCGATTCATTCTCGTGATGCGGGAATTGCAAATCAGCCCCGCCGCCATGAATATCAATGGTCTCGCCCAGATGTTTTTCAATCATCGCCGAACATTCAATGTGCCAACCCGGGCGTCCGCGCCCCCATGGGCTGTCCCAACCAGGCAAATCATCTGATGATGGTTTCCACAACACAAAATCACCGGCATCGCGCTTATAAGGCGCCACATCAACCCGCGCACCGGCCAGCATTTCGTCGCGATTGCGACCCGAAAAGCGGCCATATTCAGCATCGCTGGTGACGTCAAATAAGACATGGCCTTCGGCTTCATAGGCGTGGCCCTTGGCGATTAAATCGCTAATCATCGCCATCATTTCTGGCATATGATCCGTGGCGTGGGGTTCAATATCTGGCGGTAACACCCCCAAGGCGCCCATATCTTGCAGATATTTGGCGTGATAACGGGCGGTGATAACAGAGATATCCACCCCCTCATCAGCCGCTTTGGCATTAATTTTATCGTCAATATCGGTGATGTTGCGGGCAAAGGTCACATTTGGGTAAAGCACCCGCAAAAGCCGCACTAAAACGTCAAAAACCACGGCCGCACGGCCATTGCCAATATGCGCCGCGCCATAGACGGTCGGCCCGCAAACATAGACCGTCACACGCTGCGGGTCGGCCGGTTCAAATGGCTGTTTTTTGCGCGTCAGATGATTGTGAAGGGTTAATTGGCTGCTCATCAGCGCACCATAAATAGCCCCCGCCTATTCGGCAAGCCAGTTTCGTCAAAATAAAACCAACAGAAATCCTCTCAAACCTTGAAGCGCAGCCCCTATCGGCTTATATTGTTTTTTAGAGAGTTCTCTGAGTTTTGCGGTTTTTGCATTCGTGCAAATGGCTATGCAAAATTATTGTGGCGGCGTTTTTAGCGCTTTGTGGCATAAGTCCATGACCAACCGGGGGCCAAATGTGTGTAAGGGTAACCGGTAGCCCAACGAATTTCAGGACGTATTTCTTGATAAGTAGGCAAAAAAATGGATGCTAAAGTAGGCGGCGCAAATACGCCATCAGCCAGAGAACGGGATGTAAAAGTGAAAAAACCTTCACGCGACGAAGCAGAGGCCGCGGTTCGCACGCTGATTGCGTGGGCCGGAGATAACCCAGAACGCGAGGGTCTGATTGACACGCCCAAACGCGTGGTTAATGCCTATACAGAATTTTTTGCCGGTTATGACGAAAACCCAGATGAGGTGCTCGGCCGCACATTTGAAGATGTCGAAGGCTATGACGATATGGTCATGCTGCGCGATATCTCTCTGGAAAGCCATTGCGAACACCATATGGTGGCCATTCTTGGCAAAGTGCACATCGCCTATATGCCAGTCAATAAAGTGGTCGGCATTTCAAAATTGGCGCGGGTCATTGAAATTTTCGCCAAACGCCTGCAAACCCAAGAAACCATGACGGCGCAAGTCGTGGATTGTATTCAGCGCGTGCTGGAGCCAGCCGGGATTGCTATTTTGGTCGATGCCAAACACCAATGCATGACCACACGCGGCATTAAAAAGCCAGATGTGGCGACCATCACAACACAATTTACCGGTGTTTTTGCTGAAGATCCGCGCATGGAAGCACGCTTCCTTGCCATGATTAGCCGCTAGGTCTATAAAGCCCCAAACAGATTAAGGGTTTTCAAAATGACCGGACCATTTGCACCACGCGAAACCATTGAACAAGTGGAAGAAGGGCATGTGTTGGCGCCAAAATTTGACGCCAACGGCCTGATTCCCGCTGTCACCACTGACTTTGACAGCGGCGAATTGCTGATGCATGGGTTTATGAATGAACAAGCCTTGAAACAAACCATTGCCACTGGAGAAGCGCATTATTATTCGCGCTCGCGCGAAGCCATTTGGCACAAGGGCGCAACCAGCGGTTTGGTGCAAAATATTGTCGAAATGCGCATTGACGATGATCAAGACTGCGTCTGGCTGCGGGTGCGCGTCGGCGGCAATGGCGCCAGTTGCCACGTTGGCTATCGCTCATGTTTTTATCGCTCCTTGCCGACCGGCGATTTGCCAGACACTGCCGTCACCTTGACTTATGAAGAAGATGAAAAAGTGTTTGATCCGGTTGCCGTCTATGGCGATGCGCCCAATCCGACAAAATTATAATCAGCCGGTTTGAATATATTGCTTGAGCGCCTGCGCCTCGCGCTCGCTCTCACCAATGCGATAATTGACCAAATCCCCGAGCGAAATAATGCCGCATAATTTGCCATTTTTAATTACGGGCATGTGGCGAAACCGCATTTCCGTCATAATTTCCATCGCCTGTTGAATCGACGTCTCAAAAGTTACGGTCTGCGGCCGCTCCGACATATGATCGCTGACCGCTTGGTCGAGAACCGCCGCATCGCCGCGCGCCACCGCGCGCATCACATCGCGTTCGGTAAAAATACCGCCAAATTCATTGCTGGCCGTCTGCACAATCAAAGCACCAATCTGGCGCTCATCCATGATTTGCAAGGCTTCCCTGACGCTGGCCTGAGCCTGAACCGACACCACTTCGGCGCCTTTGTTATTTAAGATTGCTTGTATTGTCATACCGCCCTCCTTTGCTGCCTCCATTGTGCGACAGAATGCCGCGCCAGACAAGAGAGCAGTTAGGGGCGGCGCATTGGGGCCTATTTCGGGTCTTTCCAATCGCCGAAATCAACATTGCCCGGGCCGCCAGAGGCAGACAGCGGCGGCTTATCAAACAGGCCAATGAGCAATAGGCCGCTGAAAAAGCCAACAACATGCGCCACCCAAGCAATATTAGCTGGACTGCCGTCGGGCGTCGCCATGCCAAGCGGGCCGAGCAGACCGAAAATCAAATTCATGCCCAGCCACACAAGTATGAACATCATCACCGTTCTATGGCGCACCACTTGGCGCAGAGATAACAGCCGCTGGTGTTCATTGCTGACGCCCCAGACGCCTTGCGAAAAGGCAAAGCGCGCCGCTGCACCAACCATGCCCGCAACCCCGCCAGAGGCGCCGATAATGGGAATTAAATAGCCGTCAAATGAGGTCATCCAGACTTGCCCATAGCCGGCCAGCATGACACATAAGACATAAAGGTAAATAAACCGCCGCGCGCCAAGCCGTTTGGCCACTGGCGCTCCAAAGGCCAGCAAAAAGGCGACATTAATTAGGCAATGCGCCCAGCTGCCATGCAGCAAACTATAGGTGAATAAGGTCGCAATGCCCTGCCCGAGGCCACCGGGCAAACCGCCCAGACCCTCGGCAAAAAACCGCGCCGGAAATAAAGCCATTTCAACGAGAAAGCTAGTGGTGGTTGACGGCCCACCAGTGGCCATGAGCGCCTGAATAATGACAATCAAGCCAATCAATACCAGCACACTAGCGGGGGCGCGTAAAATCGGTTGTTTTTGTTTCGCCGGGGTCTCGTCTTGACGCATGTTAGGCCTGCGTCTTCTGGTTTTGCGCCGCCATTAAGGCAGCCTCAACCAAGACCAGACGGTCATTACCAAAATACATATCTTGCTCATTGATAAACATGGTCGGCGAGCCAAAGCCGCCTCGGGCAATCAGCTCTTCGGTGTTATCGCGCAGCCGCGCTTTCACATCATCGCTTTGTATGGCGGCGGCCAAATGCCCAACATCAAGGCCGACGCTTTGGGCAATGGCGGCGATTTCTTCTGGCTGGCTGATGTCTTTCAAATCGCCCCAATAGGCTTCAAACGCAGCCTTGGCAAAAGCCGGCAAACAACCGGCATCAAGGGCGACAAAACAGGCCCGCATAATGGTCACGGCGCGGACGGGAAACACCGGCGGATTGCCAATTTTAACGCCGCAAAAATTGGCCCAATCGCGCAAATCTTTGACGTAATAACGCCCCTTGACCGGATGCGGATTGGCGCGTTGCTCATAGACGGTTTCATTGACACTGTTGAACACGCCCCCCACCAGAATGGGCTTCCAGATAATATCGACGCCACAGCGTGCCGCGACGCTTTCAACCTGCGAAAAGGCGAGATAAGTCCACGGGCTGGAAACATCAAAAAAGAACTCAAATTTGGTCATCTTACTCACCGGCTAATTGTTGCGGCGGTAGAAAGTGACCGCCGTTAATATGGTCGGAAATTTTTTCCGCCATCATGATCGTCGGCGCATTGGTATTGGCGCCAACCAAGGTAGGCATCAATGAGGCGTCGACAACGCGCAGGCCTTGCAGCCCATGCACTTGCCCATGCTCATTAGTCACCGCCATATCATCCTTGCCCATTTTGCAGGTGCCGACAGGGTGATAAAGCGTCTCGCCAGTGGCGCGAATCCACGCATCAAGCTCATCATCATTATCGACATTGACCTCAGGCGACGGTTTCAGCTCGGCCCCGCGATAGGGGTCAAACGCCGGCTGCAAAAACACCCGACGGGTTTCGCGGAAACCATTGCGTAAATCAATAATGTCTTGCTCAGCCGATAAATAATTTGGATGCATGGCCGGTGCGTCTTCGGGGCGGGCGCTTTTCAAAGTGATATAGCCGCGGCTTTCTGGCCGACAGCCATAGACAATTGAGGTGAAGCCATGCCGTGATGGCAAATCTTCGCGGCCATGCGTATCTGGCACAGCGACAGAAACATAATGAATTTGCATATCGGGAATGTCTTTGCTTGGATGCGATTTAATAAACGCCCCAGCCGCCGTTGGTGGATAAGACGCATCGCCCTTGCCAAAGAGCAGATATTGGATACCGGCCAATTGCGTGCGCCACCATACGGCCGACCGGTGCAAAGTAACCTCTTGCAAACATTCGAACTGACTGGCCACGCCCAAATGATCTTGCAAGTTTTTGCCAACACCTTTGAGCTCATGCACCATTTCAATGCCATGCGGCTTGATATCATCGACGGCGCCAACGCCGCTGCGCATTAGGATTTGCGGTGAGTTAATCGCCCCAGCCGATAAAATAACCTCGCGATTGGCGTGCACGACACGATCTTGGCCGTTTTGCCTAAAGGCCACGCCAATGGCTTTTTTGCCGTCAAAAATCACCTTATCAACGGTGACTTCGGTTTCGGTGAAAAGGTTTTTGCGGTTCAAAACCGGATGCAAATACCCGCGCGCCGCACTACAACGCTTTGACCCGCGAATGGTGTGCTCATAGCGCGAAAAGCCCTCTTGTTTTTTGCCGTTGAAATCTTTGGTCAGCGGAAATCCGGCCTGCTGGCCAGCTTCAACGAAAACGTCGAGCAGAATATCGTTTTCTCGATCTGATTTTTGCACCGATAACGGCCCGCCTGTGCCGTGATAATCGTCGTCGCCATCGCCGGAGAAATCTTCAGCCCGACGGAAATAAGGCAACACGCTTTCATATGACCAACCGGCATTGCCGAGCTGGCTCCAATGGTCATAGTCCCAAGCGTGGCCGCGCGTGTAGACCATGGCATTGATCGACGACGAGCCACCCCAACCACGACCGCGCGGCCAATATAGATTGCGGCCATTGAGATTGGCTTCCGCTTCGGTTTCAAAACCGTAATTTTGGTCATTGGCTTCCGGCACTAATTGTGAGTAACCGGCTGGCATGTGGATGAATAAATTTTTGTCTTCTTTGCCAGCTTCCAACAGCATCACTGTGGCGTTTTCATCCGCCGACAAACGATTGGCCAAAACACAACCAGCGCTGCCAGCCCCAACAATTATATAATCTACTGTATTCGTCATTTTATCCAATTTTCTTCAAGTTATTTTGATAACGCCGCCAATTCTCAACATAATGTTCAGCCGAGGCGATCATGATTTTTTCATTTTCTTCATCCAGCGTGCGGACAATTTTGCCGGGCATGCCCAGTACCATGGAATTATCGGGAATCTCTTTGCCCTCGCCAACCAAAGCATGGGCCCCAATGAGGCAATTATTGCCAATTTTGGCACCATTCAAAATCGTCGCGCCAATGCCAATCAGCGAATTATTGCCGACCGTGCAGCCGTGCAACATGGCCTGATGACCGACGGTGACATTTTTGCCAAGGGTCAGCGGAAAACCCATATCAGTGTGCATGACAGAACCGTCTTGCACATTAGAGTTTTCGCCAATGGTAATCAGCTCATTGTCGCCGCGCAGCACCGCACCGAACCAGACGCTGGCGTTTTCGAGCAATTTAATTGCTCCCATGACTTGCGCATCGGGTGCCACCCAATAATTGCCTGAGTCTGGAAATTGCGGTTGGCTGTCGCCTAAAGCGTAAATCGCCATATTCTCTCCCTCGCCGTAAAATGATAGCATTTGAAAGGACATGGTAATCGCAAATTAACGCCTGTCGAGAGGAAACCATGATTAAACGCATTTTGTCGCGCGCTGTGGATGAAGAAGAATGGCCAATTTGGCGGCTTCCGCTGATGCTAAGCATTGGTTTTGTACTGGCTGGCGGGTTGTTTTACGGGCTTTATTTTGGCCCTGGCCTGTCGTTTTTGCGAGGGCTTGACTATAATCCGAGCAGCAAAACATATGCCGTCAAACTGGAAGTCGGCGGCACATTATTTGCCGTGCCGGCCAATTACACGCGCAATGCGGCCAGTCGTCGGGCTGGCCAGCACCAGCATATGACGCTGCACGCGCTTTTGCCCAACTTGACGGGTTATCAATTATCGACGAAAGAGCAATTTTTGCGCGTTGACGACGCCTCGCCGCTGGTGATTATTTCGATAAGTGGGGTCGACCGCGAATTGCCCAATGAGCGGCGGTTTGATTCGCTTTATGCGCCCTATATTGAACTGAAAACCAGCGACATCGAAAATGACCTACAAGCCTATCAATTTGGCAATGAAACGCCCTATCGGGGGAAGGATTTATTCCGCGCCATGCTGGCCGGCAGCCGTTTGCAGCGTGCCGAGGCAGCTGTGTTTATTTGTGAGACAGACGACAAACGTGGTGCCATTTGTGAAACCCGTTATTCGCTGGGGCCCTCGGCTGAGGTCAGCTATTTGTTCAAGCGCCGCCATTTGAGCGATTGGCAAAGCATCGACACCAAGGTCAAAGACCTCATCAAAGGCTTCCGCTCGGCCGCCCGTATTGCCAATTAAAGCGTCGGTAAATCGAAATCGAGAATTGCCATGTTAAAGGCGTAAGACACTTCACCTTCTTCATCATCGCGGAACAAGGTGCCGATAAACTCGTCTTCCAAAAACACTTCAACCATGTCGTCCTTGGCGCCACGCTTCAGCGTCATTAACTCATTTTGGAACTTCAGGCGCAGATAGGCCTGTACGCGTAGAATTTCATCGGTGTTCATTACATTCTCCTCATCTCATTACCGCTTTGACAATCGGCACAACCTATTGGGCCGTATAGCCGCCGTCAACAACCACTTCCGAACCGGTCATCCATGACGATTCGTCTGAGGCCAAAAACAAAACCGCATTGGCAATATCGCGCGGCGCACCCAAACGCCCCAAGGGGGTTTGCATGGTCAACATTTCAATGGCTTCGTTTTCACCCGGCATCAGCCCGCCATCGACCGCCTGTTTTAACCCCTGGCGCACCATATCCGTAACCACAAAACCGGGGTGAATAGAATTAACCCGAATGCCATATTGCAATTGCGCCAATTCCACCGCCAAGCCCTTGGTCAGCAAGCGCACACCGCCTTTGGCCGCGTGATAAGGGGTTTGCCCAGCCGAGCCGACAATGCCATAAATCGACGAAATATTAATAATGCTGCCGCCGCTTTTCTTCATCAGCCCAATGGCGTGTTTGCAGCCCAAAAACACCGCATCTAAATCAATGCCAATGACTTTGCGCCATTGCTCTAGCGTGGTTTCTTCAGTCAAGGACGCATCATGAGCAATGCCCGCATTATTGACCAAAATATCAAGCCCGCCAAACGCCTCTTGCGTGGCCTGCATGGCCGCTGCCCACTGCGCTTCATCGAGCACGTCATGGCGCATGAAGCGCATATTGTCATGCGCTGAGACCAGTTTTTCGCCCTCTTCTTCGAGAATATCAGTGACCATGACATTGGCGCCATGGCTGTGCAAAAGCCGCGCCATTTCCGCCCCAAGACCGCGTGCCGCACCCGATATGAATGCCGTTTTTCCCTCAAGTCTCATCATCATCTCCCTTTGATTGATATCTTGCTACGCGTCGTCATCTGATTGACCGACACTATGATCCATTTGCCGCGACGGCTCTGGGCCACTGACCTTGCCGATAATTTTTGCCGGCACGCCAACCGCTGTCGTATAGGCGGGCACATCGGTGAGCACCACACTGCCGCCGCCGATTTTGGCGCAATCGCCAATGCGAATATTGCCGAGCACTTTGGCACCAACAGAAATCAACACACCATTGCCAATTTTCGGATGCCGGTCGCCCCCCTCTTTGCCACTGCCACCCAAAGTGACCGAATGCAGCATGGACACATCATTGCCAACTTCGGCGGTCTCGCCAATCACCACACCGGTGGCATGGTCGATAAACACGCCGCGACCAATTTTTGCCGCCGGATGAATATCGGCCTGAAACACTTCCGAGGCACGATTTTGGATATACAGCGCAATGCCACGACGGTTTTGGTGCAATAGCCAATTGGCGGCGCGATAGGCCTGCAAAGCCAGAAAGCCTTTATAATAAAGCACGGCATCGAGATAGGCGCGGCACGCCGGATCGCGGTCAAAAGTGGCCGCAATGTCAGCGCGTGCGGATTCGGCAAAGGCGTCATTGCCAACAAAGGCGTCAGCGAACACATCGCATAAATTACTGGCGCCAAATTCTGAATTGGCCATTTTTTCAGCCAAATGCGCGGCAATCACCATTTCCAATGAGCCATGCTGCAAAACCGTGGCATGCACAAAACCGGACATGCCCGATTCGGTGTCGGCTAATTGGCGGGCTTCTTCTTGGATGCGGGCCCACACCGGATCAACATGGTCTAAATTTGTCGCTGTATCTGACATATTCAATCATTCCTAATACGCGACCCTTGATTAGGCTTTGCGCAAACATGTCAGTGAGGATACCATCTGCTTCGAAAATCATGCAAGCTATCAGTCGGACTTAATCCATGGCCTTTTTATCTACACCCAATCTAAATATTTACTATGAACAGGCCGGAAACGGCGATCCGCTGCTGGTTTTGGGCGGTTCAGGCGCTGATTTGCGCAAAAAACCGAATATTATGGGGTCACCGCTGAGCAGTCATTTTCAGCTCACAAGCTATGACCAACGCGGGCTTGGCCAGAGCGAAAAACCCGATGATGGTTACACAATGGCCGCCTATGCCGATGACGCCGCCGCTTTGATGGATGGGCTCAATATAGAGCGAGCGCATGTTTTGGGCATTTCTTTTGGCGGCATGGTGGCGCAGCATTTAGCGACGCGCCACGGCCAGCGCATTAAAAGCCTCGCCATGTTTTGCACCGCTGCCGGTGGTGCCGGTGGCGCTTCTTTTCCATTGCACAAATTGCGCGAGCTTGACCCGCAAACCGCGTTGACGACCTATATGAAAGTTGCCGACACGCGGGTCACTGATGAATTTATTGCCGATAATCCTGATGTGGTAGCTGCCACCATCGCCCGCGCCGACCATTCGGCATTTGCTGATGAAGCCAATCATCAGTGGGGGCGTGAGCAACAATTGGAAGCGCGCAAATATCATGACTGCTGGGATAGGCTGGCCGACATTAAGTGTCCGGTGTGGCTGGCCGGCGGTCATTATGATGGCATCGCCACGCCGGAAGCCATGCGCAATATGGCCAGTCGCCTTCCCCATGCCGAGCTGACATTTTATGAAGGCGGGCACTTATTTATGGTGGAAGATGGGCGCGTGTTTCCTGACCTGATTAATTTTTTCAAAAGCCAAAGCTAACGCCATGACAATACAGACCATTGAGACCCATGCTGCCCGTTTGAAGGCTCATATAGAAAAAACCGATTTCGGCCATGTCGGGCATATTTGTTTTTCTTATCCGGAGCGGATGAATGCTGTCGATCTTGAGGGCTGGCTGGCGCTGCCAGATTTATTCGCCAAACTGCAACAGCAAGATGATTTGCGCTTGATTGTGCTGTCGGGCGCCGGCGGCAAAGCATTTGTTGCAGGCGCCGATATTTCGCAATTTGAAGAGGCTTTTTCTGGCCCAACCAGTGGCCAATATGACCGCGCCACCATTGACGGTTTTGACGCCATTGCCGCGTGTCCCGTGCCGACTTTGGCGGCCATTGAGGGCCATTGCATTGGCGGCGGTTTGGGCATTGCTTTATCTTGCGACGTGCGATTGGCGCGCGATGATAGTCTGTTCGGCATTCCCGCCGGTCGCCTTGGGCTGGCTTATCCGGCCAATGCCACGCGGCGTTTGGTGGACACGGTTGGGGCCGCCTATGCCAAGCAAATTATTTTCACGGCGGGCAAATTTGACTGCACCGAAGCGATGCGCATGGGGCTGGTCAACCAAATCAGCACGGCAGAAAATTTTGCCGCAAGCCGCGACGCCCTGATTGCGCAAATTTGCGCCAATGCGCCGATGAGCTTGCAAAGCTCAAAATTTATTATTGAAAACCGAGACGCTTCGTCTGAAGATATCTCACAACGGCTGGCCGATTGTCTTGAAAGCGCAGATTATGCCGAGGGACGTCAGGCATTTATGGCCAAACGCACACCCGTGTTTACCGGTAAATAGGAGAGTAAAATGGATTTTTCAGGTCAAGTTGCCATCGTTACGGGGTCGTCTAACGGCATTGGTGCCGAGGCCGCCCTCGGCATTGCCCGCCATGGCGGCAAAGTCGTGGTCAATTACGCCTCCAATAAACAAGCTGGTGACGATATTGTGGCGCAATGCAAACAGCTTGGCGGCGACGCCATTGCGGTTGGCGCCGATGTTTCTGAAGACGCCAATTGTAAAATGCTGGTCGAGGCGGCGATTGACCAATGGGGCCAGCTCGACATTGTGGTGAATAATGCCGGCACCACAAAATTTATGAATCACGATGATTTAGACGGTTTGGACAAAACCGATTTTGAGCAAATTTATGCGCTTAATCTGATTGCCCCCTATCAAATGATCAAACAAGCGCGCCCGCATATGAAAAAAAGCAGCGCCCCGTCAGTGGTTAATATTTCGTCTGTCGCTGGCGTGCGCGGCATTGGCTCATCGATTGCCTATGCGGCATCAAAAGGCGCCCTCAACACCGCCACCATGTCTTTGGCCCGCGCCTTGGGCAAAGACAAAATTCGCGTCAATGCGGTATGCCCAGGTTTTGTCGGCACGGACTGGTTTCTCAATGCTTTTGGCGAAGAAATTTTTAATCAAATTTCCGAGGGGCAAAAAGCCGTCACGCCAATGAACCAAGTGGCTGGCGCCAAAGACATCACCGGCCCAATTTTATTTTTCGCCAGCCGTTTCAGCCAACATGTCACCGGACAATTGCTGGTTGTCGATGGCGGTATGCTTTTGGGCATGCCGGCCAGTTAAGCCAGCCAGCTAAATCGAGCCGCGAGGAGACCCGATGTCACTTGAACAACTGAAAAAACAAGCCTGCGACGCCATTGACCAGATGGCCGATAAGCTAATCAACGCCAGTCACGCCATTCACGCGCGGCCGGAGATTGCCTTTGAGGAAAAATTCGCCCATCGCCTGCTCACCGATTTTGTCGCCGATGAGGGGCTCGATGTCAGCCGTCATGCCTGCGGTTTGGAGACGGCTTTTATTGCTGAATTTGGCGCTGGGGACGCGCAAGTGGGGATTATTTCTGAATATGACGCCCTGCCCGGCATTGGCCATGCTTGCGGCCATAATATTATTGCCACCAGCGGTCTTGGGGCGGCAATGGCGCTGTCGAAACTGGGGCAGAAATTGCCCGGGCGGGTGCGCTATCTCGGCACACCGGCAGAAGAATCTGGCAATGGCAAAGAATTAATGGCGCGGCAAGGCGCTTTTGATGGGCTCGATGCGGCAATGATGGTGCATCCGGCCGGTGTCAATCTGCTGACCATGCCGAGCTTGGCGGTCAATGAAGTGCGGGTGACCTATACCGGCAAGTCGGCACATGCCTCGGCCATGCCACAAGCCGGTCTCAATGCGCTTGATGCGCTGGTCACCGCCTATCAAAGCATTGCCCAATTGCGCCAACATATTGCTGCGAATGAGCGTATTCACGGCATTTTCAATGAGGCCGGATTGGCGCCGAATATTGTGCCCGATCGAGCGGTTGGCACGTTTTATGTGCGCGCCGCCGACGGCATGGCACTGAGCGCGCTCAAACAGCGGGTCAAAAATTGCTTTGAAGCGGGTGCGTTGGCAGCCGGTTGCGAAGTACAAATCGACTGGGCGCTGGGTGATTATTTGGAAATTAAAGATAGTTGGGAAATCGCCGCGCGCTATCAGGCCAATGCTGAGAGCCTTGGACGATCGTTTTTTCCACTCGATAAAATGCCGCTTGGCAGTGGCGGCTCCACCGATATGGGCAATGTCAGCCATCGGGTGCCGTCGATTCATCCGATGATTGCCTGCGCACCGGCGCATGTGGTGATTCACAATCCAGAATTTGCCACATATGCGGGCTCACCGAGCGGCGATGCGGCCGTGATTGATGGCGCCAAAGCGCTTGCCATGACCGCCATTGACGTGCTCGGTGATCAGGCTTTGCGGCAAAAGGCGCATGAAGATTTCGCTCAAACCGCCAGTTTTTCTGCGCAATCTTTGCTTGCCGCATGGCATGGCGAAGGCGGCCACGGCGATGGCGATGTGACGCTTGGTGGCTGCGGCTGTTGCTAAGCGCTTGCAGCCCAAGGCGGCTGGGTTTATATAAATTGCCACGTCGAGCGCACGCCAAAGTGCGCCAACACCACGAGAGAAAGTGACCAATATGGCCGATGCAGCGATACCAAAATTCAGCAATGATAATGGCGACAGCGAAATGTTCATCGCCGTGCGCGAGTTTGAATGCACCGGCGCCAGCGCCCCGCATGACCACCCGCATGTTTATCTCGACATGGGCGGCGAAGACGAAATCATCTGCCCATATTGCTCGACGCGCTATCGTTTCAAAGCATAAATAATGTGAGGCATCTGCCAAAAGTGGTGGCCTCGGACGGACTCGAACCGTCACGCCCGTTACGGGCCGCAGATTTTAAGTCTGCTGTGTCTACCAATTCCACCACGAGGCCATCATGGGTGTCAGACTGGCGGTTGTATAGCATAGATTGCCAGCTCGCCAAGCCTAATTCAGCGTCTCTTGCCGCTGCAAAGGCACATCCGATAAGCTCAAGCTCTCACCGATTTTCATCACTAAGGCTTGATTGCCCGCCGCCGCGATAAATCTTTGGCGTGGCTCCTCAAACGGCTCTAAAGCCAGAACAAATGTGCCCCAATGCATCGGCACCATGCGCTGACAGCCAATATCACGGCCAATTTTTACCGCGCCCTCAGGGTCAGCATGCGCGCCCATCATCATTGGACGCGGATTATAAGCCCCTGCACTCATCAGCCCAATGTCACAACCGCCATGGGTTTTTTGCATATGCGCGCCAATCTCAGCAAACAAATAAGGATGCACTTCAGTATCGCCCGTGTGATAGATCGAACGGCCGCCAGCGCTAAACCCATAAGACATCCACAAGATACGATTGACATCAAAGGGTGAGCGATTCGACCAATGAACGGCCGGATAGGCGGTTAGGCGGAAACCGCCGCTGCGACTGGGCAGGGTGATGTCATCATACCAATCGACCTCATGGACGGTGCCATAGCCACGGGCGGTGAAATATTTACCCATGCCCAATGGCACAATGGCGGTAATCGCCTGACGGTTGGGCAATAAGTCTAGGGTGTTTGTATCGAGATGGTCATAATGCGCATGGCTGACGACCAGCACATCAATCGGCGGCAAATCCTCAACACTCAGGCCCGGGGCGAAAACCCGCTCTGGGCCGGCAAATGATACGGGCGACGCGCGCTTGGTTAAAACCGGATCTGTGAGCACCGTCACCCCGTCAAGGCGCACAAGAAAACTGGCGTGGCCAATCCAGCTAATGCTATCGCCATCGCCAAGCGCTGCGAATTGCGCGCGAGCCTGCTCTGGCGGCACAATATGATTATCGGGAAGGGTCGGCTTCGTGCCGCTTATATTGCGGCTGATAATAGAGCCAAAAAACGACAAACGCGTCGCTAGGCTGGTGTCGCGCTTGGGGCTGTCTGGCGGATTACGAAAGCCATTGGTCAAGTGATGATATGGCGCGCCCTCGCCGCGCGGGGCGCCGGACCCCGTGCATGACGACAAAACCATTGCCGCGCCAATTAATGTTGTAACCACCCAAATTGCTGACATTTTCATAACAACCTCAAAAAAAACGGCGGCACAAGGCCGCCGTTTCAAAATAGGTTAAACAACCAGTCTTTCAAGACTAGTCGTTCAGGCCTTGCCATACTGGCCAGCAGTTGCCGCCAGCTTTCGCTGACAGAGCCAACTGAGCAGCTTTGGCATTGTCGCCATTTTGTGCTGCTGTGTAATCAGCTTTACCTGTGCACCAAACATAGAATTGGTGGCTACCAGATTTTGCCATTGCGTCAAAACCTGAGTCCAGAGCCAAGGCAGAAGTTGGCAGAGCGAACATTGCAGCTACAGCCATTGCAGAAATCATTTTTTTCATAATAAAACCCTCCATATGAATGAGCCTACAATGCCCGCTCATTCGATAAAGTAAAACTAAACTTTTTGTAAGGTTCGTTGGTGCCGCTTTATTGGCTGGCAATCGCCTTGGGACGCGCCACCAAGGGCGCGCCAATGGCTGCCAAATGCGCCTTAATAGCGGTTTCAACGGCTTGTAATTGCGCCATATCGCGACCGCGCGCCACCACGCTAACACCCGCCCCTTGGGCACTGTAAAACGGATAGAGGCCAATATTGACGTCAGGATATTGCTGTTGCAAAGCCCCCATTTCAGCGGCAATGCTGCCTTCAGGTATGCTGGAAGTGACGGTGATTGACGATAAGGTCTCGCCGCCTTTGAGGGTTGGCAAAATATTTTCCATCATCGCTTGCATGATTTTGGGCACGCCAGCCATGACATAGACATTGTCGATTTTGAACCCCGGCGCCGTACTGACCGGGTTTTCAATCAAGCTGGCGCCTTCGGGAATCCGCGCCATGCGTTGCCGCGCTTCGTTGAAATCAGCTTCTTGGGCGTCATAATGGGCTTGCAAAGCCTGCATGGCCAGCGGGTGTTTTTCAAGTTTCACCTCAAAGGCCGCGGCAATGCAGTCAGCGGTGATATCATCATGGGTGGGGCCAATGCCGCCGGAGGTGAAAACATAATCATGACGCGCCCGCAGCTCGTTAACGGTGGCCACAACAATCTCCAAAACATCAGGAATAATCCGCGCTTCCTGCATGTCGACGCCAATCTCACCGAGCATTTGCGCAACAAAGGCCAAGTTTTTATCTTGCGTGCGGCCAGACAACACTTCATTGCCAATGATGATCATGGCGGCGGTTACACTTTTTGGCTGCGCGGACATATCTCGCCTTTCGCTTGCGTGATGATTGATTGTTATATACGTCAAACTTGCGCTGGCCCAAACATTATCTGCCGGCGGTCGAGGCAATTTCAATTTGGTGGCCAGTGCGGGCCCGTGCTATAGACAGGTCTATGAACTTTATTGCCGCCAGTTCGGCTCCATTGAAGAGCACCGGTCAAATCAAGCTGCACACAGCGGAAGATTTCGAAGCGATGCGTGTGGTCGGTCGCATGGCGGCGCAAACGCTGGACGCTCTATCTGAGTTTGTGCAAGCCGGGGTGACAACGCAATTTCTCGACGATAAGGCGGTGGAAATCATCACTGACCTTGGCGCCGTGCCAGCGCCGCTGAATTATCGCGGGTTTCGTAAATCCATTTGCACCTCGATTAACCATGTCGTGTGCCACGGCATTCCGGGCGATAAAATATTGCGCGACGGCGATATTATGAATGTCGATGTGACGCTATTCCATGGCGGGTTTCATGGCGACCATAGCCGCATGTATGGCGTTGGCGAAGTGTCGGTGAAAGCCAAACGGCTGATGGATGTGACTTATGATGCGATGATGCAAGGCATTGAGGTGGTGCGGCCGGGGGCGACTTTGGGCGATATTGGCGCCGCCATTCAATCTTATGCCGAGGCCGCGCGCACTTCTGTTGTTCGCGATTTTTGCGGCCATGGGCTTGGCCGGATTTTTCATGATGCGCCAAATATTCTGCATTATGGCCGCTCTGGCGAAGGTCTCAGCCTGCGCGAGGGCATGTTTTTTACCATTGAGCCGATGCTGAACCTGGGCAAGCCCGCGGTTAAAATTCTCGGCGACGGGTGGACGGCGGTGACGCGCGATCGCACTTTATCGGCGCAGTTTGAGCACTCCATTGGAGTGACGGCGACCGGCTATGAAATTTTTACCGCCTCCCTCAATGGCATGGAAACGCCGCACCGACAGACTTAAGACTAAAGGAAAAATAGGGTGAAAGAAAAATCAACAAGCACCCATTTCAACAGACTACGAAGCTTTAGAACCGGCCACCGCGAGAGACTTCGCGCACGCTTCAATACTGGTGGAATAGAAGCCGTGCAGCCGCATGAATTATTGGAATTGATTTTATTCCGCTCTCTGCCGCGCCGCGATGTTAAGGATTTGGCGCATGAGTTAATCCATGACTTCGGCGATTTATCGGCTGTTTTATCGGCGGCGCCGTCTGAATTGCGGGCCTATTCAGGGGTCGGTGACAGCGTCATCACTGACTTCAAAGTGATTGAGGCAGCGGCGCTGAGCATTGGTCAGTCGAAAACCAAACTGCGGCCGGTGCTGCAAAATTGGGACGCGCTTTTGAGCTATTGCCGCGCCCGCATGGCTGAAAAGAAGATTGAAAAATCTCATGTGATTTTCCTTGATAAGCAAAACCAAATCATTGCCGATGAAGAAATGGGCAGCGGCACGGTTGATCATACGCCAGTATATCCGCGCGAAGTGATGAAACGGTCGCTGGAGCTCAGCGCCTCGGCACTGATTTTAGTGCATAATCACCCTAGCGGTGACCCATCGCCGTCACTGGCCGATATTGAAATGACTCAGAAGCTGAAAACCCTTGCCGAAAGCTTCAATATTGTGCTGCACGACCATTTGATTATTGGGCGGCACGCCGAAGTGAGCTTCAAAAACATCGGTTTATTGTAAAAACTGCGTTTTAAGCACATAAATTCAGTAAAACAGGCAAAGAATCGCCGCTTAGTCATTACTTATGAGCGGCGATTATGGTAAAGCCATGGCAGAGGAGACCACAGATGATTCCACGTTATGCCCGCCCTGAAATGACTGCCCTTTGGGAAGCCGAAAGCCGGTTTTCCATTTGGCTCGAAATTGAAACCCACGCCATGGATGCCATGGTTGAGCTGGGCATTGTGCCAGCTGATGCCGCGCAAGCGGTGCGTGAACGCGGCGGCTTTGACGTCGACCGGATTGATGAAATTGAACGCGAAGTCAAACATGACGTGATCGCCTTTTTGACCAGCCTGTCGGAACATGTCGGCCCTGAGGCGCGGTTTGTCCACCAAGGCATGACCTCATCTGACGTTTTGGACACGTGTTTTAATGTTCAATTGGTGCGCGCAGCGGATATTTTGCTGGCCGATATGGACGCTTTGCTGGCGGCCATTAAAAAACGGGCGTTTGAACATAAAATGACACCGACGATTGGGCGCAGTCACGGTATTCATGCCGAGCCAACAACATTTGGTCTGAAACTGGCCCAAGCCTATGCCGAATTTGACCGCAATCGGGCCCGTTTGGTGGCGGCGCGCGAAGAAATTGCCACTTGTGCCATCTCTGGTGCGGTCGGCACCTTCGCCAATATTGACCCGTCAGTGGAACTGCATGTGGCCGACAAAATGGGCTTGGTTGCTGAGCCAGTGTCGACGCAGGTTATTCCGCGCGACCGCCATGCGATGTTTTTTGCCACTCTCGGCGTGGTTGCCTCATCGATTGAACGGCTGGCGACAGAAGTTCGGCATTTGCAGCGCACGGAAGTGTTGGAAGCGGAAGAATATTTCTCCGAGGGCCAAAAGGGCTCCTCGGCCATGCCGCATAAGCGCAATCCTGTGTTGACCGAAAACCTGACCGGCTTGGCCCGTTTGGTGCGCGGCATGGCGCTGCCAGCCATGGAAAATGTGGCGCTGTGGCACGAACGCGATATTTCGCATTCATCGGTCGAACGAATGATTGGCCCCGATGCCACCATCACCCTTGATTTCGCCCTGATGCGCTTGACCAATGTGATTGAGAATTTACTGATTTACCCCGAACGCATGCAGGCCAATCTTGATAAATTGGGCGGCCTGGTGCATTCGCAGCGCGTCTTATTGGCGCTGACGCAAGCCGGTGTGAGCCGCGAAGACGCCTATCGCTTAGTGCAGCGCAATGCCATGCCGGTCTGGCGCGGTGAAGGCCAGTTCCTTGAATTGCTCAAGGCCGATGAAGAAGTTGTGTTGAGTGATGCCGATTTGGAAGCACTGTTTGATTTGAGTTATCACTTCAAACATGTGGATACGATTTTTGACCGCGTGTTTGGTCGCTGACATTGGCAGAATCAAGGCCATAATTTAACTAAGCCGATAACGGCAGCACCGGAGAGAGACAATGTCGAAGCGTCGTAAAATTTATGAAGGCAAGGCCAAGGTTTTATTCGAAGGACCAGAGCCCGGCACGCTGGTGCAATATTTCAAAGATGACACCACGGCCTTTAATGCGCAAAAGCACGAAGTCATTGATGGCAAAGGTGTTTTGAACAATCGGATTTCCGAATATATTTTCACCCGCCTAGAAGAAATTGGCATTCCAACGCATTTTATTCGCACGCTGAATATGCGCGAACAGCTTATTCGCGAAGTTGAAATTGTGCCACTAGAAGTGGTGGTGCGCAATGTTGCGGCGGGCTCGCTGGTCAAGCGACTTGGTCTGACCAGTGGCGAACCCCTGCCGCGCCCATTGGTGGAGTTTTATTATAAGGATGATGCGCTGGGCGACCCGCTGGTAACGGAAGACCATATTTCGGTTTTCAATTGGGCAACGCCGGCCGAAGTTGATGAGCTGATGGCGCACGCTTTGCGGATTAATGATTTCCTGACTGGCCTGTTTTATGGCGTCGGCATTCGACTGGTGGATTTCAAATTGGAATTTGGTCGGCTGTGGGATGGCGAAAATCATCGGCTTGTTTTGGCTGACGAAATCAGCCCTGACAGCTGCCGCCTGTGGGACACAAAAAGCCTTGAAAAGCTCGACAAAGACCGGTTCCGCGAGGATTTGGGCGGGCTGGTTGATGCCTATCAAGAAGTGGCGCGCAGATTGGGAATTTTTAACGGCAAGAACACTGATGGTAAAACTGGGCCTGTATTGGTGAGTTGAGGAAAATATGAAAGCTATAATAAATATCACGCTGAAATCTGGGGTGCTCGACCCGCAAGGCAAAGCCATTGAAAATGCGCTCGGCCAATTAGGCTTTGCTGGCGTCAATGGCGTGCGCCAAGGCAAGCTCATTGAAATTGATTTGAGCGAGACCGACGCGGCTAAAGCTGAAGTCAGTCTCACTGATATGTGCGAACAGCTTCTCGCCAATACAGTGATTGAGAATTACGACATTCAGCTCGATAAGTCGGAGTAGGCCTATGCAGGCTGCAGTGATTGTTTTTCCAGGTTCGAATTGCGACCGTGATGTAGCTGTGTGTCTTGAGGCAGCGACCGGCACGGCGCCTCTCATGGCTTGGCACGGCGACGCCGCCCTGCCCGATTGCGATTTGATTGTTCTACCCGGCGGGTTTTCCTATGGCGATTATTTGCGCTGTGGGTCAATGGCCGCCAATAGCCCGATCATGCGCGAAGTGGTCGCTCAAGCGCATAAAGGGGCGGCGGTTTTGGGGATTTGCAATGGGTTCCAAATTTTGACCGAATGCGGCCTTTTGCCTGGCGTGTTAATGCAAAACACCGGCCTTAATTTCGTCTGTCGCGATACACGGCTGAAAGTCAGCAATGCGCAAAACGCCTTCACCCATTTGTATCAGCAGGATGAAGAAATTATTATTCCGGTTGCCCATAATGAGGGCAATTATTTTGCCGATGAGGCGACACTGGCGGGCTTGCAAGAGCACCAGCAAATCGCCTTCACCTATGGGGCTGGCGATAATCCGAATGGCGCCTGTCTTGATATTGCTGGCATTACCGATAGAAGCGGCAAAATTCTTGGCATGATGCCACACCCTGAACGCCGCGCCGAGGCCGCTTTGGGCGGCGAAGACGGCAAGCGCCTGTTTACCGGCATTGTGGAGAGTTTGGCATGAGCACGCGTTTGAATAATTTGGTAGATGTGACCGACGATATAGCGCGCGAACATGGGCTGACCGACGACGAATATAAAATGATTGTTGATCATTTGGGGCGGACGCCGAATATGACCGAATTGGGTGTATTTTCGGTAATGTGGTCGGAACATTGTTCTTATAAATCATCGCGCAAATGGCTGAAAAAACTGCCAACCGAAGGCCCACAAGTGATTCAGGGGCCAGGCGAAAACGCCGGTGTGATTGACATTGGTGATGGCGATACGGCGATTTTCAAAATGGAAAGCCATAATCACCCGTCATTTATTGAGCCTTATCAAGGCGCGGCAACCGGCGTCGGCGGCATTATGCGCGACGTGTTTACCATGGGCGCTCGGCCCGTTGCTAATTTGAACGCGCTACGCTTTGGTGAGCCGAGCCATCCGAAAACCCGCCACCTTGTGGCCGGTGTGGTGTCTGGCATTGGCGGCTATGGCAATTGCATTGGTGTGCCAACGGTTGGCGGCGAAGTTAATTTCGACGCCAGTTATAATGGCAATATTTTGGTCAATGCCATGTGCGTCGGCACAGCGCGGGCTGATAAAATCTTTTATGCCGCCGCCACGGGGGTTGGCTCACCGGTTGTTTATGTCGGCGCCAAAACCGGCCGTGACGGCATCCATGGGGCAACCATGGCATCGGCCGAGTTTGACGATGCCTCACAAGAAAAACGCCCAACTGTTCAAGTCGGCGACCCGTTTACTGAGAAATTGCTGCTCGAAGCGTGCCAAGAACTAATGGCCTCAGATGCGATTATTGGCATTCAAGATATGGGCGCAGCTGGCCTGACATCGTCGTCGGTTGAAATGGCCGATAAGGGCGGCGTCGGTATTTTCATCGACCTCGATAAAGTGCCGTGTCGCGAAACCGCCATGAGCGGCTATGAAATGCTGCTGTCGGAGAGCCAAGAGCGCATGTTAATGGTGCTGAAACCGGGACGCGAAGCCGAAGCGGAGAAAATTTTCCACCGCTGGGGACTCGATTTTGCGGTTATTGGCGAACTGACTGACAGCCATCGCATGGTGGTGCATCATCAGGGCGAAGAAATTGCTGATATGCCTCTCGGGCCTTTGGCCGATGGCGCGCCAGAATATGACCGGCCGCATGTCGCGACCCCGAAACGCCCGGCATTTGACTCCAATCAGGCGGCGCATCCGGCGATTGTCGATAGTTTGAAAAGCCTCATGGGCAATAGCGAGATTGCTTCGCGGCGGTGGATTTGGGAACAGTATGACAGCATGGTGATGGGCGACACATTGGTCGGCCCTGGCGGTGATGCGGCTCTGGTGCGCGTGCATGGCACGCAAAAAGCCTTGGCCATGAGCACAGATGTAACGCCGCGCTATTGTTTTGCAGACCCGATTGAGGGCGGCAAACAGGCGGTGGCGGAAGCCTATCGCAATATTTCTGCGACCGGTGCCACACCTTTGGCGATTACCAATTGTTTGAATTTTGGCAATCCAGAGCGCCCTGAAATTATGGGGCAATTTGTCGGCTGTCTCGACGGCATGGGGCAAGCCTGTTTGGCCCTCGATTTTCCTGTCGTTTCAGGCAATGTGTCGCTTTACAATGAAACCAATGGCACTGGCATTTTGCCGACCCCCGCGATTGGTGGGGTTGGAGTGATTGCCGATTATAATAAGGCCATTGGCAATGGGTTTAGCGAAGCTGGCGCACATGTGTTTGTCATTGGTGGCAGCCATGGCGCGCTTGGCTGCTCGCTTTACCAACGCCATATTTTGCAAGATGACACGATTGTCGCGCCGCCTGCGGTTGATTTGCAAGCTGAACGCGCGCATGGCGAATTTGTGCGCGCGGCGATTGCTGCTGGCAGTGTCAGTGCCGCCCATGACGTCTCCGATGGCGGTTTATTGGTGGCTTTGAGCGAGATGACCATGCGCCACGGCATTGGCCTCACGAGCCCACAGCAGGGCGATGCGGCCTATTGGTTTGGCGAAGATCAGGGGCGCTATATTGTGCAAGTCGGCGCCGCGCAAGTGGACGGTTTCACCGCTGCGGCGCAAGCTGCTGATGTTGATGTCAATGAAATTGGTAAAACTGGTGGTGACGAATTGACAATTGACGCTACGCTCACCATATCTATCGCAGAGCTGTCGCGCATTAATCAGGATTGGTTTCCTGATTTAATGTCGGGCAAAACCGCATAGGAGAGTGTCATGCCGATGAGTGCTGGCCAATTAGAGCAAATGATCCGTCAGGCCCTGCCCGACGCGCAGGTTGAAATTACCGATTTGCGCGGCGATGGTGACCATTATGCGGCACATGTTGTTTCTGCTGCCTTTGCCGGTAAATCCCGCGTTGAGCAGCACAAAATGGTCTATGACGCGCTAAAAGGCGGCATGGGTGATGAATTGCATGCTCTGGCTTTACAAACCGGGGTTCCGGAAAACAATCAGTAGGAGCGCGTTATGAGCGACACAGATAATCAAATTAAATCAGAAATTGATGGCGCCGATGTGGTGCTTTTCATGAAAGGCACGCCGGTTTTTCCACAATGTGGGTTTTCTGGCCAAGTGGTGCAAATTCTGTCGCATATTGGCGTCGCCTTCAAAGGCGTGAATGTGCTGGAGGACGATGGGCTGCGCGACGGTATTAAAACCTATTCAAACTGGCCAACCATTCCGCAGCTATACGTCAAAGGCGAGTTTGTCGGCGGTTGTGACATTATCCGCGAAATGTTCGAAGAAGGCGAATTGCGCCCCTATCTGGCTGAAAAAGGCATATCGCTGCTGTCAGACGCGGAATAAAATTTCTATCATCTGCCGGCCATCAAACCGGCCAAAAAAAACCCGCCCTGTGAAACACATGAGGCGGGTTTTTCTTGCCTACCCCAATTGGGGTGGCGAAACTTGACAATCTAATTACGTGAGTAAAACTCAACCACCAGATTTGGCTCCATTTGTACCGGATAAGGCACTTCAGCAAGCTGGGGAACGCGCACCAATGTCGCGGTCAATTTATTGTGATCAACGTCGAGGTATTCTGGCAAATCGCGCTCTGCGCTTTGAATTGCTTCCAGCACGATGTTCAAAGTCCGTGACTTCTCGCGCACTTCGACGACATCGCCAACTTTCAGACGACGGCTTGAGATGTTGCAGCGACGGCCATTAACCATCACGTGACCGTGATTGACGAACTGGCGGGCAGCAAAAACGGTTGTGACGAATTTGGCGCGATAAACAACCGCATCCAAACGTGATTCCAATAGACCAACAAGATTTTCGCTGGTGTCACCTTTCACCCGAACCGCTTCAGCATAAATGCCACGGAACTGTTTTTCGGTGATGTTACCATAATGGCCTTTAAGCTTCTGCTTGGCGCGCAACTGCAGACCAAAGTCAGATAATTTGCCACGACGACGCTGACCGTGCTGGCCTGGGCCATACTCACGGCGATTCACTGGGCTTTTCGGACGGCCCCAGATGTTTTCGCCCATGCGGCGGTCAATTTTATACTTCGTTGATAGGCGCTTGCTCATGCGGCGCGGTCCTTACATAGTTTAAAACAAAATGGCGAGAAGAAACTCGCTGATTGGCGCGTAATATACGCATGCTAGGCGTCATGTCAAACACGATTTTCGCCGTTTTCTAAGGTTTTTTCTAAATCCTCTGGCGCCCCTGCTTCTGGGTCAGCCAAACCGCGCGAAATCGCCCCGACACGCGGCTTTAATTGAGCGTCGCGTGAGCCGCGTGGCCAGCGTAAAAGCGAGTTGATAATGCCGCGAAAGGTGCGCACATCTTGTTCGGTGAGACGGGCGCGGTGAAACATATTGCGCAAGTTGCGCGCCATGGCCGGACGCTTCTCCGGCGGGTTCAAAAACCCCGAAGCCTCAAGCGCAGCCTCAAAATGGGCGAACATGGCGTTCATTTCGCCGCGCGTTGCTGGCCGCGTACCGGGCGTCATTTCGCTAACTGGCGGCGTCGTATCGGCTGCTTGAAACCACTCATAACCGATTAATAAAACCGCCTGAGCAAGGTTCAGTGAGGTGAAATCCGGGTTCAAAGGCACCCGACAAATCACATCAGCCAAAGAAATATCTTCATTTTCTAAGCCGGTGCGTTCGGGGCCAAATAAAATGCCGCTTTGGGCAATTTCGCCAGTTTTTTCGAGGCGTCCGCGCATCTCGGCAGCAATATGCGCTGGTGTCATGACAGGTTTTACCATGTCGCGAATCCGTGCCGTCGTCGCCACCAAAAAACCGAGGTCTGCGGTGGCCTCGGCAACGCTCGTGTAAAGTCGATGATTATCTATCAGCGCATCGGCTCCTGAGGCGGCCTTGCGGGCGCGATCGATTTGCCAGCCAGCGCGCGGATTGACCAGGCGCAAATCGGTGAGACCGAAGTTCAACATGGCGCGCGCTACGGT
>Ga0209653_1000292_pt1 | contig 44785 bp, 61 predicted proteins | sample SaaInl6LU_22_DNA_FD_184644 | JGI IMG/M metagenome (GOLD analysis project Ga0209653, IMG submission 184644) | Marine microbial communities from expanding oxygen minimum zones in the Saanich Inlet - ESP_116LU_22_DNA (SPAdes) (version 2) | ecosystem: Environmental > Aquatic > Marine > Intertidal... | reverse complement strand
AGTCGGCTCTCCCCCTTGTGGCTCTCCAGTATCACGATGTTGAGATTCGTATCACTTGGGGCACCTCCGCGGCCTCCCACTCGTGGAATGTCTACGCGAACTACGCCTACCTCGACACGGATGAGCGCACTATGTTCTCCACCGGTTCCCAGAACATGCTCATGACTCAGGTTCAGAAGAGCATCGGCTCCAAGTCTAAGATTCAGGAGCTTAACTTCAACCACCCCATCAAGTATTTGGCGGCTGGTAAGAGCAGCGCCATTGGTGTCCTCAACAAGGCGAACAAGCTGAAGCTCCAGATTAACGGCACTGATATTGCGGACTACAAGTTCGCGGATCCCCACTTCACGTCGGTCCCTCTCTACTACCACACAACCAACTCCAGTGTGAAGGGTGACCAGCTTTTATTCATCCCCTTCTGTCTGGACGCTGCGAAGCTCCAGCCCACCGGCACCTTGAACTTCAGCCGGCTCGACTCGGCTCGGATCCAGTCCACCGCCCAGGACTTTATCGAGGATCTTTACGCCGTAAACTACAACGTCCTCCGTATCGAGAATGGTATGGGTGGCTTATTATATTCTAACTAAATAGTAATAGTAACAATGTTTTGGAAGATTGTTTTCCTCCTATCCATCGTTTTTGTATTGACGTACGACCCAAAGTCCAGGACAATTGAAAAGTTTGTCGGTCAGCCCACACCACCGACCAACAAGTCCTGCCAACCTACGCATTACCAAGCCGTTCAGTTCGCTACCAGCCCATACCAGTGTCCAAATGACGACACGACCTCTATGGGCGTTTTAACTTAAAAACAAAACTCGTTTATAAAAGTATAATGATTCCCATTGATCGTGAAACCATGACTATCATCGCTACCATCGTCTGCATCGCCGGTGTTATCTTCTTGTTCAAGGAGCTCAACAAGGCCAAGCAGGATGTTGACGAGCTCAAAGTTTTTTCGGCCCACGTAGTCCGTCATCTTTCCCAGCCCAGCCGTGCTCAGATGGAAAAGGCCAAGAAGGAGGCACTTGAGGAGGAAGTGTCGGAGGAGGTAAAAACTGAGGAATAAACATATCAACATATTATAGCTTGCGAATGCGCAATGAAAAAACACAAAGCGATTGCGATACCGGTTAGTTTTAATGGTGATCAACCAAGATTTCTGACCGTGAGAGATTGGAGGTTTAAGGACTGGATTTTTGTGACAGGGGGGTGTCGACGTAGAGAAATCGCAAATCCAATCCGATGCGCCTTACGAGAATTGGAGGAAGAGACGAGGGGTGTGGTGTCTCTGAAAAACGTAGAATATACAGACTTTAAATTTACGGTTCAAGAAAGTCCCACGGTTGATCTAGAATATAACGTGTTTGTATTTTTCGTTGACTATAACCGTGCCGAGCAGCACAACCAGGTCAAGAAGTTTTACGAAGAAAAGGCGAAAATGAATCTGAAAAAACTCCATAACCAACCCATCAGAAAGACACACGATGAAAACGATTACATGAGTTATGATACTTTACAAGAGTTTAATTCACGTAAGCGTTGGAAGTTAATTATCGACAACGTCATTAAAAATCCCGAGTTCTATAACTGTGTTCAATCACAAGATAGAAAAAAGTTTTATATAAAATAATGAAGTCTAAGGCTTTCATTTTGAGGCAGATTTCAGAACTTCTTGAAAAGAACCGGGGTTTGTGTGACATTGAAATTCAGGAGTGGATAAAGGAAAATGAGAAGATGACAGTCTATGAACTTTTAACCTTTAAGAAGGAGTTGTCGAAAACGAAAGAATATCAAGATGTCTCATGTATGAGATGGTTTAGAGATGAGGATCCTTAATTACATATGTTTAAAAGCTGGTGTACTCAAAACGGCTTTTTGAAAAAAGTCCCCAATCCATCACACGTGCTCCTAGACGGTGGTTGCCTGTCTGTGCCGTTTGATAGATTGAATGAATTTTATGACAGATACATAGAAGCTGTTAAAGCGGATGAGAAGCTGTTTGTTGTGGAGCAGAAGACGACCACCTACAACTTCTTTGTGGACATCGACTATAAAGATGATGTCAGTCTCGGTATTGACATGATCGAAGACATTTGTGAAGTGATCTGTAAATGTGTAAAAAAGTTTGGGGGGAAAGAATGTATCATCTCAGTGGCCAAGCCCAAAAGGTCTGGAACTAAGATCAAGACTGGGGTGCATCTGAACTGGCCAGACTTTGTCGTCAATCAAGAGATTGCTGTGTATTTGAGAAATTACATCATCTCCGATCTCTTCAGTTTCAGTAGAGATGTTCCATGGGATACTATTATTGATTCATCGGTATATGGAAATCCTGATAGGAAAACAAAAGGCAGTGGATTCCGTATGCCGTGGTCTCATAAAATGAGTAAAGGTGTCGTCGAGGGGATGTATTTACCCCTTTTCAGATATACTTGGCCCTTATCAACTCTTGTGAGGATTGAACCAACTCCAGACACATCTATCTTGAGAGCATCCGCCATCAGGACAGACAAAGAAGTTACCATTTCCATTGACCTCACAAACTCAAAACGAAAAGAGGGTTCCTTCACAGCTGAACAAATGAAAAATGAAGTCTGTGATACAAGGTTGCGAAACCTGTTAGAGACATTCATCCGTAAAAACATGTCAGGTCAGGGTGAGGCGTACATCACAAAGATATTCAACTCGAAGAATACATTTTTAGTGTCGAGCACGTCGAGATGGTGTGAGAACACACAGAGGAAACATAATTCCAATCATATATGGTTTTTGATCAGTGGTAAGCAGATTTTGCAAAAATGCTTTTGCACGTGCCCCACCCTAGATGGGCGAAAGGATGGATTTTGTAAAGATTTTATTGGACGAAGACATGAGCTTACCAACGAGATTACATCCATCCTCTACCCAAACAAAGAAGAACTTAAAAAATGTAAAGAGATTGTGAAGTATGTCGACAAACCGCTGCCTAATGTCAGGTCACATGTGGAGTTTTTCCTTAACAAGTGGATGAAGGTTGACAAAGACACGAAGATTATCGACATCAAACGTCAGAAGGGTGGACTACTACTGACCACAACCTCAAGATTTTGTGAAACGACTTCATCATGTCACGACCAAATGATGGCATACACCATAAAAAAGAATGAGATTAAACAGTCATGTCCCATATGTAAGAAATGCACAGCACGAACTCACAAACTCACCCCTAATATTATTAAACTACTTAAACAATAATCACCTAATGAAGGTAAATGACGATCACCAGGTCTGGTAGAGCGATTAAGAAACCTACAGTTTTCGTCCCCACTGAAACAGTCTTGGATGATGACTACTGCACAGATGATTATGACAACACAGATATCGATTCTGATCTCGACACGGATGAGGAATGCTATTCTGATGAGAGTGAGGATGATTATGACGATGATGCTGACGAGAATGGAAACCTGAAAGATTTTGTCGTAGACGACGACGACGAAAGTGAGTCAGAAGACGCTTAAAAAAAAGAGAAACTACAGTAGTAATGGAAAGTGATATAGGCAATCCCATAGAATACAACCCTGACATTGATCCTCTAGTCCAAGAAGAGAATGAAAAAAATAGTCAACAAGTGCCCGATGAGCAGCAGTATTATTTTCAACCTCAAGAGATGAACTATCAGTACCAGCACCCTCCACAGGAGAGGGAGACTGTTGATTTATTTAAAAACGTAGACAAGTCTACGTGGATCATCGCTTTTGCGGTGTTCCTTCTTGGCTTTTTCATGGGAAAGACTATGCAACCAGTCATACTCAGATATGCCTAAGCATTAATAATTTCCTTGAGATGTGGAGATCCACTCAGCCAACTGTCTTCTGGAATCGTGGAATATGGAACGAACGAGCCCATGTCACCTTTTTCAAAGACACTTCCGTAGCTATCCAGTCCAGTATCCTCAACAAATCCAACTGTCGAAGATACTTCTTCCGTTTCCGTTTCCGTTTCCGTCTCTTTCTCTTTCTCTTCCTTTTTGTTTTTTAAATTGTAAGGTGTTTTAAAAAACAAAATAAAGAAGGCTCCGACCATGAGTATAGTCAGAATAATTCCTAACATTGTTTATTATAAGTATAGATTATTTATTCATTTACGCTGAGGAAACCTCTTCACCTTCTTCCTCCGTGATCTCCTCGAGTTTGGCCTCGGTGGAGTTTTCCGCCTCACGCAACTTACGTCGCTCCTCCATTTCGGTGGCTACGATCGAATCAGCTTCCTTGACGAGTTCTTCCATGGGAGTGTCCGGCTTCTCCTTCTTGAGGCGCTCGAGCACCTCAGCGGGGTGAGAAATTGGAGCTTCGTCGGGCTTGGTATAGAACTTAGAGTTGTCATCACCCGGGGTGAAATGATTCTTGTTACTCATCATCGCGTCCTTACGTTCCTGGAACATACGAGCCGCCTGAGACTGGTTCTCCTTATATCCAGTCATGATTTCTTCGAGCTTCTCGTTCGTGTAGTGAACGTCATCGATGGCTGTGGGATCGGGGGGAATCAATAACCACTTATACATATCTACCACATAGATGTCAAAGGTGGGATCCTCTTTCTGAAGACGCTTAGCGTGATGAGCGGCTTCGTCACGGTTGGCGAATGCACCACGAATCTTGATACCGAACTTGTCATTTTTCTGGGGAGCCTCGGGACCGACGATAGAAAGGCATGCGAAGAGCTGACCAGGGACAGTCGTGTAATCTTGGGTGAGAGACATTATAATCATTGATATGTTCAAAACTTTAAGTTCTTTATACTTAAGTCAAACTCTTAAAGGAAAAGATCTATACATAACCATGGAAGAAATTCGCAAGAATCACAACGAGGCCAAGCGTTCCTTGATACAGTCCGTCACCAAGGAGGGACACAGTATTTTGGATGTTGGTTGTGGGTTTGGTGGTGATCTTCAAAAATGGCACAGGTGTGGTGCGAATATAAACATGTGTGATCCAGAACCTAGTGCTCTCGTAGAGGCCAGGTCTCGAGCCAAAAACATGCACATGAGAGTAAACTTTTACGAGGGTGACATTCATAATTGTCCAAACAGAAAACATGACATCGTTTGTTTCAATTTTTCACTCCACTACATTTTCGCCTCGAAAGAACTATTCTTTAGCTCGATACGCGAAATCAAAAAAAGAATAAAACAGGATGGAAAATTGATAGGCATCATCCCAGACTCTGAGCAGATTATTTTCAAAACACCCTACCTAGACGAGTCTGGTAATTTTTTCAAAATGAAAGATCATGGGAATGGTGGATTTGGGGAAAAATTATTCGTCAACCTGGTCGATACACCATTTTACGCAGATGGCCCGAAATCAGAACCTATCGCGTATAAAGACTTACTCGTGACACACCTAGAGGAGATTGGATTCAGGTTACTCAATTGGGAGAATCTAGATGGCAATCCAATATCAAAGTTGTATAGTAAATTTATCTTTGTATATAAAAGATGAACACACTTCTGATCACTTTACTTGTGATGGCGGTTTTCTTTTTTCATAAGGCGGATAGACCGGAGAAATTGAGAATAGTGAATGAAAAGTACAGAACACTCAGGGAACATCTCATAGAGACGAACAATGAAAAGTTTCGTGCACTCGTGCATCACATCCCTATCACTGGAAAGCTTTGGATGAAGGACAGTGTTGGAACGAACACGAACAAGGGTGGTGAGATTGTAGTGTGTTTGGATGGTGAACCCAATGAGATTTTCCATGTTCTCATCCACGAGCTGGCACACTGCACGGTCGAGGAGTATTCACATTCACCAGAGTTTTGGGATAATTATGAGGAGTTGAGAAACATCTGCATAGAGTTGGGAATATACGAGAAGGTCACAGAGAAGAAAGATTTCTGTGGTCAGCATGTCCAGGACAAATAATCTCAGTTAAGTTTAATGAAGACACCTCTTTCTGTCCTTGCTACAGCCATAGCTTACTGGGCTGCCTTGTACATCGTTCTAGTCATTCCCCAATTTTCTAAAAGCTACGTCATCAATCTTTTCTGGATGACGCTGATCGCACCTAACGTCATGCGATTCGCTATAGGTAAAATCCCCCAACTTGCTGTGGATCGCGGCTTTTTCCTGGTCTCTACACTCATCGGGTTCATTCTCACATACCTCATCAACCAGGTATCCCCTGATACACGGGAGGCTATGAAGAACAACAGGGCGTCTAATGATAAGAAACTGAAACTTGGTGTCTTATTATTAGGGACATTTGCCTTTGGAGCTTTAGTTGCGTATTTTGCTGGAATGGATAAATCCATATACAGTAACATGGGTTGGGAATCTAATGGTAAGAACAACCTGTCACCTAATTTTTAATGACGTAATCCTTCAGTAGGAAGAAAACGACAGCCGCCACAGCGCCGGTGGAGGCGAGACCGACCAAACTTCTACCCCCTTGTTCGTTAAGGAACTTGGGGATAGAGGTCGCGAGACGATCTTGGATAGGTTTGCTTACCGAGATGGCAGCACATACACCAGCTACGACAGCGGTGAGTTGATCATCGGTCAGGTTGAAGGGGTTCTTGCTGGCGGGCTTCTCGGCCTGCACCTGATAAGCTCCCTGGGGGTTAGGAGCTGTCATGTGAGGCATGGCACCCTGCATTCTGGGTTCCTCTGTCATCATAGGAGGCTCCATCATGATATCGTTAATGGGAGTAGAATCCATCGTCTCTTTATGTTCACTCACATTTTTTTCAGGTGGAATATACGCTTCATTTTGCCTGAAAGAAGTAGTTTGATTATTATTCAGGGGCACCATTCCATCTCCGTTATCGGCAAGATTCATGGTGATAACGTTCTCAGTCGCCATTTAATATACCCATATGTTTTAGAATAAAAGTAAAATACGCAATCATTTTGTCTTGGTAATTTTGAGATTGGTCTTACGTGTCGCCTTCTTCGCGTCGTCTTCCTTCATTTCTCCGTGTTTTGGGTTATACATCTTCTTGTGTAGTCTCCAGAGATCCGAGCTCCCTACCCTGAAGTTTTTCCTCAATGTCGCCTTGTACCAAAACACACAGTCCTGTATCTTGTTACTTTTCACCGTGTTGTCCAATACGAGACATTCGTAATTCTCAGTGCAGGCGTCCATTACTTTACAGAACATATCGAACGAGGGGAAGATACCAAAGAAGGATTTATAGAGCTTCTCTCTGTTCTGGATGATGTTTTCCCTGAGAATAAAGACGTAATCGACGTTGGCACGGAGAGCTGGGGGGAGATCCATCACGTACTGCATCGTCAGCATAAAGAAGATTTTCCAGTGACGCCCATTCATAAAGCATTGACGAATGCATGTGTCTTTCAGAAACTTCGAATCATACATGCAGTCATCGAGTAACATGAAAGCCCCACAGTTCTTTTTACCAGCACCGACGAGTTTACGTTGTCGGCTCATGACTCTTTCAATCGCGTCCCTGTCGTAGTCACCGTATACGAATAGATCCGGAATAAACTCCGAGTAGAAGTGATTACCTTCCTCTGTTCCAGAGAGAACTATACCAGCGGGAAGATGCTTCTTATGAAACATGATATCCTTTACGAGCGTAGACTTACCAGTGTTACGCTTGCCTATAAACACACAGACACGATCATCCGTCATCGTTTCCGGCTTGAATTTCCTCAACTGGAGATTCATTCTAGTATTAATCTGGGTTTTATTAACTCTTTTTTAACTCATCCTGAGAAACGTTATATTCTGGATAAAACAATCTTAACACACTGTAAATGTTTATGCAAACAGGTTTTACCAGAAATACAGACGATACAGCTAATGAATACATCAAGACCATGATTGATATTCTATTACCTGTCATGGAACAGGGTATGCTATACGCCGGGGAATACGCCAAGGGTTGTGGACGAGATATCATTCTTCCGGAAGATGTTGAATACGCGATCAAATACTGTGCGATGTGTCGTGTTGGACAGATTGTTGGTAGCACCATGCCAGAGATTTATGATGAGTCCGAATCCGATTCAGACGAATCTTATGTGGAAGACGTGCCCCCAGAAGAGTGCCCCGAGTTTGTCAGGTATTCAGGAGAGGACGCTTTACTAAACCAAATCAATCGGGCGCGCGACAGATGGGACACTTGGATTCCACAAAGTCCGGCAGAAGAGATGTTAAAAAATGCTATTAATAATAATGAGCATCTCGGAGCCTGAGCCGTGGTCATTCAATGGTGAAGACCAGTTCAAGAAGTATGAATCAGAAGAAAGCTCGACAGATGATTCAGACGACGAAGAAATCTTTTCAAAAAAAATCAAAGGTAAGAAGTTCAAAAAATTGGTTGAAAAAGAAAAACTTTCTTTCGAATAATTTTTTTCCCAACTTAATATATAACACCATGTCCGCTGCTATTCAAACGGTAAACCTCGTTTCCCAGGAGCTCCAGACCCAGACCCTCAACTCCATTGTCGCGGGTTTCTCCTTCGCCGCGGCGATGTCCTGGATGGACTTTGTTCGCTGGTCGATCACCCAGATTGTTAAGGTTCCCAAGAACGGTGGCTCTCAGTATGTCCTCACCGCCCTCCTTACCACCCTCCTTTCTGTTGTGATTTTCCTGATCGTGACTGCTGTCAACGGCCGTGTCTCGAAGCCCGCTCAGCCTGTCTACGCGATTACCCGTTAAGCGGCTCGCCTCTTACCCATAGATAGTATTAACAGGATACCTGTGAAAATGATCAGGGTAATATAGATGTACTCAATTTTCCATTCATAAAGATTCCTCTTTTCAGGAATGCTTATGCTTGGCACCTTTTCCTTTTCTTTTTCTTCTTCTTCTTCCACTGGTTCTTCTTTCATCGGAGTAAGATTTTCCAGTTTGTCTGTGGAACAAGTGATTTCAAACTTTAGGACATGATCTTGGTTTCTAAAGTCGTAGGGTATCAGGCGACCGTGACTCATGTAGAAGAATTCAATTCGTAGATCACTGACTGATTTAAGAGATCCAGAATGAAACTCATGGGTCACTTTATCATCGGTGCCACTGACGTTCACAAAGTCGGTTCCATCCAAGAGAATATGACCTGTGTAATAAGGTGTTTGCCCCGATGACGGCAGGCTTTGATTCAACTGCTCAGATCCAGAAGAGATGCGCATCACTAGGGAATTGGGTCCACTCAAATTAGCCGCCCCAAAATCACTCCCAGGCATGGCCACATCTAGAGCTGGAAGTCCTAAAATTTGATGCATCGTCGTTTGAGTCGCGCTCGTGTCATCATATCCACGTGATCCAGTTTTAAATTTGAAAACAATTTGACTGATACCAGATCCACCTGAATGTGTCGGAGTGCCCATACTGAATCTATTCTTCGTAGGATCGTAACTGATGTTGAAATCGAAATTCCCTACACTCGTGAATCCAGCGGCGAGTGACGCTCCATCGTAGTTTCCTTGATTATATGTTATACCATGTTGAGTTGGGGAGTTTGCGGGATCTGAATATATCACTTCAAAATCAAATGCCTGATTGGTTCCACAGATCAAAAGTTGTGGTGTAGGGATGCGCGCACTTACCAATTTAATCTGTGACACGTCATAAATAGGCGTTTCCAGGTTGATGACGTAATCATTCGGGTTTGCATACAGGGAGGCGTCCCTCTGACCACTGTCTATAGTCAACTGATGAACCTTCATTAAAATATAGGCACAATATTTTAATGAGTGTTTTTGTTTACGTGTAAAAACTTTACTGGTAAAACTGATGCGCGAGGGGGTTGTTCTGAAGCTGCCTCTTGGCAATTTCCAAATTATTCACGTGGGGATTACCCTGTCCCTTGTAAGCGTTGAACTGATGGTAAGGTTTTTGTTGATAGTTTTGAGTCCATCCACCGTTCGCGGCGTTAATGCGACCGTCTATACGGCTGGTGTCACTACGGACAGCCGTCACTGTGCCACCCTGCTTCAGAGCACTCTCACGAACATTCATGCGACCAGGGTTACCCATGCGGTTGGGCTTGCCACGCTTATCTTCGGGGCGGTAACCGTGCTTCATGAGCTGCTCGTTATTCTTCATGTTCATCTGAGCAGCGGCGCTGTTCGTATAGGCACCCTTGAAGTTGGAGATTCCAGGTGCCGGCTGGTTGTAATGTATGAACTGCGAGCCGTTATTGTCACTCTTGAAACGTGTGGGGTCCTGGGCAACAGTCGTGGCAGAGATGACACGCTTCGCGCCGTTGAATCCCAAATTATCCCCACGATAACCAGTCTCTGAGCGGTTTGTCGTCTTCTTCGTCCGTTCGTGTTCATTACGGGGAACAACACCAGACATACCCTGAGCTCTTCCGGGCATTGTGGGAAGACGAGAAGGTAAGTGAGCGGTCGTCGCGGGTTTATTGTGAGTCAACTGACCGACCACTGCACCCCTACCACCTGTGTGATCAGCGGCTGGACCAGTGCGTCCTGGAAGTGTTGTCAACTTGTATTCGCCAACATTAACCGGGTTCACACGTAACATTTGTTGAAAGCCACCAGTCGCCGGGACGTTGGGGCCTACACCCAGACCGGGACCGACCAACTCCTTTTCTATAGGGGAAAGGTTATTCATCCTTCCATGATCATACATTCTGTTTCGCATGTCCATCAGTTCCTGACCACTGGTGCGAGACTGGATGGCTATATCACCGAAGCTCTTCATTTCCTGTTTATGGGAAACATCGACAGGTGGTTCAAAATTGTCCTCTTCAACGACGACCGGTCTATTTACAAACAATGGTTCGGTAGTAACTTTGGGTGGTTGAGTTTTCGTACTCAAGTTACGACCAGCGTATACAAGACCCGCTACAGCCATGAGCGAAATGGGATCAGCCATTCTTACTTTTTATTAACATTTTTATTAAGATACCTTTGCTGAAATAAACCATTTTGAAGATCAGCCCTAGTGCTGGCTGGCTCATACTGCATGGTCCGAATCGGTAATTTGCACTCCACATTATTGAGGGGGAAGTAATTCTTTTCATACGTCTGGACTATGTGCTTGTTGAAGCGAGATGTGCTCTGGGGACGAAGTTGATCACTGACATCTATGTGCTGAGCTGGAGAACCCTTACCCGCCTTGTAAGGAGCGGTGCCGTAAAGCATTGTGTTGGGTCTGCACCCACCACAGTTCACCGGACCAGCGGGCTGAGGGTAAACGAAAACCTCGTCAGTAGCTTTGGTGGGTGGCAGGGCGCCACTGTTCTGAACGATAGAAAGGCCAGGTTGAAGCTGATACGCCATTTACTATAACGTGAGATATTTTCCTCTAGGCTCTTCTGTCACCATCCATTCCGAGTCCAGAATACGCTTCGAGCTGGACACCCCTGGCATTTGGATTGCAGTGTTTGGAATTACTTTTGCACATAGGGCCATTCTTGGGTCCATACAACCACTCGGCAAACTCCGTTTGTCCTCCTGGGATTTTCGACACAGGCATAGTCACAAACTGCCTCTCCATCGCGTTTCGCAGGTATTGAGGCATGGAAGTCCTCGACCGACCACTGTCATAGGGAATACGATCACTGGTGTATCTCTGAACATACGGCTTAACCGAGGGGTAATAACAAGCCTCGAGTCGATTAGGGGCGTTCGTGTAGTCCGTCATGAGCACATTCCCCATGGGGTTATCCATAGTGGGCTTTTGGCACATGTTTTCTCCTGTCACCGGTGCTGTTCCATAGCTTTCTTTTACCATTTTCGACTTATAAAGAACGTAAATCACACCAAGAATGGTACCACCGAGTATAAAGACACGGGGATCACGTCTGATTAAATAAAGAAGTGTAGAAGCGTAAACGATAAACCTCGAGGCAGAATTGATCCTGTCCTCTGGGGTCTGCTTACTATTAGGCCAAAATTGTAAAAAGTATTTTTCATCAACGAGCTGGCGAGGATCGTCGAACCAAACCTTCATTTAGTATATACTCAGGTTTAATTTTTTGGTCCGAGGCCACCGAGCATGCTACCCATCATCTTCATGAGGGCGTCCTCATTCAGTTCACCACCCTCTTCCTGAAGTTGAGACGCCACACCCTGTGCGAGTGCCTCAATCTGAGCCATTTTGTCAGGGGGGAGGGCCGTGATGGTAGTTCCTAGCATATACAGTGTCTGTACATACTGCCAGGTCGCATCCTTCGTGTTCGTAGACATACGGTCCCAATAAGAGGAGATGTCAAGATCCTTTAGGAAGTCAATTTTTGAGCACTCCTCGAGGAGAAACTTATCATCCTTCGCAGAAATCTGTTCAGCGTAAGGGGTTACACCCTTCATAAAACTATCCACGACGAGACGAGGATTGGTGGATTTCAACACGTCAAAAGACGTGAGCATTTTCTTGATGCCCTTTTCATCTGGAAAAGTCTTGTGCAATTCCACAAGAAATTGACCCATCATATCATTGAAAGCAGAGACAGACGCCATTTTCTTAATTTACAAATCTAATCTTTAAGTTTAAAAAGGCTCGGTAGAAATAGCCTCACGTTTACCAATTCCACCAGACACTATAAAGAATACGAGAATCGCATTAAGTGTCGCAGGTTTGGTGTATTTGTTGAGCTCAAGCTTACCCTCATTGTTGAGATAGGCTTTGAGATGTATGTAACCAGCTGTGATACCACCAGCGATAAGGGCGGCGCTCACAGGATCTCTTAAATAATTGGACAGGTCTTCCATTTAATTATACCTGGGATTTTTTATACGACGCTCTGGTGCATCACCGAATAGAACCCCATCATCTTCGGTAGGAGGGGGTTGCTGATACTCCGAAGGCTGTTCAAGTCTGGGTTCCTCCATAGGTTCAGGCTCTTCGAGTGGGGGGGCTTGAACACCGTGGACAGTTTTGAATTCATTCTCGAGACCCGTGAGTTGAGGTTCAGGTTCCATGGGTTCCTCTGTCGGAGCCTCATCCTGAGTTTCATCCTGGACCTGTTCCGGATCCTCCTCAGGAAAAGCGTTTGGATCGTCACCCTCATCTAATACCTCGGGGTCGGCGCTATCCTGGATATCCCCGTCTAGCGAAATATCACGCGTCTCTTGCGACATGTAGGTCTGCAAGATTTGCTGCACGGGAATCAACTCCTTCACCGTGTTTTCGATGCACACACAAAAACGTTTAGTGAGATTTTCGTCACGAATGTATTCACTCTGCTCCTCATGGAAGATGTAAGGATCCTTGTAAAGATCGCGCGCAGCGTTGTTGTAGCAGGTCTGGATGAAAACCTCCTCAGTAGGGAGTTTGAGAGAGATCTTCTTGTTGTCAGCCTTTAGGCGGACGGCGGAGAGAATCTTCGTGCACGCCACAAAGACTGCGGCGAGTAGATCACTGAACCACGCACAACGTCCGGTGATGTTGTCACTGTGCCTCTTAGACATAGCATTCGACCAGTTAGGCACCTCTTTGAGGAGTTTTTGAAACATGATCAAAACCTGCTTCCCCTTAGAGGTGTTTATCGATTCGTTGTACATTTCCTGAAAAACTTCAATCATAGCTGGACACATGATTAAACACATCTGTCCGAGGTATTCCTTCTTGGCTTCGACGAGAACGTTCAAATTGTCCATTTATGATTAAAGGGTTTTTTTAATTGAGAAATAACTACGCACCCCCCCTGTATTTATTCGCCATCTTCTTGAGGTTCATCAGATTTGGGAAATCCTCTTCCTCCTTGGGTTCTGGGCGTTCCTTTTTCTTTTTCGGGGTGAACCATGACACGTAAATTTCACCCTCATTTATCATTTGCACTGTGAAACCACCCAGCATAAATTGTCTGGCGACGTATCGAGCTGCTTGCCCCCTATCAAAGGTGGGGTATCCGACCAGAAAATTGGGTATTGTTAAGAATATCTGCTTACATCCGAGCTCGACAGATTGTTTTATTTTTGATGAAAACTGTTCATAAATTTTCGTGTAAATTTCCTTTTTGATTCGTTTTCTCTTTTCATCAATCTTTGTCACGTCATTGATGCTTAACATTACTATTTACTGTAATTTATTTTTAACCGTTTCAAACCCACCAGACACTGTCGAACCAATTTTCCTGAGACTTTTGATGAGCTGTGGGTCATTCTCGAGGTTTCGCAAGAAGTCGTCAGTCTTTTTCCTCGCAATGTTGACGTTTTCCTCTATATCTTCTCTGAGTTCGAGTAGTTCAGCGTTCACCCGCTTCGCCTGAACATCGGCACTTTCTGGTTCCTGATCGATATATGGTCTGATAACTTCAAGTTCTGGATTCCTGAACATTTTCATCGATTCGTCAAAGTCAGACCTATCAGGGGCATGACTGTTCCTAACAAGTTTATAGCTCTCAAAGTCCTTCCCCATTCCCCGACCGACGAATGAAAGCGTCTGGTCAGAATTTTGATACCCTATCGGTTGAGATCGGATGGCTAAAAGTCTTAGTGGCTTCTTTTCTTCAGTGATGAACCAGACGGTTACGGAAAATCCAAACGAGAAGCCATCTTTCTTAACTGTCATGAACTGACATTCATACACTGTGTCCTCTTTCTTGACAAACTTCTTCATAGACATCGTCTCTATGATGTAGTTAGCTATCCCGGTTCTCTTGTGAATTTCTTTGTTTGTGAGCAGGACCACACTCTCCATAAGGTCCGCTGTAGCGTCGTTTTTGACCTGATCATAACCCTTCAATTCTGGATAAGGATCCATCAACTGGGTTTGCTTCGGAACCACATAGCCTGAGAACCCAAACATGTCATACGCTTCTCGTTCATTTGTCAAAATGAACACGACAATTAATAATATGAATGCGAGGAGGTAATTCATATTATTAGTATGCGTTAATTTTTTTTAGAATATTACCTTGTGAAATAATAGATGTCGCTCTTAATCTATAGTCCTAGATGCAAGTTTTCGATGGAAGTCATTGAATACATTAAAAAACATCATCAGCTCAAGCAACTCGTGCATTATCATAACATAAACACACAGGGTATACCAGCGAGCTACAAAAGTAAAATTACCAGAGTGCCCACCATGCTCACACAAAACGGTAAAATTTTAGTGGGTAACGAAATCAGAAATTGGTTAGACTCCTTACTCCCCACAAAAGAAATCTCAAACGAACCGGTGGGTGGAATGGGATTTGCCATGTCTTCCCTCGATGGTAAAGGTGACAACGCTCATATGTTTTCACTCGATGATTACGGTAAATCGTTGCAGCCACCCATGACCAAAGAGCTTGAAGAAAGGATTAGCAGGGACGTGTCGAAGGGCCAGCCATATACAGAGTTAAAGATGTAACGCTTTTTAGATGTAATTATGAAGTTAGTCACAATACAAGCTGCTGCATTCAAATCTACATTTGAAGTGCTGAAGGATATTCTCAACGATGTCAATATTTACTTCAGAAAGGATGGTATGTATATCGTCACTTTAGACACGGCTCGAACATCTCTAGTAGATATTTTTCTATCGGGTGACAATTTTGAAGAGTATTCCTGTGAGCAGGAAGAAGTCATAGCTGGAATCAACATTTCAAACACCTTCAAACTTTTGAAAACCATAACGAACAATGATGTTCTTCAGATTGATATCAACTGTAAAGAATACATGACTATCACGATTTCGAGTGACACGAAAAAGACGAACACAAAGTTCCAACTCAAACTACTGGACATTAACGAAAGTCGGATTGAGGTTCCAGATGTTGAGATGACCACGATCACAACTCTTCCATCCATCGACTTCCAGCGTCTCTGTAGGGATATGTCTAACATAGGAAATTACATTGAAATCATTCGTTCTGGTAAAGAAATTAAATTCAATTGTGAAGGTGACTTTGCGAACCAAGAAACCTCAATCGAGTGCGTCGATGAGAGTCCGACCATTGCTGGTCTGTACAGCTTGAAGTATCTCAACATCTTTACGAAAGCTACGAGTATGTGTGCGTCGGTCCAAATTATTCAGGAAACTGGGAATAGATTCTTGATCTTGAAATATAACGTCGCGAACCTCGGTGAACTGAAGTTCTACCTCGCCACTAAGGTATCCGAAGATCAGTTGTAAATCCTGTCAGTGTCGACACGATCTTTTTCATGCCTAGACCGTTTGCCAACATGATTTTGGGTAGCTTCTTATCAAGGTGTTCATGCTCATAATATAAAAAGTCCTTCAAAGGAACTTTCTCCTTGTGAAAATCTCCTCTCGGTCCCGAGTATCTCTTTACCTTTTCAGTGATGTTAACCATGGGTTTGTCATCATGGTCAACAATCCAAGCACTGGTCAAAGGGATGCTGAAATGCATGGAGCTGTCTTCATTTTCACCAGGTAGAAAATTGATATCATTCGTGATGACCGTGTACAGATGGCCGTTGTAAAAGTATTTCACTCGCAACACGATGTCCTTCACGTTCTGAGGAATCGAAGTATGCCTGAAATCTAAACCAGTGACGTTGACATAGAAATTTTCAAGTATACCATCCCAATCTTTCGATTCATTTCTCCAAAAAGTATCCTCGACGAGATACTTCATGGCATAGTCGACACTGTATTCAAGTTCTTCCTTCACCACGTGATAGTCCCTCGGTGTGCTGATTTTTTTGAAGATGAAAATAACGTTACTTAAAAAGTTAAGCAGCATTTCTATATAAAGAATGGAAGGTAATTTTTTAAGTAGATACAACAATCGAATAAAAGAATGGAAAGACTTGATAGACGAGGAACCGCATAATAAAAAACTTTATGAAGGGGAAATGTCAGATTACATCATCAAGTGCATGCCTTATATGAATCAATACACCGACGAGCACAGTGAAAAATCAAACACTGACAACATATTTAACGTTAAGGAGACGGTGGGTTTAAAAAGAAAAGACATTTTCACAGACTATCTCATCGAAGTTGAGAACCAAAATATAACAAGACCTAGTGAACGTTTAAGTGATGAATGCCCCAAATGTAACGAGACAAACTTGACGCATTTCCCTGAAACGAGTGACCTAGTTTGTGAAAAATGTGGTATTGTGGTTACGACACTGATAAGTGAAGAACTCACATACAGAGAAGAACAAGAAACATCCGAAAAAATCATAAATTATTCATACAAAAGAGAAAATCATTTCAACGAGTGGTTATCACAATTCCAAGCACAAGAAATGACTACCATACCTGATGAAGTGATAGATCAATTGAGGTCAGAATTGAAGAAGATTAAAATAAAAAACCTAGAAGACATTACACATGCGAAGATTCGCAGTTTATTGAAGAAGTTGCGACTCAATAAGTACTATGAACATGTCCCGTACATCACAAATATCCTGAATGGAATCAAACCACCAAATATGCCACAGGAACTTGAAGAACTTTTACGAATAATGTTCAAGGATATCCAGAAACCATTCGACGACAACTGTCCAGCAGAGAGGAAGAATTTTCTTAGTTACTCCTACGTGCTCTATAAATTTTGTGAACTGTTGGGTGAAGATGAGTATCTGCAATACTTCCCCCTACTGAAATCAAAAGAGAAACTTTACCATCAAGATGTAATATGGAAAAAAATCTGCTATGACTTGCGATGGGAGTTTATTCCGACTGTGTGAATTTTTGAAACTTAAGTTGTTCCATTCTTTTATAAACTTAAGATGATTCAAGAAGAGAAAGCCCTCCTCACACTGTATAATTTAGACAACTATGTGATGCCACAAATGAATCATCTAAATTATGCAGATCCCGCTCTCCAGCACTGTATGGAACAGGCTAAATTTCATCTAAACCAGGCTCGGGATCTCCTGGAAGGAGCTGTGATAAACCCACAGAAGCACTATGATGATGCTCGAGAATTTTATCAAATGCTTTCGAGAGTTCTCCCTCTAATGGTTTTAATGAGATCTTTCGGATCTCCACTTCCCGACCAGGATGAGGAGGAAAGTTTACAAGATACGCAGTTCTCAGACCTGTCAGATGAAGATAGTTACGAGCCTGCAACTCCGCCCCGTCACCGAGAGTCTTAATGGTTTTGAATTCTATGATTTCGTGATCATCGATGATAATGTCGGCCCTGAGCTGACCCACGACGTGACCCCTGAAATTAACCAGAATATGTCTCTCAGATTCATACGGCACCCTATTTTCTCGTAAAAGAACTTCCATGGCATTGTGGTATACTCTCTCACTGTACCCCGGACCCAGTTCTGAATACACATCTTTGACCATCTGCTCCACGTCTATCATTTAAATAATTCTCGATTAATTTCTCTAAATATCATAAGATGACGGTCAAGCGAGTGTCGAAGGATCCCCCAGCCAAGAGAGCCCTGACTCGCCAAAGGTTGAATACCTTAGAAAGACGAATATCTGACCGTCGAGAGAAAATGAGAAAAAAGAGAAAATTAGACGTTCTCGAGGCATTGCGTAAACTGGTAAAAGGTGTCAAATCTAAAAAATTAAACATACCCAAGAATACTTTCAATTATGGAACCATCATGAAGATGAACATATACAACAGGTCTTTGACTGTTCGGTTGAGTCGGAAAGTGATTAATCAATTGCAAGAAATTTACAAAAAAACGTGGACTGAGAAGGTTGAATACGTAGGTAGTATTCCATTCACAATATTTAACACAAGAAATTACGTCAAGTTCAATCAACCGACAGCTCGGACGAATGGGATGCTCGCTTCAGTAACCCCGAGTGAAGAAGAGCTTACACAATACATCGTGTATCACACCCACCCTGTTCCAGAGAGTAACGCACCCCTCTTTACTTTACCAAGTTCCAATGACTTTAAGGCTTACATTAACCATTATCCATCTATTCAGGCGAATCTCATTCTAGAAAATCAAGGATATTACATCATTGATTTGATCGAGACAAATATGCAGAAACCGAACACAAACGCTATTATCGAGTTATTCCAAAAACTCACATCTGGGGAAAGGTTTCGTAATGTGCAACGTGACTGGGCTAATTTGGGATACTCACGAACTACAAGGGAACAGTGGGTCAAGTTTATGAATAGTTACATAGATCCGATTATGCGCAGACAATCTGGCATATCTATTCGATACTACCTATGGACTGAACTCGGAACAATCACTCTTCTCAATAAGAACTCACTCATGAATTGGAGTCCACAATAATGACACCTAAGTGGGGTGGAGAAGTTGAAATTTCAAAGGAAATGAATCTCCCTATGGGAATTTTTGTAAATGTGCCATCTACAGAATTTGAGAATTGGAGTAAAGAAGATCTCGTCAATGAAATCGTCAAACTACGAAAGCGGATCAAAGACCTTGAGACAACAAAAGAAAAACACACAGACCCAGCATCCATAAAAAGAGTTGATCTTCTTCGGGCTCACTTTTGTTAAAATTTTTATAACTGTAATGTAGATATGACCCGAACTCTGATGTTTCTTAGGAAACAGGTCCAGATCCCACCTAGAGTCATCAAAGAACTGAGAGAGGTCAGTAAACTGTCGTGTAAGTTGAAGTGGGAATATGCGGGTAATGTTAAAACGTATAGACTTGTCAATAAAGATTCATTTACTTTCGGTAAACCAACGTACGTCACGTCCAGGGATAGAAGCAGTGTCGATCTAGACACTGTCCTCAGTGTATGGCCATCACTTGTGAGTTATCACACACACCCTTGTGTATCCATCCCAAGTGAGATAAATTATGACACGAGTAAAGTTTTCGTAACACTCCCAAGTAAATGTGATTTTGACGCGTACATCAAAGGATACCCAAACATGCAAGTGAACATAATTTGTGACGCGCATGGGTATTACGTCGTTGACTTGATTTCAGCTGCGGAAAGCAACCATTTTCCATATCTGCGTGGAGTCGACATGGTCATGAACGAATTCAGACAGAGAGAGGAAATCAGGGAAATTGCATTCAGTGAGGAAGGTCTTGAATATTTTGAGACAACCCTAAACAGATGGAAGGAAATCGTGAACACCGACCTGAACCAGGTTTTGAATGACATGTTTGGTATCACGATACGCTATTACGGGTACGAAGATGACGCACCAATCGTCAGTCTCGACTTGGATAGTATCTAGACATGGCGTCATCCAGTTCGTCCACCTCATACCACGCGAGGTGACATTCCTTTGACTTTTTTCCTTCCTCTTCACAAATCTCATGTGCTTCTTGTATGGCTTCTTTGAAGCGTAGACGAAGTCTCAAATTTTCAGCTTGTTTGGGTTGCTGTTCGACAGCCTTCTTTTCGTAAACATCGTTCAAAACATTTTGACTCGTTTTTATGAGTTTATACTTGTATGAGTCATTTGATGAATATGCGAGGCACCTCATTTATTATGTACTGATATTATATGTTCTTTAAATGCTTAAGTTCTGGACGTATTTTTCCACGGGTAATAAAATTCAACATGCCTGAAAGACATCAACCCCCTCTCATTCGCAATGTTACCCACGGTCCTATAGAGCACGTCGAATTGAATCGTGTCTATAGCTTCAATCTGGAACAGCCTTCTTTTCCCGGTCTTTCCAGTCAGAAAGTTAATGAGCTATACAGAGATGGACGCGTAAGTTCGAAACCTTTGGAACTCATGTTGTGTTCAGACAATTTTTTCCCGTCACTGACATATGTTGACGCCAAGGGCTTCGACTACGTTTCCACTCAAGTTGGTTTAAAATCGAAGCTCGACCTTAAAAGTTTCACCAGTAATGGAGCCAAATACATGCCTTCATGTATGATTGGGCAAGGTAGGACTATGGAAGCATCACGTTTTCATACTCACGCTCGTGACATGACTTACATCTTTTGTGACATAACAGAGTTTCCCGAAATCAACGTCGTGTTCAAAGATGGAGAAGAACTGATCCAAAAGTATCCACGAGGAGTGATCACGAAGTTAGACAGGAATAGTTTATTTTCAAATTAAAGAGAAGAAATGTTATCTTGTTATGAGTGAACAAGACACTGGTAAATTCCGAACAAATAGCAAAGATCAGTTTTATACAAATAGAGTGATTTCAAAAAAGTGTGTCGATCTTGTCATCAAACACATACCCCATGTAGCAAAGTATACGTGGGTAGAACCCTCCGCCGGAACAGGTTCTTTCACCGACGCCCTCGATTCCCGATACAAACGAATAGCCATGGATATAGACCCCAAATCCGATACCGTCAAAAATATGGATTTCCTTGAATGGAAGCCCACAGTGTCTGGGGATGTCATTGTTTTTGGTAATCCACCATTCGGTAAACAGTCGTCACTGGCCAAAGCGTTCATCAAAAAGAGTTGCACCTTTGCAAATGTTATAGCCTTCATTTTACCAAAATCATTCACTAAGCCCAGTATGAATAACGCATTTGAAGACCACTTTCATTTGGTGCACACACATGAACTGGAGAAAAATGCCTTTGAAGTAAACGGGAAAGAATACGATGTTCCATGTGTTTTCCAGGTATGGCAAAAGAGGGATCGTAAAAGACGTTCAACCAAAAGTGTGGAACCTGTTGGATTCAGGTATGTCAAACCAGGGGAAGTGTATGATTTGGCTTTTAGGAGAGTTGGTGTGTACGCGGGTCGGTGCTACTTGAATGACGGACGAGACTTTAGTGTTCAATCACATCATTTTATAAAGCTTGACACTGAGCATATAGACGTGATCATGACTAAAGTCAACGCACACACATTTCCAAGTAATACGGTGGGACCACGGAGCCTGACAAAAACAGAGATTAACACTGTCCTCAACAAGATAATTAAAGGTTTGGGGGTTGAATGAGATATATGTCCTACAACGTCGAACCCTGTAACTTCAAGTATCGCGTTTCTTCCCTTGAGAAGGTAGTTGATGGAGACACCATCGATGTCGCCATCGATCTAGGTTTTGATGTCTGCACGAAGCAGCGTGTTCGTCTATTAGGTATCGATACCCCCGAGTCTCGGACTTCCGATGCGGAAGAGAAGAAGTTTGGTCTCCTTTCCAAGAAGAAGCTCAAGGAATGGTGTATGAAGGCTGTTGCATCTGAGAAGGATGATATCGAGATCGAACTCAGATGCCCTGAGGCGGATTCTAGAGGAAAGTTTGGCCGTGTTCTCGCCGAGGTGTGGGTTTGTGAGGATGGAATCTGGACCAACGTGAATAAGTGGATGTGTGACAATGGTTACGCGGTCCCTTACGGCGCGGAGAATAAGGCTCTCGTCCAAGATTTGCACATGGCCAACCGCGAGAGACTCATCGAGCGCGGCGAAATGCAGTAATAAGCACAACTAATAAAATAGGTACACATATAAATTCTGGGTATGCAATTAAATAGTCTATGATAATGTTTGGATTGGTCAGTAAATACAATGCACTCTTTCTAAGGTATAATTGTGTAATAGACATGTTTATACCATGACCACGTGTTGCATGCCAATACCAGGGAGGTATTAACAAACTGTCACCCGGTTGTAATGTAACCTTATAAATTTTCATTTGACTGTGATCCAGATCAAAAAAATCTTCTTTGGAAGTGTTGAAGTTTTTCATGTCAAATGGGCTATGTTTATTAATATTTGGATTGTCATAATTATTAAATATATATACCGTTTTACTACCAAACACTTGATTCAAGATGAAATCGGAAGTAACGTGCATGTGTAAATCGCTTCCCCAATTTTTACCCAAATATAACATTAAAGCTTGGACTTGTCTGGGTTCTGTATTTGGGTTTTTGAGTGTATCTAGCAACGTTTCGGAAATATTTTGTTTAAATAAATCGACTTCAGCGCAATATAAAATTGGGGATTTATCATTTTTCCAGTGATCGAAAAGTCCTTTCATTGTGGCAGATCCTGTGTCTGCATCACACGTTCGAATATCCGGTGTGTCATAAGATTCTACAGGTAATATCGAATCACCAAATAAATCAATAACGTTTTCTAAATTCATCCGCATAGCTTTTGATTGATATAATCCGTGTATCACTACAGGTTGATTAAAGTCTTTTAATAGTATACGTTTTTCTTCTGGTGTCATTTTAAGAAAATCGTATGCGGGTAGATTCAGATACCGACTCATCTATATTAAAGGTGAGAATATACTGCTCATAATTCGTAATGATCCTTTCTAATCCATAAATTACAAATCCATTTTTCACCAGACTTTACAGGTTTCCCACCGTGTAAAGCTTTGGAAGTGTCTAGACCATAACTGTCTAGTGTGTTAAAAAACAGTGCGTCACCAGCCTTTAACTTGTAGGATTTGTTGATGTTAGGAAACTCCGTTTCACCACCGTCATAGTCATCTGTGAGTGCCAGTATGAAAGTATGTAGACGGCTGTTTTTCTCTCCTATGAACACATCTTGATGTGGTCTGTAATGACCACCCTCCCCGTAATGAAGCACTTGAAGCTGCTCACAGTGGTCGATTGTCTTATTCACATATCCAACGCAACGTTCCATCACAGACCTGACAATCGGATCTGTTTTCTGAAGCCACGCGGTCTGACTTTGACGAATGTTTTTATCCACTCGACCATCTGTGTCGACGAGAGAATCGGAAAGACGTTCCTTTGCCAGTTTCATAATATGTTGTCGTTCCTCTGGTGAAATAAAGTCGTTAAGAATGGTCGGACTTTTGTACTTGGGGAGTAAACAAAATACCAATACTATCAAAAGGAGTATCAGTATCATCCTACTGTATCTATATAATTATATTCTTTGGTAAATTACAGTTATATCTTTTCCTGATATTTGAGAACACTTCATTACTGTATTCGACGATACCGTGTAACACGGATACGTAATGATCATGTCTCTCGGGGTCGATGATGTATTGCCTCAAGATGTCACCACCTGTATGAATGATCATTTCATAGATGTTTGATATGTCTCTGACTTTGTCTACAAACTTTTCCTGTCGTTGTAGAATGTTTTTGAAATCTTCCAATGACATGTCGTTGAGCATGTAGCCTATTCGGAGATTCAAATTATCTGGAGGTCTCGTGTCCAAGTATAAGTTGTGTCTGTCAGTTTCATAAATGACCATGGCGTATTGAAGTATTTCTTGTGTCGCCATTTTTTCGCGAAGTTCTCTGAACGATGGAATTCCCCCACATGGTATATCACCATGCTCCCTTGATGTATTCGTTTTACGTTTGAACTGAATGTAGTGTGGGTTGTGTATTCTTCCAGTTTCAATTTCACCAGTTCTCCAATTGAAAGTGCAGTGACAGGCTGTGCACCACATCTGCGCACAACCATCAGTTCTGTGAATCATGATGCCACATTTGGGACAGGTTTTACTATCTCTCTTAATGAGTTCCATTGTTTTTACGGTATCTGGATTACATGTGTGATCTTCGTGTTTCACATCATTGCATTTATCACAAAAGTAAGCCGAGCACAGTCCACAGTACCAGTTTTCACTCAGAAATCCTTTGCAGTGTTCACTTGGACATTTATGAATGAACTTCCTCGGTTCTATGTTAGCCGCCTGAACCCCCTGACGTAAAGACTCTAAATGCCTATATATAGTCTCCATAGTTCTGTATATCACCAAAATCTCTGGGTGGGTTCGCAGGTTCATGACATCTTCCTCTGTTCTCATGTGGATGGCATGTAATTCGACGAGTCTTCGTTTTTGAGTCCTTAACATCTCGTTCAATTTCCTCATGTTCAATATCCTTTCAACTTCAGGCTGCGTCTCAGGCATCAAAAGTTCTTCACGTTTGAACAATATGTCTTCACGGTGTTTTCTATATTCAGTGTTTCTGAAATATCTCGTGCAAAACGAATCCACAAACTCACGATTCCATACAGACTTACACTTCATACAATGAGGGTCTCTCTCAGTCGACAGTAAGTATATTTGGCAACAATTTTTACAGACCGTGTATTCACAATGTAAGCATACAACCTTCTTGTGCCTCAATTTATTGAAATGTTCACAACATACCAAACATTCATCCATCTAGTTTAAAGAGAGTTTAACTCTTTAAATTATTTAGAGAAATAATTTGAACATAACCTATAATGTCTCCCGCTATTGGTATTGATCTCGGAACTACATATTCTTGTGTTGGTGTCTGGCAGAATGATCGTGTAGAAATTTTGCCCAATGATCAGGGTAATAGGACGACCCCCTCCTATGTCGCGTTCACAGATAGTGAACGTATGATTGGTGACGCCGCGAAAAATCAGACTGCGATGAACCCAAAGAATACAGTCTTTGACGCGAAGCGATTGATCGGTCTCAAGTTTTCGGACCCGAAAGTTCAGAATGACATCAAGGACTGGTCCTACAAAGTTGTCTCTGGAAAGTCTGATAAGGCGACAATCGAAGTTGAGTTCAAGGGTGAGAAAAAAAGATTCGAACCCGAGGAAATCTCGTCTATGGTCCTCACAAAAATGAAAGAAACTGCTGAAACTTTCCTTGGTAAAACTGTCACTGACGCGGTGGTCACTGTTCCCGCGTATTTCAATGATTCTCAGAGACAGGCAACCAAAGATGCAGCCTCTATCGCTGGTCTGAACTGCCTTCGTATCATCAACGAGCCGACCGCGGCTGCGATCGCCTATGGCTTAGACAAGGACAAGTCGAAGGAGATGAATGTTCTCATTTTTGATTTAGGTGGTGGCACCTTTGATGTATCGCTTTTGACCATCGAAGATGGAATTTTTGAGGTCAAGGCTACTGCTGGTGACACACATCTTGGTGGTGAAGACTTTGATTCTAGACTCGTCAGGCATTTCATCGAAGAATTTAAGCGTAAAAACAAGAAGGACATCAGTGATAATCCCCGCGCTCTGCGGAGACTTCGCACCGCGTCTGAAAAAGCCAAGCGCACCCTCTCTTCGACTGCACAAACATCTGTGGAGATTGATTCCCTCTATGAAGGGGTCGACTTTTACACTTCGATCACCCGTGCTCGATTCGAAGAACTCAACGCGGATCTATTCAGAAAGTGTATGGAACCAGTTGAAAAAGTCATCAAAGACGCTAAAATGGACAAGTCTACAGTTGATGAAATCGTCTTGGTCGGTGGTTCCACACGAATTCCCAAGATTCAGCAAATGCTCTCGGATTTTTTCAATGGTAAGGAACTGAACAAGTCCATCAACCCCGATGAAGCCGTTGCCTACGGCGCGGCGGTGCAGGCAGCCATTCTTTCCGGAGCTGAGGGTGGCAATGTGCAAGATCTTCTCTTGTTGGACGTCGCACCAGTTTCACTCGGACTTGAGACCGCCGGTGGTGTGATGACCAAGATCGTAGATCGTAACACGACGATCCCCACAAAAAAGGAACAGGTGTTCTCTACATACTCTGACAATCAAACGACAGTGACGATTCAGGTATATGAAGGTGAACGCGCCAGGGCTCAAGACAACAATCTACTGGGGAAGTTCGACCTAAGTGGCATCCCCCCCGCGCCTAGGGGCACTCCACAGATTAACGTCAAGTTTGACATTGACGCGAATGGTATCCTAAATGTAACCGCTGAAGACAAAGCTTCTGGAAAGTCTGAGAAGATTGTCATTACCAACGACAAGGGTAGACTTTCCAAGGATGACATTGAACGTATGTGCAATGATGCGGAAAAATACAAAGAGGAAGACGAGGCGTACATGAAAAAGGTCCAAACTATGAATGAATTTGAAGCGAGGGTCTACAATGTTCGTTCCACCATCGATGACGATAAATGCACTGTGAGTGACGAGGACAAAACGAAAATCAAAGAGAAGGTTGAGGAAATGATTTCCTGGATTGACAATAACAAGACCGCTGAGCTGGAAGAAATTGAAGCCAAATCTAAAGAGTTTATGGACGCGTGTGTTCCACTATATGCGGAACAAGCTAAAGCTGAAAAAGCGAGTGGTCCAGTCATCGATGAAATGGATTAAAACTGATTATCTACGAAACTATCTATCATCTCATACACATCGTCACGACCATGAATGCTTTGAGTAAAAAGCAACGTCATCTCCGCATACCTATATGACACATACGTGCTATGGTATTTTTCATAAATAGCGACAAGATTATCGAGATTATCATCACACCATGATATGACATCATCATCTGTCATATCATGATTGAGACCCTGTTGGATAAAACTGACAACTTCGTCACTGAGAGGCATATCTGTCACTACGGTGCAATCGTCGTCAATGTTCATCATCTTTATTTACTTTCTTTATATTTATATTTTACTTAGGTTTGGGGCGACGCTTTTTTGCGGCTTTCTTGGATATCCCCAATTCCTTCGCGAGTTTGGCGTTACGAGCTGGCCCAGCTTTCCTTTTCTTTTCCTTCTCTTCCATCTTGGAAGCAGCCTTTTTCAGTGCAGCAGCAGACCTTTCAGCCGCTTCTCTAACCGCTTTTTTCTGTTTTTCCTCCCTTTCTTTGGCGGCTCTTTTTGCTTTGAGAGCCTCACCTCTAGCCTTTTGAGCCTTTAGGGCTTCCTGGACCTTATTTTTCTTTGCCTGTTTCTTAGCGGCAGCTTCAGCGCGCTTCTGTTCTGCTTTGAGAGTAGCAGCTTTAGAAATACCTTTCGTAGCAAACTGATTATTTCTCTTTTTTAACAGACCAGCAGCGGCGGTGGCATTTTTCCCCTTATCCCTACTCGTAGCAGCAGATTGTTCCCTGGATAACCGAACTCTCTCGGCACCGGTCGCTTCACTCAATTTCTTCTTCTCAGCTGCGATTTTAGCGGCAGTTTTCACGTTGTTCATTACCCGTCTCTTCTTATTGTTTTTCACGATATCCTTGAATGTCCTGGTGGGTTTAACTGCCAGAGGATTATCAAACACCTTTGCCTCGTCGAATCCTGTTGGAACGAAAGTGTTTGTGACGTTGGTTTTCTTTTCAAATTTCATACGCGCCACCTTGTTCCTGTTCTTTTTACCCCTGAAGGCCGCCTGAATTTTTGTAGCGGCTTCATTATTTTTAGCCTTTTTAATCGCACCAGCTACTAAAGACTTAGACGCGTTAGAGATCTTCTCTTCAACCTGTTTATCAGCACTCCGACGGATCAGGTTTAGGTTTGCCCCAGGTTTATTTGTCTGCTTGACGTATCTACTTTTGTTCACAGCTGGAATGTTAAGTCCAGTAATGTATTTCGCGAGTTCCCTCTTTTTAGTGTTAAGTGTGAGGTCCTTCAATTGCTCCTCAAAAATTCTACGTCTCTGACCAACATCATTCTTGAGTTCCATAACCTTTTCAAGATGACCACGTTTTTTGATTGGTCCAATTTTGCTCATTTTAATTTCTTTGCGTAACTCGATCTTTTTGTCCATCTGTTTTTCCAAGTCTGTGAGAGTGACGTTACTCTTCGCATTCTTAATGGCGGGATCCCATTTACCGATGCGACCAGCGAACCGACCAACTTCGTTTTTAGCCTTCTTCAAAAGTCTGTTCTTCACGGGTGCCAGGTTGAGCTTATTCATCTCAGCTGCTGTGTTAAAATCATTCTCTTCTTTTGGTTTCGCACGTTCCTCAGTTTTCGCTTTACCCTTGAGACGGCCAGCACCCCTCTTACGGGCTTGGTTGAATATGGATTTGTTCTTTGACTTGTTCCACTTTGTCATGAACTCATTGACATCCGTATTAGTGAGACCATTGATCTGTTTCAGTTTGAACTCCACACCGTTACGGAGTTTCTTGTTAATGTTTGCTTTATTGAGTTCTTTACCCTTAATATTGAGCTGCTTGTCGAGTTCCGCGGCTGCATCAAATGTGTTTTCGGGTTCGAAAGCCTTCATAGCACCAATCTTACCAACAGCACCCCTGAACTTATTCTTCACGTTGAAAGGTTTCTTCTCGTTGATTGTATTCAGTCCTGGTTTGAATTTGTTCTTAGCGACTACATTCGGTTTGAAAGCCTTCATAGCACCAATCTTACCAACAGCACCCCTGAACTTATTCTTCACGTTGAAAGGCTTCTTATTCGTATTTGGTGGTTTAGCGACTACATTCGGTTTGAAAGCCTTCATAGCACCAATCTTACCAACAGCACCCCTGAACTTATTCTTCGCGTTGAAAGGCTTCTTATTCGTATTTGGTGGTTTAGCGACTACATTCGGTTTGAAAGCCTTCATAGCACCAATCTTACCAACAGCACCCCTGAACTTATTCTTCGCGTTGAAAGGCTTCTTATTCGTATTTGGTTTGACTGACTTCTTTTTCAAATTGAAACCCTTGACGAGATTACCCACCCTCTTACCTGCATTTTGGAATTTACCCATTGCATTGAAAGGTTTATTAGGTTTTACTATGTCAGCCATAGGAGGAACAACTGGTGCTATAGGAAGTTTCGCATTATTATTTTTCTTTTTATTTATAATGTTTTGCTTTCTTTCTTCGTTTTTATAAGACCGGTTCAGCTCTCTCATTCTTTTGAGATTCTTCGTCGCTTGAATTTTAGCCATTTCTTGTTCTCTGATCACACGTCTAGACTCACTTGCGATTCTCTTACGTTCCTTTTCATCTCTTACTTGAGAATTTTTCTGTTTGAGGTCAGCAAGTTGTTGATTATAGCGTTCTTGATCTAGTTTTTGTGCTTCGGAAAATATATCGTCTAAGTTATCAAGAGTCCTAACCCTGCTAAGATAAGCCGTTCGTTCACCTGTAGTTAACTTCTTCAGGGATCCAAGGTTTCTCTTAAGAGAACTTTTAGCTGTCTGGATTTTCTTATTTCTTGTTTTAGCTTCTAAAGCTGCCGACTTCATTGAAGAGTTGAGGTTCAATTTTTCAATCTTTTGTTGGGCCCTGGTATTGTTCAACTTATTCCGAACAGATTGATTTCTCAGTTGTTTGGCTTTCTTAAGAGCCCTCCTTTCTTCCTCGTCTTGTTCTCGTTCCAAACGATTCTTTTCCTTCTTAGCTTCCAGTCTTTCTTTTTCAGTTCTAGCTTTGGAAATTTTATTTTCAGCATTTTGTATCTTTTGATCATATCTTTTTTGATCCAGCTGGCTCGCACTCGTAAATACATCATCTACATTTTCCATTGTCTTAACACGGGATAAATATGAATTCTTTTCAGAACGAGTTATTTGTTTGAGAGAGTCAAGATTCGTTTTCAAGGCCCGTTTAGCATTCTTGATGGCGTTGGATCTATTCGATAGGTTTATCCTTCTTTCATCCCTTTTCAATGCGGCGACGTTTTTCTTAGCTTGGACATTCGCAGCGGCTTGTTCCCGTTTGATGCGTCTGTTCTCGGCGATAGCAATCTTCCGTTCCTTGTTAGTCTTGGCGTTCCTTATCTTTTTTTCTATCAGCTCCGATTCTTCAGTGTATCGTTGCTGATCTTTCTGTCTGGCCTCTTCAAATATATCATCAAGGTTCTCAGGCTTTGACACTTTCACCAGGAACATGTTCATTTCATCACTTCTAAGCTTTTTCAAAGTTTTCAACTTTTTCTTCAATGTTGATTTCAGCTCAGAGACGCCATTTGAACTTCCGAATATGAATGGTTTGGGTTTAGGGACGTTGGACCCATTTGGCTTCACGGGGGTAGGAAGATTGGACCCATTTGGTTTCACGGGGAGAGGAACATTGGACCCATTTGGTTTCACGGGGGTGAGGACGTTGGACCCATTTGGCTTCACGGGGAGAGGAACATTGGACCCGTTTGGCTTCACGGGGAGAGGAACATTGGACCCATTTGGCTTCACGGGGAGAGGAACATTGGACCCGTTTGGCTTCACGGGGAGAGGAACATTGGACCCGTTTGGCTTCACGGGGAGAGGAACATTGGACCCATTTGGATTCACGGGGGTAGGAAGATTGGACCCATTTGGATTCACGGGGAGAGGGTTAGGGACGTTTGGACCCATCGGTATGGCAGGACCTGGACCAGAATTATTAAACACATTAGATTTAGGTTGAGGATCAGTTCTCCTAACCCTTTTAAGAAATGACGGTGTGCTTTTTTGAAAAACATCTCCAAACCGCATCCCACTCGTTTGAGAATTTCCAGTTTCACGAGTTTTGAGAAAATCAGGTTTTGGTTGACTTTTGAAGATACTTTCGTTTGGAAAATTAACCTTTCTATCGTTCCTATTTCCTATGTTGTTCATAGCAGAATTGAGGTTGTTCCTATTCCCTGTATTGTTCATAGCAGAATTGAGGTTGTTCCTATTCCCTGTATTGTTCATAGCAGAGTTGAGGTTGCTCTTGTTTCCTGTATTGTTCATAGCAGAATTGAGGTTGCTCTTGTTTCCTGTATTGTTCATCACAGAGTTGAGGTTGCTCTTGTTTCCTGTATTGTTCATCACAGAGTTGAGGTCGTTCCTCTTCTCAGACGTTTTCCTGATGACACGTTTCCTTGAGATCTTAATAGGTTCGGAAACTTTCAGATGTCTCAATCTCTTCCCGATTGCTATGATCAAATCACCCTTGGTCTTTTGTTCGACACTCTCCAACTTGACTTTACGCGCAATACGCTTTATATCGACAAATTTCGACGAAGGGTTGAATAATGTTTCGTAATCTCGTACAGATAAAGGAGATTTACGATCAGTCATGTAGGTCTTGTTCTTGCTCAAAATCAAGGGTGGTAATGGTAATTTTTCATCCTGAATATTTTTATAAACTTGACATATCTCATCTTTTGTCAGTTTAATATTCTCTCCGGTGTTTAACTTTATTAACTTCCGAAGAGTGCTCAGATCTGCGTCAGGATCACACGCATCTATCATATATATTAGACTGACAAAAAAGTATTAATTCAAAAAAGTGTAACCTGTATTAAATAATCTAATCTTCTCCTCATAACTCATACTAAAATCAAATATGTTTGTGTCGCCTATGTTTATTTCCAGTTCTTCCACAGGTTTGTCATGTTTCTCTCTATTAGAGAGTGCAGAACGAACCAGTGTCTCCACAAACTGCCTCGGTGTATTGATATCTTCCTGGTAAATCTGATTGATTCTTACTTTCATACACGTAATTTCATGTGGTTTTTTGTCTAGGAACGGTGTCAATGGGTATTCTTCTTTCATACCACCATCTACATACGTCTTATCCATGTATGTTCCACATGAAAATATAAACGGAACAGCCATACTCATACACACTGCATCTATGACTTTCATTTCAGGATGTGTATCCCTGGAAAAGTAAACCGTTTCCGAAGTGTTCAAACAAAATGCTGAAATATAAATTTTCATTTCCAACTCACTAAATGTCGGGTCTGAACCACATATGTCAACCAATTTTTTCCTGATTGGGTGCACGTCTACAAACCCAAATTTGGTGAAGAATGAACCCAATTTAATTTTAAAAAAGTTCGAAAGGTTGATAGACGTGGCAGTATCTAATATCTCATCAACCGACATACCAACAGCCAAGAAGAGGGCCAGAATCGATCCCGCCGAGGACCCTGAGATTTCCTGGACATCTACAAGTTGAGTTTCCCGTGCCTTCAGACCCCCTATGAGAGCGAATATACCCATCGAAGCTGGTCCCAGAACAAGGTATTTCATCTTCCTACTTAGTAGAACTGAGGAAATTGGCGCCGTAATGTCGCGAACACAATCGCGTAAACGATGGAATGCACCAGAGCAGATGTCACGCTCGTCTGCCCCGATCGAAAGACACCCCTGCTCCCGGGGGGTAAAGTAAGGAGAAGACCTGGGCTCAGGATGAGGAACAGAGCTGTGCTCACCAGGAGGTCTGTTTTGGTGAGAACCAGGCCCATGGCCTTGGCTATCAGGCTGTACACGACAAAGAACACGAGAGCGTGGAAAAATATAGCCATTTGGTTTGTTTTTTGATTCATGAAAGAAAGCTTTTCCCCGTTGGTGGTCAAGAGCACACCGGGGCTTAACGTTAAAAAAAGTGCAGCTGGGATAGCCACTCGCTGGGCTGTAAGGTTTGGTGGAAGCATGTTAATATAGGTCCATATAATTTTTCACAAACTCTTCAAAGTGAAAGAAGTTGGCACCCCGCATCATTTCTTCATGTAGCCCATTGGCATTCACACTCTGTCGAACGCGTCTCCAAATAGTGTGAAGACATTGTTCATAGACATGATCATCCCATATGACTCGCTCACTATAAGAGTCATGTTCCTTGAAACAAAATTCCACAAAGTCACAAAACTTCCCATCATGCATAATATGAGAGTCATATAGGGATGTCCTGATAATGTCCCACATATGCCATAATTCGTCTGAATATTGGACTTCCCAGTCTTCAATATTCAGAGGAGTGTCTTCAAAAAATTCATCATCATCACTGGCGTCAGGGTCGAAACCGTTAGTAGCCTCGTAAACGTATTGACTCCAAACCATGATGATCAGTTACTTACTTCCTTAGGGGGTTTATCTTTTATACCTGTTAACGAGATAGAAGTCGATTCCTTTGTCTTGAGATTATCCTTGATCGCATTTAAAGCTCCCTCAACTTTGGCTTCATCACCTGAGAAGAAAGACATGAGACCAGCTGAGATGGCTTCTTTGTTCATCGTGCCTTTCCGAACAGACTTACGAATACTAATTTTCCCTTTCCTGAGATTGATCGTGTCGATACCCTGATCAATCATATGTTTCTTCACATTCTCCTTGAGTCGCTTCTCCTCCTGGTTAAGAATCTTGATATCAGACTTCGCATCCGAGAGTTGCTTTGTAAGTTCTACAAGCTTAGATACAGTTTCCGAGAGCTCGTTAGAGACATTCGCCATTATTAATTACTATAGATATCTAATCTTTAACTTTAGGCGCACAATCCACGCTGCATCAAGTCAGGGACGATGGTAGAGTTGTTCCAGACGTAAGGTTCCTTGGGGTTGGGGGGATCCTTACGGATCTGCTGGTTGGCGTTGCGGAGAGCGCCACCGATAGTCTCGGGCATACCGATCTGCTGACGGGGATCGAGGAAGTTCTGACCAGCGAGGACATCCTCGGGTGCGAACTGACCAAAGTCCTCCTCGGACGCGATCTCACGGGGGAGAAGAGAAGAAGCGAGACCCGTGCCCTGGTTCATGCCGCAGGTAGCGGGACCAGCGGTGGGACCGGCAGAGGGACCCGCAACAGAAGGGCCAGAGCCGAAAGGCGCATACTCACGCTCTGTGATGGTGTAAGAAGACTTGGAGTTTAAGTTGCAGAGGAGGAAGATAAGGACAGCTACGGCGACCAGCATCAGAATATTCTGGTTACGACCTTTCATCATCTTTTATATATAATTAACAAATTTTTTTTACTGCTCGTCATCATCGACAAAAGCGTATTGGTCTGGGTAGGTATCGAGAACCGGCTCGGGGTGGAGCCTGACCTGGACAAGATTCCATGTGCAAGCAAAAGTTTTCTTGGCAAACCAAAGTCCCGAAAATTCCAAGATGACATCACAAGTCTTATCGGGCTGGACAGTCTCAAAATCGACGCTCTCCTGCTGGGAATCAAAAACCTTAGTCGCGTCAATACGATCACATGTCACCTGACCCTCAACCACACTTGGGGTGTAAGCTCCCCTGATGACAGCCTCAGAGAGCTCCTTACCGAACCACTCAGTAGAATTCTCTTGTGCAGCCTCAACATTCTTGGAGTCAACCGCGTTGACCTTCTCAATGTTCGACTCGGAGACGAGGTCAAGGGTAATCTCATCAGAGATGTCAGATATCTTGACACCATTCAGTTGAATGAACACCTTGCGCTTATTGTCGTTACGGACTTTCACGAAACGAAGACCATCCTCACCCTTGGTAAGAGTATCAAAAATCATTATAGTTTATATGGTAACTATTTCTTTAAACCAACAAATGGTATAGCGGCTGCCTTATCTAGCACTGAGTTGGGCACCCATTTATTTCTCCTGGGTTTATGACCATACAAAGTTTTGCTCACATTCAACTGCTTTGGAATTTTTTTCGCATTCTTCACCCTCAAGTTCATTTCATTTTTAACGTATGAGTTGTTAGTCACATTTTTCCATTTTAAGTTTTTAACGTTAAACCTCTTGTTCCCTGAACTATTCTCATAGCCATTCACTTTTACATTGTTGAGTGTAGATTTCAAACCGTGGACAAAATGCTTGGAAAGACGTTCGTCTGAGGGTTTGGTTGTGTAACTGTTGTACTTGTAAGGGTTTATCTTGGCGGCTCTCGTCATGGAAACCTTCCCATTCTTACGTGTGACTGGCTTCTTCCTGACTATCTTACTGTGAACCCTTCTGAACAGTGTCTCAATTGAGTCTGAAGGATTTACAGTTTTCACGAAAAGTTTGGAAAGTTTGAGCAACCTCTGTCTATCCTTCTCTTTCTTCTCTGGGCGTAATTTCAATTTGTGCATCAAGTAAATGTCTTCGATGAGAAACTCTTTACTGGCTACGAATATCTTGTTATTTTTGACCGACTTACCAGTTTCGGGGTTACGATAAGTTACACCCCTACGCCTGGACAAGACAACTTCATAGCCGAATTCGTTGGGGCGCATGAAAGGTATGTCTAAGATACCTCCTATAGTAGTATTTTCAACTCTTCCAGTCTTTGTCGAGAAGAACTTGATATTGAGGTCAAGAGCAAACAATTCCACATCTATGAAAACGTCTTCCTTACTCGGTTTGTTATCACTTCTCGTCTTTTTCTTTTTTATAAGAATGTATCTTCTTGTCACGTGAGGACCCTTGGTGTCGAAGTTCACACCCAGGAACTTGAATATTTTGGGATACTTTTTCCTCATGGCCATCATTCTCTTTTTAATTCTCAGGTTCAATTTTTGAGCAACCTGACCGAGTTTATCCCACAATATCAGTTTAGTGGCTTGAAGTTTACCGAAGAATTTTGGGTCAACAGACATTCGAGGCACAAACTTCGCGTCTATATCACTTGTGACTATTCGATCATCATAAGCTGTGTATATGTTGAAAGCTTCACCACCACTGATCACCAAGTCGCCCATGTCTTTCATGTGCTCTGTAATTTCACCCACCGTTTGAAGAATGATGTCACGAATACTATCAGTTATCAAGACGTACATGAACTTCTCGAAAGACTTCGTCGAATGTTTCGTTCGAGCTTGAGTCCTAAATTTACCCAAATCCCTCTGGAGGTTACGATCGAAATACTTTTTCATCTTTGGATCCCTGAAGAGAAGATGCTCCTTCAGGAATGTGTCCATAGTCGACTTTGAATAAATATGTTCGTCCATTAATATATTGGAATATAATAATATGGTGTGCAACGTCATAGATGAGTGTCGCTGTTATCAATTTTCTAACAATCCAAACCAATTCTGTGGTGTGCGTCGTGGTGAAAGAGTTTTGAGATGTCCAGATGATTGTTGCTTTGGTGGATGTGTCTCTGATGGATCTAGACCTCCTTTCAGATACATAGACGTCCCTGATGTGATAAACACAGAACCCCTGAAGAGATTGGACAAGGAAAAGGCTTTCAATTACATCGTGAGAATGTTCATATGTTTATGTTTCGTCTTACTCATAGACTTAAAGATTAGGGGACTAAGAAAGGTATAATGTCTCTCGAAAACATCCAGACCGAAATCACCGCCCTTCGTAACGACGTGAAGAACCTGACCAAGCTCGTTCGTAAGATTAAGAACACTCAGGAGGATCCTAACGGTGAGAAGGCCAAGAAGCGTGCTGAGAACAACGGATTCAATCGTAAGCAGGAAATTACACCTAAGTTGAAGGAGTTTCTCGGACTTCCTGATGGTGAGCTCATCTCCCGCTCTGAGGTGACCAAGTTCGTCAACAAGTATATCACTGACAAGGGTCTCAAGCACCCCGAAAACGGTCGCCAGATTATCCTCGACGACAAGCTTCGTGAACTCCTCTCTCCTCCCGAGGGTGTCGTCGTCACCTACCTTAACCTTCAGAAGTATCTCTCTCCTCATTACGTCAAGAAGGCTTAAAAAATAAAACCCAATACATAATAACAACATGGTGACTTTCATTGAAAAGGCACAAATTGAAGAAGTTGTTGGTACAAAAATAAAAAACCTAGGTTTGTACCAAAAAGCTTTTACGCACAAGTCTGCTCTAAAGGAGTATGAAAATCTTACGGAGTCTTTTGAAACTCTTGAATTTATAGGTGATTCTGTATTAGGTTTTGTCATCACCAAATATCTATTTGATCGGTATGAAAACAAGCAAGAAGGTTTCCTCACGAAAGCTCGCACAAAGCTCGTTCGTGGTGAAACACTGGCCCACATCGCGAATCATTTGGGTCTCAATAAGTATGTCATCATGGATGAGAAGGGTATGCGGAACTCCTGGAACAACAATACCAAAATCCTTGAAGATGTATTTGAGGCACTGATCGGTGCGATTTATATGGATATTGGTCTTATCCATGCCAAAGAATTCATTTTACGAATCTACCAAGACCCCGCCATCATCAACATGAATATGATCATGATTGACGATAATTACAAAGATCATCTCATGCGGTATTGTCAAGTGAACGGATGGGAACTACCCGAATATCGGGTATCTGGTCATGAGGAGGGAATTTTCTATATTGACATCTACGTCCAAAACGTATTCTTTGCCAGAGGAATCGCGAGAAGTAAGAAACAGGCTGAACAAAATGCGGCCAGGAGTTATTTTGAACTTTTGGGAACCTACGCCAACTATGATTTCACCTAAGTTGGCTTAAAAACTAGAAAATAGTACTATGTAATATGCACCCAAAAGTTAAAGCGTTGATTGAACGGGAGTATGCCGCCCAAAAGTCTGAGGAATGGTTGGCTCTCCGTGGTAATATGTTAACCGCTAGTGATGCAGCTACGGCCATAGGTGTAAACAAATATGAGACACCCGAGGGTCTCCTACTCAAGAAGTGTGGTCTCGGTGAAAAGTTTACAGGTAACGCGGCGACCCGTCACGGTGAAAAATACGAAGATGAGGCTCGAATCCTTTACGAACAAAGACATAATGAAGTTGTTCATGAGATTGGCCTCTGTCCTCACCCCGAGCACAAGTGGCTGGGAGGAAGTCCTGATGGTGTATCCGAGTCTGGAAAATTAGTAGAAATCAAGTGCCCCCCTCAGCGCAAAATCATTCCCGGAGAAGTTCCGGAACACTATATGCCCCAGCTTCAACTCTGTATGGAGATCCTAGACCTCGAAGAGGCTGACTTCATCCAGTACAAACCAGCAGACACAAATTGGCCTCTACCAGAAGAGTTTGATGTCGTAAACGTAAAGAGAGATCGTGAATGGTGGAAAACGAATCTCCCAATTATGAGAGCATTTTGGGATAAAGTTTTATATTTTAGAGAACATTTAAATGAACTTCCTCCACCTAAGTTGAAGAAAACACGTAAAAAAAAGGAAAAGGAACCAGTCAAGTGTGAAATTGAAATATTATCTGACGAAGATCCATACAACGATGATTAGTGATCAATACAAATTGGCCATAAATACGATCAATACTCGATTGTATATACCTTATCAACGAGATGGAGTGCAATGGATGCTTGGTATGGAAAATCAGGCGTCCGGACCTAAAGGTGGTTTTTTATGTGACGAAATGGGTCTGGGTAAGACGGTGCAGTTGATTTCTACGATTCTCGGAAATCCCAAACAACGCACCCTAATCGTCGTACCCAAATCTATTATCACCCAATGGGTTGAAGAAATCAAACGCTTCGCCCCAACTATTGAGGTTCGAGTATTCGATGGCCCCAAACGAGATCTCGATTGGGAACTTCTCACAACCCCAGGTAAATGCTCTGTTACGATCGCGCCGTATACATTACTTACTGTGCACGGTGGTAAAGAGGATGCGAGAACCCCTCTACACAACTGTCGCTGGAATCGAGTCATCCTCGATGAAGCTCACGAGATCCGAAACAAACGTTCAAAGGTTTTCAAGAATGTTTGCCGTCTGAAGACTACCATCAAGTGGATTGTGACGGGGACCCCTGTGTTCAACTCGATGGAAGACTTTGTATCCCTCTGCGCGTTCTTGGGTCTTTCCAAGAATTTCGTGCAAGGAAGATCGAGGGAGATCAAGGATGTCTACATTCTCCGACGTACCAAGGAGGACCTCGTCAAGCTCAACGAACGTCTCCGACTCCCCCCGTGCACGTTCGACAACGTCGAGCTTGATATGTTCGAAGAAGAAAAATCCCTCTATGAGTTTGTGTTCCTGGAAGCTCAAAGTGTCATTCAAGACGCGTTCAGAGACGCTCAGACCCTGAACTCTAAAAACATGATCATCTTGGAATGCCTTCTGAGAGCGAGGCAGTGCATGATTTGGCCCCAGATGTATCTGAACGGGGTCGCTCAAAAAAATGAAACTAAACCCACCAAGTGGACTGGGAGATCGAACAAGATGGAGACTCTCTTCAGACTACTGGCGGAACACCCCAACGAGAAAACCCTTATCTTCTGTCAGTTCAAGGGTGAGATGAACTACATTCAATCTCAGTTGTCGTGCCCTGTTTTCAGGATCGACGGGTCCGTCTCAAAGGATGTTCGTGTGCAACAGATTGACGCGTTCAAAAAGTCTGGACGAGGCGCGGTCTTCATCATCCAAATCAAAAGTGGTGGTCAGGGTCTCAATCTCCAAGAAGCTACGAGAGTCTACATCACCGCCCCTGCTTGGAACCCAGCCACAGAACTCCAGGCTATTGGCAGAAGTCATCGCATGGGTCAAACTCAGGCTGTTCACGTAAAAAAATTAATTTACAAGGAATGCCCACGATTTGTGAGTGTCGAAGAAGAAATGATGGCTCTCCAGGGGCATAAATCCCTTGTTTGTTCAGAAGTCCTGAATGACGATCGGATTAAATCACAAATACCAGTGAACAGAACGACTGATAAAATCTCAATTTTGGATATCAAAAAAATTTTCCGTGCTTAATATAAATGACTGTTGGTTCCCGCGCTGAAGTTTTCCATGGTAATGCTTCCCAGACCTCCGGTGGTCTGCGTAAAAGTGATCTCAAGATGAAGGATGGTCGTATCATTTCTAAGGCGGCCAGCAAGGCGGCTAAGAAGTCCCTGAAGAAGAACCCCAAGTTCGCGGCTTTCATCGAGCTCGCGAAGGAGAAGGCCGCCAAGAAGGATCACTTCTGTCTTGTGCCCAAGAAGGGGTCGAAAACCTACAAAAAAATAATCAAGGATAATAAGTAAGTATGACTCTCTCTAAATGGGAAGACTCTGTGAAAGTTGCTAAAATTAAGCTAGGTATAGACCCTAAGAAGTTTACCAAGGTTCAGGGTAAGCTGCTTAAGGAGGCACAAAAAGTTTATAGTATCCTGTTGTTAAATAAATCTAAATCTTAAATTGAAACCCCTTCAAATTCTGAGGTTCATAGACGATGAGCTGATGAAGTTTCCATGTGCATCCAAACTTCCTGTTCAAGAAATACACACTGCCAAGTTCGACGATGGCATGTCCTGAATTTCTCGAATACAGTCCATTCTCCACCATGTCACGTAGAGGATTCTTGTCCGCGTCAAAGACAGTCGCCTTGATGTGATCATCCACCGTGGTATCAACTTTTACGCGAAACTTTGGTTCACGATCAGTAGATTCCTTCACGTTAGAATTAAACATCGGTAACAACTCTTCACGGGTCATCTGACTTCCGAAGATTGTCTCACTTTGCTCAACGACCGAGTCCACGATCATGCTCTCGAGAGTTCTGAGAGAGTCGTAAAACTTTTTCATATAACTTTCCTCTTCATCCCAACCCTTGATGGCAAAGTCAATGTTGTATTTTGTTGGACCAATTTCTGGGACAAAGCCCGAAACACCAAAGGGCATATACATTCGTGGGAACTGAATTTTAAGGGGTGTTCCCTGTTTTGTAGAGATGACTATCCTTCGGTTATTGTACTCATTAATCTGAATATTTTCAATTGCTTTGTCCATGAGTTATACATCTATCAAGAGTCAAAACTTTAAGCTGAACAGGCGACACAGTCGGGTTCGAGACTAAACTGGATAGGACGTGCCTTGGCCTTGGAGCGGAGATAATACATCCCAGTCTTCAGTCCAGCCTTCCACGCATACATATGCATCGAAGACAACTTCGAAAGTGTCGGACTCTCCATGAACAGGTTCATAGATTGTGATTGATCGATAAAACGACCCCTGTCCGCTGCCATATCGATAATACATTTCTGACTAATCTCCCAAACAGTCTTGTAAAGATTTTTGATATCATCCGGGATGTCAACAATATTTTGTATGGAACCACCAGCTTTAACCATCAAATCTTTCATCTCCTTTGACCAGAGACCAACACGTTTGAGGTCATTGACGAGGTGCTTGTTGACCACGACAAATTCACCCGCGAGTGTGCGTCGCAGATATATGTTCGTCGTGTAAGGCTCGAAGCATTCATTGTTACCCAAGATTTGTGCCGTCGAGGCGGTCGGCATAGGGGCCATGAGAAGACTGTTCCTGAGACCCTTTGACTTTACACATTCGCGCATGGCATCCCAGTCGTATCTTCCACTAAACTTAACTTCACCATCCCACATATCTGGCTGAAGAATACCCTCTGAGGCTGGAGAACCCTCGAATGATTCATAGGATCCATGAACTTCTGCGAGCTCTGAACTCGCTTCGAGGGCGGCGTGATACATCGTCTCAAAGATGTGTGCGTTCAATGTTCGTGATTCTTCGGAATCAAAGGGGAGACCACACAAAATAAAAACGTCGGCGAGTCCCTGAACACCGAGTCCGATTGGCCGATGTTTCATATTGGAACGACGAGCTGTCTCCACGGGATAGAAGTTGCGGTCAATCACGCGATTTAGATTCTTTGTCACAATCTTGGTCACTTCATACAGCTTCTGGAAATCAAAAGTCTTCTGGTCCTTGTTGACATACTTGGGAAGAGCGATGGAGGCCAGGTTGCACACCGAGGTTTCATCTTTGTCGGTATATTCCAGAATTTCTGTGCAGAGGTTGGAACTCTTGATGACACCCAAGTTCTTTTGGTTGCTCTTCGAGTTACAGGAATCTTTGTAAAGCATGTAAGGTGTGCCCGTCTCCGTCTGACTTTTCAAAATAGCCTTCCAAATGTCAGCTGCTGGCACTGTTGTATTGGCGAGTCCTTCCTCTTCGTATTTGGTATACAGTTCCTCAAATTCTTTCCCGTATACATCAGAAAGACCCCTGGCCTTGTCGGGACAGAACAATGACCAATGACCACCTTCCTCCACTCTCTTCATGAAGAGGTCTGGAATCCACATGGCTGTAAAGAGATCCCTACAACGAGCTTCTTCATCACCCTGGTTGAGACGAAGTTCAAGAAAATCTAAAATGTCGGGGTGCCAGGGTTCGAGATAGACCGCGATGGAACCCTTGCGCCGACCAGCCTGGTTGACGTAGCGAGCAGTCGCGTTGAAAACACGAAGCATAGGAATGATTCCATCAGATTGGCCGTTGGTTCCCCTAATTCTTGATTTATTGGCCCGAATGTCATGAATATGCATGCCAATCCCTCCAGCCCACTTACTGATTTGAGCACATTCAGTCAGCGTCTGATAAATGCCGTTGATGGAATCTTCTTTGTTTGCGATGAGGAAGCAGGAGGACATCTGGGGTCTTGGTGTTCCCGCGTTAAACAGGGTTGGTGTCGCATGTATGAAGAATCCCTGTGACATTTTGTCATATGTCTCCAGGACAGATGGGATGTCTTTTCCGTGAATGCCTATGGAGACGCGCATAAACATGTATTGTGGCGTTTCAATCAACTTCCCATTTACTCGTTGAAGATAGCTCTTTTCGAGTGTCTTCAGTCCAAAATATCCAAAATCAAAGTCACGGTCTGTCTTGATGTGTTCCTTCACTTGCTGAGCGACTTCGACGACTTCATCAGTGATGATTCCAGATTTTTGCAGTTTACGCATGGCGAGGTGGAAGTTGTTGGGACAAACTTTCTGAATGTTACTGGCGATAATACGTGTGGCCAGGGTTTCATAATCTGGGTCTGATGTAATCATACCAACACAAATTTCGGCTGAAAGAATATCAATTTCCTGAGTGGTGATGTTGTCATACATCGAAGAAAATACCTGCTGAGCAACTTTAGAGGAATCACAATTTTCCGAGAGTCCATATGTTAAATTCTTGATCCTATTGGTGACGTTGTCAAATTTCATATCCTCAATACGACCTGAGCGTTTAGTGACCCTCATATAACTATTCTTAAAATTTTATTTTTAAACTACTTCGTGCACTTCTCAAGATCGGCACTCCTCACCGTCGCGGGGCCCAACGTCTCATACTTCCGGTCAGGTTGAGTTAGGTAAGTGTTAACATAGAAAGGACCCGTCTGACCCGGCTTGGCCACAGGAGCATACGACCCGACAAAGCAGGCTGGGGGTTTGCATGGGATCTCTTCGATGATGTCTGGTCTAGAGTCATAATCTTTAAAGTCAGCGGGATTCAGCATTTAATATTTACAGATGTTTTTTTTTCGTCTACTATATTAAATGTGTGACAACTTACACCTGGATTCTCTGAAGCAGTGTGAGACCCCCCTCAACAGGCTGTTCTTTTCACCATACAACAAAGACCTAATTCAGCGTGGCATCCGTCAGACGTTCAAAAATAGAACTGGTATCGCCATCGACTACCAAAACCCTGACGACTTGTACGGAATCATGCGGTCTGTATTCATCAGCAACTCCGGTGATCACTACAACAACGTCAACAATCAGGTGAGAGATATGAATATTCGTGTCATCGACACCTCACTTGGACAGATCCAAACCGGTGTGTCTCAATACATGACTTACGCGCGTGAGATTGATACCATCAGCCAGCCTATGGACAGACCGGTGAACACGAGTACGGTCGGGAAAAAATTACCTCGCAATAGGGTTGGAATCAATTAAAGATTAGACCCTACAACTTGGTAAGTAAATGAGTCTTAATTATTATAAATCAGAAACGGAAAAAGTCTGTAAACAGAAAGGATGGGATCGAGCTGCTATAGATACCGTATGGCTTCTCCTGACAGAGGAGTTTGGTGAGCTGGCTTCTGCGATTCGTCAATACAAGAAGACATTCAAGAAGACAAATCTAAAAAAAGAGAGAGGCACGGATGTTATGATGGAGATGGGAGATGTGTTCAGTTATCTATTCCAATTAGCCCATATGTTGAATGTAGATTTGGACAAGATGTGGAAAGAGCACCAAACCAAGATGCATGACAAAAAATATAATCTGAAGTAATATCAAGAATGAGTGATTATATGCTCAATGATAAACATTCCATGGATAAGGTGAATCCATTTGTCGTGCATGAATTCTCCCTTCCAGGAGGAATACGAGAAACGGACCGAACAGAGATTGAGGAATATTATACGACAGATTCGATCACGAGGAAGAGGCCCAGTGATCGGGAACAGAAACTCCTCGACAAGATTGGTGTTCACGAAATTCACAAAACTGAGATGAGCCCTTTCTGTGGGACAAACCTCTGCGATAAACAGAGGAAGCAAAACGTCATGAACAAGGTGATTCACCCCAGGCGTAACATCGATTATGGAGTTTCGTGCAAGGTGAAGAAGCCAAGGGTTGTTAGTGTGGGTGTATCCAATGCGAAGAAGCATATGGTCCCAGACGCGACAAAGGCTGCCATCGTAGTTCTAATCATTCTAATGCTAGTTTATGCATTACGGAGATGAAGTAAGACAGGCGCTTTTTTTGGATACACATCTGCACGATACCTGGGATATATTTCCGGGAAAACTTAGTCACGAAATCTACTTGCCAAGCACTTTCCATATCTATGCGAGGTGGTTGAAATGTAGGATCTAGGATTTTCACAGCATTTATCAATCTCACGAAGAAGCGGGGTTCGTGATAAGTATACAGGATCTCTTCCAAAAATAATTCAGCCAT
>Ga0209653_1000290_pt1 | contig 44873 bp, 40 predicted proteins | sample SaaInl6LU_22_DNA_FD_184644 | JGI IMG/M metagenome (GOLD analysis project Ga0209653, IMG submission 184644) | Marine microbial communities from expanding oxygen minimum zones in the Saanich Inlet - ESP_116LU_22_DNA (SPAdes) (version 2) | ecosystem: Environmental > Aquatic > Marine > Intertidal... | reverse complement strand
GCTGCTACAGCTTCATTTTCTGCTGCTGCGTTTGTGTTTTCTTCAGTCATTTGAAGATTAAAATTTGTATTCTGAAAGGCTTACAAGAGCGCGCAATACCTACAGAAGTTGTGAATGATTAAAATATATAAGTCCCTTTTCCTCTTGACTATTTGCTAAAAAGGAGTGCAAAAATACAATTTTATTAGGGAAATACAAATCTAAACAGTATTAAATTTTGGCGGTATTCTTTTTATTTACAGCAAGTTGAGAGGTAAAGTTATGAGCGTTCTATCAGGGCATTTACATGACTTAATATACGCTCAAATTGTTCTTCAAGACCCATATCACTATTGTCAATTTCTATAGCACCTTCTGCCTTTTTCAAAGGCGATGTCGCTCTGTGCGAATCTATATAATCACGCTCTTGGACATTTTTAAGCACCGCGTCAAAATTAACCTTGTCTCCCTTGTCTATCAATTCTTTGTACCTTCTATGCGCCCTAGTGTCTGCAGAAGCGGTGAGGTATAATTTTAATTCAGCCTCAGGAAAAACAACAGTTCCAATGTCTCTGCCATCCATCACAACCCCCTTTTGAACACCCATTGCCTGCTGTAAAGCCACTAATTTCTCTCTCACTTCTGGAATGGCCGCTACTGGACTCACCTGTTGAGAAACGGCAAGGGTTCTAATAGGTGTCTCTATATTCTCTCCATTTAAAAACATAGCAGCATCTGGAAGATCCGTTACAATTTTAAATTGAAGGTCTATTTGATCCAAGGCATTTACAAGGGATGTTTTATCTAATATACCGTCTTTAATGAAACCCTGCTGCATGGCAAAATAAGTTACCCCTCGGTACATAGCGCCGCTGTCTACATAAATATAACCCAATGATTTGGCCAATTTTTTAGCAATGGTACTTTTTCCTGTGGAGGAATATCCGTCTATGGCAATGGTTATTTTTTTCATTTAAAGCTGTTGAATTACATTAAATTTACAATTTTTTTGCCTCTGCAACCTGTTCTTTAGTGAGTGCCAACGCCACTACTTCACTCATGTCAGTGACATAATGGAAAGTCATGCCTTTTAAATAAGCTTCTTTAATTTCTGCAATGTCTTTTCTGTTTTCCTCACAGAGAATAATCTGGTTAATATTCGCTCTTTTAGCAGCTAATATTTTTTCCTTAATTCCTCCAACTGGAAGCACCTTACCTCTCAGGGTAATTTCCCCTGTCATGGCCAAACGAGATTTCACCTTTCGCTGTGTAAACAAAGAAACCAAGGAAGTAAGCATGGTAATTCCTGCACTAGGTCCATCTTTAGGCGTAGCACCCTCAGGCACGTGAATATGCACGTTGTATTTCTCAAAGATGTCGGCCGTAAGGCCATATAAATCGGCATTTGCTTTAATATATTCCATGGCTATAGTGGCAGATTCTTTCATAACCTTACCCAAGTTACCCGTAATATTTAAAAGCCCTTTACCCTTAGAGAGAATAGATTCTATAAACAGGATGTCTCCTCCTACAGCCGTCCATGCCAAACCTGTCACTACCCCAGCAACCTTATTATTTTCATATTTGTCACGTTCTAATCTGGGTACACCCAACACTTTTTCTATATGCTCAGTGCTCACTTTAACTTCATAGTCTTCTTCCATAGCAATAGATTTTGCTGTGTTTCTAACCATTTTAGCCAATTGTTTGTCTAAGTTTCTCACGCCGGACTCTCTGGTGTATCCTGCGACAATTTTTTCAAATTGAGGCTTACCCATTTTAATTTGATCTGCCGTTACACCATGTTCTTTTAATTGCTTGGGTAACAAGTGGCGTTTGGCAATTTCAACTTTTTCTTCAATCGTGTAACCAGACACATTTATGAGCTCCATACGATCCAATAATGCTGGTTGAATGGCCCCTAAATTATTGGCAGTGGCTATAAACAACACTTTGGAAAGATCGTAACCCATTTCCAAGAAATTATCGTGGAAATCTCCATTCTGCTCAGGATCCAACACTTCCAAAAGTGCAGAAGAGGGGTCTCCCTGATGTGAATTAGACAATTTATCAATTTCATCTAATACAAACACTGGATTAGAAGTCCCTGCTTTCTTTAAACTCTGTAATACCCTTCCTGGCATGGCGCCAATATAGGTTTTTCGGTGCCCCCTAATTTCCGCCTCGTCTCTCAAGCCTCCAAGAGACATTCTCACGTATTCTCTGCCCAGAGATTCTGCTATAGATTTACCCAAGGAAGTTTTACCCACCCCTGGAGGTCCATACAAACAAAGAATAGGAGACTTCATGTCATTTCTGAGCTTTAACACCGCCAAGTGTTCCAAAATTCGCCTCTTCACGTCTTCTAAACCAAAATGGTCCCTATCCAAGATTTTTTGAGCGCGTTTTAGATCAAAAACATCCTTTGAAAATTGGCCCCATGGCAGGTCCAAAAAGAGTTCTAAATAATTTCTTTGAATAGAGTATTCCGCAACCTGAGGGTTCATTCTTTGGAGCTTACCGAGCTCTTTGTCAAAATGCAAGCCTACTTTTTCTGGCCATTTTTTCTTTTTGGCCGCAGCGGCCATTTCATTGACTTCTTCTTCGTAAGACACCCCTCCCAATTCTTCTTGAATGGTTTTCATTTGCTGGTGTAAGAAATACTCCCGTTGCTGTTGGTCTAAATCATTTCTCACCTTAGATTGAATGTCATTCTTCAATTGCAATTTCTGCATTTCAACATTCATATACTTTAAAGTTGCCAAGGCACGCTCCTGTAAATCAGGAGTTTCCAATAGAATTTGCTTTTCCTTGTGAGAAACAGATAAATTAGAACAAACAAAGTTGATTAAAAACGAATTGCTCTCTATATTCTTAATGGCAAAGGAAGCCTCCGAAGGGAGGTTTGGGTTGTTTTTAATAATCTGTAAAGCCAATTCCTTTATAGAATCTATAATGGCTAAAAACTCTTTATTATCTGGCTCAGGCCTTTGTTCAGGAGTTTCTTCTACAGTTGCTTTAATATATGGGTCCTCTGAAACGACCGCTTTAATAGCAAAACGTTTTTTACCTTGAATAATCACTGTCGTATTTCCATCAGGCATTTTCAATACCCTGAGAATTCTAGCCACAGTTCCTATGCTACTAATGTCATTGGCACCAGGATTCTCTGTGTTTTGGTCTTTTTGAGACACCACCCCGATCACTTTATCTCCGTTGTTGGCGTCTTTTATTAACTGAATAGACTTATCCCTCCCTGCTGTAATAGGCACTACAACACCTGGAAATAGCACCGTATTTCTCAAGGGTAGAATAGGCAGTGATTCTGGTAAAGATTCCTTGTTAATCTCTTCTTCATCTTCAGGAGTCATTAATGGAATTAAATCTGCATCTTCATCTATTCCTTGTAATGACATACTGTCAATATGTAAAAAATTCGAATTACTCATAGTCTTATATATCCGTCATAATGTCATTTAACAACACCTGTTTCGGTTTTAAAAATTATTTTTCTGTATTTAAAAACGACTAAAAGGCCCTGAATACAGGAATTTAGTCACTTTTATCTCTACCCATATAGTCAATTCCCATGCCATTGTTTCAATAATTGATTTGAAACTGTAACATTTCTGTCTAACTTGTATCTATACTATTAAATACGCTTGTTTTTTGAGCCTGAAAGAGCCCATACATATTACGCCCCTAATTAAAGACTGTCTTCATGGAGACGCCAAAGCACAATTCGCGCTTTACGAGCAGTACCATAGAGCCATGTACAACGTGGCTTGGCGTATTGTTAAAGAAACGCATGAAGCAGAAGACGTGATGCAGGAAGCTTTTATTAGTGCTTTTAAAAAACTAGATCAGTTTAGCGGTCAAGTCACCTTTGGCGCTTGGTTAAAGAAAATTGTCATTAACAAAGCGATTGTCGCTTTTAGAAAACAAAAAAAACAAGACACTATTGGTTTAGTAGAAGAGATTTATACCATTTCTGGGCCTTTGGCCGATGCCACTCACCAGACAAACAACGAAAAAAAAGCAGCTTTAGTCTTAGAAACCATAGACCGTTTAAAAGAAAATTATCGCATTTCACTGACCTTACACCTCATAGAAGGATTAACCCATGAAGAAGTCTCTGAACTATTAGGGATAAGTAGCAGCAATTGTAGGACCACCTTTTCTAGGGCAAAAGAACAACTGAGAAAAAAATTAGAAACACATCCATTATGGAAAGAGTTATAAAACAAATTATGGCATTGGTACCAGAGGCACTTGAGAGCAAAAAACCGCTTCAAGGCCACGAAAACCGCTTTTTAAAAAAACTTTCTGAGGCTTCTTTAGCGCAAGCGGAAACTGAAATGAACCCTGCACAAACAGCACAAGATCTCCTTGAAGAATCTGCCCAAGAATCCACTCCCCCAAAGACGGCCCTTAAATTAGTATGGCGTAAAAACACCCGACGATTTTTGAGTGTAGCTGCGAGTGTAGCCATTTTATTTGGCGTGTTTCAGTGGGGAGTGCACAGTCAGGCCACCCAAACAATAATTGCCTCCTTTGCTCCTGAAGCAGCAGCTATAAATGAGTACTATCCTGGCTTAATTGCCATTGCTGTTAAAGAAATTGAACAACAGAGCAGCCCGCTAACTAAATCGCATATAGACAAAGCATTTAAGGAAATGTCAAAATTAGACGCCCGCTTTAAAGAAATGGAGGTCGCTATGATCAATGGAGGAAATACCAAATTAATCCTTCAGGCCATGGTACAAAATTACACCACAAGAATAGAATTGTTAGAAGAAGTTATGCACCAAATAAACACCATTAACGCTATAAACGAACACACAGATGGAAACCTTTAAAAAAACTGTTAGAATACTTTTAATCACATTAATTTTCCCTGCATTTATGTGGGCCAACAAGCCGGAATTTTACAAAAAAAACCCTTTCAGATATGAAAAAGAAAGGGTGGTTAAGAAAAACTTCAAGGTCAATGCAGACGCACTCATGAAAATTGACAACGCCTATGGCAATCTAACGATTAGTAGTTGGAACGAGAATAGGATTGAAATGATCATTACCATTAAAGCAGAGGGCAGTGATGAAGACCGTGTAATTGAAAAAATCGAAGGCGTAGACATTGACTTTATGTCTAGCAGCAGTATGGTTTCTGCCAAAACAATTTTCAACAATAAAAGAAGTGGTTGGAGTTGGAATTGGGGGAATAACAATGTAAACCTATCCGTACACTACAACATTAAAATGCCTATTTCTAACAGCGTAGATTTAGAAAATGATTACGGAAGTATTATCATTGATCAAATCAATGGAGATACTAAAATTAATTGTGACTATGGAAGGCTAGAAATTGGCGCATTAAATGGCGACAGAAACGATCTCAACTTTGACTACACCTCCAAATCTACTATTACCTATGTGAAGAAAGCCTATATAGAAGCAGATTATTCTGGGATGACTATAGAAAAAGCAGGCGATTTAAATATCAATGCAGATTATTCCTCCATAAGTATTTATCAGATGGACAATTTAAGTTACGACGCAGATTACGGTAGTATAGAGGTAGAGGAAGCCAATGATGTAAATGGAGTTGGCGACTATTTTAGCACCAAACTTGGTGTCCTTCATGGAAATGTGGCTATAGATGCAGATTATGGAAGTGTAAAAATTGCGGAAATGGCTGCAGACGCGGGAAGTCTAAATATCAGTTCTGATTATACTGGTATAAAAATCGGATACCATGAGGATTATCATTTTACCTTTGAAATTGAAACCAAATACGCAGGAGTTAGTGGTACAGATGCTTTTGAGATGTCTATCTCTAAAGAAAAATCTAGTGAGCGTTATTACAAAGGCTACTACAAAAATCCAAACAGCAAAAATCACGTTCAAATATTGAGTAAATACGGCGGTTTGAGCTTTACTAGAAAATAAGTATTTCGCAAAGTAAGCTATTAAAATGCCACCTAATAATATCATAAAACAATGCTCTTTTGATTCATTTCAACAAGGCAACCAACATTTTAAACTTCTTAATTATGAAAAAAAGCATCTTATTAATCGCAATGATTTTACTTGGAACCTCTGCGCATGCTCAGTGGTGGAAGAGAATTAAAGGAAATGGTAACAGCATTACACAAACAAGACAAACAGCTAACTATGACAAAGTTTCTGTAGCAGGATCTTTTGACGTGCAATTGGTTAGAGGTGAAGAGGGAGAGATTACACTAAAAGGAGAAGAAAACCTCTTAGAACACATTGAGGTTTATGTTAAAAACAATATGCTCATTTTAAAAGTAAAAGACAATATAAACCTGAGTAGTTCATGGAATAAAACCATCGCTATTGAGGTGCCTGTCATTGAAATAACCGGAGTTAAATTATCAGGTTCTGGAGATATTAGCACACAGACCACTTTAAAGGCAACAGATTTTAACGCTGCGGTATCTGGTTCTGGAGATATTTCATTAGCCATAGAAGCGACGAATTTATACGTACAGGTATCTGGATCCGGAGATATTGATCTTTCTGGAAGCGCAGAAGACTTAAGTGTAAAAGTTTCTGGCTCTGGAGATGTAAATGCTTATGGTGTAGTTGCACAGGACGCTACAGTAACCGTATCTGGATCTGCAGATGTTACACTGACTGTAAAAGGCACTTTAAATGCAAAAGTATCTGGTTCTGGTGATATTCAATACAAGGGAAATCCTAAAAAAGTAGCGTCAAAAGTGTCTGGTTCAGGAGACGTTACTGGCTATTAAACCTTATTTGACCCTTCGGAGTAATAACCCACCTACTAGGAAAAAAACACCAAACATAATAATCCCATTTCTAAGGTCACCACTTCCTTGTGCAAGTGCGCCGTAAATAAAAGTACCCAAGACAATACCTATCTTTTCTGCTACGTCGTAGAAACTAAAGAAAGAGGTGGTGTCTTGGGTTTCTGGCATAAGTTTGGCGTAGGTAGATCTAGAGAGCGCCTGAATCCCTCCCATAACCATACCGACCAATCCTGCAGCTATATAGAATTCAGTGGGAGAAACTACAAAATAGGCATAAACGCAAATCATGAGCCAAAGGGCATTGACCACTATGAGCGTAGGGATATTTCCAAATTTCTCAGAAGCTTTAGCAGTGAGGGTTGCGCCTATTATAGCCACCAATTGAATCAAGAGAATACTACTAATTAAGCCTATGGTTCTTTGATCGTCAGACCCCCAAGCAATCTCCTCTTCTCCAAAATAAGCCGCAATGAGCATAACCGTTTGAACCGCCATGCTGTACACAAAAAAAGCGAGCAAATATTTTTTTAACAATGGCTGTGATCCCAATTGATTCCAGACCATTTTAAGCTCCTTGAATCCATTGAAAAGTAAGTTTACCGCAGGACCGTCTTTCTTGTTCCCTTTGGGCATATAGTAAAAACTGTATTGACTGAAAATCATCCACCAAATTCCCACAGTCACAAAGGAGTATTTCATTGCTGTAATAGCTGCAGGAGATTCGGGAAGGTCTTCAATACCAAAAAGGGCAGGTTGCATGACCATGGCCAAATTAAACAACAAAAGAATCACACTCCCTATATAACCCAATGAAAAGCCTTTGGCACTAATGCTATCGTGTTGTTCAGGAAAAGCAATATCTGGAAGGTAAGAATTATTAAAGGCAAAACTCACCCAAAATCCCACCAAACCCATAAAATAGAGCAATAATGAGGTGTAAATATGTTCAAGAGAAAACCAATACAAACCTATGCATGAAAGTCCTCCTAGGTAACAAAAAAACTTTAAAAAAACTTTTTTATTCCCTAAGTAATCTGCAATTCCTGAGAGAATTGGCGTTAAGAGAGCTATGAATAAAAATGCAGCTGAAGTAACATAACTGATTAAAGGTGCTCGCGCTATTTCTACCCCAAAAACCGATACTTTTTCAATCCCTTCCATACGAAATAGCGCCCCGTAAAAAATAGGGAAAATCGCAGAAGAAATGACCAGGCTGTATACAGAATTGGCCCAGTCATAAAAAGCCCATGCAAACAATATTTTTTTACTTCCTTTCTCAGCTATGGCTTTCATTTCAATGGGGTTAATTTGGAGTGGGTTGTTTTGAATTGGTTTTTTTGTTTGGATTATTTTGGTCCATGTGCTAAATGATGAGGTCTCATTACTTTTGCTGTTGCACTATTTTGGTCAATGTCTATAAGATCTTTTTGATCCAGCTAGTATTCATTTTTTTGAGTGGCTTAAAATTTACTTGAGTCTCTTTCATACATCACTTGAGTCCATTTCAAACATCACTTGGACTTTGCTAATATACAATTATAGCCATAGTCACAAAAAAGACCTTAAAATTTCTGCTATTTGTAAACTTGGCACTCTTTTTGAAATATGGCTTATGAACTAAAATGATTTTGATATGAGACATGTAACAACTTTATTAGCCCTTATAATTTTGAGTGTATTTACAACAGCTTGTGATGGTCCAGAAGGACCTCCAGGTTTAGATGGAAATACCCTACTTGGTCAGACCATGGAATTCCAAGCTTCATTTAGTGCCAATAACAACTACAGCCATTTGTTTGTTTTTCCAAACCAAGTAAGGGTCTATGAATCTGACGCTGTATTGGTGTATCTTTTAGAAGAAACTATTGTTTCAAATGGAACTAACACGGATGTTTGGACGCCCCTACCCCAGTCATTTTTCACCGATCAGGGGCTTTTGCAATACACCTTTAACCATACTTTTTCTGATGTTAACTTATTACTTCAAGGGAATTTTAATCTAAATAATGCCGCAGCAATTTTTACGCAAAATCAAATCTTTAGGGTGGTTGTTATGCCTGCTGAATTTGCCTTAGATCCCAATTTAAACACTATGAATTATCAAGAAGTATCTCAGTATATAGGCACGAATGACACTAACCTGATTAGGGTCCTGAACAAAGAATAGAGACTATTTTTTATTACCTTTAAAATAAAAAAAATGAAAAACACTTTATTAGTAGGATTGTTCCTTTTGACAAGTCATTCTTTTTACGCCCAACGTGCTGTAAATCAATACGACGTGATTAAAACAGCCCAAGAATGGAAAGCTACTTTATCTGACTTAGAATTTTACGTACTCAGAGAACAGGGAACAGAAAGACCCTTCACAAGCCCTTTGTTAAAAATAAAACAAAAAGGCACCTATGTGTGTAAAGCGTGTAAGACACCCCTATTTAAAAGTGAGCATAAATTTGATTCAGGTACAGGATGGCCTTCTTTTGACAGAGAGATAAAAGGCAATGTAGGCTATGGAGTAGATTATAAGGTAGGTTATGCCAGGTCTGAGGAATACTGCTTAAAATGTGGTGGTCACTTGGGTCATGTATTTACGGATGGACCTAAAAATACCACAGGTTTAAGACATTGCATTAATGGTGCTGCCTTAGCATTTATTCCTGAAACAAAATAATCATTGTGTTCAAGCTGCTGTCTTAACATTTACTTCTGATACCAAATAATCATTGTCTTAAAGCTGCTGCCTTAACATTCACTTCTGACACAAAATAATATGAGTGCAACATTCCCAAAAGAACAATCCGAAGATCATTACAAAACACAGCTTTCTCCAGAAGCTTATAAGGTATTAAGACAGAACGGTACTGAATTCCCTTACAGTGGCGAATTTGACAACCACTTTGAAAAAGGAAGTTACCACTGTGCAGCTTGTGACACACAACTTTTCGAAAGTACCCACAAATACAATAGTGGTTGTGGGTGGCCGGCCTTTGACACCGCTATTCCAGGAGCTGTTCTGTACATTGAAGATCACAGTCACGGTATGCGGCGCGTAGAGACCCGCTGTGCAGCATGCAATTCGCATTTGGGACATGTTTTTGAAGACGGCCCTGCAGACACTACCGGTGAACGATACTGCATTAATTCTGTTTGCTTGGTTTTTGTTCCTGAAAAAACAACAAAATAAGGGTAGAAGCTTTCAGATTGGTTTTGTAACTTTGGGCGCTATAAATTTTTACCAAAATCATTATCATGAGTCATTTTGATGTTATTGTTTTAGGAAGTGGACCTGGAGGTTATGTTACCGCCATTAGAGCTTCTCAATTAGGATTTAAAACTGCTATTGTAGAAAAAGAAAGTCTGGGAGGAGTATGCCTTAACTGGGGTTGTATTCCTACAAAGGCCCTGATTAAATCTGCTCAGGTTTTTGAATACCTTCAACATGCAGAAGACTACGGTCTAAAAGCTGCAGGGGTAGATAAGGATTTTGACGCTGTTGTGAAAAGAAGTAGAAATGTAGCCGGAACCATGAGTAAAGGGGTACAGTTCTTACTTAAAAAGAATAAAATTGAAGTAATCAATGGATATGGCAAATTACTTCCTGGAAAAAAGGTATCTGTTACAGATGCCAATGGAAAAGCCACTGAATACACGGCTAATAATGTAATTATAGCTACAGGTGCTAGGTCTAGAGAACTACCTAGTCTACCGCAAGATGGCAAAAAAATTATTGGGTACAGACAGGCCATGACTTTGGAGAAACAACCCAAAAAATTAATCGTTGTAGGTAGTGGTGCCATAGGGATTGAATTTGCTTATTTCTACAATGCTATGGGAACTGACGTGACTGTAGTAGAATACCTTCCAAATATTGTCCCAGTAGAAGATAAAGACATTTCTATTCAGTTAGAAAAAAGTTTTAAAAAAGCTGGAGTTAAAGTAATGACTTCCTCTGAAGTAACTAAGGTAGACACCGCTGGAAAAGGGGTCGTAGTTACGGTAAAAACAGCCAAAGGAGAAGAAATTTTGGAGGCAGACATAGTACTCTCTGCAGTGGGTATTAAAACCAATATTGAAAACATTGGTTTAGAAGATGTTGGAATTGCCACAGACCGAGACAAAGTTTTAGTCAACGATTTTTACCAGACCAATATTCCTGGATACTATGCCATTGGAGACATTACTGCTGGTCCTGCTTTGGCGCACGTAGCTTCTGCAGAAGGTATTTTGTGTGTTGAAAAATTAGCCGGTATGGAGGTGCATCCTTTAGACTATGGCAATATCCCTGGCTGTACTTATTCCAGCCCTGAAATTGCCTCTGTAGGACTTACAGAGCAACAAGCAAAAGACAAAGGTTTAGATATTAAAGTGGGTAAATTCCCCTTTACAGCCTCTGGAAAGGCAGTTGCTTCAGGGACTCCTGAAGGTTTTGTGAAAGTTATTTTTGACGCCAAATACGGAGAGTGGTTGGGATGCCATATGATTGGTGCTGGTGTGACAGATATGATTGCTGAAGCGGTTGTAGCTAGAAAACTAGAAACCACTGGACATGAAATTTTAAAAACCATTCACCCACACCCAACGATGAGTGAGGCTGTGATGGAAGCAGTTGCTGCTGCTTATGATGAAGTTATTCATATTTAAAATATGCACAAACTAAAAAAAAAGGCGCCCTGACGGGCGCCTTTTTTTTGACTTGTATTTATTATAAAAAACTCTGTACGGCCAATCGGTAACTTTGCATGCCAAAACCGAGAATAACGCCTTTTGCCACTGGAGAAATATAAGACAAATGCCTAAAAGACTCTCTGGTGTGGGTATTGGATATATGCACTTCTACTACTGGAGTGCTAACGGCTTTAACGGCATCGGCTATGCCCACCGAAGTGTGGGTATAAGCCCCCGCGTTGAGAACAATACCCTCATAATCAAAACCTACCTCATGTAGCTTATCAATGATTTCTCCCTCAATATTAGATTGAAAATAGTCAAAGTCTAGGCTTGGAAAAGCACTTTTCAATTCTTCTAAATAAGTTTCAAAGGAACTATTCCCGTATATACTGGGTTCTCTCTTACCCAAGAGGTTTAAATTTGGGCCGTTTATAATACAAATTTTCATACCCAAATATATAAAAAAAGGATTTGCGAGCATTTGTATAATTCCTTGTGTAGCAAACAAAACAATCTTATTTTTAAATCATGAATTGGGAACAGGCAATTAGCGCTTATAAAAGTTATCTTCAAATAGAGAGAGGCCTGTCTAAGAATGCGGTGGAAAGCTATGTTTATGATATACAAAAGCTTCAGAAATCAGTCTCTAATAACGCAAAAGCCCTACCAATAACAATAGACAAAGACACGGTTCTAGAGGGCGTTTATGAAAGCGTTAAATCTCTAAGTGAGCGCTCTCAAGCGAGATTTATATCTGGATTAAAAAGCTTTTTTAACTACCTAGTATTTGAAAAATACCGAACAGACAACCCTATGGAAATGGTAGAATCTCCAAGATTGGGAAGGAAATTACCTCCCGTACTTTCTACCCAAGAAATAGATGCGCTCATTGACGCAATAGACCGAAGTAGTCTTGAAGGCCAGAGAAATGTAGCCATATTAGAAACCCTATACGGCTGCGGACTTAGGGTGTCTGAATTAACTACGCTTAAAATATCTGATTTATTTTTTGAAGAGGGCTTCATAAGAGTTTTAGGAAAGGGAAATAAGGAGCGTTTTGTGCCGGTAAATCCCACAACAGAAAAGCTCATAAAAGTATATTTGAAAACAGTGAGGCCGCTTCAAAAACCACAAAAAGCTGCGATAGACACCCTATTTTTAAACCGTAGGGGCCATGGGTTAACTAGGGCCATGATTTTTACCATTATTAAACAATTGGCCAAAAAAATTGCCTTAGAAAAAACAATCAGCCCACACAGTTTTAGACACTCATTTGCCACACATCTTTTAGAAAATGGGGCAGATTTAAGGGTCATTCAACAATTGTTAGGACACGAAAGTATTACAACCACAGAAATATATATGCACCTAGACAGAACTCACCTGGCTGGCGTGCTCAATCAATATCATCCGAGAAAATAATATGACAATAAAACAAAATAACGCCTGGTGGAAAGAAGGCATTGTGTACCAAATTTATCCTAGAAGTTTTCAAGACACCTCTGGGAATGGCGTTGGAGATTTAAAAGGGATCTTACAAAGGCTAGACTATATTAAAAGTTTGGGGGTAGATATTATCTGGCTCAATCCAGTGTATGAGTCTCCAAATGACGACAATGGTTATGACATTAGTGATTACCAAAACATTATGGCTGAATTTGGCAGTATGGAAGATTTTGACTCACTGCTCAAAGGAATGCATGATAGGGGGCTAAAATTAGTGATGGATTTGGTGGTGAACCACTCCAGTGATGAGCACAAATGGTTTCAGGAATCTAGAAAAGACAGGGACAATCCTTACAGGGATTATTACCATTGGTGGCCAGCAGAAAAAGGAACCCCGCCAAAAAGATGGAGTTATTTTGACGTGGAGGAGAACGCTTGGAAATACGACGCTACCACCAATGCCTATTACCTACATTATTTTTCTGTAAAACAACCCGACCTAAAATGGGAAAATCCAGCCTTGAGACAAGAAATATATACTATGATGGCTTATTGGTTTGAGAAAGGCGTAGATGGCTTTAGAATGGACGTAATTCCTTTTATATCAAAAGATACCAACTACCCTGAATTACCACCAGAATTCAATGGAGACTTCATTGCCTATTACGCTCAAGGTCCTAAATTGCATGAATACCTTCAGGAGATGCATTCGGAGGTACTCTCCAAATACAACGTCATGACGGTGGGAGAAGCACCAGGAATTACCATAGACAAGGCATTAGATCTGGTGGGAGAAAACCGAAAAGAGCTCAATATGTTTTTTCATTTTGACCTCATGTCACTAGACCGAAAACCAGGCACTGTATTTGAAAAAAACCCAGAAGGCTGGCCACTTTCTTCTTTTAAAGAGATTCATTCTAGATGGGATAAAGCCTTTGAAAAAGATGGTTGGGGTAGTGTGTATTTAAGCAATCACGACTTTCCTAGATCTGTGAGTAGGTGGGGTAACGACCACCCAGACTTTTGGTATGCGTCTGCGACTATGCTCCACACTTTTTTACTGACCATGAGAGGCACCCCCTATTTTTATTTTGGAGATGAAATTGGGATGACCAATATTCGTTTTGATCGCATAGACCAATACAGAGATATAAACACTATAAACCGTTATGAAATAGCCAAAAACAAAGGGGAAGATCTCCATGTTTTTATGGAGAATGAAAAAGACACCAGTAGAGATAATGCTAGAACGCCAATGCAGTGGGACGTGAGTCATGCTGCTGGTTTTTCAAAAGCAACTCCATGGATTGAGGTAAACCAAAATTTCACAAATGGAGTCAATGTGGCAGATCAAGAAAAAAATCCTTCTTCAGTGCTTCATTTTTTCAGGAAAGCGACCGCACTGAGAAAGAATCATCTGGGTCTTGTATATGGACACTACACTCTTATTGATCCTAAGAACGAATCTGTTTATGCCTACACCAGGAGTTATGAGACTAAAGTATATTTAATCCTATTGAATTTTAGCACTTTAGAGGCTCAAGTAGCCTTAGGTGATTTAAGTGAATTGCCTAAAAGTCTATTGCTGCGCAATACACATCAGGAAATTAAGGCAGAAAACCTTTTAGCGCCCTATGAAGCTAGGGTGTATTTAGTTCAATAATTATCCTTATTTTTATTACAAACCAATTAATTAAACCTAATGAAAAAATTAATCTTTACTGCTGCTTTATGTGGTCTGGGTTTTGGTGCAATGGCACAAAAAAAACCTACTGAGGTGTTAAAAAATTTAGAGACTAAGACCGCATATTATAGTGATATAGCACAGCAAATTTGGGGCTTAGCAGAGATGGGATACCAAGAAAAGCAAAGCAGTGCTTTGTTACAAGAAACCTTAGCCAATGCTGGTTTTAAAATAACTACTGCTGTGGCTGGAATACCAACCGCTTTCACAGCAGAATACGGTAATGAAGGTCCCGTGATTGCTATTTTAGGGGAGTACGACGCACTTCCAGGACTCTCACAAAAAGCCATTCCTAGCAAAGAATCTGCAGGTGAAAAAGCAGGGCATGCTTGCGGCCACCATTTATTTGGCACCGCTTCTACTGCTGCTGCAATTGCTGTAAAAGAGTGGTTAGAGGCCAACAATAAAAAAGGACGCATTCGTTTTTATGGTTGTCCTGCTGAAGAGGGCGGTTCTGGAAAAGTATATATGGTAAGAGCGGGATTGTTTAATGATGTAGACATTGCCCTACACTGGCATCCTGGCGCAAAAAACGCTGCCAGTGCAGGAGCTGCCTTAGCAAATAAATCTGCTAAATTTAGATTTTATGGTGTTTCTGCTCATGCTGCAGCGGCTCCACATATGGGACGTTCCGCTTTAGATGGCGTAGAGGCCATGAACAATATGGTCAATATGATGCGGGAACACGTTTTAGAAGACGCTAGAATTCACTATGTTATTACCAGTGGCGGAAAGGCACCTAATGTGGTTCCAGATTATGCAGAAGTTTACTATTATGCCAGACACAACAAAAGAGATGTGGTAATGGATATATTTGACCGAATGGTCAAGGCAGCTGAGGGAGCTGCCCTAGGAACTGGAACAACAATGGACTACGAAATTATTGGAGGAACCCATGAATTACTCCCCAACCTGAGCCTACAAGAAATGGTACACAAAAACCTCACAAAAGTAGGTGGTGTGCAATACAATGATACTGAATTATCCTTTGCTAATACTATTGCCAAAACACTTGGACAGGATAGTGCGGACCAAGAAACTGCTGCTGCAATAGCGCCTTATCAAACCACAGCGAAAGCGGGAGGCTCTACCGATGTTGGGGATGTTTCCTTTGCCGTGCCTACGGTAGGTTTTGGAACAGCTACCTGGGTTCCTGGTACTGCTGCACACTCCTGGCAGGCAGTTGCTGCCGGCGGAACAACTATTGGAAATAAAGGAATGATGGTAGCCGCTAAAACACTTACTCTTAGTCTTATTGAGTTGTTCAACAACCCAAAGCTTATAGCAGCGGCTAAAAAAGAACACCAGGAAAGACTGGGTGAAAATTTCAAATACGTCCCTTTAATTGGAGACAGGGCACCAGCTTTAAACTACAGAAACTAATAGGCGTATTAGGCCTTGCTATTAAAACACCCAAAAGAAAATCTTTTGGGTGTTTTTCTTGTAACAAAAACCTTTCTTTAACTACTTATTCTTAGATATATAAAGATTGAATAAAGATTTAGAACATAAATTCTTAATAGCTTTTGAGGCACACCAAAACATTGTGCACAAGATCTGTACCCTTTATGCTAAAGATCGCGACAATCATTACGATTTATTTCAAGAAATCAGTATTCAATTGTGGAAGGCCTACCCTAAGTTTAGAGGAGACTCAAAATTTAGTACCTGGATGTATCGGGTGGCTATTAATACAGCCATTACCCAATACAGAAAGGAAAAGAAAAGAATAGATGTTCACGACATTGATCATGTGCTTTTCAAAACAAGTGCTTACGAAGCCTATGATAGAAAAGAAGAGGAGCAACTACAATTGATGTATGCCGCAATAAAATCTTTAAACGACATAGACAAAGCACTCATCTTTCTCTATTTAGAAGACAAGAATTATGAGGAAATTTCAGAAACCCTAGGAATTACGGAGGTAAATGCAAGGGTGAAAATGAATAGAATAAAGAAAAAGTTAAAAAAAATATTAAAGCCTTAATATGAAAGAGTTAGAACTTTTGAAAAAAGATTGGAAGGCTAAGGAAAGTGGTTTTCCAAAACTCAACCGAGAAGCCTTATACGCCCTTATATGGAAGCGATCTTCTTCTATAGTAAAGTGGTTGTATTATATTTCTATTGCTGAATTTGTTTTTTGGACTGCCTTGAGCATTCTTACAAGAAGTGCTGAACAAGAAGAAATTATTGAAAGTATGCGACTATCTACCTTCATCGCTGTGCTCACTGTTGTGAATTATTCGGTCTTGGTGTACTTTATTGTGCTCTTCTATAAAAACTATAAACTGGTGAGCTACCAGTCCTCAGTGAAAGAATTAATTCAAAGCATTTTAAAAGTTAAGAGAACCGTAAGCCAATATGTTTGGTTTAATCTCAGTATGCTTGCTGTAGCAACACTTGGAGGGCTCATTGGCAGTATATTGTATGGGCCTGAGTCCGAAACCATACTTGAAATGGCCCATCAAAGAGAAAACCCTCTTGTATTCTGGGGAATAATAGGACTGGTGGTCCTTGTTGTAATTGCCCTTGCAATAGGACTTTTACTCTTGTTCTACAGACTACTTTATGGCATACTGCTCAAAAAATTAAAACACAATTATAAGGAACTCATTAAGTTAGAGGATTAATAAAAACCTTCTGCTGACAATCAAATATAGGAGAACCCTGTGAAAAATTAATCTTCCTTAGGATGTTTGTGTTTTCTAAAGCGACGCCTCTCGTTATCCTGCTCCATTTGAGCAATCTCCTCAGGCTTGAGTACTTTGAGAAAAGAAGGATGTTGCTCTATTGCAAACTCTAATTTTTCTATTATTTGCTCAATGGAATCATTGTCATAATCAATTTCCATGGGTGGTTTAATTACAAAAGACTGTAAGATTCCTTTCTTTTTAACACGCAAGCCTTTCTTATCAAAAGAGCGTCTAAAACCATCTATGACAACAGGAACTACAACGGGCTTGTACTTTTTAATGATGTGTGCAGTACCTTTTCTAATGGGCTTCCAGGGTGTCGTTGTCCCTTGAGGAAAAGTAATGACCCAACCGTCATTTAGGGCTTTACCAATATTGGAAATATCCGACATTTTAACCTGCCTATTAACATCTTTACCTTCTGCACGCCAAGTTCGCTCTATACTTATAGAACCTGCATAAGCCAAGACCTTAGCCAACAAACTCTGCTTCATGGTTTCTGCAGCAGCCACATAATAAATATTTAATTTGGGGTGCCAAATGTACCCCACGTTTTTAATAGAATCTACCCGACCGCTCAAGGAAGCATTAAATACATGAAACATGGCTACTACGTCTGCAAAATAGGTCTGATGGTTGCTCACAAAAAGCACATTTTCTCCAGGTAAATCTTTAATGATCTCCGAACCTTCAATATCTAAGGTATTAAAACCCTTATACCTTTGGTGAGAGAGTACACCTAAGTAACGAATCAATAATTTTTTTATAAATAAAATATGACCAAAAGGGTTTCTTTTTATGAAAGGCATAGAATTGGTTTAAATCAGAAAGCAATACAAAACTGTAAGAATTACCTTCCAAGACAAGTGGCTAAAATACAAAAATAACCTATAAGACGTCATTTAAAATTGTGCGTATTTCACTGAGCATCATGGCTGTCGCTCCCCAGACCCACTCGTCTCCAATCGCAAAACCAGGAACTTTTACTTTAGCAGATTGAGACAACTGTACCCACTGGCTTGTAACAATGTCTTCTCTAACCAATACAGATAAAGGCACTTCTATAACAGAATGCACCTCTGAGGTTTCTAATACAAAAGGTAATTGTTTGTCGTAGAGTGCCATAAAGGGCTGAACTATAAAATTACTTGGTGGAATATATAACGAACTAAGCGCTCTGACAGACCTAATCTGAGTTTTTAAAATGCCTACTTCTTCATAGGCTTCTCTAAGTGCCGTCTCTTTTAAATCAAGATCATACGATTCATATTTGCCTCCAGGAAGCGCTATCTGATGGGCATGAACCCCATTTCCACCCTGTCTCTTAATCAACAATAAATGGGTTTCCTCATTTAGATCAGGATAAAAAGCAGCCAAGACTGCTGCTTTTTTTGGATTTTCACTAAATGTGTCTGGATGCTTTAGTATTTGGTCGCGTTGTGCCCACATCATTTTTAAATGACTCGGCCTACCTGGTAGCGGCTTTTTTTCTATTTTTGAAAGAATGTCTGAGAATACACTAAATTTCATGAGCAATACAAAATTACTATTTCAAATTTGTTTGGGCCTAATTATTTTAATGGGAAGTTGTCAATCGGAGAAGAAATCTCAAAACTCCCAGCATAATAAAGTGAATTTAGTGTCCGAAAAACAGCTCATAAAAGACAGCTTGGTCAAAGAGACCTCAGTGGCTAAAAAAGATACCGTCTTTAAACTCAACGAAGACAATGTAATAGACTTTTTTTATGGGTATAAACAAAACCTTACAGAAACCAAAGTCCGATTAGAAACTTCATTTGGCAATATTGTGATAGACCTATACGACAATGTGCCCTACCACAAAGCAAACTTTATTTATCTGGCCAAGGAAGGCTACTTTAACAACACCTATTTTCACAGAGTGGTAAAGGGATTTATTATCCAAGGCGGGAATGCAGATAATAAAAAAACTGCAGACAAAAGAAGGGCAATTGGCCGGTATTTACTCCCACCAGATACTAGAAAGGGACATTCACACCATCGTGGCGTAATCTCTATGCCGAGTAGTGAAAATGACAACCCCCACAAATTAGCTTCCCCTTATGAGTTTTTCATTGTAGTGACGGACCCAGGATCCTATCATTTAGACGGAGATTACACCCCCTTTGGTGAAGTGATTGAAGGGATGGATGTGGTAGATAAAATAAACCAACAGGAAGTAGAAGCCGGGGACTGGCCAGTACAAAACATTTATATCAATAAAGCAGTGGCATTCTAGAAAGTGTGCCAATACCTGTATAAACTAAGCAGGCCTATTAGTTTAAAATTAAATTTACACCTATTATTATCCTATTACACCAGACCCTAAGAGTGCGGTCCCTACGTACCATGCTACAAATTGTCCTGCAGTAATGGCAGACTGGGCACTTTCAAAACGCACATATAGACCTTGATCTGTAGCAAATAAGGTCGCCTTTTCTAATGCCTGCCTATAGCGTATTCTGGCCATAACCTCCAAGGTCTGTCCTGGCTTAATTGCTAAGTCTGGACGCACCCAATGCACTTCTGAAGCAGTCACGAACAGCGTATTTCTATATAGCCCTGGATGAGATTTACCCTGACCGGTATATATGACATTTTCATTTACGTCGGTAGCTATCACAAATAGTGGCTCCTTTGTACCTCCTACATTTAATCCTTTACGTTGGCCATTGGTAAAGTAATGAGCGCCTTGGTGCTCCCCTACTTGCTTTCCGTCTGTAACTTTATAAGTGATTTTTTTGGAAGCGTACTCCAAGGCTGCTTCTTGATCTTTGAATTCTGGAGGTGTTTTATGATATTCTGAAAAGGAGGAAGGGATTTCAATAATCACCCCTTTTTTAGGTTTTAATTGTTGCTGTAAAAAATCTGGCAATCGAACTTTTCCAATAAAACACAATCCTTGAGAATCCTTTTTCCCTGCGGTGATAAGACCAGCTTTGGCAGCAATTTCTCTAACCTCGGGCTTTAATAAGCGCCCTATTGGAAAAAGCGTTTTAGACAATTGTTCCTGAGACAGTTGACACAAAAAATACGATTGATCCTTATTAGGATCCGCACCAGCTTCTAAGTTATATACCTTTTCTCCACTGGCTAAAGTCTGTATGGTTTTTTGGCAGTAATGCCCTGTAGCCACATAATCTGCTCCAAGATCTAAAGCGATCTTCATGAATACGTCAAACTTAATCTCCCTGTTGCAAAGTACGTCTGGATTAGGGGTCCTTCCCATCTCGTACTCATGGAACATATAATCTACTATCTTTTCCTTATACTGCTCACTGAGGTCTACCGTTTGGAAAGGAATACCCAATTTTTCTGCGACAATAAGGGCGTCATTGCTGTCTTCTAACCAAGGACATTCATTGGAGATAGTCACGGAGTCGTCATGCCAGTTCTTCATAAACAAGCCTATGACTTCATACCCCTGCTCTTTGAGCAAATAGGCAGTGACACTAGAGTCTACTCCTCCTGAAAGGCCTACAACAACTTTTTTCATCTTGAATAATTAAATGGACGCGCGGCTATTATGCCAATTCAAGGTTCAATATGAGTGGCTTGTATATTTACAAACTCTTGAAACTTTAGCGCTGCTTTTTTTGTGCTTCTGCTTGCTCCATAATCTCTCTCATTTTACTTTGGAACTTCCCTTCTTTTTTAGGCTTCTCTTTGTTGGCCTGTATACGGGCATGGATCTTGTCGTCGTCTAGAATGAAATTCTTTATGGCCAACATAATGAATATGGTAATTAGGTTGGAAACGAAATAATACAAACTCAATCCAGATGCGTAACTGTTGAAGAATATAAGCATCATCACTGGAGATAAATACAAGATAAACTTCATATTAGGCATTCCAGGTTGTGTTGGCATATTTTGCCCTGTTGTCATCATCATATAAAAGAATATGGCTACCGAGGCTAGAATAGGAAATAAACTCACATGATCCCCATAAAAAGGAATGCTAAAAGGCAATTCCAAAATAGTATCATAGGAAGATAAATCGTCTGCCCAAAGGAAAGACTTTTGTCTCAACGCAAATGAGGTGGGGAAAAACATAAAGAGTGCATAGAAAATAGGCATTTGAATTAAAGCAGGTACACAACCACTCATAGGGTTTACCCCAGCCTTGTTATAGAGCTTCATGGTTTCCTGCTGCTTTTTCATTGCATTGTCTTTGAACTTGTCATTGATCTCAGTAATTTCTGGCTTTAACACCTTCATCTTAGCCTGAGATAAATAAGACTTATAAGTTACTGGAGACATGAGCAAACGCACCAAAATAGTCATGACAATAATGGCAATTCCATAAGGTAAATAACCACTTAAAAAGGTATAGGTTGGTGTAAACACATAGCGGTTAATCCATCCAAAGATTCCCCAACCAAAAGGAATAGAATCTTCTAAGCCAAGTGTGGGGAATTTCGCCAACTCTTTAACGTCTGTTGGCCCTAAATAAACATTCATATCGTAGTCCAACACCCCACCAACCAATTGCAAAGGTGCTTTGGTCTCGTATATTTTAGTGTAACCAATGGTTTTAGATTCTTCTTTAATGAGGTTGGTACTGTTAAAACTAGCCGTCTCCAATGCAGGAGAAAAAGCCATGATAGTACTGAAGAAGTGCTGTCTGTAAGACACCCACTCCACCGCTTGTTCGGTAGCGTCGTCATCTGAACTGTCAGAGAGCTTGTCTAGTTTGTCTTCTTCAAATTTATAGTTTAAACGCGTATATCTATTCTCGTATTGAACACTTTTTGAGTGCCTAATTGTTTTTAAATCCCACTGTAATTCAGGGTCCTGAGTAGGATTAAAAAACCCAGAAAGTCCTACGGACTTAATTTTAAAATCTAACATATACCCATCCTTAGGAAGGCTGTATTCAAATAGCAGGTATTCCGTATCAGAGATTTTTGCCTTCATAGACAATATGGAGCCTTGGTCACTTGAAGAAGTGAAGGGCTCAAAATACAAGTCTTTGGTCTGAATAATTCTATTGTCTTGAGTAGTAAAACTAATATTAAATGTAGCGTTACCATCTTTTATTAAATAAACCGGCACAGAGTCGTAAGTGTTGTATTTCTTATTTTGAGCCAAAACCAATTGCCCTCCTTTATGAGACACTTCTACCCTTAAGGCATTGTTCTCTAACAAAGTATTTCCAGGGACGATTGGCGTAAAGGAAAAGGCCCCCATAGAAGATTTATAAGCGGCCACTGCAGTACTATCTGTAGGGTTAATATCCTGAATGGATTGGGCTGCTTGGGTATAATCTGCTTCTGGTGAAGTAGAAGAACTTTCTTGAATTGCAGCTGCTTCTTTCTCTGCTTGTTGTTTTGCGGCAAGCTCCTCAGGAGTAGGCTGATTGATGTAAAACATGTAAATCAGTATTACAAAAATAAGTCCAAAACCTATTAGGGAGTTTACGTCTAACTTCTTCTCTTCCATAAATATATTATATGTCGTGTCTGTTTAAAAGACAGGGGGTAAATTTACTATTATTTTTTTATCCTCAATTAGGCTGTTGCATGCACCAATGCAGCTTTGATAAAATGCACAAATAAAGGGTGTGGGTTCGCTACCGTACTCTTGTATTCTGGATGGTACTGCACCCCCACAAACCATGGGTGGCTTGGGATTTCAACAATCTCAACCAAACCTGTCTCTGTGTTAATTCCAGAAGCGACCATCCCTTTGGCCCCTAATGCTTCTTTATAATCATTATTAAATTCAAATCTGTGCCTGTGGCGTTCAGATATTTTAGAAGCATTTCCATAAACAGTACTGGCTAAAGTATTGGGCAATAGGTTGCAATCCCAGGCACCTAATCTCATGGTGCCTCCTTTATGGGTCACTTCTTTCTGAGTTTCCATAAGATTTATTACAGGCTCAGATGTTTCTGGGGCCATTTCTGTGGAATTAGCTTCTGTAATCCCCAATACATTCCTAGTGTATTCTATCACAGCCATTTGCATACCGAGACAAATCCCTAAAAATGGAATACCTTCCTCCCTAGCGTATTGTACCGCTTTGATCTTTCCTTCAATTCCTCTTTCTCCAAATCCAGGTGCTACCAAGACACCGTGTAATCCCTTTAACTTTTTAGACACATTTTCTACCGTGAGGTATTCAGAATGAATAGAGACTACTTTAACCTTTACTTCATTGGCTGCACCAGCGTGAATAAAAGCTTCTAAAATAGATTTATAGGAATCTTGAAGCTCCACATATTTTCCAATAAGGCCAATGGTGATGGTATCTTTTGGGTTCTTGAGTTTGGTTAAAAACTCATTCCATTGGTCCAAGTCTGGAACAACAGTATCTTCTAAATTTAATTTTTGTAAAGTCACTGTATCCAATCCTTCTTCTTGCATGAGGACAGGAACGTCATAAATGGTAGAAGCATCTATAGACTGAATCACAGCCTCTTTCTTAACATTGCAAAACAAGGCTAATTTTTGCTTAATATCTTCAGATATTTCGTGTTCTGTTCTACACACGAGAATATCTGCTTTTATACCACTCTCCATTAATGTTTTTACGGAGTGTTGTGTGGGCTTGGTTTTTAGTTCTCCAGCAGCACTGAGGTAAGGCACTAAAGTAAGGTGAATAACAATACCGTTGTTGTCGCCCAATTCCCATAGTAATTGCCTTACTGCCTCTATGTATGGCAGGGATTCTATATCTCCAACAGTTCCTCCAATTTCAGTAATCACAATATCATAATCGCCTGTGTTACCCAATAATTGAATACGATCTTTAATTTCGTTGGTGATATGAGGAACTACTTGAACTGTTTTTCCTAAGAATTCTCCCCTACGTTCTTTTTCAATAACAGACTGATAAATTCTTCCTGTGGTAACGTTATTAGCTTGAGAAGTCTTTACGTTTAAAAAACGCTCGTAATGCCCCAAATCTAAGTCTGTTTCTGCACCATCATCTGTAACATAACATTCTCCATGTTCATAAGGATTTAAAGTACCTGGATCTACATTGATGTATGGATCTAACTTTTGGATGGTGGTTCTATAGCCTCTGGCCTGAAGTAGCTTGGCCAATGAAGCCGCTATAATTCCTTTTCCTAGAGAGGAGGTTACCCCTCCAGTTACAAAAATGTACTTTGTTTGTGACATGCGTTTGCTTGGGTTATTAACGCGAACAAAAATACAAATTGCTAGGGGAATTAGACGGAATTATTTAGGAAATTCTTTGCGAATCCTGCGAATCATATCTTCCAAGCCATTTTCTTTAATTTCCATTGTTGCCGCAAGCAAAGCTCCAAGCTTCCCTGTAGGAAATCCCTTTTGTCTAAACCAGACCAAATAGTATTCTGGAAGCTCCGTGAGATAACGGTCTTGATACTTCCCAAAGGGCATTCTGTAATGGGCTAATTCCAGTAAAGCTTCTTTTTGTGGGTCCTGATGCATGGTGTAAATAAAATGATTTATATTTAGCTAACCAACTAAAATGACAACATGAAGAGAAGAAAATTTTTAAATACTGCGGCTCTATCAGCTGCTACTTTAGCGGCTTTTCCGCTTCATGGAAAAGAAATAGACCCATCTGACAAAACAACCCCACTGAAAAACAACATAAATCACGCAGTATGTCATTGGTGTTATTCAGATATACCACTTGAAGATTTTCTCATTGCGGTAAAAAAAATAGGGGTTAAAGGGGTAGATCTTATGGGACCCAAGGAATGGCCACTACTAAAAAAACACGGTATTCACAGTAGTATGTGTAATGGGGCAGAAATTTCACTGACCAAAGGATGGAATGACCCACAATATCATGAAGTACTCATTCGAAATTATAAGGAAATGATTCCTAAGGTATCGGCCGCAGGCTATACCAACCTCATCTGCTTTAGCGGTAATAGGGAGGGTAAATCTGACGCTGAAGGGCTGGCCAATTGCATTGCTGGTTTAAAACAAGTTATACCTTTGGCTGAGGCGCATGGTGTGGTGTTGCAAATGGAACTCTTTAACCAACAAAACCATCCAGATTATATGTGTGATAGTACTGCCTGGGGGGTGGCACTTTGTAAGGGTCTAGGTTCTGATCATTTTAAATTACTCTATGACATTTACCATATGCAAGTTCAGGAGGGCGATATTATAAAAACCATTAGGGACCACCACCAATATTTAGGTCATTACCACACGGCTGGTGTTCCAGGTAGAAATGAAATAGATGAACGCCAAGAATTGTATTATCCCGCTATTATGAAGGCTATTCTAGCTACTGGATACAAGGGATATGTGGCCCAAGAATTTATCCCTAAAGACACTGACAAACTCGCTTCCTTAAAAAAAGCCATTGAAATTTGTGATGTGTCATTAGATGCTTAATGCCTTATTTTTAAAAGTAAAGTCCTACTCTACCAACTTAACATCCATTTCCTCATAGGTCATGATAAAAGACGCTTGGTTGTAAAAACCACTAGACCTGTTCGTGTCAAGAGAAAAAAGTGGGCTGTATTGAAAAATATGATCCACATACCAGGTGGGTCCCATTTGCGCTTGTGCTGCAAGAATCCCATTGGGGTGAGACATTTTTAACACCAAATCCATAGTAAGGTCAAACCCCCTAACCGTAAGTGGGTCTGGAAAAGAACCAAACTTTCGCTCGTAAGCCCTTGTGAAAGCAGTCTCACGGGTATTTTTATAAAATGTTGGGAAAGTAAAATGAAGGGCAGACAAGTGCTGGTTGTCTATCACATCATTTTCAAAAGCCTTATTGGTATTGGTGGTAAACATCTTAATTTTCACCTTCTCGGTAATATTGGCATTTAATATAGAGCTCACACTAGACACCAATTTTAAATTTTGTGACTCCACAAATACCCAATTGGGAATTACCGAGTCTAGTTCCGTCGCAAAAGTATCGATCTCTACAGAAATATTATTGATCAGCTCTACTTCAAAAGCCCTTGGAAATATATTTTTTATAGCAGAGGCTGCTGTGGTATTTTCTGCGTCTGCAATGAGAAATACTTTTTCACCCCCGTAGGTTTTCTGAGCAAAAGTCAGCAATTTATCCCTAAGCACTCCTTCTTTAGGCACAGGGTAAAATGCTTTTTCATAATCAAAAGGACCCGAAGAAACTACCGGTAAGACTGCAGGAATATTATACTGCCTTGCGTAATTTAGGAGTACGGACTGGTTGGAAGGCAATAAGGGGCCTATTATGGCATCTGGTGGACCTAAGGAATCTGTATGTAGCTTATTGAACAATACCGTAGCGTCTAACTGAGTATCTATTGGCCTTGGAGTTACGTATATCCCAAGACTTTGCAATGAATCTATGGCCATTAAAGCCCCTGTATAAAAACCGAGACTCAATTTCATGTCTCGCCTTGCTTCTATGGTTTTTTGACCTACTAATGAATCTTGAAAGTCCATTTTATCTATCCTAAACGGAAGGGCAAACATGAGCTGCATTTCATAAGGACGCAGCAAACTATCTATAAAAGGTATTTGATCATAGGGCTTCACAGCCGGATAAGGATCAGTATTTACATAAACACTGTCTTGAGATACTGCTTGCTCAAAAGGATCTATTCGCCTGAAAGAAGCACTAGATTCCACTTCATTGAGGTCACTAAGACTGCTATTAATTTCTTTTTTAGGAAGTGTTATCACTATTCCTACGGGCAATTCCATGGAATATTCAGACAAATGAGGATTTAATTTCCACAGAGAGTCTAAGGAGATACCAAAGTCTTGTGCCATGTTCCATCTGCTGTCTCCGGTCTTTACCCTGTACGAGAAAAACTCAGGCACAGCATCTTTTGTCTGTGCAAATCCAAGGGACACACAAAACAATATTAGCCCAAAAAATAACTGCTTTAGTCTATTCATATTATTCCCACTCAATGGTAGCAGGTGGCTTTGAGCTAATGTCATACACCACTCTGTTTACCCCTTTTACTTTATTGATAATATCGTTAGATATCTTTTGCAATAATTCATATGGAAGGTTCACCCAATCTGCTGTCATACCGTCGGTACTTTCCACAGCCCTTAGCGCTACGCACTTTTCATAGGTGCGCTCGTCTCCCATAACGCCAACACTCTGCACAGGAAGGAGTATAGCACCTGCTTGCCACACCTTGTCGTACCAACCTGATTGTTTTAATGCTTGAATAAAAACAGCGTCTACTTCTTGAAGAATGGCTACCTTTTCTGCAGTAATATCTCCCAAGATACGAATGGCCAATCCAGGACCTGGAAAAGGGTGTCTTCCCAATAAAGCCGCGTCTATTCCTAAGCTAGCTCCTACCCTTCTCACCTCATCTTTAAACAGCATTCTAAGCGGTTCAACCACTTTTAATTTCATGTAATCTGGCAAACCACCTACGTTGTGGTGGCTTTTAATCGTTGCAGAAGGACCTCCAGTGGCAGAGACAGACTCTATTACATCTGGATAAATGGTTCCTTGAGCCAACCAAGTAGCGTCTTTTACTTGCTGAGATTCCGCGTCAAAAACATCAATAAACGCACCTCCAATCGCTTTGCGTTTTTTCTCTGGATCAGATTCTCCTTTAAGTGCATTCAAGAATCGTGCCGACGCGTCTACCCCTTTCACATTCAATCCCATCCCCTGGTATTGATCCAACACTTCACTAAATTCATTTTTTCTAAGTAAACCGTTGTTCACAAAAATACAGTGTAGGTTAGCGCCTATGGCTTTATGAAGTAAAACCGCAGCAACAGTAGAATCTACCCCTCCTGAAAGACCCAGAATTACTTTATCCGTCCCAATCTGGGTTTTTAATTTAGCGACTGTTTCTTCTACAAAAGCATCTGGGGTCCAATCCTGAGCCACTCCAGCAATTTTCACTAAGAAATTTTCCAAGAGTTTTTTACCATCGGTAGAATGGTATACTTCTGGATGAAACTGAATGGCGTAAGTATCTTCGCCTTCTATTTTATAAGCAGCATTTTTAACATCATGCGTGCTGGCCAATAAAGTGCCTCCGGTAGGCAATGTTTTAATCGTATCTGAATGGCTCATCCATACTTGACTCCCTTCAGAAATACCCGCTAAAAATAATTCTCCTGAAGCCACAAAAGACAAATTAGCCCTTCCGTATTCCCTAGTGTTAGACGGCGCCACTTCTCCTCCTTTAAAGTGGGCCAAATATTGGGCACCATAACAAACACCCAAAAGGGGTAACTTACCCTTAATTCCATCTAAATTAGGATGTGGAGCGTCTTCTCCTCTCACTGAATGAGGAGATCCAGAAAGGATCACAGCCTTGAAACCACTGAGGTCTTCTGGCGGCTTGTTATACGGTTTAATTTCAGAGTAAATATTCAATTCTCTAACCCTTCTAGCAATAAGCTGGGTGTATTGAGAACCGAAATCTAGGATGAGGACTTTATTTTGCATGGGCAAAAATAATAATTTGATGTTTAGAGTCGCCCACTTTTTAGTATATTTAATAGAAATTTAGGTTTTGAAAAATAGTTTTAGCCATCCTGATCATTTTATTGCATTTATCCATTCCATTTTTGCGCTCAGAAATAGCGATAAAAACCATTGGTTAAAAAAAGGAGTCTTGACTACCACCAGCGTAACAGCTATTCCATCTGCAAGAATGGTCATTATTAGGGGCGTAAACGAAAAAATACACCTAGAAATTCACACAGATGCAAGAAGTAACAAAGTATTAGACCTCCAAATAAACCCACAGGCTGAAATTTTATTTTACGACCCACTCACTGAAATACAACTCAAATGTTTTGGTGGGGTAAAAATGATTCATTCAGGGCCTCTGGCCGATGCCGCTTGGGAGAAAGTTCCTGAATCCTCTAAAAAACAATACACCACCTTACTAGCACCAGGTACGGTCATTGATCATTCTAAAGCACTCGCTTACAAAGCCCACAGGCATTTTTGTATTATCACTTTAGAAACCCATGGTATAGAGTACCTTAAACTGGGAGACCCACACCAAAGAGTGAGGTGGTCTTTAAAAGATGGCGAGGGTATTTTGGAGAATTTAGTCCCATAAGTTTTGGGCTGCGTTACGCATGCTAGACTTTAAAACACCTCTATAACTACTTCATAGTATCTAAAATATCTGTAATATCTTTTAGGGTCGTATCTGGGTTAATAAAGCAAAAACGCGCCACTGTTTCCATCGTTCCTTGATGCTTAAACTTTGTTGGAGTGACCAAAGCGAATTTTTTTTCCAGATTTTGATACGTCCATTCTCTATAATCTTCAGGGGTCCATCCTTTTCTTCTAAACAATACACAAGACAGGTTTTCTGGAATAACCATTTCTACGTGAGGAGCCTCTGCAATTTTTTGAGCTGCTAGCTTGGCCAGTAAAATGCCTTGTTCTACTGCCCATTCATATTTAGCGGTACCATGCATGGCTAATGAGAACCACAAAGGCAAGCCTCTCACTCTTCTGGTCAATTGTATTTGGTAGTCAGAGGGATTAAACCCTGCTGCCCCTTCATCTTTAAAAATATCTAGATAAGAGCCTTCTTGGCTGTGTGCCGCTCTAGCCAACTCAGGTTGTTTATAAATAATGGCCCCACAGTCATAAGGAGAGAACAACCATTTGTGCGGGTCAATCGTAATACTGTCTGCACGCTCAATACCTACAAATAAATCCCTCACGGAAGGCGCCGCCAAAGCACCACCGCCGTAAGCTGCGTCTACATGAAACCAAAGATGGTTTTCTTCACAATAGGTAGCCACTCCAGCTAAATCATCTATAATACCTGCATTGGTTGTTCCGCCTGTGGCTACAACAGCAAAAACACGTTCTTGAGCCTCTGCACTTAATTGGGAGACCACATTTTCTATATCTCTTGAGGTCATAGCTGTTTCTGTAGGAACCAAAAGTACTTCTGCGTCAATGACCTTAGCCATAGATTTCACGGAAGAATGTGCCCCACTAGAGGTGACCATAATACCTTTTTTGTTTAGATTCTTAGGATCTTTTCTCCAATGTTCTCTTGCGGTAACCATAGCAGATAAATTGGCTGCAGTTCCACCACTAGTAAATACACCAAAAGCACCTTTCGGAAGCCCTGTAAGAGATACAAGCCACTCCATAGCTTCATTCTCACAGTAAATACCGCCGGCACCCTCCATCCAATAGGCACCGTGAATACTAGAAGCCGCAGTGACCAAATCAAAAAGAATGGACGCTCTTGTTGGTGCTGCAGGAACAAATGCCAAATGTCTAGGATGGTCAATGGGAATAGTGGCTTTCACCAAAACATCTTTAAAAAGCGCAAAAGCTTTCTCTCCACCAATACCTTTCTCATTAATAGTCTCTCCAACCAAAGCCCTGAGATCTTCTTCCTTCATAGGTTTACCTAATTCTGGATTGGTTTTTGTTATTCTACCCAAGACATACTTCATAATGTCTAAGGTCATATCTACTACATTAATATCAATATTATGCATGCTTAAAGTTGAATTTGATTATAAACTAATGACAGAGAAACCGTTTTTCAAAGGGTCCAACTCTTTTTGAAGGGTATGGAGCAGTTGGCTGCCGTATTGAGCATAGAATTCTGAAAAGTTAGTGCTTCTTTCCTGAAGTGATTGCCCAGGAAACAAGGATTCATGCAGCTGAGACAGGCGGGCTACTTGATCTTTTAGTTTTCTTTTTTGGGCGAGAAGCAGTTTTTTTTCAAGCGAATTAATCCCTTTTAATTGCTTTACTTCCTGGGCTTGAACGGCCCCTAAAAAAGAAGCATCTGTCTCTTGTGCAAGCTGTTGTAATGATAGAAATTGTTTGTGAAGTTGGTCTCTAAAAGCACTTAAATCCAGTTCTATATTAGATATGGCTCTAATCTTCTTATTGATCAGTGGATCTCTTTTAAGAAAAAGATCTTCTGTAGTAAGTCCCATTTTACGCCATTTATGCAGCTGTTTCTCAGAAATTAATAGGGCTGAATTCCTAAGCATTAATACTGGGAATAACAGGCCATGACTGTCAAAATAATCCTTGAGCTCGAGCCAATAAGCCAATTCCCCTCCGCCTCCAGTGTACGCAATATTTGGAAGTATCAATTCTTGATACAGTGGCCTTGCAATAACATTAGGGGAGAAATTCTCAGGATTTGAGGCAATATGTGCCTTCATCTCAAGTGGAGTGAAAAATTTCTTGGTATTCAGTACTTCAAAACCGCCTTCAACAGCTACAATACGTTCCCTTAAACCGTCTTCCATATAAAAATAGTTAATAGGTCTAGGGTTTACTTGAACATGATAGCCCTCTTTTATTAAAGACTGGGCTGTCTGAGTGACTTTATGATAGGCCAACTGTTCAAAAAGGTCCTTTTCAATATGGGGAATAAGCATTTTTTTTAATGCAGGATGGTCTCCGTCAATCACTACCAAACCTTTATCTCCAAATAAGGTATGGGCAAAATATCTGGTGGCTTTAGCCAAAGTGGGCTGCTTTACGTAGGCGTCTTCAAAAAGGTTTAATAAGTATTGTGCATTCTTATGAGTTCCTAATAAAGCTTCTAAAGCTGGCAAAATAGCTTCCAAGCCTTTAGTACCATATCGCCCTACAGGGCCTGAAATTTTATGCTCAGGGGTCCATTGCAACTTAACCCCTTTGACTTTGAAAAAATTAATTTCTTCAAAATCGTGGTCTTCAGTAGCCATCCAATACACAGGAACAACAGCGCCCAATGTCTTTTGATCGGAAAGTGCTTCTGCTAAATTAATCACCGAAATAATTTTGTATAAGAAATAAAGGGGGCCACTGAAAAGGTTTAACTGGTGGCCGGTGACTACCGTAGTTGTTTTTGCATCTCCCAGCAATTCAATTTGCTTTTCAACAACATCTACTGCTTTTAAATCCTGGTATTGCTCCCTTAAGACATCTTGTAAAACCGTACGCTGCGCCTGTGTAAAAACGGCTTTCTTTAAAGTTCTTTGCGCATTTAAGCCGGCTACATCTGGTGAATTTCCATAAAACGATCTAAGCCCTGCAGCCTGAGAAACATAGTCTTCCATTAGACTAGAAAAAACACCCGTTTTATTAAAAGGCAAACAGCCAATCTCCATAAAGCAATAATTAATAGGGTAAAGATAAAACACTCCCATGAACTATCTATAAAATTCATAAAAGATGTACATCAGCCTGCAAATATTGTGTAGATTTGAAAAGCTTAAATCAAAAACCAGATGAAAAAAACCTTTACATTACTTGCTTTTTTATGGACTTTAATAGGTGTTGGACAAGATCTCATGTCTCCATCTGAATTTTTGGGATATGAATTAGGGACGCAGTTTTCCAGACACCATCAAGTAATGGATTACTATAAATATGTCTCGAATACCCTTAAAAATCAAGTTAAATTAGACACTTATGGCTACACCAATGAGAGAAGACCTTTAGTAACCGCAATAATCTCTACGGCAGAAAACATTAAAAACCTAGAAGCCATAAGAACGGCACATTTAGACAACGCAAAAGGAACAAGTAATCCAGACAAAGCTATAGTGTGGTTGTCTTACAATGTTCACGGTAATGAAAGTGTGAGTACAGAAGCCTCAATGCAGACTATTTACGAACTGCTCACAGAAAAAAAAGGCTATTTAGAAAACACTGTAGTAATTATAGATCCATGTATTAATCCAGATGGAAGAGACCGTTATGTGAATTGGTACAACGAAAATAAAAATACCCCAAACCAAGTAGATCCAAATAGTGCAGAACACCATGAGGGGTGGCTTTCAGGAAGGGCCAATCACTATATGTTTGACCTCAATAGAGATTGGGCATGGCTCACACAGGTAGAAAGCCAACAAAGGCTCAAAGTATTTAATCAATGGATGCCACATGTGCATGTAGATTTTCACGAACAAGGGGTAGATTCTCCATATTATTTTGCCCCAGCTGCAGAACCATTTCACGAAGTGATCACTGATTTTCAAAGAGATTTTCAAACAGAGATAGGAAAAAATCACGCCAAATACTTTGACGCAAATGGATGGTTTTATTTTACCAAAGAACGCTTTGATCTACTATACCCTAGCTATGGAGACACCTACCCTACCTACAACGGAGGTGTTGGAATGACCTATGAACAAGGTGGTAGTGGAAGGGCAGGATTAGGAATTAAAACAAGCATTGGAGACACCTTAACTTTAAAAGACAGAATTGCCCACCACCACACCACAGGACTTTCTACAGTTGAGGTAGCCGCGAGAAATATCACAGAGTTAAATAGTGCGTTTAAGTCTTTCTTTAAAGACAAAAAGTACCCCTACAAAACCTATGTATTACAAGGTAAAGAAGGGCATCTTAATGCGCTGGCAAAATTGTTAGACCAGCACCAAATTAGCTACGGAAAAACAAATGCAGCTCAGGCCAAAGGTTTCCATTACGAATCTGGGAAAGACCAATCAATGGCCATTAAATCTAATCATATGGTTATTCCAGGAGATCAACTTAAAGGTACTTTGGTTCAAGTACTTTTTGAACCTGCCGCTAAATTATCGGATTCACTCACCTACGACATTACTGCCTGGTCCCTTCCATATGCCTACGGACTGGAAACTGTGGCTACAAACAATACCCTTTCAATAGACCAACCATTTACGCACAAAGATATTGACAACCAACCTTTGTCTGAAAGTTCATATGCTTTTATTGCGCCATGGGAAACCATGGACAATGCCCGTTTTTTAGGAGACCTTATTCAGTCGGGAATTAGAGTGAGGTTTAGCGAAAAAGATTTCACTGTAGGCGGTAATGCATTTTCAAAAGGAAGTTTAATCATCACCAGAGGAGACAACAGAAACCTAGTGAATTTTAATGAAATCCTTAGGAATACAGCAAACAAACACGAAGTTTCACTCACGCCAAGCGCTACAGGTTTTGTAGACAAAGGAGCAGATTTTGGGGCTGCTTCTGTACCTATGGTAATGGACAAGAAAATAGCCGTTTTAAAAGGAGGGCCAACGAGTTCTCTTGATTTCGGAGAAGTTTGGCACTTTTTTGAGCAGCAATTAAATTATCCCATTACGGTCATAGATGCAGATTATTTTGACAGGGTAAACCTAAGGGATTACGATGTCCTTATTTTGCCTGACGGCCGATACAGTTCTTTTTCCTCCGACAGCCGAAAGTCTTCATTGAAAGAATTCACCAGAGCTGGTGGTAAGATCATTGCTATGGGTGGCGCACTAAGCCTATTCAGTCAAGGCGGTTTTTCCTTAAAAGAAAAAGATTTTGAAAGTAAGGAGAGTGTGCTTAACATTCATGCAAATGGAGCGCGAGAAGGTATTAAAAACTATATTACAGGAGCTATTTTCAAAACAACATTAGATCTAACCCATCCCTTAGCTTTTGGATACAAAAAAGATTACTTCTCTCTAAAATTAGGCGCAGATGCTTATGAAACTTTAGACATTGGAACTGTGGCAAGTTTAGAAAACTCAAAACCAGTATCAGGATTTGCAGGAAGCAACACACTAGAGAAAATGGAAAATACCCTTGTTTTTGGCGTGGACAATCAAGGAAGAGGAAGTATTATTTATATGGTAGACAATCCATTATTTAGAGGATTTTGGGAAAATGGAAAACTGTTTTTTGCAAATGCCTTATTCCTAGTGCAATAAAATAATTAAATAGTGCCGCAGTTTTTAAATGTCGTGATAAATCAGTATCTTAGGTATGCCCTATCTTCCTAAGATACAGCGCCTTTAAAAACTGCGATGTACTATGAAACATTTAAACAACTTCTCAAAAAAATCCTATCTGTTAGTGCCTATTCTGGTATTGGCATTTTGGTTTGGATCCATACATGAAGTGTGGAGTCAAAATACGCCTTCTAAAGAAACTCAAAACTTTACAGAGTTTAAAGGCAAAATTCTAGATGCTCAAACTAAAAAAGTATTGGTTTTTGCTACTATCACTATTAAAGGGACCAACGCTAGTACGGTGTCTAATGCTCAAGGAGATTTTATACTTAAAGTGCCTAACAGTCTTTTAAAAAATGCTGTAGAGGTGTCTTTCTTAGGTTATGAAACCTTAACAAAACAACTAGACCTTAGGACGTCTAATGATTTTAATTTAGCCTTGGAGCCAGTAGCTTTTGCTTTAAACGAAGTAGATTTAGTCATTCCAAAAGACGCTAGGACCCTTGTAGAAGAGACTTTGGCTAGAAAAGGAGAGAATTACTTTAACAGTCCAACTTTAATGACAGCTTTCTACAGGGAAACCATTAAGAAAAGAAGAAAGAATGTGTCCTTGTCAGAGGCAGTAGTATCTATCTATAAGAGTCCTTATATCTCTAATCGAAAAGATGACGTTGCACTGTACAAAGCAAGAAAAAGCACCGATTACACCAAACTAGATACCTTAGCACTAAAACTTCAAGGAGGTCCATTCAACACTTTGTATGTAGACGTCATGAAATATCCTGAGTACTTATTTAGTGATGCCTATATGGACCTCTACAAATTTAGCTATGGGACTGCGACTAGGGTGAACGACCAATTGGTTTATATTGTAAATTTTGAACCGCGCTCTTATGAAGCGGAACCACTGTTTAAAGGGCAGCTTTTTATAGATGTAGAACGTAAAATACTTACTAAGGCCATTTTCTCGCTGGATCTTTCCAACCCAAAAGAAGCTGCCAGACTTTTTGTGAAGAAAAAGCCTAAAAATGCCAATGTATGGCCCACCGAAGTAGCCTACAGGGTTGATTATAGGGAAAAAGACAATAAATGGTATTACGGATACAGCAACTTAGAACTCTCATTCAAAATTGATTGGAATGACAAATTATTCAATTCCGTTTACACCTTAAACTGTGAAATGGCTATTACTGATTGGGAAAATACAGATAGGGACCAAATGCCAAGACGCAAGGACCTTCTTAGGACCTCTATGATCCTTACAGATGAAGCCGTTGGTTTTTCAGATCCAGATTTCTGGGGAAATTACAATATTATTGAGCCTGAAAAATCCATAGAAAATGCCATTAAAAAAATAAGAAAGCAACTTTCAAAAGCCAAAGAAAAAGGCGTGGTAAACCCTTAATGCATCTATGATTAAAAGAAGACATTTTCTCTCAGGCCTACTGTCAATTAGCGCCACAACATTACTAGCCAGCACGACCAAAACAACCAAAATTACCAAGAAAACCCTATATCCAAAGCGTTTAGAAAAGGGACAAACTATAGGGTTAATTGCTCCGGGGTTCGCGGTGAGTCAGGAAAAAATGACACAAATGGTTTTTTTTCTTGAGCAAAGTGGTTTTAAAGTATTTCAAACAGGAAGAATTGGCCAAGAGGGGTATTTTAGCAATACAGATGAACAAAGGGCATTAGATGTCATGGAAATGTTTTCTAATCCCAACGTAGACGCCATTTTATGTGCTAGAGGTGGTTATGGATGTACACGAATACTAGATTTATTAGATTATAAAATCATTGAAAATAACCCTAAAATACTGTTGGGCTTTTCAGATGTGACTGCCCTAATCCAAGGGATATATTCAAAAACTGGTTTAATCGGGTTTCACGGACCAGTGGGTACCACCATAGAAAATCAATATGCGCAGTCCTGCATTCAAGGTTTGCTTATGAACCTTTCTGAGCAAACCACTATTAAGCCTGTTAATTTAGAAGAAAGTCCATATCAATCAATTTCTGAATATCAGAGATACACCATCTATCCTGGAATTGCCAAGGGTAAATTAATTGGAGGCAGCCTAACACTCATCACTGCGCTAATAGGGACCCCCTATGAAATAGATTTTACAGACTGTATTGTTTGTATAGAAGATGTAGAGGAAAAACCCTACCGAATAGACAGAATGCTCACGCAGTTACTCGGATCTAAAACATTTAAAGCAGCAGCAGGAATTGCCTTTGGCGTTTGTGCTGGCTGCGACACCGAAAAAAATCAAAATAATTTCACACTTAGAGAAGTCATTGAAAATAGAATAAGTCCATTAAAAATACCCGCAGCCTATGGATTGTCTTTTGGACATGTCCCAGATAACTGCACACTACCTATAGGAGCACAATCCGTTTTTAACACCACTCTTTTTGAGATCACAGTGACAGAGCCCGTAGTTATATAATCGCTACAATTACACAAAGGATACAATATAATCTTAGAATAACTAATTGGCTACCTCGCTAATAAACTTAATGCGGTATAACCTGAGCTCCTCTTCCTCATAATCTCCATCAAAAGCCTCATTGGCTGTTTCAATATCATCTGAATCAGATTGAAGAAAATAGTCCTGTAATTCCTCTTGTTGGTCTTCATCTAAAATTTCATCTACCCAGTACCCCAGGTTTAATTTAGTTCCTGAAAAGACTATTTGCTCCATTTCTTTTATTAAATCTGCTGTCGTGAGCCCTTTTGCTTGAGCTATGTCATCTAAGGGCAGTTTTCTATCAATATTTTGAATAATATAGAGTTTTAAAACAGAATTGGCACCAGTACTTTTCACCACTAAGTCTTGGGGTCTATGAATGTCGTTATCTGTAACGTATTGATTAATAGCCTCTAAAAATGGGGCGCCATATTTTTTAGCTTTACCCTCTCCTACACCATGGATATTGACAAGTTCTCCATGACTTAAAGGATATTTTAACGCCATGTCTTGCAAAGAAGGCTCCTGAAAAATTACATATGGAGGTACATTGAGTTTCTTAGATTGAGATACGGTAAGTGACTTTAATACTTTATAAAGGGCTTCATCTGCCACACCAGCTGCAGCTTTAGCCGCACTCACAATAGCCTGATCATTCGCGGCATTATAAATATGGTCTTTTGTCATTAAAAAAGAAACTGGGCTACTTAAATAAGACTTCCCATGGTCCCTTAATTTGAGAATACCGTACTGCTCAATTTCCTTTTTGAGATAACCGGCTACCAAAGATTGGCGTATTAATGCCATCCAATAACCCTTGTCTTTTTCAGCACCAATTCCAAAAAAAGGCTTCTCATCTGTTCTATGAGAACTGATCAATGCATTAGCCTTTCCTATGAGTACTTTTACAATTTCTTTAGACTTAAACTTCTCCTTGGTTTCTTGAACAACAGTTAACAATTTAACCAATTGTTCTCCGGCTTCTTCTTTTTCTTTAGGGTTTCTTGAATTATCGTCCATGTCTGCACCTTCACCATGTACCTCATCAAAATCTTCTCCAAAGTAGTGCAGTATAAATTTTCTTCTAGAAATGGAAGTCTCCGCAAAACCGACAATTTCTTGCAACAAGGCGTTGCCTATTTCTTGCTCGGCAACCGGTTTACCCGCCATAAACTTTTCTAACTTCTCTACATCTTTATAAGAGTAAAAAGCCAAGCAATGACCCTCTCCTCCATCTCTACCAGCCCTACCTGTTTCTTGGTAATAACTTTCAATGCTCTTTGGAATATCGTGGTGAATTACATACCTCACGTCTGGCTTATCTATACCCATTCCAAAGGCTATGGTGGCCACTACAACATCTACTTCTTCCATGAGAAACATGTCCTGATATTTAGACCTTGTTTTAGTGTCAAAACCAGCATGGTAGGGTACTGCACTCACCCCATTAACCTGTAAAATCTGAGCCAATTCCTCTACTTTCTTTCTGCTAAGGCAATAAATGATCCCTGATTTACCCATATGTTGTTTGACAAATCGAATAATATCTGCCTCAACGTTCTGGGTTTTTGGCCGCACTTCATAAAAAAGATTAGGCCTATTAAAGGATGATTTAAAAACTGTTGCATCTGTGATACCCAAATTCTTAATAATATCTTCCTGAACTTTAGGTGTTGCTGTTGCCGTTAAGCCAATGATTGGAATATTTGCTCCAATCCTATCAATAATTCTTTGCAAGTTTCTGTATTCAGGTCTAAAGTCATGACCCCACTCTGAAATACAATGCGCCTCATCTACTGCAACAAATGAAACTGTAACTGTATTTAAAAAAGCTACATTTTCTTCTTTTGTCAGGGATTCTGGAGCCACATATAAAAGCTTGGTGATTCCATTGGTTAGGTCGCTCTTTACTTGCTTTATTTCTGTCTTAGTCAAAGAAGAGTTTAAAACATGAGCCACTCCAGGATTGGCAGAAACACCTCTAATAGCGTCTACCTGATTTTTCATCAATGCAATTAAAGGAGAAACCACTATGGCTGTTCCCTCTTGTAGCAAAGCTGGCAATTGGTAGCACATAGATTTACCCCCACCAGTAGGCATGATCACAAAACTATGTTTCTTAGCTAATACATTCTTAATCACAGCTTCTTGACGTCCTTTAAACTCCGAGAAACCAAAGTATTGTTTCAGGGCAGCACGCAAGTCATAATCATTCATTTCCATAAGATTGTTCCGTCGATTTTTTGGGGTGGGTCTTTTTCTTTTAATAATTAAAGTAAAAACACCGCATATAGGTATCTTTGTGTAATTTTGTGTTCTAAATATAATACATTCTTTTTGCAAAAGAACCATAAAAAATAATTTTCAGTTGAATCCTACCCCAAAAATTTTAGAGAGCGCCATAAGAACTTTTCAAATTGAAAGGGATGCATTAGACGCTATTATACCTCTATTAAACGAAGCTTTTGAAAAGGCTGTTGAAACCATACTACAATCCAATGGACGAGTGGTAATAACAGGTATTGGAAAAAGCGCCATTATAGCCAATAAAATAGTCGCTACAATGAATTCAACTGGAACACCTGCTATTTTTATGCACGCTGCAGACGCCATTCACGGAGACTTAGGTACCGTCCAAAATGGAGATACTGTAATATGTATTTCAAAAAGTGGGAACACTCCTGAAATTAAAGTTTTGGTTCCACTGTTAAAGCGTGGGCAAAATCCTTTAATAGCCATCACTGGAAATCCAGATTCATTTTTAGCCCAACAAGCAGATTATGTGCTAAACACCTATGTAGCTAAAGAAGCTTGTCCAAATAACTTAGCACCTACAACCAGTACTACTGCTCAACTAGTCATGGGAGACGCCCTTTCCATATGCCTTTTAGAACTCAAAGATTTTGGATCCAAAGATTTCGCTCAATACCACCCTGGAGGAGCATTGGGAAAAAAATTATATTTAAGGGTGTCCGATCTGGTCAAAAATAATGCCACTCCTTTGGTTGCTCCAACCACTAAAGTAAAGGAGGTCATTGTGGAAATATCTGAGAAACTTCTTGGTGCTGTGGCTGTAGTAGATGAGGGCAAGATTGTGGGTATTGTAACAGATGGAGATATTAGAAGAATGCTTAACAAGCACGATAATATTGCTGCGCTCACTGCAAAAGATATCATGAGTCATTCTCCTAAAACTATTTCTCAAGATGCAATGGCGGTAGAGGCACTAAAAATCATGCAAGAAAATCACATCACACAATTATTAGCGGTTCATGAAAACAATTATGTGGGAATTGTTCATTTACACAACTTAATTCAAGAAGGACTGGTATAATGGCAAAGCAAAAGAATGTAAATGAAATGTCTTTTTTAGACCATTTAGAAGAACTCAGATGGCATCTTATACGCGCTACTATGGGAATTCTAATTATAGGAACTGTGGCTTTTTTAATGAAAGACTTTGTTTTTGAAACCGTTTTATTCGGTCCAAAAAAACCAGATTTCCCTACCTATAAGATGTTCTGCAACCTCTCACAATTGTTAGGCTTTAGCGACGCATTTTGCAGCTCTGAACCGCTGTTCAGAATTCAAAGTAGGGAAATGGCAGGCCAATTTTCTGCGCATATATGGACTTCTATTTGGGCAGGTTTGATTGTAGGCTTCCCTTACGTACTGTATGAGATTTGGAAATTCATTGGTCCTGGCCTGCATGAGTCAGAGAGAAAAAATGCCAGAGGATTTATATTTGTAGCCTCGTTTTTATTTTTCTCAGGAGTGCTTTTTGGTTACTATATAGTAGCGCCATTATCCATCAATTTTTTAGGAAGCTATACCGTCAGTAAAGAGGTTTTTAACGATATTGATTTAAATTCCTATGTAGCTACAGTAAGGGCCTCTGTATTGGCCTGTGGACTGATTTTTGAGCTGCCAATAGTCGTGTATTTTCTAACTAAAGTGGGCTTAGTGACGCCTGAGATACTCAAAAAGTACCGTAAAATATCGTTGGTAGTTGTTTTAATACTGTCTGCTATAATTACACCTCCAGATGTGGCCAGCCAAATAGTTGTTGCAGTGCCCATTATGATACTTTACCAAATCAGTATTGTAATTTCTAGAATAGTGATCAAAAGAGATTTAAAAAAGATGCGTAAAAATGGAAAATAAAGTTCAAGAGTTTAATGACTACAGGGCTAAGATGAATGACAAAATCTTAGCAGACAATAATAAGTTAATCAAGCGTATTTTTAATTTAGACACCAATGCTTTTGCAGAAGGAGCTTTAGATGTAAAAACAAAAGAGCTTTTAGGCTTAGTAGCCTCAGCTGTACTGCGATGTGACGACTGTGTAAAATACCACTTAGAAGGGGCTTCAAAGACAGGTGCCAGTCATGAAGAAGTTATGGAAACCCTAGGAATAGCTACTTTAGTTGGTGGAACTATTGTCATTCCTCATTTGAGAAGGGCTTACGAATATTGGGAAGCTATTCAAGAAGAAAATAAATAACCATCACCAAACAACTTTATATGAAATTAAGTGCCACAAACATCATGAAGTCTTACCGCGGTCGCACCGTAGTTAAAGGTATTTCCCTAGAAGTAAACCAAGGGGAAATAGTAGGTTTATTAGGCCCTAACGGAGCAGGTAAAACCACTTCATTCTACATGATTGTTGGCCTTATTAAACCCAATGGTGGTGCCATACATTTAGACCAAACAAACATTACCAATTACCCCATGTACAAACGTGCTCAAAGTGGTATTGGCTATTTGGCTCAAGAAGCTTCTGTGTTTAGAAAATTAAGCATTGAAGAAAATATCATGAGTGTATTACAACTCACCAATCTCTCAAAAAAAGAGCAAGAAATGAAAATGGAGTCCCTCATTGAAGAATTTAGTTTGGGACACATTAGAAAAAACAGGGGCGACTTACTTTCAGGTGGAGAAAGAAGAAGAACAGAAATTGCTAGAGCATTAGCCACAGATCCAAAATTCATTCTTTTAGATGAACCTTTCGCGGGTGTAGATCCTGTAGCTGTAGAAGATATTCAAAGAATTGTAGCCCAACTAAAAGATAAAAATATTGGGATATTAATTACAGACCACAACGTTCAAGAGACTTTAGCCATTACAGAAAGGTCTTATTTAATGTTCGAGGGAGGTATTTTAAAGGCTGGTGTACCTGAAGATTTAGCCAAAGATGAAATGGTCAGAAAAGTGTATTTAGGACAAAATTTTGAGCTTAGAAAAAAGAAACTCGATTTTTAAGAAAGCTTCTTATAGAAGAAGCCACTTAAAATATAAGTCAAAATAACTAAGGCTAATCCGGCAAATTCTAGGCAAAGCAACAGCAATACCGATAGTACAATAAAGAAATATCTCAATTTATTCTCTTGCCAGCTAAAATTTATAAATTTCAAAGAAAATAACTTAATTGGTGCGTTCATTACTGTTACAATAAAAACGGAGAAACCCACTAGAAAATAGGGAGACAATAATACTTCTTTTAAACCATCTGAGGTAGGAAAAATAAGCATACAGGGAATGGAGAGTACCAGTAGTGCTGCAGCAGGAGTGGGTAAGCCTATAAAATGATCCGTTTGTCTGGTGTCAATGTTAAAAAAAGCCAATCGGAAAGCTGCCCCAATTGGAATGATTAAACCCACCAATGGTAGCTGATCAAATAGGAGTACCTCTACTAGTGTAAATCCAGAGGGATTTAACATCTTATAAATAGCCAAACCAGGAACAACACCAGAAGTCACCAGATCTGCTAGTGAGTCTAGCTGCTTTCCCATGTCACTTTTTACGTGTAATATTCGAGCTGCAAAACCATCAAAGAAGTCAAAAACAATACCCGTAAAAACAAACAGCATTGCTAAAAGTATTTCATTTTCTAAAACAGCAATCACAGCCAATAAGCCGGACAATAAATTCAATGCGGTAATCGCATTTGGAATAAAACTTTTAATACTTTTCACGCGTCAAAAATACAATAATAACACAACATCTCACTAAAGCTGGTGGAGAAATGGGATTTGCATATATTTACACAAATATTAACTACCTACATGAAGCCCAATTTATTTTGCTACTTTCTTGTTTTTATTTTCTTCGGAAACCTCACGCAAGCACAAGATTTCAAATTAAGTGAATATGCTTCTATAAGCGTATTGACCTGTGAACCCGGTACGGATTTGTATGCCTCCTTTGGACATTCAGCTATAAGGGTCCAAGACCCCATGATGCAATTAGACATTATTTACAATTATGGGATTTTCGATTTTTACGCACCAAATTTCTATACAAACTTCATTAAAGGAAACCTTACTTACACCCTGGGAAGACAATATTTTAGTGACTTCCTATTTGAATATGAAATGGAAAACAGGGGCGTGAAAGAACAAGTACTTCGATTAGATAAAACCAATAGGGACCGTTTATTTAATTTTTTAGAAAAAAACTACCGTCCAGAAAATAGAGATTATTCGTACGACTTTTTCTTTAACAATTGTGCCACAAAAATCAGAGATCTCATAGAAGACAAGGAACTGATTAGAGGCGTACAAATAAACCAAAGGGCTAACGAACATAAAACTTTTAGAGATCTCCTCGCAGAAAACTTGGACGCAAACAGTTGGGCTTTGTTTGGTATTAATCTTGCGCTAGGCAGCAAAATAGATCAAATAGTAACGCCAAGAGAATACCAATTCCTACCAAACTATCTCTCTGAATCTCTCAAAACAATTACCATTCACGGTGAAGATCTTGTAGAAAATGATCGCATGTCTTACGAATCAAAGCCCAAACCAAAAATTCAAGAAGGTTTATACAGCACACCCGCTTTTACAAGCTTTTTAATATTAATTCTCACCCTAATCATAGGTGCAATAGAATATTTTACTGGAAAAAAATTATGGGGTTTTAATTTAATATTATTTGGATTAAGTGCTTTGGGGAGTCTGTTGCTGCTCTTTTTGTGGTTTCTGACTGACCACCACCCTACCGTGCACAATTTTAACTTATTATGGTTGTCTCCATGGGCATTTTTAATGCTTTGGATTAACATAAAAACCAGATTCAGGAAGCCCACAAAAGTGGAGTCTTATATCGCTATAATATTTGTTTTGTCTCTTAGTGCAACACCTTTCGTTCACTGGATTGGAATACAAAAATTCGATCCCTTATTTTTCCCAATCATAGGTGCTTTATGGATGAGAAGCGTACCTTTGGCGTTTCAAATGAATCCTTCAAAATAGCGCAGTTATATGAACCTTTTAAGTGTTGAAAATATTAGTAAATCCTATGGGGAACTGGTCTTGTTTGAGCAATTGTCTTTTGGGGTCAATAAGGATCAAAAAATTGCTTTAATCGCCAAGAATGGAAGTGGAAAAACAGCTATTTTAAATATTCTAT
>Ga0209653_1000289_pt1 | contig 44908 bp, 32 predicted proteins | sample SaaInl6LU_22_DNA_FD_184644 | JGI IMG/M metagenome (GOLD analysis project Ga0209653, IMG submission 184644) | Marine microbial communities from expanding oxygen minimum zones in the Saanich Inlet - ESP_116LU_22_DNA (SPAdes) (version 2) | ecosystem: Environmental > Aquatic > Marine > Intertidal... | reverse complement strand
AGTTAGACGGAGCTGGCGGTACTTTTTTCAAAAAGATCATCAAGCAGTAGGTTTAGCAATTTAGAAATACACAAAGCATCCTATCTTTTTTAGATAGGATGCTTTTTTTATAGACAGAGATTAAAGGAGTGTGGTGATGGCACAATAAAAGAACATCAGATAAAATGGTTAGCATCATTTGAAGTTAGTATCTGTGTTTTTAATAAGTTTGGGAGGATCACAACAAAAGCCATGGAGCAAAACAAATTCTTTTTCCTTTCAGCGTTGGTTTCTTTTCCATTTTTTTATCATGTCTTCTCTTTTAAGAAGGTTATTTTACAGATACTTTATTTTTTAAGCAACTAATTTAGTGATGTGTTACCTATGTATCTATTTTTTTATATATTTGATAATTATAGTCAACTAAAATTATTGTTTTATGAAAAAATTAAACTTATTTTTTACCATTCTGCTTATGCTAGGCATCGGCTTTTGCCCTCCCCTAAAAGCACAAACCCAAATTGTTAAAACCCTCGATGATCCAGGGCGTGCGCCAAGAGTTGAAGCTACTTTGATTGATGATCCTTATTCTGCTAGTTTTAATTTCTATATAGGCCCTAATATTACTCCTTATTATACTATGACTTTTGATCCTTTTAGATCTCTTCTAGAGGATTATGTTAAAGGATATAGTTTGCAGGTAACAGATACACAGACCAATACACAGTTTGAAATAGAATCATCTACAATTCTGGAAACACCCTATTCAAGGTATAGCTTTGTGTTTACTTGGGATCCATATGAATTAGAACTGTCACTAGCATCAACACCTGGTCAATTGCAAAGAGTAGTGTTTGGGTCAACAGCAAGGATAGATTGCGCAATAACACCTGGCGGTGGTCCAATTGCTTTTGGAACAGATGGCACTCCCATCACGTTTACGGCAGAAGAACTTGCTATTTTAAACGATGCCAATGGTCGTAGCTTTGTGATGAGACAAACAGCAACAAATGCAACCTCTGTTGTAAACATTCCTGCCCAAGCAGATGCCGCAGCCATAGGGCAAGCCATCAAAACAGCAGGGGTTCCTCATACCATTTACATCCAACCCGAAGTGAAGAACGATGGTAGTTTAAAGATCTATGCAGACGAAGCTTTTACGCTAGAGGGGGATGAAATTTTGTCTATCTCCCAGCACAATGTATTTGAGCAAAAGGTTGCTGTTTATCCCAATCCTACAACAGAAGTATTGTATTTAGACCATAAGGAGTCTGCAGAAATCACTTATGTTGTTTATGATATGACTGGAAAACAAATGCAGACTACTCATAGCAAAGGAGCCCAACATCAGATCAACGTGGAGTTGCTTGCTCCAGGGGTTTATCTATTGGAAGCTACCACAGGAAAACAAAAAAAACAGTGGCGTTTTGTGAAAGAATAACGTTAAAAAGTCATGATTGGTTTTAGGTGGTAATGGTTTGAAGTGCTTTGGCTGAAAAGTCATTGCACTTCTTTTTTGTTCGGTAGAATTATCCTAAAGTGAAAAAGACCTATTATCTTTGAGGCCATAGATACAAATTGTAAGAATCATGCGTTTTAAAATAGGGGACAAAGTATTGATCAAAGACGCTGTCATAAAGGGAGTGGTTTCGAAAATCTTGAAAGATCATGTACTTGTTTTGGATCAAGATGGTTTCGAATTGAAATATCCTGTAGATCAGCTCATTTCAGTCAATGTTGAACAATCAGAAATGTCTAAATTTTCTGACATCAACAATTCTATGCTACATCAGAAAGAAACGTTTGTTGAGCACAATAAACGAAGTGTTAAAAAATCTAAGCAAGAAAAATATGGAGTTGTTATGGAGGTAGATTTACATATTGAAAAGTTAGTCAAGTCTATCTCTGGAATGTCAAATGGAGATATTTTGAACAAACAATTAGATACCGCTCAGCACAAAGTAGATTTCGCCATAAAAAATAGAATTCCTAAAATCGTTTTTATCCATGGTGTGGGAGAGGGGGTTTTAAAAGATGGACTCTATAGTTTATTTAACAGATACGCCTTAAGGTTCGAAGAGGCATCCTACCAACGTTATGGATTGGGGGCTACGGAAGTTAGTTTTTAGCTGGCTAAGATTCTAAAGATTGCATGTTTACCAGATTGTAATAAGTTCCTTTGGATTGAATTAGATCCTCGTGCTTTCCTTGTTCCACAATTTGTCCTTTGTTCATCACGACAATGATATCCGCATTTTGAATGGTAGACAATCTGTGGGCAATAACAATAGAAGTTCGGTTTTCCATCATATTTTCAAGTGCTTGCTGGACCAAGTGTTCGGATTCTGTATCTAAAGCAGAAGTGGCCTCGTCTAAAATCATAATAGGAGGGTTCTTAAAAACAGCTCTAGCAATGGCAATTCTTTGTTTTTGTCCTCCGGACAACAAACCGCCATTATCGCCCACCATATTGTTGTAAGCCAAAGGGAGGTCTTTGATAAACTCGTGAGCATTTGCAATTTTAGCAGCTGCTATTATATCTTCATCTTTTGCATTGGGAATCCCTAGGGCAATGTTATTTTTAATGGTGTCATTGAAAAGTAAAGGTTCTTGAGCGACAATTCCCATTTGTGACCTTAGTGAGTCAGTGGTAACTGTTTTGATGTCAATACCATCGATGGTGATCTTCCCTTTGTTTACATCCCAAAATCTAGTGATCAGATTGGCCAAAGTAGATTTACCGCTACCAGACTGCCCCACAAATGCTACTGTTTTACCTTTAGGGATGGTTAGTGAAAAATGCTTTAAAACATACTCTTTATCGTATTTAAAAGAAATTTGATCAAAAACAATTTCATGTTTAAACTCGGTGATAGCTTTCGCATTTGTGTCGTCGGCTAATGGATTGATGCTGTCTAAAATCTCAATGACGCGGTCTGCAGCTGCATTTCCTATTCGAACTTTATTGTTAGCTTTTGATATCGCTTTTGCTGGGGTCAGTATATTATATGCCAATCCCATAAACACAATAAATTGGCTAGGTTCTATGGAGTCTCCTATCAAAACCATTCGACCTCCAAACCAAAGGAGACAGGCAATTGTCGTAATTCCTAAAAATTCGCTTGTCGGGCTCGAGGCGGATGCACGCTTTCCCATTTTATTGCTGAGTCTGCGTATTTCATTGTTCAATGCCTGGTATCTGTGGATGACAAAATCTTGTGCATTAAACGCCTTGATGATTTTCAAACCTGTGATGGCTTCTTCGATACTACTCAAAATATGCCCCCCTTTTAAAAATATTTTTCTAGACTGCTCTTTTATTTTTTTGGTGATGATAGAAATTGCAAATCCAGAAATCGGAATAAAAGTAAATATAAAAAGAGACAGCTCCCAACTCATATTAAACATGATGATCAGCGTAAAAATAATATTTAGAGGTTCTCTGATAAAAGTGATAACTAGGTCTAAATAGGTGTCGTTTACGATGTTAATATCATTTGTGGCTCTAGAAATAACATCACCTTTTCGTTTTTCGGAATAAAAAGAAACAGGTAGTGAGATTATTTTTTCAAAGATTTCGTTTCGGATGTCGCGTAAAACATCATTTTTTAAAAACATCATATAGATGTTACCAAAATACCCAAAGATGTTTTTTAACAAGAAAACAACAACAACACCAAATACCATATAGCCCAGCGTACTCTCAACTCCATGCTCCACGTTGTTTGTGGTTACAAAATAGTTTAAAAAAGTTTCTAAATATTCTTTGTTAAGGTTTAAGATCCCAGGGAAATTAGGCTTCACATCAATAGGTTCTGTTTCTCCAAAAATTACACTCAGTACCGGCATTAATGTCACAAATGATAAAGCGGTAAATAGCGCATATAAAATATTGAAGATTACTGCAGTAAAACCTTGACCACCATAAGGAACGGCATAAGAGATGAAGCGTTTGAAATTTTTCATTAGTTGTTTAACTTTAATTCTAAAATGATGTCTTCAATTTTTTGATCTAGAATTGCTTCTACTTTTTTTGCTTCTTCAGGGCTTGTAATAGAAGATTTAACACCAATATAGAATTTTATTTTTGGTTCTGTACCACTTGGTCTGATACAGACTTTTGTTCCATCTTCTGTGTGATAAATCAAAACGTTAGATTTTGGAAGGTCTATAGAGGTCTCTTCTCCCGAAATCATATTCTTTTGTACTGAGGTGTCATAGTCACAAATATACTCAACTCTCGAACCTAAAATGTTATCGACAGGTTGTTCACGAAAATTAGCAATCATTTTTTGAATTTGAGCAGCTCCGTCTATTCCTTTTTTGGTGATAGAAATCAAACTTTCTTTGTAGTATCCATGTTGGATGTAAAGGTCTAGTAGTTGTTGGTACAATGTTGTTCCTTTTGCTTTTGCGTGTGCAGCCATTTCGCAAGCCAATAAGCATGAAGTTACCGCGTCTTTGTCTCTGACAAAATCTCCGATCATGTAACCAAAACTTTCTTCTCCACCTCCAATGAATTCCTTTGTTGGGTGATCTGCAATAGCTTTTCCTATCCATTTGAATCCTGTCAAAGTAATTGCAGTATCTATGCCGTAATGGTCTGCCAAAACGTTTACCATTTCTGTAGATACAATTGTTGTCGCAGTGAATGCATTGTCCCCTAAACTTCCTGTTTTCTTCTTCTGATTGATTAAAAAATCAGTCATTAGTATCATGGTTTGGTTTCCATTTAACAACTTCATGTTACCGTCTAAATCTCTAACTGCAATTCCCAAGCGATCACTGTCAGGGTCGCAACCCATGAGGAGATCAGCACCAATATCATTAGCTAGTTTTCTTGCCATCAGCAGGGCTTCTGGCTCTTCTGGGTTTGGAGATTTTACGGTAGGGAAATCACCATCGGGGATGGATTGCTCAGCGACCAAGGTAACATCACTAAAACCAGCTTTGTCTAATACTTGTGGAACCGATTTTATGGAAGTTCCGTGTAAGGGTGTAAATACGATCTTTACTTTAGTTCTATCTACATCACCAAAAATACCATTGCTAACCGATATATTGTGAAAAGCCTTGTCAACATCTGATCCGATATAGTTGAGCAACTTGGGGTCTGCGGTAAATTTTATTTGATCAAAAGAGACTTTATTGACTTCTTCAATAATCAAACCATCATTAGGTGTTGTTATTTGGCAACCTTCTGCATTGTAAACTTTATAGCCATTGTATTCTGGCGGGTTATGTGAAGCAGTTAATACAATTCCAGTATCGGCACCCAAATGACGAACTGCAAAAGACAATTCAGGAGTTGTCCTCAGATCATCAAACAGATATACTTTGATTCCGTTTGCCGTAAAAACGTCTGCAACTACTTTTCCAAATTCTTTACTGTTGTGTCGACAGTCGTAGGCGATGACAGCACTAATCTTTTTGTTTGAATGGTGGTTTTTTAAAAAATTAGAAAGCCCTTGAGTTGCTTTTCCAAGTGTGTATTTGTTAATTCGATTGATTCCTGCACCCATGACACCTCGCATGCCTCCAGTTCCAAATTCCATGTTTTTATGGAATCGGTCTGTCAACTCATCGGGATGGTTGTTTATTAAATTTTGAATCTCTTTCTGGGTTTCCAAATCAAAAATAGGAGTTAACCATTCCTCCGCTTTTTTTATGATTTCAATAGTGTTCATAGGTGGTAAAAGTATCGTTTAAATTTCTTCTTCAAGATAGTACAAATTATTTTTTTTTCTGTTTTTAAGAATCATTTCTCCAATAAAACCTGCAATAAATAATTGAGTACCTAAAATCATAGAGGTCAGTGCAATATAGAATAAGGGATTCAAAGTAATCAAATTAGCCGTTTGTTTGAAATAAAAAACAATAGCTAGTTTTTGAAGTCCGATGTATGAGGTTAAGATAAAGCCGAACAGGAACATGAGGGTTCCAATCAATCCAAAAAAATGCATCGGGCGTTTTCCAAATTTTGATAAAAACCACAAGGTGATCAAGTCCAAAAACCCGTTGGTAAATCTATCGATTCCAAACTTGGTTTGTCCATGTTTTCTCGCTTGGTGCTGTACTGGTTTTTCCCCTATTTTTGTGAAGCCAATATTTTTTGCCAAAATAGGAATGTAACGGTGCATTTCTCCCGTGACATCAATGCTTTTAACTACCTTTTTTTTGTACGCTTTCAATCCGCAATTGAAATCATTTAGTGCAATCCCAGAGGTTTTTCTTGCTGCCCAATTGAATAATTTTGAAGGGATGTTTTTTCTGATTTTCGAGTCGTAGCGTTTCTTTTTCCATCCACTTACCAGGTCAAATCCTTGTTGGGTAATCATGTTGTAAAGTTCTGGTATTTCCTCAGGGCTATCTTGTAAATCCGCATCCATGGTAATGATGACTTCTCCTTGTGCTTTTTTGAAACCAGCATTTAGCCCTTGTGATTTGCCAAAGTTCTTTAAGAATTTGATTCCTTTTACATAGGGGTTCTGAGCCTTTAATTCTTGAATGATTTTCCAAGAATTATCTGTGCTACCATCATCAACAAAAATAAGTTCATAGCTGTAATTGTGTTTTTGCATAACAGCTACAATCCATTGATGTAATTCTGGTAAAGAATCTTCTTCGTTTAATAAAGGAATAACGATAGATAATTGCATGGTTTTTTGCTTATTTGTTACGAATGAATAAAGCGGTTATCACAGAGGTAACAAACCCAATAAACAGATTGATGGCAATGCTAAACAAAATAGTACCAGGTAAGAAAGCATTTCTTGAAAGTTGTATGGCATTATTTAAATCCTCTTCATTTTTAAATTGTCCTGAGGCAATAGAACGTTCTCTATTCATCTGCTCAAACTCTGCTAGCGTGCTGGGTTCAATACTGTAAATGAACAACAAAGAGTATGCAATATATACAGCAGCAGTTAGCAGTCCAATGATAAGTCCAAATTTTATCAATTGTCCAAATCCTTCAATAGCCGCATGTTTTTGTATGAATGAAATAGCTATCGCGATGACAACTACAGGAATGAGTAAACCTATATAAGAAAAGATAGAATCACGCTCACCTATGTAGGGATTCGTTTGTGTAGTTGTATTTATAATTACTTCATTTAAAACTAATAAAAGCCCTGATAGCAAACCAAACTTTAAACTAGGTTTTGTATTGAAAAATGAATTCATTGTATTGTTTTTTTAAAAAATTTAAAACAAAGATAAGCATTTAAAATACTAAAGTATAAGCTTTAAAAAAGATGAATTCAATATTAAAAAATGAGGTGTCAAATGTTGTGTGAATTGTAATAAGGTTGTAGATTTGCATCCGGGCAAGTCCTACACAACTAGCTCCCTCGGAATCCCCCAGGGCGGGAACGCAGCAAGGGTACTTGGTTGTAGCGGTGTGATGTAGGCAGCTTGCCCTTTTTTACAGAACAAATGAATAATTTTATATCATAAAAAAAATCAGCTTTTCAGGCTGATTTTTTTTGTTTTTAATCTCTAAATAGCCAATCAAATTTACGAGGATTGGGTAAAGAAATTGTCAGTCTTTCTTGTGTATGTGGATGGGTAAATTCTAGAGATTTTGCATGTAAATACAACCCTTTCCCTTTTAAGTTTTTTTCCCTACATCCATATTCATGATCTCCGAGAATAGGATTTCCTATTGATTTGCAATGAATTCTTAGTTGATGCCTTCTTCCAGTATGAGGGGTTAATTCTACAAGGTTTAGCTGATCGAATTTTTCAGAATTGATGGTCTTGAGAGTAGTATAGCTCGTCAAACTTTCTTTTTCATCGATGGGTGTATGGATAGTCCCTTGGGATTTCATTTTGCCTATTGTGACTGCTATATAGGTTTTATGAATGTTCTTATTTTCAAACAACTTCCCTAAGTTCATGATGCTGTTTGCGGTTTTACCAATAAGTAATAAGCCACTAGTTGCAAAATCCAACCGATGTACAGGCTGTGGTTTGACAGCGTCTTTATGTGCACTTGGGGTTAAATTGTGTGTGAGCGCATTGGTTACGGTTTTGGCTTTATTACCACTAACCAATAATCCTGCGGTTTTGTATATGACAGCCAAATAATCATCTTCCCAAACTACTTTCAATGCTAAGTTGATGTTTTTTTTCTTGAGGTTTTCATCTTCTAACAAATCAATCTTTTCAGTACCGATGATGAATTGGCCAGAAACTCCTCTTTGATCGTTGACCAAGATTAGTCCTTTTTTTATTGCTTTTTTGATTCCTGACTTCGTGGGAACACTAGCAAAAATACCCACAGCATATTCAGACAAGCGACTTCTTGATGAAAGTAAAGGAGCGGTATGTGTTTCTAAAATTTTCATTTCTTGCGAAGCTAGAATAATCTGACAAATAATGAACTAGCTTTAGCATTATATTTACCTGATGAAAAATATCTATCTCTCTCATTATCAATCAGTACAAAAAATAAGAGCAATATCATTTATTAAGTAGTATCTTTGCAAACGCTACAAAATTGACCACGTGTTGATTTTTAAAATAAATTTATGACATTTGAATCTTTAGGATTATCAGAGGCTATTGTAAAAGCCATCAATAAAAAAGGGTATACAAAGCCTTCACCGATACAACAAAAAGCCATACCACATATCTTACAGGGTAAAGATGTGCTGGCGTCTGCCCAAACAGGGACTGGTAAAACAGCAGGGTTTACTTTGCCCTTATTACATTCTTTATCCACTCAGAATAAGTGGAAACGACGACCTATACGTGCACTAGTACTTACGCCAACAAGAGAATTGGCGGCACAAGTTTATGATAATGTAAGGGAATATAGTGAGTTTTTAGAGATCAAGTCCGCAGTCATTTTTGGTGGTGTTAAGCCCAAACCTCAAATTACTACTTTGCGAAGAGGAGTGGATGTATTGGTCGCTACCCCAGGTAGACTATTGGATTTGATCAGTCAAGAAGCGCTCTCTTTGTCCAAGATAGAAATTCTAGTCCTTGATGAAGCAGATAGGATGCTAGACATGGGTTTTCTACGTGATATCAAAAAAGTTTTGGCATTGGTTCCAAATGAGCGTCAAAATTTATTGTTTTCTGCTACTTTCTCTCCAGAGATAAAAGCTTTGGCAAATACTTTCATGAAATCTCCTGTTGAGGTAGCATCTGCACCACAGAATACAACAGCAGAAAAAGTAAAACAAACTTTTTACAATGTAAATAAAGGAGATAAGCCTCAGGCTATTATTGGAATGATTAAGTCAGGAAACTGGAGTCAGGTGTTGGTCTTTACAAGAACGAAGCATGGTGCAAATAAATTGGCAGACAGATTGGTTAAAAGTGGAGTCACGGCAGCTGCTATTCATGGAAACAAGAGTCAAGCAGCGAGAACAAGAGCTTTAGATGGTTTCAAGAAAAATTCAGTTAGAGTGCTTGTTGCTACAGATATTGCGGCTCGAGGATTAGATATCCCCTTATTGCCCCACGTCATAAATTATGAGTTGCCAAATGTTCCTGAAGATTATGTGCATAGAATTGGACGTACCGGTAGAGCAGGAGCAAGTGGTGAGGCTATTTCTTTGGTTTGTGGAGAAGAAATAAAATTTGCGTTAAGCATAGAAAAATTATTAGGTATTAAACTACCGATGCAAAATTTAGCGGGTTTTGATTTTAAAGCTCCCACAGCTGAGGAATTGAAGGCGATGAAAAAAGGGCCCTCTAGGACAAATTCACCCAAAGCAACACAGCGCCCAAAGAAGAAAGCAAAACCTGGTGAGGCTCCAAAGTGGGTACAAGGGAAAAGAAATTCGGCTTCTAAATTAGGTAGAAGTAGAAATAGAAGATAACGAGTAATACTTGATTAAAACCAAAAATTGAACTTCAGTTTTTGGTTTTTTTTTACGAGATTTCTATTCCTTTTTTTTAAATCTGAGTTTGTTTTGGCTAATTTTTCCATTGATGATAAATACAGCTAGGATAGCCATAGTCCCCCCAATCAGGGTATTCCATAAAAGGTGTTCACCAATAAAAACAAAAGAAGTCAATACGGCTGTTATCGGTACAATAAAGATGTAAGTGCTTGCTTTTTCAGCACCAATTCTTGCGGTCACATATAAAAAACAAGTAGTGGCAACGGCAGAGTTTACAATGCCAAAGTAAATCATGTTGAACCAAAATCTAACGTCAGCTTTGGCCAATAATAGTTTGAGATCATCAAAGTCAACAAAGCAACTAAGTACCATAGCAGCAACGATGTGTGTCCAAAAACTAAACCCAATAGCATTCCCAAATTTATTTGCATGGGAACTTATTTTGCTCATGATTGCCCAAACAAGCGCTGCCAACAAAAAGAAAAGATTTCCAATCTCCAATATATGACTGGAATTCTCCCAAATTTTAAGCAATATCATTCCTGCTGTAAAGCCCAAAAGCAATCCGATATATTCTTGTTTTGTAGGTAAAATTTTGCTGATAAGTAACCCTATGATGTACGCGAAAATAGGATTGATAGTGGTTACCAATACACCACCAGCACCAGCAAATCCCTCATGGACTCCTTTGAAAAAAAACAATGTGTAGAGTAAGATGAATACAGAAGCTCCAATCACATATACCCAACCTTTTGAATGTACTGTTATTTTTGTTTTTGTAAAATAAGTCAAAGGCAAAAGCGCTAAAGGAACCAATAAAAATCTAAGAAAACTTAAATTCGTTGCGCTTGTATAGGTGCCAAGTATTTTTGCACAAGTCCAGCTAGTTCCCCAAATACACATACTCATAATCATGGCAACGAGTAGGAGTTTTTCTTTTTTGCTATTTGATGTGTTGGTCTTGTTCTCTATCATTTCTTAAAAGTTTAGATCTCTGTAATTCTAACTTTCTTTTTCTTTAATCTTTGATTGTTTACAAGATTTAATAAGGATCGGGTGTTTTTTAGTTTTACAGAAACAAAAGTACAGTCATGTTTTAACTCAATAACACCAACTTGATTTCCAGATAGTTGTCCTTTTTTGATCAATAATCCTAGAACATCGCCTTTTGAGATTTTATCTTGCCTACCTCCTGAAATAAATAAAGTTTTCCAGGGCGAAGGTTCTGGTAATGTGTTTTGTTGCAAATGTACAATGTCATCAATGGTAATAAATTCAGGTAAGTCTTCTTTTTTCCATTGCATTACATAGGCTGTTCCATCGTTGTTCATTCTTGCAGTTCTTCCATTTCTATGGGTAAACTCCTCTATCTTTAATGGCAACTGGTAATGGATTAAAAAATCAATTTCAGGGATATCCAATCCTCGTGCTGCTAAATCTGTTGCAATCAAAATATTGTAAGTTCCATTACGAAATTTGATCAGAGCCCTTTCTCTATCTTTTTGCTCCAACCCTCCATAAAAGCAACCATGAGAAATTTCATGATCCTCCAAATAATCACTTACCCTAGCAATACTGTCTTTGTAGTTACAAAAGATAATTCCTGACTTGTTGCCAATATGACAAAGTGTGTCGACTAAAGTTTTAAGTTTGTCTTTATCAGGAGATAAAACTTTTTGAATGGTCAGTTGAGTTTTTTTATCATTTAAGAAATTGATCTCATAAGGGTTTTTGATCTTAACAAAATCAGGGAGGTCAATCTCTTGGGTGGCTGAGGTTAATATTTTTTGTTTTATGGATGGAAGTAATTGGATGATTTCACTCATTTCCTCCTCAAAGCCAACCTCTAAAGATTTGTCAAATTCATCTAAAATCAAAGTATGAATATTCTCAGCGTTAACATTCTTTTTGCGTAAATGATCTGCAATTCTTCCTGGGGTTCCAATCAATACGGTGGGCGTGTGAGCCAATTCAATTTTGTCTTTGGATATAGGTCTTCCTCCATATACACAATTTGCCTTGTGGCCTGTTCCCATTTCTCTAAAGACTTGTTCTATTTGAATGGCCAACTCTCTTGATGGGGTAATAATCAATACTTGAACACTTTTACTTGTCGCTTTTATTTTTTGAAGCATTGGCAAAAGAAATCCAAGTGTTTTTCCAGTCCCTGTAGGAGATAATAAAACAACATCTTTATCTGTAGCAATTGCTTTTTGAGCGGATTCTTGCATAGCATTTAATTCTATGATTCCTAATTTTTCAAGAATGCTCTTTTGATTTTTATAGAGTTTAGACATGTTTTTTTTAGTGTGATTTAGGGTAGATCCATGATGTTCTTATGACCTATTGTGTCGTTCAATCGCTTTTTGTGAATTTGTTACTGGTAAGATTTCAAACGTTGTATTGCTGCCTCTGCACAACGCTCACCATCCATTGCTGCAGATACAATCCCACCAGCATAGCCACCCCCTTCACCACTGGGGAATAAGCCTTCAATTTCAGGATGTTCTAGGTTTTCTTTTCTAGGGATATTTACAGGAGATGAAGTCCTCGATTCTACTCCAATGACATTAGCTTCATTTGTGTTGTATCCATGCATTTTGGTACCAATCTGCGCAAACCCTTTTCGGAGTCTTCCTCCAATTGCTTTGGGGAGCAAAGAGTGTAGAGGAGAAGATTTTAAACCAGGTTGGTATGAAGTTGGATTTAGCTCAGGAGATACCTTTCCATCTATAAAATCTGTTAATCTTTGAGCAGGTGCTGTTTGTGTTCTACCCCCAGCAGTGAAGGCAAGACGCTCTAAATCTTTTTGATATTGTAGTCCTTTTAAAGCTCCGTATTGCTCGTATTTTTGTAAATCCTTTTGCGCATTAATTTCCACAACAATTCCAGAATTTGCAAATGCGTTGTTTCGTTTAGAAGGAGACATCCCATTGACGACCAACTCTCCGTTTTTTGTTGCAGCGGGCACTATAAATCCACCTGGGCACATACAAAAAGAGTATACCCCTCGGTTTCTTACCTGTTCTACCCATCCGTATGCAGCAGCAGGTAGCAATTCATGTCTGCTCTCCTGGCAGTGGTATTGAATTTGGTCAATGATTTGTTGAGGGTGTTCGACACGAACACCCATTGCAAAAGATTTAGCCTGCAAGGCAATCTTCTTTTGGTCTAACAATTCATAAATATCACGAGCAGAATGTCCTGTCGCTAGGATCAATGCTTTTACACTTAGCTCACGGCCGTCTTCGAGTTGGATTGCTTTTAGCTTGTTGTTTTTTATATGCACATCAATGACTCTAGATTCAAAGTGTACTTCTCCTCCGTAGTGGAGAATGTTTTCACGAATCTTAGCAATGATTTTAGGAAGTTTGTTGGTGCCGATATGTGGATGTGCGTCTATCAATATTTGGTCTGTAGCTCCATGATAAACTAGATTTTCAAAAATCCTTCGAACGTCACCTCGCTTTAAACTTCTTGTGTATAGTTTTCCATCAGAATAAGTTCCGGCACCTCCTTCACCAAAACAATAGTTAGAATCATGATCTACTTTATGAAATTGATTGATTTGGCGTAAATCTCTTCGTCTATCTTGTACATTTTTTCCACGCTCTAAGACCACTGGTTTGTAGCCTAGTTCAATGCAACGAAGCGCGGCATACATTCCTGCAGGGCCAAAACCAACAATATGAATTTCGGGCTTTGCACTAACATCTTGATAGTTAAATTCATATTCACACTTTTCAGGGGCCGCTTCTTTGATATAAACAGCAACTTTGTAGTTAAAATATATTTGAGGCTTTCGAGCGTCTATAGATTTTCGAATGACTCTTATTGCGGTAATTTCTTTTCTGGAAATACTGAGCCATGCTGCGGCTTTCATTTCTAAAATATTTGCTTTCTCCTCCTCTTGAAGTTTTATGCGAAGTTGAATCTCTTTTACCATAAAGCAAAAATAGTTTATTTATCATAAGTTGATCAATCAAACATGAGAACTTATTCGTTTTGTTAGTTTAGGTAAAATACCCTAGCTTTGTGAATTGGTTAACCAATTATTTTAAATACCATCTCAATGAAAACATATCGTCTTTCAATTCTTTTGTTGTTCTATTCGATGCTAATGATCGGGCAAAATAAAACTTATAATATTGACGATCCTGAAGATTTAAGGAATGTTTTGTATCAACCAGGAGATCAAATTGTTTTAAAAAATGGGACCTATACAACGGATGAGAGAATGATTTTTTTAGGATCAGGTACTGCAGACAATCCTGTTGTGTTTAGAGCAGAAACTCCCGGTGGAGTAATCTTTACTGGGGGTCCAAGGTTGACCATTGGAGGGGAGTCCGAAAACGATGGTCTCTTGGCTACGGGGGATTATCTGATTGTTGATGGGTTTCATTGGAAAGGAGGTTATGGAGCGAGCAATTTTATAGAGTTTAGAAATGGTGCAGATTATGCTCATCATTCTAAAGTACAAAACTGTGTGATAGATGGCTTAGGGGTGGAGCCTTCAGAATTGGCAGAAGATCTTGCAGATGGACAGATTACAAAACACCGATGGATTGTTCTATATGGAACCTTTAATACTGTTATCAATTGTTCTTTTTTGAACAAGTCAACCGCAGGGGCTATTATATTGGCAGAGTATTCATACAATGCATTTCCCATCGTTCCAGAGGGAGCGCCAGAAATAAATAACAGTTGCGCGTTGGTTGGTCATACAATTAGTAACAATTATTTTTATAATTTCGAAAAAATGGACCCTTCCTTGAGTAATGCTGGTGATAGTGAAACCATAAGAATTGGTACCAGTGAATATCAAATGGTAAATTCAGGTGCAACGGTTCAGAATAACTACTTTGTTCAGTCTGATGGAGAGAATGAAATCATCACGAACAAAAGTAAAAATAACAGGTATTATCGCAATACTTTTAGGCGATGTAGGGGTTCTTTAGTTTTGCGTCATGGTTCTAATGCATCTGTTGAACAAAATTATTTTTTAGGAGAAAACATTGACGGAACTGGAGGAATTAGGATTACCGATAGTGATCATGTTATTCGTAACAATTATATCCAGAACTGTATTGCAGTAGACAATCAAGCCAAATGGAATAATGGAATTACTTTTATTGGTGGGTCAGCAAACGCTTCGGTTGTCTGTACCTCTACCAATGTTTCTAACGGATATCAAAAAACAGAAAATATTGAGGTTTCAAATAATACTTTCATCAATACATATGCACCATTGTATTTTAATACAGATAAAGGTTCAACGGATCCAAGAGGAATTGTCCGTGATAATTTGATTTATTTTCAAAATGATAATTCAAATATTTCAGAAGTTATTTCTGGTGAGTATGCAAATCTAGGTTCCGCTTTGACCTATTCTGGCAATGTGTTTACTGGAACTACTTTGGGAGTGACCAATAATGGTTTTACATCAAATGATCAGCTTGTTGCAGAGACGAATGATGAGGTTTTTACTGTTTCAGGAGCTTCAGGTAAAGGAGCGAACATGGGCGATTATACTCCAACCAAAGATGAGAATGTAGGGTATGGGATTGGAGCGTGTTTTGTAGATCACACAGGAGCAAACATAAACGAGGGTGACTGTGTTATTGTTGTTCCAGAACCAGGAAATTATTTGTCTATTGGTAGTTTGCCAAATTTTTCTGCTGAAGGAGGGAGTGCTAATGCTCAAGTGTCAGCTAATATAAGTTGGACAGCAGTATCAAACCACGATTGGATCACAATAGATGCCTCTTCTGGAACAGAAAATAAAACGGTATCAATTTCTGTTACAAAAAACAATACTTACTCTAATAGGACAGGAAGCGTAATTTTTTCTGAAGTAGCGGGAGGAGATGATATCGTCCAAACTTTGACCATTACTCAAGCTGCAGCAGATCCTAGATCAAGTCTTGTTTTGATCAATGATCATTCTCAGACAGATCACGTAACGATTGCTTCTGTGTTTCATGAGGAAATTACAAGTTCAAAAAACAATATAGCGATCCATAGCCTGGACAAAGATTTTAATACTCAGTGGTCCGGAAATGGAGTTCCGGGCGAAATAGTGTATGATTTAGGAGGTGGTTTTGACTTGGCTTTGGTAGACTTTGCCACTACAAAAGGGAAAACGTATGAATTTCAAATTTGGATTTCAACCACAAATACGAATAGAGAGAGTTTTACCAATGCTTTCTTAGACCAAGGTAATGATAGTGGGAACTTAGTAAGCAATTCAACTGGAGCATTTGAAAGCTATAGCTTGTCAACTGTAGTTTCAGGAGTCAAGTACGTAAAAATAATTGGCTATGGACAGCCGGCAAGGCCAAGTGATTGGAATACAATAAAAGAAATTGAGTTTTATAAAACCAATGATAATTTGTCTTTTGGCGTAAGCGGAATAGGAAAAGTTGAAGTATATCCTATCCCAGCAAGTGAGATATTGTATTTGAAGAATCCAAAAAAGAAAATCAGTGTAGTAGATTTCTATAGTTTAGAGGGGAAGCTTATGCTTAATCAAAAAGTAGAAGCATCTTTAGAGGAAATATCAATTGATACTTCGTCGCTACCAGGTGGGTTTTATATTTTAAAGATAAGGAGTCACAAAAATGATGAAACGCATAAGAAAGTCATCATCAAATAAGGGAGGCAGTCAATAAAAAAAGAGCCAAAACTGCTTAGGTAAGACTTTGACTCTTTTTAATTCTCTATGCTTCAGTCGTTCCTTTTTTTGATTTTCGATACACAAAAGATTTAAAAATATTACGCCTACCAAAATTGTTGATGGATTTACTATTGATAAACTTTAAAAACAATTTATGATTTACACCAAAGTATTCATAGGTGTTCCCGTCTGTGAAAGTAACTTCTAACAACATGCTTTTGTGGTGATAATCTGCTACTTGAGACAAAGTAATCGTTTTGTTGTATTCTTCTCGTCCAGCTTCTTTTGTTTCTGGAGCTATACTAACTAGGAAGTGATAGCCATCTATGATTTTAGTACTGATTTTTTCGGCTTCTAGTTTTTTTTCTTCATCCTGAAATTTATCTGGGTGCCATTGTTTAACCAGTCCTCTATAACTAGTTTTTAATTCTTTTAAATCTATAGTCCCTTCCACTTTGAAGAGTTTTTTGTACTCATTGATGCGTTTCATCTATTCTTTTTTCAAGGTTGGGTGCAAATCTATTCATTATAATTATAGTTTGATGTGTTTAAAATGCATTTGTGCATTTTGTTTTGGCATCCAGAATGAGCACTATGTAAATTGTAAGAGACTTTAGATTTTTCAACGATCAATAACCCTTGATGAGTTCTCTTTTTCTGTTAGATGTTATGATTTTTCAAATTAAAAATCACTTTTGTTTGGCGAATATTTCATTCACAGTCGCACGGTATTTTTTTTGGTTTCCATTTTTTTTAATGGCTTTGAAAGTTTTTTGTGGATTGTCAAAGGATTGAGAAAAGTACTCCCAAAACCCTAACATTTTCATTTTGATTGGGGTAGGACCTGACAGCGCTTCATCGTATTGTTGATAAATCGTATCGTGAAATTCTTTGAAAACTTTCCACTTATTTTCAGGGTATGATGTGGAGTTGTTCTTAATCATACTCGGTAAGAAAGGGTCAGAGATTAACCCTCGTCCAATCATGAAATGATCGATTTCTGGGAATCGCTCTTGTATTTTTCTATAGGATTCAACGGAGGTTATGTCTCCGTTATAGTATAGTTTGTGAGGCGTTTTTGCTAAGCATTTTTCAAAAGCATCTAAATCAACTCCTCCTTTGTAAAGTTGTTTTCCAATACGGGCGTGTATGGCTATGTTTTTTAGTGGATATTTTTGTAGGATCGGGAATACTTTTAAAATTTCGGTGGGCGTTTCGTAGCCCATTCTCATTTTCATTGAAATTGTAAGATCACTTTCTTTATGAGCTTTTTGGAGTACTTCATCAATTTTTTGTGGTTGACAAATCATGCCAGATCCCATACCTCGTTTGGTGACCATTGGGTAGGGACATCCTAAGTTCCAGTTTAATTCTTGGTAGCCTAAAGATTGAACATAGTTTAGCGCAAATAAAAATTCATCTGGATCATTGGTCATCACCTGAGGGATTAAATTTGGAACTTGATTGTTTTCAGGATTCAAATCTCGTTGGTAGTTGTTTTTAATGACCAATTTTCCGTTCATTTTAATGTAGGGAGCGTAAAAAGTGTCAATACCACCAAAAAAGCGATGAAATGCGTTTCGGAATCTAAAGTCTGTAAATCCTTGAAGTGGTGAGGATAAAAGCGTTATTGGCATTCAAAAATTTTTAGCGAAAGTAATGAAAAACAACACATCAAAGAAAATTGAAGAGCGTTTTGTAGCTCAAATACAATAAGTGTTACTCCGAGTCTCTAAACGATTCAAGTTTCTTCAAAAGATCTTCAGGGGGGATTTAATGCTGATGGAACATTGAGGTCATTTTTTTAAACCTCCTACGCACCAAAAGCAAAAACAAGTATAATGCTATTGTTGGAGAGAATTTGGTTATTGATTTTTTTGTTTTTGAAATTTTATTATTCATATTTGATAGAGGATAGATTTGAAAGAGATGTTTTTTTGGATACAACATCATTGATGTTCCGTTTTACAAGATTTGTAGGCGTTCCATAAAAAAATAATTAGAAGGGAGAAATGATCATTGTTTGGTCTTTTAGTAACACTCTTTTTTGTGAACAAGTCCTCCATAAAAAAAAAAACAATTCATTAAGGAATTGAACCATTAAAATAAGAATCATGAGTAATTATCACATCAAGCATCTAGAGGAATATTATCAGATCTATAGGAAATCAATTAGAGAGCCAGAAAACTTTTGGGAAGAAATTGCTGAAGAACATTTTGTTTGGCGAAAAAAATGGAATAAAGTTTTGACTTGGGATTTTTCTAAACCCGAAATAAAATGGTTTCAAGGGGCACAGTTAAACATTACAGAAAATTGTATTGATAGACATTTGTCAACTCGAGGAAATAAGACAGCTATTTTATTTGAGCCCAATGACCCCAAATCCCCTGCTGAGCATATTACCTACAAGCAACTATATGAAAGAGTCAATCAGTTTGCCAATGTTTTGAAAACACAAGGTGTTCAGAAAGGAGATAGAGTTTGTATTTATGTGCCTATGATCCCAGAGTTGGCGATTGCTACTTTAGCTTGTGCAAGAATCGGAGCGATACATTCAGTAGTTTTTGCTGGGTTTTCTTCAACAGCATTAGCCACAAGAATTAATGATTCTGAATGTAAGATGGTCATTACTGCTGATGGATCTTACAGAGGAGCCAAGACAATCGATTTAAAAGGGATTGTTGATGAAGCTTTAGAGCAGTGCCCATGTGTTGAAACTGTATTGGTAGCCAAGAGGATTCATTCAGATGTCAAAATGAAACAGAATAGAGATTATTGGTTGCAGCCGTTATTAGAAAAAGCCTCTAAAGGATGTGATGTGGAAATCATGAATGCAGAAGACCCTTTATTTATTTTGTATACTTCAGGTTCAACAGGAAAACCCAAAGGGATGGTACATACCACTGCGGGCTATATGATTTACGCGGCATATACGTTTAAGAATGCATTTCAGTATAAGGAGGGAGATGTTTATTGGTGTACTGCTGATATTGGTTGGATTACGGGTCATAGTTATATTGTTTATGGGCCTTTAGCAAATGGAGCGACTACAGTCATGTTCGAGGGGATCCCAAGTTATCCAACTTTTGGACGTTTTTGGGATATTGTAGAGAAACATAAAGTCAATCAATTTTATACGGCCCCAACAGCCATACGTGCTTTAGCTAAGCATGGAACTGAACTGGTAGATCAATATGATTTGTCATCTTTGAAAGTTCTGGGCTCCGTAGGAGAACCTATCAATGAAGAAGCTTGGCATTGGTATAATGATAATATAGGAAAAAAGAAAAGTCCTATTGTAGATACATGGTGGCAAACAGAAACCGGTGGTGTAATGATCATGCCGATTCCCTATGTAACCCCGACTAAACCTACCTATGCAACATTGCCTTTTATTGGTATACAGCCCTGTTTGATGGATGAGCATGGGCAGGAATTGTCTGGAAAACAAGTAGAAGGAAGACTTTGTGTCAAATTTCCATGGCCAGGGATGGCAAGGACAATATGGGGAAATCACAGTAGATATAAGGAAACTTATTTTTCAGCTTACGAGAATAAATATTTCACAGGGGATGGAGCATTGAGAGATGAAGTAGGGTATTATAGGATTACAGGAAGGGTAGACGATGTGATCATAGTATCAGGACATAATCTAGGAACAGCTCCTATAGAAGATGCAATTAATGAGCATCAAGCCATAGCAGAGTCTGCTATTGTAGGTTTTCCACATGATGTCAAAGGAAGTGCTTTGTACGGATACATCACATTGAAAGATACTGGAGGAGATAGGAATCACGAAAATTTAAAGAAGGAAATCAATCAACTGATCACTGATAGAATTGGACCGATTGCAAAATTGGATAAAATTCAGTTCACCGATGCATTGCCTAAAACCCGTTCGGGAAAGATCATGAGGCGTATCCTGAGAAAAATAGCTACAAATGATTTAAGTAATTTAGGAGACACAAGTACTTTGCTAAATCCAGAGATTGTGCAGCGTATTATAGATCAAAAACTACTATAACATTGCTTGACGCAAGATCAGTTGGTTAGCGTTTATCGTCAAGATGTAAATTTAGATGTCGTTTCACAAAGACAAATTGTTCTAAAAAATAAAACCCCCTCATGATAAAATGAGGGGGTTGAAATGATCAATAAAACGAAGTTTAATTCTTTACGTGTAGTGCCTCGTTTAATTCAATAGTCTTTGGGTTTGGACGACAAGTCAAGTGACCATTGGTAGAATCTAACAAGAAAAGTAATTTTTCTTTTCCGTTTAATTCGGCACCTTTTACAATATTTTGACCTTCTTCGACTGAATTCCCGTTAATGTCAACAGGTTGCTTGTTGTTGTCATACAACCAAACCTTGGCAGCAGCAGTTACATAAACACCTGCAGCAATGGTACAACCAAATCCTAAAGAAATTCCTGTTCCAGCATTTGCTCCTAACAAACATTTGTCTCCAATAGATATCACGTTTTTGTTTCCTCCAGAGAGTGTACCCATGATAGAAACCCCACCTCCTAAATCCGAATCATGGCCAACAACCACCCCAGCAGAGACTCTACCTTCGATCATGGCGTTACCTTTTGTTCCAGCATTGAAGTTGATGTATCCTGCAGGCATTACGGTTGTTCCAACAGCGCAATGAGCACCTAAGCGTACCTGTGATCCACTGGCAATTCTTACTCCATTTGGCACATGATAATTGACCATGTATGGAAATTTATCAACATGAGAAACAATGATGTTTTCTCCTTTGAAAGTTGCTTTGATTCTTTCTCCCGAAAGGTCCTCTGGTAAAATTGGTCCATGATTGGTCCAAGCAATGTTGTTTAGTTTTCCAAAAACACCTTCAAGGGATAATCCATGAGGTAATACATGTAATTGAGACAAACATTGTAGTTTGAAATAGCCTTCAACAGCATCGTTAACGGGCTGGTCTTTGTCAAATAAGAAATAGGCTACCACATCAATTTCTTGGTAAGTGTTTGGATTGTTAATGTTTTCCAATAGTTGTTGGATTACAACAATATTAGGGTGTTTTTCAATTTCTCCATGAAAAGCAGAAAAGTTATCGAAAGCCTTTTGTAATTGTAGTTTTGAAACCGTTACAAATCCGTTGTTACTTCCCTTAAATCCAGTAACATCTTGAAGTAAAGCTGCTGTTCCAAAAGCAGTATTCCAATTGATGCTAGGGAAATTTACGTCTAAGACCTTGTCTCCTTTAGCTCTTCTGATTCCCAAACCAAAGGCCATAGGTTTTGTGTATCCTTCCGTAGCTTCTACTTTAGCTACGTATGCTTTAAATGCTTCTATTGTTTTCATGTGATGTGTTTTTCTAAAATGATGCCGCAAATATAAGGTATTGCTTTTAGCTACAAAAACAGACTTTGAGTTGTTGCATCAAAAAAAGAAAACGATATTAAAAATGAAAAACGACTTGTGCTAAGGGCTAAATAAACTTTCCTTTGATGTCTTTCAATTGAATTTGTAGGGCTTTGGTAGAGACTTGAATTTCAATAAAGAGCAGGATCAATGATATCATCATGCAGCAAAGACTTATGATAAAAACAATATTTGAAGATAGTTGCTGAGCTAAGAAAAGTAGTAGCATAGTGAGTACTGCTCCCATGAAGCTTAAAATGGCGAAACCCTGAGTGGCTCTTATTAAGGTAAGTCTTCTGCTTAAAATTTTAATTTGGTCCCCTATGTTTTTTTCGTGAGAATTCTGATATTCCTTGTGTAGTTGTCTGATTAGTGATGCAATAGCCAAATATCTAGCATTGTAGGCCAACATAGATAAGGAAATAGCGGGAAATAGTAGCGCGGGAATACTCAAGGATAAGTTCATGTCTGATATGATTTTAAATCAAGTTCAAAAGTACAAAGAATCTTGTAGATGTGTTTTGAAGTTGTATGGTTTCGTTTTGTTACAGTTTTGAATAAACAACAGATTGTTTTTTTATTCAATTCCTTTGCCTAATGTTTTACTCTAAGATAGTGTTTTTTGTTAATTTCTAATTTTTTGTCATGCCATCATGTGTTTAATACACAATGCGATTTTATAAAACTTTAAATTATAGATTGTATCTTTGCCACGTCAAAAAAACAAAAATTCATGAAAGCAGGTATTGTAGGATTACCAAATGTAGGGAAGTCAACATTGTTTAATTGTTTGTCCAATGCAAAAGCGCAAAGTGCAAACTTTCCATTTTGTACTATTGAACCTAATATTGGTGTGGTAAATGTTCCAGATTCTAGATTAGAAAAATTAGAAGCATTAGTGAATCCTGAAAGAGTGGTCCCAGCAACAGTAGAGATTGTAGATATTGCGGGATTGGTAAAAGGAGCAAGTAAAGGAGAAGGGTTAGGAAATCAATTTTTAGCAAACATAAGAGAGACAGATGCAATTTTGCATGTATTGCGCTGTTTTAATAATGACAATATTATTCATGTTGATGGTTCTGTAGACCCTATAAGAGACAAAGAAACTATTGATATTGAGTTGCAGTTGAAAGATTTAGAAACTGTAGAAAAGCGTTTAGAGAGAGTAAAAAAATTAGCCAAAACAGGAAACAAAGAGGCACAAGCGGAGTTTGAAGTATTGGATAAAGTTAAAACTTCTTTAGAACAGGGGGTTTCGGTAAGAGCTCTAAATTTTACGGAGAAAGAAATGGAGTTTGTCAAGTTGTTACAGTTGATCACAATCAAACCGGTGATGTATGTGTGTAACGTAGATGAAGAAGCTGCTGTTGATGGAAATGAATATGTAGAAAAAGTGAAAGAGGCCGTAAAAAATGAAAATGCTGAGGTCTTGTTTTTAGCTGTTGGAACTGAAGCAGATATTAATGAGTTGGAAGACTACGAGGAAAGAAAAGAATTTTTGTCAGATGCAGGTTTGTCCGAGCCTGGCGCAGCGAAATTGATACGTTCTGCTTATCAGCTACTAAACTTACAAACTTATTTTACAGCAGGTGTAAAAGAGGTAAGAGCTTGGACCATTAACATAGGAGACACAGCACCACAGGCGGCAGGAGTCATTCATACAGATTTTGAAAAAGGATTTATACGCGCAGAGGTGATAAAGTATGATACTTATGTGGCGTTAGGAAGTGAGGCAAAAGTAAAAGAAGCAGGAAAATTATCTGTAGAAGGAAAAGAATATATCGTTCAAGACGGAGATATGATGAATTTTAGGTTTAATGTTTAATAAAACATCAACTTTGCGAGTAAAAAAAGCCAATTCATTCAGTGAATTGGCTTTTTTTTATGTCATTAGAAAGGTTAAAAACCTGTTGATAATTCAGGTATAATATTGTTGAAAGCGTTGATTATTATCTTAAATTTAACAATAACCAAAATTAGATTTTTTTCATGAGTCAAGAAGCTAAATATACCGAAGATAATATACGATCACTAGACTGGAAAGAGCATATCAGGATGAGACCAGGGATGTATATTGGTAAGCTTGGAGATGGGTCTTCGCAAGATGATGGTATTTATATATTGATAAAAGAAGTTATCGATAACGCTATAGATGAATTTGTGATGGGAGCTGGAAAAACCATTGAGATTTCGGTCAAAGACGATCAGGTTAAGATTAGAGATTACGGCCGCGGTGTGCCTTTGGGTAAAGTGGTCGATGTGGTTTCTAAAATGAACACAGGAGGAAAGTACGATTCACGGGCATTTAAAAAGTCTGTTGGGTTAAACGGTGTGGGAACCAAGGCGGTAAACGCCTTGTCGAGTTCTTTTTCTATTCAATCTATACGTGATGGTCAAACCACTATGGCAGCGTTTGAAAAAGGTGAGTTGGTCAATCAAAGCCCTTTGGAATCCACTTCTTCTAGACGAGGGACAAAAGTAGTTTTTCATCCAGACGCTTCAATTTTTTCAAATTATAAGTTCCGTAGTGAGTATGTTGTAAAGATGATCAAAAACTATGTCTATTTGAACCCTGGTTTGACGATTGTTTTTAATGGGGAAAAATTCGTCTCTAAAAACGGTTTAAAAGATTTACTAGAGGAAAATATTCATGAAGAAACGATGGCATATCCGATCATCCATTTAAGAGGAGATGACATAGAAATAGCCATGACTCACAGTAAAACACAATACAGTGAAGAGTATCATTCTTTTGTTAATGGGCAGCACACCACACAAGGGGGGACTCACCAAAATGCTTTTAGAGAAGCTGTCGTTAAGACCATCCGTGAGTTTTTTGGTAAAAATTTTGATGCCTCTGATGTTAGAAAATCAATAGTAACTGCTATTGCCATTAAAGTGATGGAACCTGTTTTTGAAAGCCAAACCAAAACAAAACTAGGATCTACAGAAATGGGAGGGGATTTACCTACGGTTCGAACCTATATCAACGATTTTGTCAAAAATAATTTAGACAATTATCTACATAAAAACCCTTCCACAGCAGAAGCCATTCAGAAAAAGGTCATGCAAGCCGAAAAAGAGCGCAAAGAATTGTCAGGGATAAGAAAGATTGCACGAGATCGAGCAAAAAAAGCAAGCGTTCACAATAAAAAATTGCGAGACTGTAGGATTCATTTGGCTGATACAAAAAAAGAAGGGCACTTGGATACTTCATTGTTTATCACAGAGGGAGATTCTGCAAGTGGTTCGATAACCAAATCAAGGAATGTAAATACACAAGCAGTTTTTAGTTTGAAAGGAAAGCCTTTGAACTGCTATGGGTTGAGCAAAAAGATAGTTTATGAAAACGAGGAATTTAATCTTTTACAGGCTGCTTTAAATATTGAAGATGGTATTGAAAATCTACGTTACAATAACGTAATTATTGCAACAGATGCAGACGTTGATGGGATGCACATACGTTTATTGTTGATTACTTTTTTTCTGCAATTTTTTCCTGAGGTCATCAAAGAAGGACATTTGTATATTCTAGATACTCCCCTGTTTAGGGTAAGAAATAAAAAACAAACAATCTATTGCTATTCTGAGGAGGAAAAACAGAGTGCAATTGAAAAATTAACAGGAAAACCAGAGATTACACGATTTAAAGGATTGGGAGAAATATCACCAGACGAATTTCAACATTTTATAGGAGAGAATATTCGTTTGGATCCTGTCATGTTGGATAAAGAAAATCCAACAGAGACCATGTTAGAGTTTTATATGGGTAAAAATACACCAGATCGTCAAGAGTTTATTATTGACAACTTGAAGTATGAATTAGATGTTGTTGAAGAATAATAACATTAAGGAAAAAATTAAAGTAGAATTGTGTCATGAAACAAAAAACAGTCAATTATAAACTGGTATTATTTGGATTGCTTTTGTTTATAGGTATTCTTTTTTTTGTAAATTTAGAAGGTCAAAGATTGATGACTAATACTTTGGCTGTTACAGTTTTGATTGCTTTTTTATGGTGCACAGAAGCTTTGCCAATAGGATTAACCTCTATGTTGCCTTTGGTTTTATTTCCCGCCTTCGGTATACTTGATGGTAAATTAGTTTCTGAGGCATACATTAACCATGTTATCTTTCTTTTTATAGCGGGATTTATTATTGCATTGACTATAGAAAAATGGAATCTACACCAGCGTATTGCGCTTAAGATATTGTCTTATACAGGTACAAGTTTCTTTAGGATTATGTTGGGGTTTATGCTTTGTTCTTCTTTGTTGTCGATGTGGATTTCTAATACTGCAGCTGCCATGATGATGATACCCATAGGTTTATCGGTTGTTACAGTGCTAAATAAAAAAGGGGAGGAGTCTAAAATGAGAAAATTCAATACTCATTTATTTTTGAGTATCGCATATGCTTGTTCAATTGGTGGGGTAGGTACCCTAATAGGGACCCCTCCGAATTTGTCATATGCAAGAATTTCAGAAGTTTTGTTTCCTAAGATTCCAGAGATATCTTTTGCTCAGTGGATGATCATGGCTTTACCTATTGTTGTAGTGATGTTTATGATTGTCTTGTTTCTTTTATATTTTACAAGTGTTCCAAAAGGTAAATCGAAGCTAAAGCTTGAGGGAAGTTATTTTAAAAAAGAATATAATCTCTTAGGGCATACCACAACTGAACAAAAAAGGGTATTCTATGTTTTTTTACTCCTTATTTTTTTATGGTTGTTTCGAAGAGAATTGGTTTTAGGTGATTTTTATTTACCAGGTTGGAGTCAGTTGTTTCCCTTTCCTCATTTTGTAAATGACGGGACCGTTGCTGTTTTTGTTGTTTTGTTATTGTTTTTAATCCCTAGCTCAGATAAACAAAAACCGTTGGTAACATGGGAAATTACAAAAAAAATACCATGGGATGTGGTTTTTCTTTTGGGTGGTGGTTTTGCGATAGCAAAGGCTTTTGTGGTTTCAGGTTTATCCGTTTATCTAGGAGAGCAATTGATGTTCTTTTTTACCTCACGATCTGATGTTGGTATTTTAGGGATGTTAGTTGGTTTTATCGTTTTTCTTACAGAAATCACCTCCAATACCGCTACCACAGAAATCATGCTTCCTGTCATTTCAGGTGTTGCAAAAACATTAAGATGTCATCCCATCATCCTCATGCTATCTGTAACTTTAGCCTCTTCTATGGCTTTTATGTTTCCTGTGGCTACAGCTCCAAATGCTTTGGTGTTTGGTACAGGTAAAATAAAGATGTTAGAGATGATTAAAATAGGTTTTTTGTTAAATTTATTGGCCGTTATGGTCATCGTACTGGTTGTCTATTTTTGGATTCCTTATGTTTTTCAGATAGATTTTCATACATTTCCAGATTGGGCACAATAATTTCCAATTAAATCAAAAAGAATTAGTAAAAAAGGTATACCTCAAATCATAATTATTGCAATCCTATGCAAGACGATATCAACAATCAAGAAGAAAACGAATTCGACAATCAATATTCTGAAAGTCAAGAGACCATAACCAAAGTAACAGGAATGTACAAGGAGTGGTTCTTAGATTATGCCTCTTATGTAATCCTAGAGCGAGCTGTACCAGCCATTGCGGATGGTTTCAAGCCTGTGCAAAGACGTATCATGCAGTCTATGAAAGACCTAGATGATGGACGTTACAACAAAGTAGCCAATCTGGTGGGGCACTGTATGCAGTATCATCCACATGGTGATGCCTCAATTTCTGATGCTATGGTCCAAATAGGTCAAAAGGAATTGTTAATCGATATGCAAGGGAACTGGGGTAATATCCTAACGGGTGACCGCGCAGCTGCCGCTCGATATATTGAAGCACGATTGTCTAAGTTTGCTTTGGAAGTAGTGTTCAATCCCAAAACAACAGATTGGCAAGCTTCTTATGATGGTCGAAGGAAAGAACCAATCCATTTACCGGTAAAATTTCCAATGCTACTCGCTCAAGGAGGTGAGGGGATAGCGGTTGGACTGTCTACTAAAATATTACCTCATAATTTTAATGAATTGATCGATGCTTCGATTAAAATACTCAAGGGAAGAAGTTTTAGTATTTATCCAGACTTTTTAACTGGTGGTGTGGTTGATGTGACCAATTATAATGATGGTGCACGAGGAGGAAAGGTTAGAGTTCGTGCTAAAATCTCCCAATTAGATAAAAAGACTTTGGTTATCAATGAAATTCCTTTTGGGACGACAACTACTTCATTGATAGATTCGATATTGAAAGCCAATGATAAAGGAAAGATTAAAATAAAACGAATTGAAGATAACACAGCTAGAAATGTAGAGATTTTAATTCATTTATCCTCTGGTATTTCACCAGATAAAACCATAGATGCTTTATATGCGTTTACCAATTGTGGCATGTCTCTTTCACCCTTATGTTGTGTTATTCAAGATCACAAACCTGTATTTGTTGGGGTTTCAGATATTCTAAAAATTTCAACTAACAACACGCTGAATTTATTGAAAAGTGAATTAGAAATTCAGTTAGGAGAACTACAAGAGAAATGGCATTTTGCTTCCTTAGAGCGTATTTTTATTGAAAATAGAATTTATCGTGATATCGAAGAAGAAAAAACTTGGGAGGGAGTGATTTCTGCTATTGATAAAGGGTTAAAACCTCATATTACTCATTTAAAACGTGACGTTACAGAAGAAGATATTGTTCGGTTGACCGAAATCAAAATTAAGCGTATTTCTAAGTTTGATATTGACAAAGCAAAGCAATTGATTGAGAGCTTAGAAGACGAAATAGCAGTGGTGAGAAATCATTTAGACAATTTAATTGAGTTTGCTATTGATTATTTTAAGAGACTCAAAGAAAAATATGGGAAAGACAAGCCACGTTTGACAGAAATAAGAACTTTTGACGATATAGAAGCTACAAAAGTAGTGATGCGTAATGAAAAGTTATATGTAAATAGAGCCGAAGGTTTTGTAGGAACTTCACTTAAAAAAGACGAGTTTGTCGCAGACTGTGCGGATATTGATGATGTTGTTGTGTTCCGTAAAGATGGGACGATGATGGTAAGTAAAGTAGCACAGAAAACATTTGTCGGAAAAGATATAATACATATTGCTATTTTTAAGAAGGGCGACAAACGAACGACTTACAACATGATGTATCGAGATGGACGTTCTGGTCCCAGCTACATGAAACGTTTTAACGTGACTTCTGTAACAAGAGACAGAGCTTACAATTTAACGGCAGGAAACAAAGGCTCTACGGTTTGGTATTTGAGTGCCAATCCCAATGGAGAGGCAGAAACAGTTGCTGTTGAGTTAAAACCTTTGGCAGGTTTAAAAAAGGTCAAATGGGATGTTGATTTTTCAGACTTGATGATCAAAGGAAGATCTTCCAAAGGAAATTTAATCACCAAGTATTCCGTTAAAAAAATAGAATTTAAGACGGCTGGGACTTCTACCTTGAAGCCCCGTAAGATTTGGTTTGATGACTCAGTACAACGTTTAAATGTTGAAGGTAGGGGAGAATTGTTAGGAGAGTTTACAGCTGAAGATCAGTTATTGGTTGCTACCCAATCGGGTAAAATAAAAACCATTACTCCAGCGTTAACAACTCATTTCGATAATGATATGGTTGTGCTAGAAAAGTGGGTACCAAACAAGCCTATTTCTGCCATTTATTATGAAGGGGAAAAAGAAAGGTATTATGTAAAACGTTTTGTTGTTGATCAACCAAACAAAGAAGAATTGTTTATTAGTGATCACCCAAAAACAAAACTACAAATCGTCGTAACCGATTATAGACCTAAAGTAGAGATTATATTTAGCAAACGTAGTCTAGATGCTATGCAGCTTAGTTTGGAAGATTTTATCGCGGTTAAAGGGATAAAAGCACTAGGGAATCAATTGACGGATAACAAAGTTAAATTGGTTAATAGGTTAGAGCCCTTACCTCATACTCCTGTGGAAGAAGTTGAGGTGCTAGAAGATACAGTTGAGGATGGTGAAAACGACCAAACTACTTTATTCTAATCTTTTAAAGAAGGTAGTTTGGTATTTGGGCAAGATTTGGGGGTGACAAATTTTTATAAAATCTTTTAACACCAGGTCAGGTCTTAAAGCACCAAGTTCAAAAAAAATTAAACCACCTTGGGCACCAGTAGTATTTGAATAGGTGAAAATGCGATTGGTTTTAAAGGATTTAAAGGCAGCATAGTGTTTGTTGCTATCTATTAGTGATTTTTTGTCAAGCACATGACCTGGAGCAAACCAAAATTCGGCATCCTTTGCCTCGAGGAATACTTTTTCAAAGGGTAGTGCTAAGCTTCCATTGCTCGGTGTGTTTTGCCAGTAATAGTTGATGCTTGCATCTCTCATCATTTGAGCTACATAGCTATCACCAGCGGGTGCATACCAAATATCATTATAAATACTTCCGTACAGCATACTTGGTTTTTGGATACCTTTCTTGATTTCTTTCAATGCACCGTTATAGTTTCTCACTATTTTATCAAACACGAGGTCAGCTTCTTTCTCTTGATTTAAAAACAAAGCGAAAAATTTAATCCATTCTGCTCTTCCCAATGGAGTTTCCTCTAGCCAACTAGAATCTGTTACAATAGAAATACCTGAGTTTTCCAATGTTTCAAGATCCTTATTGATTTTGTTGACTCCAAAAGCAAATAGAATATTTGGTTGCAGGTCTAAAATGGTTTCTATATCCATATGTTCCTCATGACCAAGGTCAATAATGTCCCCATTGTCTATTAATGCTCTAGTTTTTAGAGAAGATACAAATTTAGTGTTAGGATACCCTACGAGCAGAGTTTCGCTTTTTAGTGCTTCAAAAACAGGGATTTGAGTCGTGGAGGTAGCAATTATTTTTTTGATTGGAGTTTTAACAATGGTTTGGTTTTTATGATTGGGTTTCATCACAGTGTCCCCCTTAATGATGATGTATTCATTTGGGGTGGTCGCTCCTTTGTAGGGGGTTTTTACAATAATTTTGATGTATTTGTCATATTTCTCATAAGTAAAACCTTTTGCGTATTTTAATTTGTTGATCGTATTGGTGTTGCTGCTCTCTGTTGCTTTTGGTTGACAGGCTATAAGGGTAAACAGAGTGATGATATAAAATTTCATAATAAAATCGTCTAATGTTGATCAATTCAGCGGCTATGGCTTACTTTTCTAGAGGAAGTATTTAAAATAAATAACTAATCCTCACAGATAAGCAACAGACAAGCTTTCACAAAGATTAACAAGTTTTATTGATTATTAAAGATTATTCCCCAAATATATGTCAATGATATTCGTTTCATTAAAATAAAGAACGTAGTTTTGCCTAGATTTTGGTTTTTATGCCCTCTAGTAATATGGGAGAATAAAATTAAAAGGGAATCTTGTTTAAATCAAGAGCTGTCCCCGCAACTGTAAGCTTAGCTTTAGAAATAAAGTGCTTGCTACACTCTAAAACCACTGTTTTAAAAATGGGAAGGTAGTAGCAAGACGTGAGCCAGGAGACCTGCCACAATCATAAATATAAATTCTTTCGGGAGCAAAGGAAATTTATGATGAAAAGATGTAGAACACTTTTTTTTGGTGGCCTCTTATGTAGTGCCGTAGTTTTTGCTCAAAATGATTCCATCAATCGTTTAGAGAAGGTTATCCTTGTAGCTGACTCTTATGTTAGAAATAATGTAGTAGGTCAGAAAACCACCCTGTTGACAAGTGAACAGATGGTGAAAAATGCAACAAATTTAACAGAGATTATACGTTTTAACACTCCAGTTTCGGTTAGAGATTACGGAAACGGAGGAGCGAGTTCAGCTCGTTTTAGAGGAACTTCAGCAGAAAATACTGCTGTTATGTGGAACGGGATCAATATCAATGCCTTTGGGAATGGACAGACAGGATTAAACAGTTTATCCTTGAGTACTGCTGATGAAATTGTTGTCAAAAGTGGTGGAGGCTCTGTAAAGTATGGTTCTGGAGCCATAGGAGGTTCTATTCACGCAAATGATAATTTATATTTCAAGAAACATCAAAACCTTCATTTGTTTGGATCTTATGGTAGTTTCAATACCACCTCAAATTTCTTAAAAACAAGTTTTGGTTCCAAGCAGTGGGCGGTAAAGTTAGGCGCTAGCGTAAACAAATCTACAAATGATTATGAGTTAATTGATACTCGATATAAAGATGAAAAGGGTGATTTTTTAACAAATAACAATGGAAACTATCAGAACTACGGATTGAGTTTAAGTTTAGGTTATCAGTTTTCAGATGGAAATACATTAAGTTTTTACACAACGGGTTACAAGGGAGACAGATTGTTTTCAGGAAACTTAACTCAACCAGAAACTAATGATAAATACATAGATGTAAATCAACGAAATTTATGGGTTTGGAAGGTACAGAAAAATAGGTTTTCTCATGTGCTTAAAACTGCATATTTGACTCAGGAGTACAGGTATTTTGTGGATAAAAACAACTTTGATTATGATTTTGGTAAATCGAAAAGATGGTTGTTTAACTATGATTTTACCTATTTTTTCAATCAAAACTCATCCTTAAATACATTTTTGGACTTCCAAAATATTGAAGGTAAAACGAATCAAATTTCTCCAAAAACAAGGGAACAGTATGCTTTTGCAATTGGTTTTCAATCTTTTTTTATGGAGCAATGGGAGTATAACATTGAGTTGAAAAAAGAGTTCAATTCTGCTTTTCATGTTCCACCAGTTTTTGTTGTTGGAACCAATTATACATTGAAGGATGCTCATGAAATACTACTTAACATCTCGAGTAATTATAGAGTGCCAACCCTAAATGAATTGTATTGGCCAAACAATCAAGGAAATCTTGATTTGATACCAGAAAAATCAAATCAGGTTGATTTGGGGTATCAGTATAAAAACAATTGGCTTACGCTCAAGACAACTATCTTTTTTATGGATGTTATGGACAAAATTATTTGGACCCCACAAATAAACTCAACAAGCTGGAAGCCAATTAATTTAGAGGAGTCGACACATACGGGAGTAGAATTTTATTCAAATTTTTACTACTCTATTTCAAACCATCAATTTATAGAAGCCACTACAAACTACACTTATACTATGGCCAAAGATGTAGACACGCACAAAGACTTGATCTTTGTACCCAGACATTTGTTTAATAGTATAGTCAATTACCAAAATGGAAATTTAACTGCTTATGTCCAAAATTTGAGTCAGAGTAAAGTATTTACCACAGAAGATAATCTTAATCATACTGCAAATATACTACAGGGATTTACAGTTTTTAATTTAGGAATGGGTGTCCTATTTTTTCAAGATCAAGCCAAATCATTACACGTAGAATTATCGATAAAGAATATGTTTAACGAACTGTATTCCTTCAGTGTTTTAAGGCCAATGCCAGGTACAAATTTTAACATTAATATCAATTATAAACTATAAATAAATTAGAATGTACAAACAATTAATAATACTTTTAGTGGTCGTGTTTAGTCTAGTGTCTTGTCATCAAGATTCTATAACTTTAGTTGAAAGAGATTATACGACGGGGATTTTGATCAGTGGAGAAGGGTCGGGAGCAGGAACCGGTTCTGTAACCTATTTGTCATCAGATCACTCTGCAAAGCATCAATTTATTTATCTAAGTGCCAATGGTGTACAGCTGGGAACTTTTTTGCAATCTATAGCTTTCAGTGAAATCAGTGCGTATATTATTGTGGACAATACCAACACCATTTCTGTTGTTGATAAAAGTTCTTTTATCAAAACAGGTGAAATTAAAGAGGACTTAAAAACGCCCCGTTTTATGACGGTAATAGGTGAGAAAGGTTATGTGACCAACTGGGGTGATCCCTATAATACGACAGATGATTTTATTGCGGTTGTTGATCTTAGCAATAATAAAGTAGAAAAAACAATTTCAGTAGGTAATGGTCCAGAGCGTATAATCTCAAAAGGAAATAAATTATATGTTTCTCATAAAGGAGCTTATGGCACGAATAACATCATTTCTATTATTGATACTTTGTCTGACAGTGTTTCTGAAATCAAGGTAGAAGATAATCCTGACGAATTGTTTTTTAACAGCCACGATAATTTAGTTGTTTTGTCTGAAGGGAACACCATTTATAACCCTACTGATTGGTCTATCGAAGGGCATACTGTTGGAGCAATTCAAACGATTGATGTGACTAGCAATACTGTAATTTCTTCATTGCCTTTTAAGGAAGGAGAACACCCGAGTTTGATGGTCTTTGATGCCGGAGAGATCTACTATTATGCTGAAGGGAAAGTATTTAAAATTAATGAGAATGATGAGGTCTTATCTGCGACGGTTTTAATCGCTCAAAATTTGTATGGTATGGATGTAAAGTATGGACGCCTTTATGGGGTAGAGCCAAATTATACAGCACAAAGCAGTTTTTATGTTTTCGATTTAGAGACTCAAGAACAAACGTTTACGACCAAAGTGGCTTTGGGTGCTTCCAAAATATATTTGAGAGACTGATGTAAAGACTTTTTTAAGCCCTTAGGCCAAAATGCAAAAACTTAGAGGATGCTTTTGACTTCTCTTTGGATGTATTGTTGTGCTATTTGTGTAGAGGAAAGACCTTCTAGGCCTAATTTTATGAGTTCTTGTTGGAGGTCTTTTCCGCTTTTAAGATCATCTTGCATGCTACAAGCGGTAATGTTGTTTAGAATGGTCGTTTTGGTGTTGTTTATCATTGTCCAGCATTCTTCACTAACATATATTTGTTGAGCTAAATTATGCTCATATTCAGAGTTTATTTGTAAGATCAATCGTTTTGCGTATTCAATTTTATTTGTTTGTTCAGGCTCTATTCTACTCGCAATGTTAGTCATACTTGTACGGTCTAAAAATAGGATCATTCTCTCATAAGCTTGAAGTCTTATGGGCAAACTCTGTTTTTTTTTATCGTTTAGAAGTTCAAATTTACGTTTGCTATGCTCTAAAGAGAGATATTGTTTTAAAAAGTATGCAGCAATTCCTCCTGTTATCATTGCCGGGACGGTATACTTAAGTATCTCAGTGATTTCATTCATGATCGTGTATTTTAAGCGAATATAAATGTTAGTTTTTTGGAATCAAAATATGAATTTCTTTAAAAATGATTACTTTTAGACAAGTATTATAAAAATAGGCCTGTGTTTAGTTTTTTGGAATTTACCTTTATTGATGTTTTAGACATTCTTTTAGTTGCTTTTTTACTTTTCAATGTATACAAGTTGTTAAAAGGAACCGTTGCAATTAATATTTTCATTGGTATTGCGATTGTGTTCTTAATATATAAAGTCACCCAAGCGTTGCATATGGAAATGTTTAGTTCATTATTAGGAACCCTAATAAGCGGAGGAGCGATTGCGTTGATTATTATTTTTCATCCAGAGATGAGAAAGTTTTTATTGATGTTGGGGTCTACTAATTTTAGTAATAAAAGAAATTTCATCAATCAATTAAAGTTTTTAAAAGCAGAAATTTCAATTGATTTAGATATCAACAGTTTGGTGATGGCTTGTGAAAAATTTGGAGTCTCAAGAACGGGAGCTCTTATTGTTCTGGAAAGAAACAATAGTTTAGATTTTTTAAAGGAGAAGGGAGATGCCATGAATGTAGAGATCAATGTACCGATATTAGAAAGTATTTTTTACAAAAACAGCCCCTTACATGATGGAGCGATAGTCGTTAAAGAAAATTTTGTGGTTGCGACTAGAGTGGTTTTGCCTTTGTCAGAAAATAAAATGCCTAGCAGATTTGGTCTTAGACATAGAGCTGCTATCGGGGTAACAGAAAAAACAGACGCCATCTGTCTTGTTGTTTCTGAGGAAACAGGAGAGATTTCTTTTATTGTTGATGGTGAGTTCGAATTGTATTCGACCACTAACGAATTACAAGAAAAAATAAAGATGTACTTGAGTTAATAATCGTAGTTAGTCTTTCTTTTATCCCATTTCAAGTCGCTAAGTACAGAAGATGTTACCCCAATAAAAAAGTAGTATGAACTGTAGTTTCCAAGAGGAACCCAGTTAAAGTTCATGCTCCAGCTTCTTAAGTCTCTTGTGAATCTTAGGTTTGTATACGAGAAACCTTTGTTGATAAAATCATAACCAGACGACGCTCCTACTTGCCATCCTGGGCTCAATTCAATATCTCCTGAAAACATTAAAGAAGCTGAAGATATTTTATTTTGCCTTTGGCTATTTGCGTAGTTGGTCGAGAAGGAGAGTCTCAAGCTCCAAGGCATTGCAGAAATGTATTGAGGCAAATTGGTGATGTCTTTTTGCTCTTTAGGTTCGTTTTGAGGTTTAACAGAGAAATCATTCGAGTTGGGGTTGTTGGCACCAAATAAATCTTGGTCGTATGCGGTGTCCTCTTCCTCATTATCTTTTTTCTCAGTCTCTTCAAGGTCTTTAGAGAAATCATCATTGGAGATAGCGTAACTCGTAGTAAAGTTTGCTCTAGTCATTCTAAATAATGCTCCCCCGTTTTTAAAATTGTATTGATTAATTCTTCTATTGTTAACATCCAGTGCGTAGGGATCAAGAGAAGTACCAAAATTTACATTCATTTTCTTAAACAATGTAGTTCCAGCACTAATGTTTACAGGTGATAGTTTAAATTCATCTGCCTTAAAATTGTAATTACTGCTAAGATTTAAGGAGTTTAAAAGATTGACTTTGATGTCCTCCCCCTCTGGATCTTCTTTGTTTTTCATTTTTCCTTCTAAAGAATTAGCGATGCTAAACCCTAATGAGTTTGCTGTACCCCTTGAGGGAGTACCATAGATACCATTGTCAAATCTAGAGTAGGTTTCAAAGCTTGTGGCATCTGCGTTTTCAGGTACCTCTTCGTAATAAAATCCAAAATCTGGTCTATAGGTATATGATATGGAAGGTCTAATAGTGTGTCTTATTGCTTTTAGCTTACTGTTTTTAAATTTAAACATACCATAGATAGTTGTGCTTATAGATGTTGAGGCACTATAATCTCTAAAAGCGCTAAAGCCTGAAAGGGTTTGGGTAACAACTTTCTGTTCAGTTTCTACATATTCTTTGTGTATTTTTTCGGAGTACCATACCTCTTTATAGTTCATACTAGGAGACAAAGAAAAATATTTGAAGAGTTTCATGTTTGTACTAAGACCAAGGTTGTGCTGCGCTCCATTTTGTGCGCTATCAAACATCTTACTACTAAAAAAATCATCTTCGGTTGTCTCTATTTTATTTTCTGCTTTAAAGGAGTAAGTCAGTCCAATTTTTTGGAAAGCATTTTTTTGCGATCCACTTTTTGGTGCAAATGGAAATAGCCTATCCATATTTAACTGTAAGGAGGGCAGCGTTAGGTATACGGTTTTAGTATTCGTGTTCTGTCTGTGGTTTGCAGATAGATTCAAGCTAAAAGGGGTGCCAACAAAATTTTTGTAAAATGATACAGAAGAACTAAGGGTGTTGGTTAATCCCATACCTGTATTGGTTTCATTTACGGATTGTCTAAAATATTGACTACTTCCTAAGTTTACTGACGCAGAAAATCTGCTATTTGGAGAAGCTTTAGAATCCTGGCTGTGAGACCATCTTATATTGAAGTTTTTAGCTTCGCTATAACTAGAGAAGCCCTCAATACCGCTAATTAAATTGTCGTAGTTAAAACTAAAATTTCCACTAAATTTATATTTTAATTTATAATTAGAGGCCACATTGATACCCCAACTGCTGTTGGAATAAATGTCACCAGTCACCTTTAAGTCAAAATAATCGTTTAGTGCTAAGTAATAACCACCGTTCTGCAAAAAGAAACCTTGGTTTGCCGATTCACCATAGGTGGGGAAAATAACCCCAGATGTTCTATTTTTGGTCAAAGGAAAATAAGCAAATGGAAAGATGGCTGGAGTAGGTACATCAGCAATGACCAAATTTGTGGATCCAGTAATGATTTTCTTTCCAGGAACTACTTTTGCTTTGGTTGTTTTTAAATAGTAATCAGGATTTCTTGGGTCTGAGGTGGTAAAAATTATATTGCGAATAAAGATTGTTGAGTCATTTACTCTTTTTGTTCTTTCGCCCAACGTATTGATTCCATCTTGCACAGTTTCTAAACCGTAGATGACAGCCTTTTTGGTTTTGTAGTTAAAAATCAAAGAATCTTGAGTGCTTTCGTTACCTGTAGTTTTGAACACGGGTAGCTGAGTGTATTTACCGTTTTCATCAGGGATACCTTTTGCGATAACGGTATTCGTTTTGTAATCAATTAAAATTTTCCCTGCGGTAATATCATTTTCTCCATAAACAACATGAGCTTTTCCATAAAGGTCGACTTTCTTATTGGGTAAATCTTCTACAATATAATCCTCAGCAGTATGTTCGATAATGTATTCAATAGCTCCTTTCTTTTTTGGAGCGATAATGCTATCTTTTTTCTGCAATTGGAGACTATCGTTTTGAGTAAAAACAATACTGTCATTTACAAGTTTAGAGGCGACATCTTGCTGAATGATAGAATCAATTTCTTGAGGCATTTCAACGTTTTCCTTCATTTTATTTTGAGCTTCAGAGGTAAGAACACTAAACGCTGTTAATAAAACGAATAAAAGAATATAGAGTCTGTTTGTTTGCAATGCTTTATGTTCTATTTTTGTGAGATGATGCTTGTGCATATGCATGCACAATCAAAAGTCCAAAAATAATTAAATTTTATTGATGAAATTGATTCCAACATTTAAATCTCAGAAGTTTTATAAAATACAGAGAGCTATATGCATCCTTCTTTTTTTCACCATTAATTTCACGAATACTTATGCTCAGAAAAATCAAAGGTTTACAGTAGTACTCGATGCTGGTCATGGAGGTAAAGATGTTGGTTGTGGTGGTAAACACGGAACTCATTTTGAAAAAGATGTCGCTTTAAGTATTGTTTTAAAAACGGGAAGGCTGCTTGAGAAACAACAAGGAGTGAAAGTTATTTACACCAGAAAAACAGACGTTTTGGTTGACTTGTGGAAAAGAGGAAATATTGCAAACGAGGCCGATGCAGACTTGTTTGTGTCTGTTCATTGTAATGCTAACGGCTCGACGAAACCTTTTGGGACAGAGACCTATGTGCTCTCTTTAAAAGGAAATGATAGAAATTTTAGGGTTGCTAAAGCGGAAAATGAAGTGATATTAATGGAAGACAACTATAAAGAACGTTACCAGGGGTTTAATCCAAGTAATCCGACCTCTATCATAGGACTTTCATTAGAGCAAGAGGAAAATCTAGATCAAAGTTTACTGCTAGCAAACTTGATACAGTCAGATTTTGAAACTTCTTTAAAGAGGAGTAATAGAGGAGTGAAACAAGGAGCATTTGTTGTATTGTATCAAAGTTATATGCCAAGTGTATTGGTTGAAACAGGTTTTTTATCGAACAAGACTGAAGGGAAGTACTTGAGTTCGTCTGTGGGTCAAAATCAAGTTGCTCAGTCTATATGTAAAGCCATTTTAGAATATTATAAAATTCAAAAAATAAATGTTGCAGAAGACGATTTTTACGAGGGTAATACAATCAGTACGGCAACCAATAGTTTTGTAAGAAGTTCCTCAAAAAATAAACTGTATAGAGTTCAAGTTGCAGCAAGTAAAAATAGAATTAGTACTTCCTCCTACAATTTTAAGGGCCTTAAAAAAATAAAAAGAGAAGGAGTTGGAGGTCTCTATAAATACTTTTTAGGAGATTATGATACCGAGCAACAGGCCAATAATGCGCTGGTTTTAGTAAAGTCAAAAGGGTATAATTCTGCTTTTATTGTCGGTATTAACAAAGAGATAAAACAAGATGCTTTTTCAAAAAAATCAGAGGAACCTACTGTGGACGATGTGTATTTTAAAGTTCAGATCGCTTCATCCACCAACAAAGTGAGCACTAAGCCTTCTAATTTCAAAGGACTAAAAGGAGTAGAAATTGTGAAGGTAGGAAAGTATTATAAATATTATTTGGGTAGAACAAATAGTTATGGTCGAGTGTTAAAATATTTGGAGACGGCAAAGTCTAAGAATTACAGATCAGCATTGATTGTAGCTTTTCTAAATAACAAAAGAATTTCGTTAAAAGAAGCGTTTAAACTCAAACAAATTAAATAATTCGTATTTTCGTTGTATGAAAAGAAATTACAGGGAATTAAAAGTAGGTTTTGCGTCATTAATTGTATTGGCCCTATTTTATTGGGGGTTTGGTTTCTTAAAAGGAAGAAACGTATTGAGCAGTACTTTGAACAGCTACTATGTTACCTATAGTAATATCAGTGGATTACAGAAGTCTAGTCAAGTAAGCATCAACGGTTTTTCAGTAGGAAAGGTTTTGGATATCTATTTTAATGAAGATCCAAAACACCAAGGGGAATTGATTGTTGAGTTTACAGTAGAGAAGCAAGTTTATTTTTCAAAAAATTCAATAGTCAAAATTGCTAGTGATGGAATTATGGGAGGAAAGTCTCTAGTTATTGTTCCATCTTACCAAGGAGATAAAGCGACCCCAGGAGATTATCTAAAAGGTGAAGTAGGTGTTGATTTATTTTCCAAATTAGATCCTTTACAAGTCAAAATGGAAAGTGCCATCAGTAGCATAGAGATGGTCGCGAAACGCATGAGTGAGTTGTTGGATGAAGAAACAATAACCGAACTTCAATCAAGCATAAAAAAAATAAACACAGTCCTTTCATCGGTCGTGTCAACTTCTCAAAGCATAGATGTTTTGGTCAAGAATAATGATGATAAGTTAAACAAAACACTATCTAGTGTTGAGGCTACTAGCTACAACTTAAAAGCAGTCTCTGATTCCTTAGCCAAAGTTAAAATATTGTCTATATCACAGAAGATAAACAAAACAGTGGCCAACTTAGAGGGGATTACAAGTGGCATAGCTACTGGAGAAGGATCTCTAGGTAAATTGGCTAAAGACGAAGATTTGTATAATAATCTTGAGGCGGCTAGTAAAGAGTTGGAAGAGCTGTTGAGAGACATGAAAGAGCATCCAAAAAGATTTGTTCATTTTTCCTTGTTTGGAAAAAAAGAAAAGAAGTACAAGAAAACTAAAGAAAACTAAACCGTATGCAGTTTATTCCAAATATCATTTTTACCATCATATTGGGATTGGGGATTTATTTTTTTACAAAAAATGTGAAAAGATTATTCCGAAATATAAGACTTGGAAAATCAATCGATAGATCTGATCGCAAGTCAGAAAGATGGGCAAATATGATTCGTATAGCTTTGGGGCAATCTAAAATGGTAAGAAGACCACTTTCTGGTTTCTTACATGTTATTGTTTACATAGGTTTTATTGTAATTAATATAGAGGTTTTAGAGATTATTTTAGACGGAATACTTGGGACACATAGACTGTTTTTGCCTTATATAGGAGATGGTGCTTATGGCTTTCTGATTGGGACTTTTGAAATTTTAGCACTGCTTGTCTTTGTTTCGATTACGGTGTTTTGGTGTAGAAGGAACGTATTAAAAATCAAACGTTTTTTTGGTAAAGAAATGACCTCATGGCCAAAAAATGATGCGAATAATATTTTGTATTTCGAGTTGGTATTGATGTCCTTGTTTTTGCTAATGAATGCAACAGATGTAAATCTGCAACAGTCTGGAATAGGAAATGTGATCAGTCAATTTTTGTTTCCGTTTTTTCAGGATACTTCTTTGGGCGCAATGCATCTTATAGAAAGGTCAGCATGGTGGCTTCATATTATAGGGATTTTAGCTTTTTTAAATTACCTCTATTATTCAAAGCATCTACATATATTATTGGCGTTCCCCAATACCTTTTATGCAAATTTAAAACCACAAGGTCAGTTTGCAAACAACAAAACAGTTACAAAAGAGGTTCAGTTGATGATGGATCCTAACGCAGATCCTTATGCTACCTCTAGCGAGGAAACCGAACCAGAAAAATTTGGAGCCAGTGATGTTACAGATTTGAATTGGGTACAATTGATGAATGCCTATACTTGTACTGAGTGTGGTCGTTGTACCTCTGTTTGTCCTGCGAACCTAACTGGTAAAGAATTGTCTCCAAGAGCAATCATGATGAAAACTCGTGACAGGCTAGAAGAAGTTGGGCGAAATATAGATGCAAACAAGGGTGCTTTTAAGGACGATGGGAAACCGCTATTGGGTGAGGGTTACGTCACTCAAGAAGAAATATGGGCTTGTACCAGTTGTAATGCTTGTGTGGAAGAATGTCCTGTTAATATTGACCCATTATCTATTATTATGGAAATGAGGCAATACTTGGTGATGGAAGAATCAGCAGCTCCTCAAGAATTAAATGCGATGATGCAGAATATAGAAAACAATGGTGCTCCATGGCAATATAACCAAATGGATAGGTTGAATTGGGTTGATGAAGCGTAATAAAACAAAGCATTAGAAATTCATTTTTTAAGGTTTTAAATCATTCATGATTATGATAAAAGTACCGGTAATAGCAGATTTGTTTGCAAAAGAGATAGAACCAGATATTTTATTTTGGGTAGGTTCAGCAGGGAGTTTTGATGATAGGGCAAAAAAAATAACAAGGGCATTTGTTAAGCTATTAAATAGGGCAAATGTAGATTTTGCTGTTTTAGGAACAGAAGAAAGCTCTAGTGGAGATGTGGCAAAAAGAGCAGGAAACGAGTTCTTATTTCAAATGCAAGCCATGACCAATATTGAAGTTTTAAATGCTTATAATGTTAAAAAAATTGTGACGGCTTGTCCTCATTCTTACAATACTTTAAAGAATGAATACCCTGAGTTGGGCGGAAATTATGAAGTTCTTCATCACACGCAATTTATTCAGGAGTTGGTCCAACAAGGAAAGTTAGATTTATCCGATTCCAATCTAGAAAATGACACCATCACTTTTCACGATCCTTGTTACTTAGGAAGAGCAAACAAAGAGTATGATGCACCAAGAACATTATTAAAGGCTATTGGTGGTTCTGAGTTGGTTGAGATGAAAAGGTCAAAAAGCAATTCATTGTGCTGTGGCGCTGGTGGTGCTCAAATGTTTAAAGATTCAGAGAAGGGTAGCATGGAAATCAATGATTTACGAACCAAGGATGCACTTAACACCAAAGCGAATGTGATTGCTACAGGATGTCCTTTTTGTAATACCATGTTGACAGACGGTGTGAAACTTCACAAAAAAGAAGATGAGGTAGTGGTTAAGGATGTTGCAGAGTTGTTGGCAGATTCATTAGGACTTTAACACAAAAAATAGTTGATAGCGCAATATCTTATTTTGTGATATTGGGGAGTCATTTTTATACACAAAACATGAAACATTGGATACAGGCTGCTAGGTTAAGAACATTACCATTGTCTCTTTCGGGTATTATAGTAGGAAGTTTTTTAGCAGCATCAAAGCAGCTATTTCGTTGGGATATTTGCGTGTTTGCCTTGTTGACTACAATTGGGTTTCAGGTCTTGTCAAATTTTGCCAACGACTACGGTGATGGAGTTAAGGGTACAGATAACAACGGAAGAGTAGGTCCACAAAGGGCTTTGCAAAGTGGAGTGATAACTCCTAAACAAATGTTGAAAGGGATTTATCTGGTTGTTGCAATCACTGTACTACTTGCGATCACACTAATTTATATTTCTTTTGGTAAAGAGAGCTTTGTGTTTTCAATTGTGTTTTTGGGGTTAGGTTTGGGTTCAATTGTTGCAGCTATAAAATATACCATGGGAAAAAATGCATACGGATACTCCGGGTTTGGGGATGTTTTTGTGTTTTTGTTTTTTGGTTTGTTGGGGGTTCTAGGTTGTGAATTTCTATATGTTCAGCAGGTTGACGCGTTGTCTCTTTTGCCTGCGGCCACGATTGGATTTTTTAGTGTTTCCGTTTTGAATTTAAACAATATGAGAGATCGTATATCTGATCTTCAGTCAAATAAAAATACATTAGCTGTAAAATTGGGAGCGTCTAAAGTGAAAATATATCATTATCTTCTGATATTAGGGGGAATGTCTTCTGCATTTGTTTATCTTGGTTTACACGCTGTTTCTTCTTTTCAATTTATGTGTGTTATTGCCTTTGTTCCTTTGGTAAAAAACATGGTAGTTGTTTATCAGAATCAGGAAGCTGTTCTTTTAGATCCAGAGTTAAAAAAAGTAGCATTAAGTACTTTTTTGTTTTCCCTTCTATTTGGGTTGGGTTTGATTATTTAATGTTTTAAGAATTAACCAGATAAGATTGTTCTTGTCCCATTCGATTTTAGTACATGAAAGCAAGTTTTAAAAAATATGACCTTCACTTCAAACAACCTTCTGGAACTTCCAGAGGAGTTTTAAAGATCAAAGAGACTTATTTTATAATCATAGAGAAAGAGGGTAAAATAGGGTATGGTGAAACTGGATTGTTTAGAGGGTTGAGTGTAGATGATCGACCAGATTATGAGGTAAATTTAAAATGGGCTTGTGATCATATCCATCTAGGTTTAGAGGCGTTATTGCTGGAGTTCTTAGAATTCCCTTCTATTCAATTTGGTTTAGAACAGGCATTTTTATCACTGGAGAGTGAAAATGGGTTTGATTTGTTTCCTTCCAAGTTTAGTCGTGGTGAAGCTCTAATTCCAATCAATGGATTGATATGGATGGGTAGCGAAACTTTTATGAGCAAACAAATAGAAGAGAAGCTAGAAGCTGGTTTTTCAACCATTAAAATGAAGATTGGAGCTATAGATTTTGATGCTGAAATAAAGTTATTAGGCGCGATTAGGAGTAGATATACTAGACAAGAAATTACTTTAAGAGTTGACGCAAATGGAGCTTTTAAAAGTGAAAATGCGTTGCGAAAATTAGAGCGTTTGGCTATGTTGGGCATACATTCAATAGAACAACCCATCAAGCAAGGACAACTTTCGGAGATGACCCAATTGTGTGATAAAACGCCAGTTCCAATTGCTCTAGATGAAGAATTGATAGGTGTTTTTAAGTACGAACA
>Ga0209653_1000286_pt1 | contig 45290 bp, 46 predicted proteins | sample SaaInl6LU_22_DNA_FD_184644 | JGI IMG/M metagenome (GOLD analysis project Ga0209653, IMG submission 184644) | Marine microbial communities from expanding oxygen minimum zones in the Saanich Inlet - ESP_116LU_22_DNA (SPAdes) (version 2) | ecosystem: Environmental > Aquatic > Marine > Intertidal... | reverse complement strand
AATATTGGGAGCGTGCGTTTGACCACCACCGTGATATCAATTGACGCCATGGGCGGTGACCATGGGCAGAGCGTCACCATTCCAGCCATGGCGCAAGCCTTGGACGCCTATCCCAATGTGTCATTTTTGGTTTATGGCGACGAAGCGGCGATTAATAACCAGCTCTCAAAATTCAAAGCCCTGAAAAAAGTTTCCACCGTCATTGATTGTGAAATGTCGATAGCCATGGATGCCAAGCCAAGTATTGCTTTGCGTCAGGGGCGCAAAATTAGCGGCATGTGGCGGGCGATTGATGCGGTCAAGGCGGGCGAGGCCAAAGCCTGCGTATCAGCCGGTAATACCGGTGCCCTCATGGCCATGGCCAAAATTATTCTGCGCACCTTACCAGGTATTGAGCGGCCAGCCATTGCCGGTGTCTGGCCAACCCTCAAGGGTGAAAGCGTGGTGCTGGATGTCGGCGCCACCATTGGCGGCACGGCGGCGCAATATGCGCAATTTGCGGTCATGGGCGTGGCCTATGCGAAGACGGTTTTTGGTCTAAAAAACCCAACTATCGCCTTGCTCAATATTGGCGTCGAAGACGTCAAAGGCACTGATAGTGTCAAAGAAGCGGCCGAATTATTGAGCCATTCAGAGCTCAATTTCACCGGCTTTATTGAAGGCGACGGCATTGGCAAGGGCTATGCTGATGTGGTGGTCACTGACGGATTCACTGGCAATATCGCGTTAAAAACCGCTGAGGGCACGGCGCGGCAAATGGGCGAATATTTGCGCCAAGCCATGTCCAGCTCGTTAATGTCTAAAATTGGCTATTTATTTGCCCGTGGCGCCTTTGCCGCCTTGCGCGCCCGCATGGATCCCAATGCCGCCAATGGGGGCATGTTTTTGGGGCTTAACGGCATTGTCGTCAAAAGCCATGGCAGCGCTGATATTGATGGCTATGCAACCGCCATTGGCGTGGCTATTGATGTCGCCGAAGCCGGCATGGTTGAGACCATTGCGGCTGATATCGACAAAATGCAATCACTCTTAGATGATGCATGGGCGGAAGCTTTAGCCTAAGATAGAAGCAATCAGTCAGGGGTCGAAATGGTAACAAAAGCAAAAATTACTGGAATTGGCTCTTACCTTCCACAGCGCATCATCAGCAATGACGAGCTCAGCAAGACCATGGATACCAGCGATGAATGGATTGTTCAGCGCTCGGGCATTCAAATGCGCCACCAAGCGGCCGAAGGTGAATTTACCTCTGACCTTGGCGTGCAGGCGGCGCAAAAAGCGCTGCAACACGCCGGTCTGACGATTGAGCAAATTGACCTGATTGTGGTGGCGACGACCACCCCAGACCTGACCTTTCCGGCGACGGCGGCGCTGATTCAGAAAAAACTAGGCATGACCCATGGCGCTGCTTTTGACGTGCAAGCCGTGTGCAGTGGCTTTGTCTATGGGCTCAGCGTCACCAGCGCCATGATTGAGTGCGGACAGGCCAAAAACGCTTTGCTGATTGGCGCCGAAACCATGACCCGCTTGCTCAATTGGCAAGACCGCACAACGGCGGTGTTATTTGGCGATGGGGCAGGGGCTATTGTAATGTCGCAATGCGAGATCACGGGGCCCGATCAATCGCATGTTTTAGGCAGTTACTTGCGCTCCGATGGTGCCTTGTCGGACATTCTCTATGTTGATGGCGGCCCGTCGACCACGGGCACCACCGGCCATTTGATCATGGAAGGCCGCGAGGTTTATCGCCATGCGGTTGGCAATATATCCGACGCCATTGAAAGCCTATTGGCCAGCTCTGGCTATCAAGTGGCCGACATTGACTGGTTTGTGCCGCACCAAGCCAATCGTCGTATTATTGAGGGTGTGGCCAAAAAAATTGGCTTGCCGCCGGAGAAAACCGTCATCACCGTTGATAAACACGCCAACACATCCTCCGCCTCAATTCCGCTGGCGCTTGACTTGGCGGTTTGTGATGGGCGCATAAAATCTGGCGATTTAGTAATGTTAGAAGCCATGGGTGGCGGCTTAAGCTGGGGCTCAAACCTTATTCGCTGGTAATAAGTTGTTCGGCTGTTTACCGTTTTATCGCTTGCACGCGCATTTTACTATGTGCTTATATTCAAGCTCATCAGGGAATGCGTAATGACAGGCAAAACAGTTACACGAGCAGATTTAAGCGAGGCCGTTCACAATGAGATCGGCCTGTCGCGCAGCGAGTCAGCGCAATTAGTTGAAACCGTTTTGGACGAAATTTCGGCGGCCCTTGTCGGTGGCGAAGATGTCAAATTATCGTCCTTTGGTTCTTTCATCGTGCGGCAGAAAAATGGCCGCATTGGTCGCAATCCAAAAACCGGCGAAGAAGTGCCCATTGACCCGCGTCGGGTTTTGACCTTCCGTGCCAGCCACGTTCTCAAAGAAAAAATAAATAAGCTGGCGGGTCTTGGTAAATAGGGCTTGTGGACAGGCCAGTATCGATGACGCAACCCAAATCAGCCAGTGCTTTTCGTACCATTAGCGAAGTCGCCGCTCTTTTCGACGTGCAACCGCATGTGTTGCGTTTCTGGGAGAGTAAATTCAGTCAAATTCAGCCGGTTAAGCGGGCGGCGGGTCGGCGGTTTTATCGTCCTGATGACGTCGCGCTGATTGGCGGCATCCGCCACGCGCTTTACGAGCAGGGTCTGACCATTAAGGGTGTGCAAAAACTATTGCAGGAAAAGGGCGCGCCGCATATGCGCGCTTTAGGGCAGGGGGCAGCGGCGGCTGAGCCGAGCGGTGTGGGCCCAGCACCGGCTGAGGTCAAGAGCCATCTTGCCATGGCGCGCAAAAATTTAGCTGATGCTTTGGATATTTTGGGTCGAGCGTAAAGCCAGTGCTTGCTAATCGCGGCAAAACTTCCTAAGACAAAACCATGTCGGAGCGTAGCGCAGCCCGGTAGCGCACTTGTCTGGGGGACAAGGGGTCGTGGGTTCAAATCCCGCCGCTCCGACCATTGAGCCATGCGGGCCGTGTTTATTTGTAATAATGTAAGTGAGAAAAAATTATGACTTCAATTTTGCCAATCGTCATTTTCATCGTTGTCTTTGCCGTTCTCAATCGTCTGCAATTCGGCAGCATTGATTAAGCAATAGTCTATTTGGGCGGCGTGTCGGGGCGTTCCATCCAATAGATGATGGCGCCAGCTGGGATAATCCACGCCATGCCCATGACCAAATAAAAGAAGAATTGTTTGACGCCGCTCTCAGGGATATTGGTGCTGACGGCGAAACGCATGACAATCAAAGCATAGAAGAATAATAAAACAAGAATCAGCACAAAGCCGATGAGCTTGCGCAGCCGAATAGGCAGCAGCGGTTTTTTGAAAGCTTTGGCCGGTTTTTCCTGAGACATCATAAATCCTTTGTTCACCCCCCATCGATACAATACGCGTTGATTGGTCGCAAGGCCAAAGCCGCAAGATTTTGTATATTCATCCCATGACCCAAATTTCATTGTATGATGCGAATAAACAAATGGAACATGATCGCCAAATCGCCTATTGGCTGTTCACGCTTGCCGGATTTGTCGTGCTAATGGTGCTGGTCGGTGGGCTCACCCGACTGACCGATAGCGGCCTATCAATTACCGAATGGGAGCCCATTCGTGGGGCCATCCCGCCGCTGTCACAAGCTGCCTGGGACCTTGCCTTTGCAAAATATCAGCAGATTCCAGAATATACTTTGGTCAATCACGCCATGACCTTGCACGAGTTCAAAGTGATTTATTGGTGGGAGTGGGCGCATCGCTTCTTGGGCCGTATTGTCGGACTGGTGTTTTTACTGCCGTTTCTGGTGTTTCTGCTGCAAGGCAAATTAGCCCGTCATCGCCTCGCGCCTTTGCTCGGTCTGTTCGCGCTCGGCGGCCTGCAGGGCTTTATGGGCTGGTATATGGTCAGCAGTGGCCTCAGCGAGCGGGTCGATGTCAGCCAATATCGCCTGGCCATGCATTTGGGGCTGGCTCTGATTATATTCGGCATTGCCCTATGGTTGGCGCTGAGCTATTTGCGCGGTGTCGACGGGCGCTTGCAATCTGGCGCGCGGGTCGCGGCCGGGGGGCTGATTGTCGGGCTGATATTGGTGCAGTCATTGCTCGGGGCTTTGGTCGCCGGAATTGACGCTGGGATGACCTATAATGATTGGCCGTTTATGGATGGCGATCTTATTCCGCCAGGGCTTTTTGCCTATCAGCCATTGATTACCAATTTCTTTGAAAACCATCTGACCGTGCAATTTGATCACCGGCTTGTGGCTTATTTTCTGACAGCGGTGATTGGCTGGCATATTTACCGCGTGCTGCAATCTGACAGCCGCCCAAGAGTGCGCCAAACTGCCGTCTATTTAGGGCTGGGCATGGTGGCGCAAGTGGTTTTGGGCGTTGTCGCCCTGATGCTGGTTCTGCCGATAGGGCTGGCGGCAGCGCATCAAATCGGTGCGGTAATTGTGCTCGGTCTGGCGATTACCCATTTGCATTTTTTGCGGCATAATTAGAAGCCGACAAATTGCCAAGAAACAGGGTGTTTAGGGTGTGGTAACTATTTACCAAAATAATAAGCCATTGAAAATGCTCCGTATTTTATGAAAGAAACCGCTTGATTTTACCCTATGCGCCTCGTAAAACAGCGCATCAACCTAAACTGGGTTCTGAAACAGGAAATTGTTATGAAGACTTATTCTGCTAAACCATCGGATATCGAAAAGAAGTGGATTCTGATCGACGCCGAAAATCTGGTTGTTGGCCGTTTGGCTGCAATCATCGCGACGCGTTTGCGTGGCAAGCATTTGCCAACTTTCACACCGCATATGGATGTCGGTGATAATGTGATTGTTATCAATGCTGACAAAGTTGTATTCACCGGCCGCAAGCGTGACAATAAAGTCTATTATCGTCACACAGGTTATCCGGGCGGAATTAAAGAAACCACGCCAGCTAAAGTGTTGGAAGGCAAATTCCCTGAACGCGTTGTTGAACTTGCGGTCAAACGCATGTTGCCACGTGGCCCGCTGGCCCGCCAGCAATTGGGTAATCTGCGCGTCTATGCCGGTGAACAACACCCGCACGAAGCGCAATCGCCTGAAAAACTCGACGTCGCGTCATTGAACGCCAAGAACGTAAGGAACTAGTCATGTCTGAAACAGTAGAGACGACTTTGGAAAACCTCGACACAGCCATTTCTGGTGAAGCTGCTGCGGTTGTCGACACCACACCAGCCGAGCCAAAAATTGACGAGCTTGGCCGCGCTTATGCAACCGGCAAGCGTAAAAATGCAATCGCCCGTGTCTGGATTAAGCCGGGCAGTGGCACAATTACCGTCAATGGGCATGATGAAAAGCGCTATTTCGCTCGTCCAGTGCTCCGAATGATTGTGCGCCAGCCATTGGTTGCTGCGGCCCGCGACGGTCAATTTGACGTCGTTGCCACAGTCAGCGGCGGTGGCCTGTCAGGACAAGCCGGTGCGGTGCGTCATGGTCTGTCAAAAGCCTTGACCTATTACGAGCCGGGCCTGCGCGGTGTGCTGAAAAGCCACGGCTTCTTAACCCGTGATAGCCGTGTTGTAGAACGTAAGAAATTCGGTCGCGCGAAGGCTCGCCGGAGCTTCCAGTTCTCCAAACGTTAAGCTCCAATATTTCTTTCAAACGAAAAGAAAAAGGGGCTATTTGGCCCCTTTTTTGTTATGAAAGAGTGGAACTATAAGGAAGGATTCGATGATGAGTGATGATGTGCCAGGTACCAGCGTAACGATTCAAGAAATCATGGATTTTCTGCCCCACCGTTACCCGTTTTTATTGGTAGATCGGGTGGAGCAAATGCAAGGCGAGGAAACCGCTGTCGGCATTAAAAATGTGACGGCCAGCGAACCTTGGTTTACCGGTCATTTTCCGGGCCGTCCGGTATTTCCGGGCGTATTAATGGTGGAAGCGATTGCCCAAGTGGCGGCGATTTTGGTCATGCAAAATGCCAAATTATCGGGCACGCCAATGGAAGCCAAACTGATTTACTTTATGACGGTCGACAAAGTGCGCTTCCGTCATCCGGTCACACCAGGTGATCAAATGCGTATCCATGTGACGAAAATTCGTCGTCGCGGATCTGCATATAAATTTAAGGGCGATATTTTTGTTGATGGTAAATTGGTTGCCGAAGGCGAAATTATGGCGGTCAATCACGAAGAAGAGTAGGGCAAGGGCGTGAGTGTTGGTGCGATAAAAGTCGGTATTATTGGCGCATCGGGATATACAGGTGCCGATGCCGTGCGCCTCTTGGCCACCCATCCGCATGTGCATATTGGTGTGCTCACCGGCAATGCCCATGCTGGCAAGAAGATTGGCGAGATATTCCCGCAATTTGCCGGCCTTGATTTGCCAGCTCTGGTGAAGGTTGAAGATGCCGATTGGTCAGACATTGATGCGGTGATTTGTGGGCTGCCACATTCGACCGCGCAAGACGTCATCTTGAATCTCCCAAAACACCTCAAAGTCATTGATATGTCCGCCGATTTCCGTTTGCAAGATGCTGATGTTTATGCCCAATGGTATGGTCGTTCGCATGAGGCACCGGCGTTGCTCAAAGGCGCCGTTTACGGGCTGAGCGAACATTATGGTGCGGCCATTGCCCAGGCAGATTTGGTTGCCTGTCCCGGCTGTTATCCAACCGCAGCTTTGACCCTGCTCTTGCCATTGGTCAAAGCAGGTTTGATTGATGCCAGTGATTTAATTATTGATGCCAAATCCGGCGTCACTGGTGCCGGTCGGTCGTTGAAAGAGCAAAATCTGTTCAGCGAAGTGGCTGAGGGCATGCACGCCTATGGGGTGGCGGGCCATCGCCATGCGCCAGAAATTGAGCAAGAGATTACCAAAGCCAATGGCGCGCCGGTCACTGTCAGCTTTACACCGCATTTAGTGCCAATGAATCGCGGCGAATATCTCTCAGTCTATGCGAAAACAAAAAATAACGCCACCGCCGCTGACCTGCGGGCGGCATGGCAAGCGTTTTACGCCGACAAGCCATTTGTGCGGGTGGTCGAAGCTGGCGTGGTGCCGGCCACACGGCATGTGCGCGGCTCGAACTTTTGTCTCTTGGCGGCGTTTGACGACCGCATTGACGGGCGGGTTATTCTGTTTTCGACCTTGGACAATTTGGTCAAAGGGTCGAGCGGGCAGGCCATTCAAAACTTGAATTTAATGTTCGGCTTTGACGAAATGGCCGGACTTCAACAGCAACCGTTATTTCCCTAGACAGCGTCTTTTTAATGCCGTAATTGCGGCGCACACAGGCTAATTAATTTTAATCGGAACCCAGTATGACCCAGGATTTTCACCGTATTCAAAGATTGCCACCTTACGTATTTGAGTCAGTCAATAAGCTCAAAGCGCAAGCGCGTGCGGCGGGGAAAGATATTATTGATTTCGGCATGGGCAATCCTGATTTGCCAACGCCAACCCATATTGTCGAAAAACTGGTTGAAACCGTGCGCAATCCGCGCACCCACCGTTATTCCGCCTCAAAAGGCATTGTCGGCCTGCGCAAGGCACAAGCGCGCTATTACAAGCGGCGCTTTGGCGTTGATTTGAATCCAGACACGGAAATTATCGCGACGCTGGGCTCGAAAGAGGGCTTTGCCAATATGGCGCAAGCCATGACCGACCCGGGCGATGTAATTTTAGTGCCAAACCCGACCTATCCGATTCACGCTTTTGGTTTCATTATCTCTGGCGCCACCATTCAGCATTTGCCAATTGAAGAAGGCTGCGATTTTTTCGCTGTGCTTGATCATGCGGTATCGAACAGCCATCCAAAACCAAAGGCTTTGGTGCTGAATTATCCAGGCAATCCAACGGCTGAAGTTGTTGATTTGGCGTTTTATGAGGAAATCGTGCGTTATGCCAAAAAGCACGACATTATTTTGCTGTCAGATTTGGCCTATGCCGAGATTTACTTTGATGAGAACAATCCGCCGCCGTCAATTTTGCAGATTGATGGCGCCAAGGATGTGGCGGTTGAATTTACCTCGCTGTCGAAAACCTTCTCTATGCCGGGCTGGCGCATGGGCTTTGCGGTCGGCAATGAGCGCCTCATTGGCGCGCTGACTCGCATTAAATCCTATCTTGATTATGGCGCTTTCACCCCGATTCAAGTGGCGGCAGCTGCTGCGCTTGATAGTCCGGAAGAGGTCATACGCGATATTCGCAAAGTCTATAAAGAACGCCGAGACGTGCTGATTGATGTGTTCTCGCGCGCCGGTTGGGATGTGCCGTCGCCGCAGGCCACCATGTTTGCATGGGGCAAAATCCCTGCGCCTTTCGAGGGCATGAAATCGCTAGAATTTTCGACCCTATTGCTGCAAGAGGCCGACATTGCGGTGTCGCCGGGCATTGGTTTTGGTGAATATGGCGACGATTATGTGCGCATTGCACTGGTGGAAAACGAGCAGCGTATCCGGCAAGCTGGGCGCAATTTGAAACGATTTATGGATCACCACAAAGGCAAGGCGAAGTGAGCGACAAACCCTTATTGCGTATCGGCCTTGCCGGTCTTGGCACGGTTGGCGCCACTGTCGCCCAGCAAATTCTTGCCGGTGCGATTGACGGGGTAGAGCTCGGCTGTGTCAGCGCGCGAGAGCCAAATAAACCTCGCGGTTTCGACATCAGCGGCCTGCCATTTGTCGCCGACCCGCTGGATATGGTGGCCGATGAAACAATTGATGTGATTGTCGAGCTGATTGGTGGCCAAGACGGCCCCGCCTATGAGTTGGTGAAGGCCAGTTTGCAGGCAGGTAAGCCAGTGGTGACGGCAAATAAAGCGCTATTGGCTGCACATGCCGCAGAATTATCAGTTTTATCGAGCGGCCAAGGCGGTGTGCCTATAGCCCTAGCCTATGAAGCGGCTGTCGCTGGCGGCATTCCGGTGATTAAAGCGCTGCGCGAAGGTTTGGCTGGCAACCAAATTGGTCGCCTGTCCGGCATTTTGAACGGCACATGCAATTATATTTTAACCCGTATGGAAGAAGCCAAATTGAGCTTTGAGGACGCCCTCGATGAGGCGCAGGCCAAGGGGTTTGCCGAAGCCGACCCAACCTTGGACATCAGCGGTGTTGATGCGGCGCAAAAATTATCCCTATTGTCGGCTCTGGCCTTTGGTCTGGCGCCTGATTACACAAAAATGCCGGTTGCTGGTATTCAAGCGATTGCGCCGCAAGATATTTTCTTCGCCAGCCAATTTGACTGTGTCATCCGGCTGGTCGGTGTTAGCGAGCGCCATCAGGGCGCGGTCTATCAGCGGGTCACGCCAATGTTGGTGCGGCGCAGCAATAATTTGGCGCAAGTCCGCCAAGAGCTCAATGCCGTGATGGTGCGGGCGACGCCTTTGGGTGATTTGTTTTTGCAAGGCCCCGGCGCCGGCGGCGGCGCGACAGCCTCAGCTGTTCTGGCCGATATTGCCGATTTGGCCCTGGGCTTTGGGCGGCCATTATTTACCGGCCCGGTTTCGCACATGCAGACGCCATTGTCGCAAAAAGCCCCCGAATGGGAGTATTATTTGCGCGCAGGCCTCGCCGATAAGCCCGGCAGCATGGCCAAAGCGACGCAAATATTGGCGGAAAATGGGGTTTCTATTGAAGAAGTGATCCAGCGATCAAGCAGTGATGGCGGTGGCTTCTTACCCGTGGTATTTATAACCCACGAAGTAGACGAATCGTCGCTCAACAAGGCACTTGCGGCTTTGCAGCAGCAGGATGTTTGTCAGGGTGTTTTATGTTTGCCGATTTTTGCCGATTGATGAGGAGAGTAATCCATGGCCGAGAAAAAAATTAATCGTGTGCTAACCCTTGAGTTAGCGCGCGTCACAGAACGCGCCGCGGTTGCTGCCGCAAAATTGATTGGCCGAGGCGACGAAAAAGCGGCGGACCAAGCCGCCGTTGACGCGATGCGTCGCGAGCTTAACGCTTTGGATATTGATGGCGAAGTGGTTATCGGCGAAGGCGAGCGTGACGAAGCGCCAATGCTTTATATCGGCGAAAAAGTCGGCAAGGGCGGTGGCCCAAAAGTCGATATTGCACTCGACCCGCTGGAAGGCACAACATTGACCGCAAAAGGCATGGGTAATGCGCTGGCGGTTGTGGCCATGGCAGAAGCTGGCAGCCTGTTGAATGCGCCAGATGTATATATGGAAAAAATTGCCCTTGGCGGCGGCTTTCCAGCCAATTTGGTCGATCTTGACGCTGACCCGGGCGATAATGTACGCGCCGTGGCAAAAGCCAAAGCTTGCGATATTGCGCTGGTCAATGTGTGTATTCTTGATCGTCCGCGCCATGCTGAAATGATTGCCAAAGTGCGTGAGGCGGGGGCCCGCGTCACCTTGATTAGCGACGGTGACATTGCTGGCGTTATTCATACCACAGACCCAAGCACTGGCATTGATATGTATATGGGCACAGGCGGCGCACCAGAAGGTGTGCTGGCGGCGTCGGCGCTGCGCTGCACCGGCGGGCAAATGCAAGGCCGTTTGATTTTGAACGATGATGGGCAGCGCGCACGGGCGCAAAAAATGGGTATTTCTGATTTCACCAAAAAATACAGTGTTGAAGAAATGGCCAAGGGCGATGTAGTTTTGTCGGCCACGGGCGTCACCTCTGGCTCCATGCTTAGCGGTATTGTTCATCACAATAATGAAATCTGGACGGACACACTCTTGATGCGTTCATCAACCGGCACCATTCGCTGGATTAAAGCGCGCCATACCAATCCGTCAAAATTTCATATAGATGGCTAATCAGTCGGCCGATGCAGCATTTGGGGTTTCCCGATCGGCATCTGGCCAGCTATGGCGCCTGCGTGATGTGAACCCACGCGAAATTTTGTATTTAACGCAACGACTTGGCGTGTCGGAACTTTTGGCCCGTTTATTGGTCGCGCGGCAAATTTCAGCCGATGCGGCGCCGCAATTTCTTGAGCCGCGTTTGCGCGACCTATTGCCCGACCCATCAAGCCTCACTGATATGGACAAGGCGGCAGCGCGTTTAGCCGATGCCGTTGAAGCGGGCGAGGCAGTTGCGGTTTTTGGCGACTATGATGTTGATGGCGCCACCTCATCAGCCGTTCTGGCGCGTTATTGGAAAATGCTCGGGCAAAATTTGCGGGTGCATATTCCCGATCGTCAAAAAGAAGGATATGGCCCCAATACCGCCGCCTTCAAACAATTGCAAAGCGACGGCTATCAGCTGATTATTACCGTTGATTGCGGTACCATGGCGCATGATGTGTTGCAGCAGGCGAAAGCCGACGGTCTGCAAGTGATTGTCGCAGATCATCACCAAACTGGCGGTGGTCTGCCACCATGTTATGCCTTGATCAATCCTCGCCGACCTGATGACACGAGCCAATTAGGCCATTTGGCGGCAGTTGGCGTCACCTTCATGCTGGTGGTGGCGGTGAATCGCGCCCTGCGCCAGCGCGGATTTTTTGACACACGCGATGAGCCACAGCTGACGCAGTTGCTCGATCTCGTCTCGCTCGGCACGGTTTGCGATGTGGTGCCACTCGAAGGGGTCAACCGCGCCTTTGTGCGGCAGGGTAGTATGGTCATTGATCAGGGGGGCAATATTGGTATGGCGGCACTGGCCCGCAGTGCTGGCGCGACACCGCCATTTGGCACTTATGAGCTCGGTTTTCAAATGGGGCCAAGGGTCAATGCCGGCGGTCGCGTCGGGCAGGCTGATTTGGGCGTGCGTCTGCTGTCTTGTGAAGACCCAGAAGAAGCCGCAGGATTGGCTGCACGGCTGAATGATTTCAATGCCGAGCGGCGCAATATTGAGGCGCAAGTTTTGTCAGAGGCGACAGCCTTGGCGGAAGAAAAAATTGCCCAGCACAATGCGCCGCCGCCGTATTTATTATTGGCGCGTAAAGGCTGGCACCCGGGCGTTATCGGCATTGTGGCTGGCCGCTTGAAAGATAAATATCACCGCCCAAGTTTCATCATTGCTTTGGATGATGACGGCATCGGCAAAGGCTCGGCACGTTCTGTCAGTTCCGTCGACATTGGCCGCTTAGTGGCCACGGCGGTGGATCGGCAACTTATCGAAGCTGGTGGTGGTCACGCGATGGCAGCTGGCGTCACATTGAGCGAAAATCAAATACCAGCTTTCGAGGTCTTTCTTACCGAACAATTGGGCACCATGGCGCGCGACGAAACCCGCGAGTTAAAAATTGAAGCCAGTTTGACGGCCATTGCCGCTTCACGGGCGCTGTTGGAAGAAGTGCAGCAGGTCGGGCCATTTGGCGCTGGCAACCCAGAGCCGCGCTTTGTCGTGGTCAACGCTCGAATCGTTAAACCTTCAATCGTTGGTGATGGCCACGTTAGGTGTATTTTAGCCGGTGAGGGCGGCGGTAGTTTGAAAGCCATGGCCTTTGCTTCGGTGCCAGAGGAAGTGCGTCAGCTCATATTGACAACGCGCGAACCGCTTCATATCGCCGGATTTCTGCGCGCTGATGACTGGAATGGGCGCCGCGATGTGCAATTTATGGTGCATGATGCCGCAGTTGCGAGAAGTGCTTGAATTCATATGCGATTGAGGATATATCCTTGTCACAACTCATGAAGCGCCCTTCGTCTATCGGTTAGGACGCCAGGTTTTCAACCTGGAAAGAGGGGTTCGATTCCCCTAGGGCGTACCATGATTTCCCCCCCCCCCTTATTGCGTCTGATATAAAGTGTCGTCACCGGCCCAGTATTTTTCAATGAACTGGTCACGGCCCGAACGATAACGATAATATTTATATTTCAGCGGGCTCTTTTTATAATAATCCTGATGATAGCCCTCAGCGGGGTAGAATGCGGTCGCATCAGCAATTTGTGTAGCAATTGGTTTGTCGAATTTCTTGGCCGCGGTCAGCGCTTTGACCGCCCCTTCGGCCAGTCGCCGCTGCTCGGTGTTAGCAACATATATTGCTGAGCCATAATGACGGCCACGGTCGACAAAACTGCCACCAGCGTCAGATGGGTCGTGCATGCGCCAAAAAGCGCTCAGAAGCGTTTGATAGGACACTTGATCAGGGTCATAGACGACTTTTACGGTTTCGCGATGTCGGGTGCTGCCATAGGCGACAGCCTCATAGGTTGGGTTCTTCTTTGTGCCGCCCATAAAGCCGGAAACAACGCTGGTAACGCCGGGAATTTTCTCAAAATCGGCTTCCGTGCACCAAAAACAGCCACCAGCAAAATAGGCGGTGGCCACATTGGCACTTTGGGCGCTCAGAGGCGCGGCGATGATAAATAAGCTGAGAACCAAACGCTGTAGGTGAGTTTTAATCAATTGGGGCATTGTTGACCTCCTTTGGTGAACTTAAAAACCTAAGTAGCGAATATGTCATCATTGAGGCGTTTTGAAAGATGGTACCCACAGGCGGGCCATTTCCTTGCCCGACAACCAATCATCGCGCGACATGCTGGCCTGCAAATAGTTAATAACCGGCGCAATATTCGACGGCGCGCCCAGTGTCAGGCGCTGCGGATTGGTGAGATACAGATGCGCCCATTTGGCCGCCTCTATTGGCGTAGAATTTGGGGCCGCCTTGGTGGCGTGCAACTCAACGAATATGGCCTGCGCTTTGTAATTCCCGGCATTGGCGGCGATGAGAAGAAACTCTAGCGCCTCATTGAATGGGCTCGGCTTGCTCGGGGCTATGGCTTGACCACGGCTGGCATCACCGGCCAGATCATCAATACCGGCTTCCACCAACAAACATTCAGCTAAAGCCACTTGCGCATCCTCATAGCCAAGGCCACGCCGAGCAATAGGGCGCAATAGCTCAATCGCCGTTTGGCAGTCGCCGCTTTCTTTCAGGGCAAAGCCGTCCCAATAGGGATCTTTTGACAGACGGTTTTCAAGCGCCCGTTCGCGCACCACTTCGGAAGGGGTTTTTTGCTCAATCTGCGCTTGCGCCAGCGATATCGCAGCGACACTTAGCGTCAGACTAATCATCAAACGCGCGCGTAGTGTTACCATTTGCCGATATTTTCCATTGAGGTCCAAGGTTCGCAGGGGGCCAATGCTTCGCCAGCCTGTAACAGTTCGACCGACACATTGTCCGGCGAGCGCACGAAAGCCATACGGCCATCGCGTGGCGGACGATTGATGGTCACACCAGCGGCGGCCAATTTTTCGCATGTCGCATAAATATTATCGACTTGATAGGCCAAGTGACCAAAATTGCGGCCCTCATCAAGCGGTTCAGGGTCCCAATTATGGGTCAATTCAATTTGCGCTTCCGGCTGTCCCGGAGGGGCCAGAAAAACCAAAGAAAACCGGCCTTCCTCAATATCATAGCGGCCCAATTGCTCGAGCCCTAAATGGTCGCAATAAAAAGCCAGTGAAGCGTCAAGGTCGCTGACGCGCACCATTGTGTGAAGATATTTCATCGATGAAGGCTCCTATATGGCAGATGGTGGGCGAGAAATTTCTTTCAAACATTTATCTGCGCGTGATGATTAATTTTATAAAAACTGCTATTCTTCATCTTATGACACAATCAGTTGAATTCAAATCAGGAAACACAATTTGCCGCGGCGTGCTTTATGAGCCAAAACGCGGCGAGGGCAATGGGGCAGGCATTGTTTTGGCGCATGGCTTTGCCGGTACCATAGACAGCGGCTTATTGGAATATGCCGAGGGTTTTGCCAAAGCTGGATTTCACGCGCTGGCTTTTGATTATCGCGGCTTTGGGCTCAGCGATGGCGCGCCGCGCCAGCATATTTCGGTTCCGCAACAGCGCGAAGATTGGCGCGCGGCGATTGCGCATTTGCGGACCCATGAAGCGGTAGACGCGGATCGCATTGGTCTATGGGGCATTTCTTTTTCTGGTGGCCATGTGATTTATTTGGCTCATGAAGACGACGCCATTCGCGGATTAGTTGCTCAAGTGCCAGCCGTTGACGCTCATTTGAATGCTATGCTGGGTAACTATAAGCGCGGCGCGGAAGCCAGCGAGGCCTTAATAAAAGTCGTGAAAAAAGACTTGAAGGATAGTTTTTTGGGCGGCCAGCATAATATGTTGGCGGTGGCCCCCGAGGCCAATAAAGGGCCGGCCATTTTGGGTGCCTCTGAAGCTCAAATCTATCCCAAAATAGCTGGTGAGACATGGCACAACAGGGTGACGGCACGCAGTCTGTTGACAGGCAAATTTGAGCTCAATAACGCCACCGAATTGTCAGATGTGTTGACGACACCTATGCTTTTGCAAATCTCTGTCGATGATGAGACGGTCTCAAATGAGTCAATTAAAACATTTGCGCGACGTTGCGGCAGTTTGGCAACATTGAAGCAATATGATGGCGGCCATTTTTCTCTTCTGCAAACGCCCGGGCGTCAGCAAGCCCTCGATGATGCGGTCACATTTTTCCAAAGTCAGTTGATTTTATGAGCTTAATTCTTCGCCAATGGATGGAAGAAAGCAAAAACGCTGTGGTGTTTACTGGCGCTGGCATGAGTACGGATAGTGGCATTCCAGATTTTCGCAGCCCCGGCGGCGTTTGGACGCGTATGGCGCCCATTATGTTCGAAGACTTCCTCGCCAGCGAAGACAATCGCATTGAGGCGTGGCGCCGTAAATTTGCCATGGATGATGAAATTGGTGAGGTCAGTCCGAATGCCGGTCACATGGCTATCGCCAAGCTGGTTGAGCTTGGCAAAGTCAGCGCGGTTATCACGCAAAACATTGATAATCTTCATCAAAACTCGGGCATCGCAGCTGAAAAAATCATCGAATTACATGGCAATTCGACTTATGCCAAATGCCTTGATTGCGACCTACGCCACGAGCTAGCCGATGTCCGCGCAGCATTTTTTGCTACGCAGCAATCCCAAGCCCCGGGCTGTCAAAATTGCGGTGGAATTGTCAAAACCGCCACCATCTCATTTGGCCAAGCCATGCCTGAAAGGCAAATGAGCGAGGCCGAGGCGGCCACCATGTCGTGCGATTTATTCTTGGCCATCGGCTCATCTCTGCAAGTATTTCCGGCAGCCGGTTTTCCAATTATGGCGCGCCATAATGGCGCTCGATTGGTTATCATCAATCGCGAACCCACTGATTTGGACGAGGCCGCCTCGCTGGTTATTAACGAAGAAATAACCCCTGTGCTTCAAAATATTATTGGCTTAAACAGTTAAATACTAAGTGCCATCTGGCTTAGAGGCTTTTAAGCGGGCGCCGCTTGTGTTAAAGTAAATCCAGTTCTGCGTAAGAAAAACAACAATAACGTAGAGGTTATATTATGTCTTCAGTAACGCCCACTACTCAGGTAGCGGCAGATGCAACACTTGTTGAAGGTACGGTGAAGTGGTTTGATCCATCTAAGGGTTATGGGTTTTTAGTCCCCGATAATGGTGGCGTCGATATTTTGATTCATCATTCCACCTTGCGCCGTGGTGGTCACGATATTTTGTATCCAGGTGCTCGTGTAAAGGGCACTGTGGTTGAAAGAGAGCAGGGACTGCAGGCCGACAGTATTGTTGCCGTCGATAATTCAAATGCGCAAATGCCGCAAGCGACGTCGCGCCCGACAGCTCTATTGGCAAGTATTGAAAATGTCTCTGAGTTCCAAAAAGCACATGTAAAGTGGTTTAATCGCATTCGGGGTTTTGGTTTCGTCAATATTGAGGGAGGCAGTGACGATATTTTCGTTCATATGGAAATTCTGCGCCATTCCGGTATTGAGGTTCTGGTGCCCGGCCAGTTTGTCATGGTGCGCTATGGAACCGGCCCAAAAGGCTTGATGGCTACCGACGTGCAGCGAATTGACAGTGCCGATCGTCTGTCTGAGATGGAAAGGCCGGCCGACGACCTATCAGCTAGCTGACGCTTGGTAAACTCTTCTTCTATTGCGGCTACGGCGCGCATATGGCAATTTCTGTGCCTAGTCGCTAGTTGGGAGAAGCCTATGTCAGATACATCAACAAATATTGATGCCGATATTGATTATGACGAGGCTCTCAATGCGCCGGCACCGTTTAAGAAGAGTGTTCGGCGCGGGCCCTTTACGACCCATAATGGGCCGTGGTTCCACTATGCCAAGGATGGGATTTTTCGTCAGGGCGTGCGGCTTCTGCCCCGCCATTGCAATAGTCGCGGCATTGTTCATGGCGGCTTTTTGTGTAGTTTTGCTGATGGTTTGGCGGCCACGGCAGTGTTTCGCAGTTTAGGCAGAAGCTCGGTGACGATGAAGCTGAACACTGAATTTTTGCGCAGTGCGCAATCTGGCGATTGGCTACAGGGAACGGCGGAAGTGGTGCGCGACACCCGAAATATGGCCTTTGTTGAGGCTCGCGCTTGGGTCGGTGAGGGCACGGAAGTATTAGACGACGCGCTGGTATTTGTTGCCAGCGCGGTTTTTCGTTTGTACTAATTTCGCGCGCCAAAACTATTTCTGGTTTATCGACGAATTGGCAAAACTTCGCCTTGAAACCGTCGGCATTTTGATTTAAGCAAGTGCTCAGTCGGGGCTTGGCGCAGTCTGGTAGCGCACCTGGTTTGGGACCAGGGGGTCGCAGGTTCGAATCCTGCAGCCCCGACCATTTTCCACTTTGTTGATTTTGGCTGACAGATATCAGTTTAGCTATTAGCTTTATCTGACGAATGGGAGTTGTCAGATGAAAGCGCAAGATCAACGGGCGATAATCAAGCAAGTTAAAAGCCATCCGGATTTGGCACAGGCTTTTCATATGCCTTGGCTGGCATGGCCGACAGTTCTGGTGTTTTTCCTCAGCTTCGCCGGATTTGCCGTGTCAACTTATGCGCTGCTCACTGATTTACTGCCGCCGCTCGTCACCATAATGCTCAGCGGATTTTTTGTTTTCTGGAGCTTTACGCCCTTGCATGAGGCGGTGCATCGCAATCTGTCGCGCGTCAATTGGCTGAACGATTTGATCGGCACAGCCAGCGCGCAATTGCTTTTGCCGGGCTTTACCTCATCTCTGTATCGCTATTTGCACGTAACCCATCACGCCCGCACCGGACAAAGTGACGACCCAGATTTGAAATTCACGGAAGGTAATCTTTTTAGCTGCCTCCTGAATGCGGCTTTCCTCGACGTTTTATGGGTGCGATACTATTTCTCGGTTTGGTCTGAGCGACCAATTGGCGAGCGCGCCCGTTTTGGCTTCGGTCTGGTGATATATATCACTCTATTCGCCGTTGGGCTGTCCTCCGCCTATGTGCTGGAGTTTACCTTGGCATTTATTTTGCCAATGTTTGTCGGGCGAATTATAACGGTCTATTTATTTGCCACCATTCAGCATCGCCCCGGCCATGAGCAGCGGGTTGACCCAGTGGGGGCGACATCCATTCAGGACGTTCATTCGCACTGGTGGCGGCATCTTTTCATGCTTGGCCAGTCACAGCATTTGATTCACCATCTCTATCCCGGCGTGCCTTGGTATAAATATGATCCGATTTGGAACAAGGTGAAGCAATCTGTACCGCCTGAGAAAATCCATCCGAGCGGGTATTTCTCACGCAATCTTAAGTCGTTCGATACGGCCGGGTGAGCTCAATTAGGTGATTTCTTGCGTGTCGAGAATTGGCGCCGCATCAATGTCTTCGGCGTCGAGCATGGCAACGATCCGCTCAAGCGCACTAATAATTTGTGCCTGTTCCCATTGCTGCAATTGAGCAAATTTTTCCGAGAATTCCTCATGCAACATGCGCGGTGCTTGTTCAATCATCTTCTGACCGGTTTCGGTCAGTGAGAAATACCAACGGCGCTTATCAATTGTGTCGGCCTCGCGGCGCACCAGATTGCGCGCTTCTAGCTTATTCATCAAGGTCGTCATTGTGCCGCGTGATAATGACATTTTTGTCGCCAATTTTGATGGGCTAATGGCCCGTGCGCGGTTGATTTCCTGCAAGGCAATCAGCTGAGAAACCGACAAAGCTGAAGCTTTGGCCAGCGCCCGTGAGTCGGAGGCTGTGGCCCGCGAGATTTGGCGCATGGCAATCAGTGCTTCATCGGTTCTTTGGCTCATTGGCGTCTCATATTATTTTTTGAGTTCAGTTTGAGCGTATTCCTTCAGCATGGTTTTCACAAGCGAATAGGCAGTGATGAACAACACAAAAGTAAATGGCAGGGCAGCAGTCAGTGTCCATGCTTGCAGACTATCAAGCGCCTTGGCGCCGCCTCCAACCAGAAGAACAATTGCTAAGAGTGAAATAATACAGGCCCAGAACACCCGTTGTTTGAGCGGCGTATTGGTCTTGCCACCAGCCGCGACACTATCAATAACCAGCGCACCGCTATCAGATGAGGTCACAAAAAACACAATCAACAAAACCAAAGCCACAACACTGGCCAATTCACTCCATGGCAATTGGGCGAATAATTGAAACAGCACCAAAGACACATCATCAATGCCATTGGCCAAATCACCAACCCCGCCTTTGGCCTGCTCAATAGCTGCCGTACCAAAAGAGGAAAACCAAATCAGCGCAATAGCTAGCGGTGCCAAAAGGGAAACGGTGATGAATTCACGCACGGTGCGACCGCGCGAAATGCGCGCGAGGAACAGGCCGACAAATGGCGACCAACTAATCCACCAAGCCCAATAAAATATCGTCCAGCCGTGGAAATAGGTTGTGTCGTCGCGGCCAATGAAATTGCTCAAGGGCAAAAATGAGCTGCTATACTGCCAAAGCGCGTCGCCATAGCTGGCCAATATCGCCTGAGTCGGGCCAACCAGCAGCAAAAAGCCGAGCAAAATAATGGCCAATAGCATGGTGAAATTGCTCAACACGCGAATGCCTTTATCCAGCCCGCGCACCACTGAGGCGACTGTAACCAACGCAATAATGGCAATAAAGAAAATCTGCGTTGAAAGACCGCTATCCATGCCGAATAGAAAGTTTAAGCCGCCTGCCGCTTGGCGCGCGCCGAGCCCTAAGGAGGTCGCCAAGCCGAGCACGGTCGCCAAAATGGCTAGCGTATCGACAATATGGCCGGGCCATCCCCAACAACGCTCTCCAATGATAGGATAGAGTACAATGCGCGGGGCAACGGGTAGTTTCAAATTCATGGTCAAAAAAGCAATTCCCAAGCCGAACAGTGCATAAATCGACCATGGGCCGACACCCCAGTTGAACAAAGTAGCGCCAAGCGCCAGATTTTCAGCATCAGCGGTATTGGCCGCGACATTAAATGGTGTGCCATACCAGCCGGTATAATAAGCCAGTGGCTCGGCGGCGCCGTAGAAAGTCATGCCAATGCCGACACCTGCGGAAAACAACATGGAAATCCATGAGGTGTAGCCAAATTCTGGCTTGGCGTTGACCCCGCCCAAGCGCAGCCGACCAAGCGGCGAGATGGCCAGCGTAATAATGAAAATAGTGATGAGGCTCACCGATAGCGAGAAGAACCAGTCAAAACTACTCATGATTGTATTGCGCAAATTGCCCAGAAATTCAGCAGCTATGTCAGGCGCAGCAAGCACCAGCAGGGATGAAACAGAGGCAATAAGAGCGCTGAAAAAAAAGACCGGCAAATGGACATCGAGCCCCAGCACGCGTTGGTTGTTTTGTCCGGCGCTATGAGCCGTCGGTGTTGCGGAATTAGCCATTGTGGGTTGCTTTCTGTGACACGGGGTGAGGGGGGACGAAATGCGCCCCGAGGGCGTTTTTGAGGGGCTGCAAATGCGCATCAAACGGCCGCCATGCATCGACCCCTTTGCGATTCAGCGGCTGGCGCACTTGCGCCGCACTGGCGGTGCGCACGTCGCGCTCTGTCGTGTGGAATTCTAAACAAGCCGGTTCGAACGCCAGCCCGAGATAGTCAAGCATGCGGCGCACTTGGCCTTCTAAATCATCCAGCACGTCTTCGTGTTGCACGTGCAAAACCTTGCCGGGCAATACGCTGTGCCAATGATTCATCAAGGCGACATAATCTGAGTAATAGCGCCCGACTTCTTCAAGCCCATAGGTAAACTCTTGGCCTTGGGCGAAGAGCTGTTTGTAACCGGAGAAACAGCAATCCATCGGATTGCGCCGCGCATCAATAATCTTGGCATTTGGCAAAATCAAATGAATAAGGCCAATATGACGGAAATTATTCGGCATTTTATCTGTGAAAAATGCTGCTCCTTGGCGGTGAAACCGCGTTTCTTCAATAAATTGTTCACCCATGGCGCGCAATTCATCGGCCGATAAATTATGCAGAATTTGCGGATAAGCCGAGCCTTGCGTGTCTTTATGGTCGCCGCGCAATTTATGCGCCAAGCTCAAAATATTGGGCAGTTCTAATGTGCCGTCAATTTGACTGTGAGAGGCGAGGATTTGCTCAACCAAGGTCGAGCCAGCGCGTGGCAGGCCAACAATAAAAATCGGGTCCGGCGCGTCATGGCCTTTGCCACTTTGCATATCAAAAAGGGCGCTTGTGCATGTGGTTTGCTGGCGCTTTAATTCGGCGTGCATCGTGTCAGCCGTATAGCGGCTCTGGGCGCGTTTGGCGTCATTGCCTGCCTTGTAATGGGCAAAGGCGGCGTCATAGTCATTGGTCGCCTCATGGCCGCTGGCCAAGGCAAAATGTAGGTGAATGCGATCATTCATCGTGCAGCGGTTTTCATCCAATAATCCCTGCATGGTAATCATTTCATCGCGCGAAAACTTATGAGTTTTCAAATTGGCCAAAGCGTAAAACGCCTCGCCATTATCGATTTGCAAGGCAATCGCCCGCTGATAATTTTTGGCGGCCAGCTTGTCTTCACCGCTGGCTTTGTTCAAATGGCCGAGCAGAACATGCAAGCCCGCATTATTTGGCTCATCAATTATCATTTGTTGGGTGCTGGCGCGCGCCGCTTCCGTATTACCGGCCTGCATATCCTCAACGGCTTTTTGAAAACGAAAGGCACGATTGTCAGGGGCGGTGGCCAATAATTCGTCGCACAGCGCATTGGATAGGGCAAACTTTTGTTGTTTGCGCAAGATAAGCAAATAGTCGATCCGTAAATTACTGTCTTCTGGGCGCAAGTTAATCGCCGCGGCCAGCAATTGTTCGGCCTCCTCATTGGCGCCAAAACGGGTAAAAATGTCGGCCAATAAGCGCATGCCGTCGACATGCAGCGGGTTTTCTTGCATGAAGGATTTGCACAGAGCTTCGGCCTTCGCCAAACGCCCCTCAAACAGCAAATGTTTTGCCCGTAAAATCGGCGGCGGCAGAGCCTGGTGGTAATCTAGTTGCAATTGCGCCCAGTCAAGAAGTGGGGTTACCTCATTGGCTTTGAGAATGCTGACTTGATGGCGCCAAGCGGCGAGAAGCGCAGGGTTGGCTTCGCTGGCGCGTTGATAACAGCTGAGCGCCTCGCGGGCCTTGCCCTCGGCACGATATAAATGCCCTTGCTCGAGAAAGGCACGGCCAAAAAATGGTTCAATGGCAAGGATGTCGGCTAAGTGCGCATGGGCGACGACTGGCTGATCAAGATAGCGGGCACAACAGGCGGCCAAATATAGCATTTCAATTTTTTCGCGCTTTTTCGCCACCAAATCGTCAATATCGGCGGTGTTAAATTGTGAAAGAGCGGTCTCAGCAAGTGCGAAAGCGGAGGAAAAATCCTCCGCTTTCATCATTTGTTGAATCTGCAATCTGGTAGAAGGCTGATTCATCTTTGTGTCGATTAGAAATCGCGCGATAAGCGTATGCCAAGCGTCATTGGACGCATTGGCGTTACCCGTTCACGGTCATTGACAAAATTGCGGGCTGTTTCAGCATATTCGTCGGTCAAATTATCAATATAGACTTCACCAGACCAAGCCTCGGCGGTAATGCCGACTGACAGATTAACAACTGTTGAGCTGTCAATCCGGTCACGGTTAATGCTGATGATATCGCTATATTGCTCGTCGGAATAAATCACCGCCGGCATAATATGACCGGTCATACCATTGCCCATTTCCCATTCGTAACGGGCCCGAATATTAAACTGCAATTCCGGAGCATAAGCTAAGGAAGAGCCTTTTTTCACGTCATTGGTTGGCACTAAGACTTCCGTAACTTCAGTATCCAGCAATGAGAAAGCACCGGTAAGGGTAAGGCCCTGCACTGACTCTGGCAGATACGTAAAGTCGCCTTCCAGCCCCATTAGCTCCGCATTAGCGGCATTTTCTGAGAAGAAGAGATTGGAAATTGATGGGTCAAAAATGGTCGTTTGTAGACGCTCAATATCAACATAAAAGGCACTACCATTAAACCGCATGCGGCCATTGGGTGCGGTATATTTCCAACCAAACTCGTAATTGGTGATCTCATCCGTATCAACCGCATAAGGGACAGTGTAATTACCCGATACGGTACCACCTGGGCGGTTCAAAACACCCGGGCGGAAGCCCTCTGAATAGGTCACATAATACAAAAGATCTTCGGCCGGTGTGTAAGACACGCTGACTTTAGAAATCACACCATCTGATTCAGCCTTATCGGGGCCGGGGCCTGCAGCGCTGAATAATGTGGTCAGATTATTGGCGGCTGGATTCAGGTCTGGGGCGGGTAAAGTGCCGTCGCCATTATTATCTTTCGCACCAAATCCACCTCGGGCACTACCTTTGAGATCGGTCTCAACATCATAGAAACGTGCGCCATAGGTCACAGCAATCAGATCTGGCACCAATTGATAGGTTACTTCACCGAAGAGACCAAATTGGTCGTCGGTACGGGTAATATCATTGCGCCAGATAGCGGCTCCGGTATAGGGGCCTGGCTGCGATATGCCATCGGTATTAACCGGATAAATATCGGCAAAGCGCCCCTCACTGCCGAGATAGACAAAGTCATTGCGCTCTTTCAGCTCTGAAGACAGGGTGAAGACACCAACAGTGGCGCTTGTGTAATCATCCCAGTCGCCTGAAAAACGCAGTTCATGCGATTCTGTTTCCAGCTCTGAATAGGATGTTACCAAGCTTTCGGGGGTTGAACAGGCGCCAGTTGGGGTGCCCGTGTTGTCAAAGGTCACCAGGCTGTCTCCACTGAGGGTTGCGTTTGGATACGAAACGGAGGTGTCGCAAATATAATGCGGCAAATATTGGCCAACAAATAAATAGTCAGTGTAATCGACAACTTGATCGGTTTCGCGTTCGGTCATGGCGCCCGTGTAGAGCACGTCAAGGCCGTTAAAAGTGCCGTCGACGGTCCAATTGGCGTTGATGAATTCATCGGTCAAACGATCATCCTGATAGCGCGAGATTTTGTATTCACCTTGTTCAGGGTCATCGAAAAACACGCCGTCCGCTTCAAGACGTTGGCTGGTGATGGAGCTGGTAAAATTCACCCCATTGTCGGCCTCATAACGCACACCAAGGCGTACGCCGCTATATTCGCTGTCATTGAAATTATCGGCCAGCTTATCGCTATTGTTCGCCGCTTCAGCGTTAACACCGCTCAAATCAGCACCAGCTTGGAAACCTTTACGCTTGGCGCTCACCGGCACACCATTGCTGCGCATCGTCCCTTCGGCACGGAAACGCGCTGAATCTTTTGCCGTTAGCGCGGTTTTCGGCGCCACATTGTCGATAAAGCCACCTTGTTGGTCGCCATAGACAACAGCGCGCACGGCCAATTTGTCACCAATTGGAATATTGCTGACCACTTCAAGCTTATTGCTCGGATCACCACCTTTGGTGATAGAGAAGGCTGCCCGTCCGGTCACTGATGTTTCGCCAATTTGCGGCTTGTTGGTAATTAGGCGCACCACACCAGCTTGCGAGCTGGCGCCAAATAATGTGCCCTGCGGGCCAGACAATACTTCGATGCGTTCCATATCTACGGCATAGACATCTAGGTTACGGCCCGGTTGGGTCAGCGGCTGCTCGTCAAGATAAAGCGCCACATTCGGGGCCAGACCGGCGACGCCAGCGGTTGTTAGATTAGGTGTGGTGGAGGCCACGCCGCGAATATAAATCGTGTTTTGACCCGGGCCAGAGCCACCGGCAGTCACACCTGGCAATTGCGCCAGATAGTCCGTGAATTTGTCGACACCGAGCTCTTCGAGCTGCTCCTCACCAAGGGCGCTGACAGCAATCGGCACGTCTTGCAGGCTTTCTGATTTTTTCCGTGCCGTCACCACGATTTCGTCAATCACTTCTTGCGCAATGGCCTGTGTCACCATTGCTGACGACAAGGTGATCAAAGACGCGCTCATAACTAAATTTTGTTTTAACATGTTTAACCTAACTGTTCAGTTTGATTCGCAAACTGTTTTCATTGAGAAACTGATGTTTTCTAGCACAGGTTCGTTTGATTTTCAAACCAAATGCCTAAAATAATCCACAGTCGGCTCTAAGCCACGGTCAGTGGTGATTAGCCATGAATGGCGCGCGCGCGAAAAGCAGCGATTGAATTTGCTTCCGATCACGCCTAGGCTTTCATTGTTGCAAAAGCCTGCAATTCGCCATCGCGATTTTGTGTCAATTTTTGACCGTTTTTTTCTTAGATCAGCAACTCTATTTTAAAGGCGTGATTTGGAGTGTCTGATAATGACTGTTTCAAGTAGTTCATCCAGCCATTTGCGCAATATTCAGGCAATGGCACAGCTTGTTAAATTTCGCGCTTATATATTAGAGCAAACCAGAGCTGGTTTCTTCGACAATCAATATGGCAATTTGGATAAGGGCATTGCTGTATGGATACGAGGTAATCGTTCGCGCTCAGATTTTACATTATTGGCTCTTGAGGCTTATATTTTTAACAAACCCCTGAGCCTTCAGGATTTGTGTGATTTTATTTCCATCACCCGTAATACAGCGAAGACGATTGTTCGTGAGGCTCTCAGTTTCGGAATTATCGTAGCCGAAAAATCAGGACGGCAGTATTTGGTCTCTGCGTCTCGCGAATTTTACCAAGGCTATCTGACGGCGCAACTTTGCGAATGGCAATTAATGTCTGCGGCAGATGGTCAGGCGATTGGAACAGCCTTTCGCGACTTGAAAAGTGACCCCAATCTTGGGCAGGGCGATACAAATGTCGAGTTGGCGCTGCAAATCCTTATTTTATCGCGGTCTGAGAGTGTCAAAACCAATCGCTCTGGCGGGCGTAAAAAGGGCGCAAATAAAACCGACTCCCTACTTGGTCAATGGGTCAGCATGAATTCGTTTAACCGCGAACTTTTATTCCTCATCATGCACGCCCGAATTACCAGCCAGCCATTGCGCTATCTGCCGACAATGAAGACGCTTGCCGTATCCAGAAACTCTTTGAAGCAATCAATTTTTGCAGCGCAAGATATTGGCGTGATTGACGCTGACGTTTTAATGGCCACCGAACAGGCGCTAGATGACTATCTCCAATGGCACCTCACAACCTTCGCTAGAATTGGCGATCGCAATATTGAAATGATTGCCAGCTTCTTCCTGGGCCTTGAAGACCATGAGTTAGCGTTTTAGTTTTGCGGGCCCTCGCCATCACTTGCTAAATTTAAGCTTTCGTTGCACGCGGATTCTCGGTTATCGTTTTGATTATTGTTCTGCGTGGTTTCTGCGACCGCAGATAAACTAGGGAGAAGAATATGTCAGAGAAAATTACTTTCATCAGTGGCGCCACCATGCCTAACCAATTCATGTTGGCACCATTAACCAATATGCAAAGCCATGATGACGGCACGCTGGCCGACGATGAATATAATTGGCTGACTATGCGCGCCAAAGGTGGCTTCGGCTTGACCATGACCTGTGCGGCATTTGCTGAAAAATCTGGTAAAGGGTTTGATGGCCAATTGGGCGCGGTCGGGGATGCGCATTTTGACGGTCTGCAACGCATGGCCGCAGGTATTAAACAATATGACAGTCTCGCCTATACACAGATTGTTCATGGTGGCATGCGGACGTTTGAGAAATTTACTGGCCAGCAGCCAGTGTGTCCGTCGGGCGATTCTGAAACCGGCGCCCGGGCCATGACCATGGATGAGATTAAGGCGACGGAGGAAGCTTTTGTTAGTGCCGCCGTTTTATCGCAAAAAGCTGGTTTTGACGGTATGGAAATTCACGGCGCGCATGGCTATTTGCTGTGCCAATTTATATCGTCCGAGATTAATAAGCGCGATGACGACTATGGCGGTTCGTTGGAAAACAGAACCCGCATTATTGATAATATTATCGCCGGCATTAAACAGGCGTGTGGGGGTTCATTCAGCCTCGCGCTGCGACTATCGCCAGCCCGCTTTGGCATGCAGATAGACGAGATTACCACTTATTTTGAGCGCCTCTGCGCTGGTGGCCAGCTTGACTTCATCGACATGTCTTTGTGGGATGTGTTTCAGAAAGTCGAGGAGGGCACTTATGAGGGGCAGCGTTTGGTTGATGTTTTCGCCGCTTTGGATCGAAAAAACACCAAACTCACCGTGGCCGGTAAAATCATGAGCGGTGCCGATGTGAAAAATGTCCTTAATGCCGGTGTTGATTTTGTGGCGCTGGGTCGGGCTGGCATTTTGCACCATGACTGGCCAAAGCTTTATTCTGCCAATGCAGATTTCACAACTATCGAAACGCCGGTCAGCCGCGACCATTTGCTAAGCGAGGGGCTGGGGCCAAAATTCGTCAATTACATGTCAACATGGGCCGGTTTTGTTGCGGCCTAGAAAATAATTTGCCGATAAGGGAGCTGCAAATGAGTATGAAAAATAAACCAACAGTCGTTGCCGGTGTTGGCATGGTGGCCTTTGGCAAACCGGGCGCTTCGGATAATTATGACGTGATGGGCGAGCAAGCCATTCGCGAAGCATTGAGCGATAGCGGCTTGAGTTTTGCCGATATTGAGCAAGCCTATGCCGGCTATGTTTATGGCGACAGCACCTGCGGCCAGAAAGTGATTTATAAAGTTGGCATGACCGGCATTCCGGTTTTCAACGTCAATAATAATTGCTCGACCGGTTCGTCAGCGCTTTATATGGCCCGCCAAGCGGTGGAGAGCGGTCTTGTTGATTGCGCATTGGCGGTTGGCTTTGAACAAATGCAGCCCGGTGCCTTGGGCAGCGTGTGGGATGATCGGCCAAGCCCGTTCGACGATTTCGACACAGCCTGCAATGATATTTTTGACAGTGATGCGCCGCTGGCTTTGCGCTATTTCGGCGGCGCTGGCAAAAGTCACATGGATAAATATGGCACTGAGATTTCTGACTTTGCGAAAATCCGCGCCAAGGCCAGTCGGCATGCCAAGAATAATCCGAAAGCCTTGTTCCGCACCGAGTTGAGTGAAGGGGATGTGCTGCAATCACCGGAGATGATTCCCGGCGTCATGACCCGTCTGATGGCCTGTCCGCCAACCTGCGGTGCGGCAGCGGCGATTTTAGTGTCAGAAGAATTTGCCAAAAAACGTGGCCTTCGCGCCGATGTGAAAATCATCGCTCAGAGCATGAAAACAGATTTCCCGTCGACTTTTGAGGCGCGCGATATGATGCAATTGGTCGGCTATGATATGACCGGCGCGGCGGCCAAGGACGTTTATGAAAAAGCTGGCATTGGCCCGCAAGACATTGACGTTGTCGAATTGCATGATTGCTTCGCCCATAATGAGCTGATTACCTATGAGGGGCTGGGTCTATGTCCTGAGGGTGGGGCGCAAAAATTTATTGCTGATGGCGATAATACTTACGGCGGCCGTGTGGTGACCAACCCATCAGGCGGCTTGCTGTCGAAGGGGCATCCATTAGGTGCCACGGGTTTGGCGCAATGCTATGAGCTTACCCATCAATTGCGTGGCTCGGCAGAGGCGCGCCAAGTTGAGGGTGCGCGATTGGCTTTGCAGCATAATTTGGGCCTCGGCGGCGCTTGTGTGGTGACGCTTTATCAAGCCGGCTAATCAGGCGCCGAGGCTATCACAATCGCATATGCCATAAAGTAATGTCCTGGATTGTAGCTTTGGCCATCATTTATAGAATGGCAGGCGAGCGTCGTTTGCTGTAGAGCCAAAAGTAGCGTTTATGTCGCTAACAAGCGCCTTGTCTGGTGTCGAATGCTGTGGCAAAACAATGGCGATTATTAATAATGAAAGAAATCATATGACCCTTAAGCTTCATCATCTCAATGCATCGCGCTCCCAGCGCCTCGTCTGGCTTCTCGAAGAAATGCAATTGCCGCATGAAATCATTCATTATACCCGCAGCACAGAAACCAATTTGGCCCCTGATACGCTGTTGAAAATCCACCCATTGGGTAAGTCACCGCTGTTGGAAGATGATGCATTGGTAATCGCCGAGACCGGCGCCATTGCAGAATATCTTTTGGCAAAATATGACACCGAACATAAGTTCCATCCGGCCAGCTCCAGCCCCGATTATGCAAAATATATTGAATGGGTTCATGCCGCCGAGGGGGCGCCATTTCTGCCGTTTCTTTTGGTTGTTTATATGCGCGTTGCTAATGCCGAGGGCTCGCCTTTGGAAGCTCGCTTGATTGAAGAGCAGATGAAAGTTATTGGCTTTATTGAAAATCACTTGAGCCATAATGCTTATTTTGGTGGCGACAACTTCTCAGCCGCTGATTGCTTGATGGGGTTCAATATTCAAAACATGTCTATGCACCCCGCCTTTGATAAATCTGGCGCGACGGCAGCATGGCTTGAAAAGGTCAAACAGCGGCCAGCTTACCAACGCATGTTAGCTGTCGGCATTTAACAAATCATCTCGCAGGTGCGGCAAATCGCCAAAAATGGCGTTTTCCTTGGCTTTTTTCTTGATAGCCAAGGCGAGCTTGCCTATACCTAGGGCCGATCAATATTTCTCTATCTCCCGGAGCTATCCCATGTTGCGCGTTTTTACTCTGATTTCCCTTATGCTTTCGAGCGCCGCCATGGCCGCACCAGGTGAATTTCGTCCGGATAAAATTGTCTATTGTTCAGACGGGGAATTTGATTGGGATAGTGGGCAGTCACTTTATGACTTCGTTATTTTGAAAAAAGATAATGGCGATTTTCTGATTAGCTATCTGAGTATTCCGCACCCGAGCTATGAGCAACGCGAGTATGATCACCCGTGGATTAAGATCAAAGGCAAGTTCAGCGTCGAACGTCTGAACGAAGAAAGCCGTAAGGGTTATCGCCTGCTATTAGACATTGAAGGGCAAGAGCCGCGCCAAGGTGACTTGGTGATAGCAGCTGACGATACCTATAGCTATACAATGACCCCGCCAATGCCATTCAGCACGACAAAATCTGGCCTATGCTGGGATTCGCTTGAGCCAGACCCAACTGACCGTTTGGTTGAGCCACGCCGCTAGGAGTTAAGTCTTGCGGGCAGGGTCTTGCTCGGGCTATTTAGGTTTATGGGCAAGGACATTCGCGTCAAAATCATTTCCAAAAACGGCATTCGCGGCTTTCAGCTGACTGAGTTGCCGCAGCAATTTTCCAATGTAAAATTTATCACTGATCGCCAATGTGACGACTATGATTGGTTGGTGGTCTATGATGATCTGCCGCCAAGCGGCGATGAGCGCCTGTCTCTTGGCACTGAGGCTTTAGCCTGCCGACAAGAAAATACTGTGCTGATAACTTATGAGCCCTCATCGGTTAAGTTTTATGGCCGCGATTACATTAATCAATATGGCATGGTGTTGACCAGTCATGCGCCCGATAGTTTGGCGCATGACAATCGTCACGACATGCCGCCGGTTGGTGTCTGGTATTATGGCGGTATGGAACAAATGCTGGCCCATCCTACGGCGCCGCAAAAGACCAAAGAAATTTCGATTTTCGCTTCCGCTAAACAAGAAAAACACACGCTTCATAGGCGTCGGTTCGATTTTATTAGCGAGATGCAAGCGGGGCTGGCGGGGTCGTTGGATGTGTATGGCCGTGGCCATCAATTCGTTGAGCACAAGGCAGAAGCACTAGATGATTATCGTTATCATATTGCGGTTGAAAACCACATTGGCCCGCATCACTGGACAGAGAAGTTATCCGATAGTTTTCTTGGTTATTGCTTGCCGTTTTATGTCGGTTGCCCGAATGCGGCGGAATATTTTCCTGAGGAAAGTTTCATTGCGCTTGATATTCGCGACAGTCAGGCGGCGCTGGCGACGATTAAGGCGGCGATTGCCAATAATGAATATGAAAAAAGATTGCCGGCAATTATTGAAGCGCGGCGTCGGGTTATTGAAGATTGTAATCTCGGCAATATGGTGGCCCGCCACATTGTTGGCGCGCCGCAAGCGCAAGGCGAAAGTCCTGCCGGCCAAATTGTGTCGCGTCACGCGATGATGCGGAAAGGTTTAATGGTATTTTTACGCTATGCCATTGGCAAGGGGCTTGCGCGACGCAAAAACCGGCTATATTGGGAAAAATACCTCGCTAAAGACTAGTCGCCCCAGCGATTATGCGCCCAAAACCAATCGGCGGGGCGTTCACTAATCCAATCCTCAAAAACGTCATAGACTTGCCGCATGGTGGCATCAATATCGGCCTGCATATTGTCGCTTTGCGGCGTGTAAAAGGCGGGATAAAAAATCTGCTTGAAATGAGTCTTGTCGGGCCCGTCGTCGCGGCGGATAATCCGCGTCATAATAATCGGCGCTTCAAAGCGGCGCGCCATTTTCACAAATGCTGACGGGGCGCGCGTCTCGCGGCCAAGAAAATTAATCGGATCGCCAGTATTGAGGCGCTGATCGACCAGTCCGGCAATCGGTGTGCCAGCCTTCATAAGCTCAATCATTTTGCGCGCGCCTTCGGTGTTTTTCTGGATTTGAATCGGCATGAAAGCGCTGCGCTGTTTGACAATCCAATCTTCCATATAGGGGTTATTGGCGGCCCGATAAAGCGCCCCTGTGGGCCCAAGAATTTTACCCAGCCCAATCATCACCATTTCCCAGTTGGCGAAATGCCCCGATAAAACAATGATTGGCTTGCCAGTTTTTTGTGCCGCTTGAATATGTTCGAGGCCCTCGAACAAAAGCCGACTGTCGCTTTCGGCGTCAATTTGTTTCAAATGCGGAAATTCCCCAATTAGCCGCCCCAAATTCGACCATAGGTCTTTATTAACTTGGTGCTGTTGCGCGGCGGTCAAATGCGGCAGCGCGCGGGCGATATTGCGGGCCGCCAATTTGCCTTCGGGGGCAATCGTCCCAAGGCGCGCCCCAATAGGCTGCCCAAATAAGACCCCGTCCGAAGACCAACCAGCTTGTAACTGTTGAGGAAAAATTTCGAAACAGTCGCCTGAATAAAATACTTTACTTGCATAATTGCCTACCTAATTGCCTAGGAACTAGCACTTTACCAATCATCATAAAAGCGTTTACTGTTATCTCATAGGGGAGAACAGTTATGAAAAAGCATTGTGTATTGTCAGTTGTTTTAGCCGCCAGCCTAAGTATGGCGAGCGCGCAGGCCGATGATTGGTTTGTCTCAGAATTTGGTAAAGATGACACATTGGGCGCGCTCAATCACTTATCAGCCGAAAAGGCGCAACAAGCGGCCAAGCTTGTCACTCAAGGCAAAGTCTATCAGCTTGGCATGATTACCGGCAGCGATACGCCAGCCTATGGGCCGCGGCGTTATCAAATGATTGTTCACCAATTAGGTGATGGCTCGGGGGAGGTGATCGGCTCCAACCGAGTTGTCAGCAATGATGATACAGTTTTGACCTCCATTGGCATTGGCTCGCAGCTTGACGGTCTGGGTCATATTGGTCGCGATCATGCTTATTATAATAATCGCAAAGCCGCCGAAGTGGTGGCGCCAGACGGGTTGAAAATTTTTGGTACGGAAGCCTTGCCGGGTATTGTGACGCGCGGCGTGGTGTTAGATATGACCAAGCATTTTGGCAAAAACCCAGTGCCAGCTGGCACCGCCTATACGCAGGAAGATATTGAAAAAGCCGCCATTGTGCAGGGCGTGCGCATCACCAAGGGCGATGTGGTTCTCTTGCATTCGGGCTATATGAAAGCCAATGAGGGCAAGACTGAATTATCACCTGCCGAGCCGGGGCTTGGCGTTAGTGGGGCGCATTATTTGGCCAAGCGCGGCGTCGTCGCTGTCGGGGCTGATAGTTGGGCGCTTGAGGTTTTGCCGAGCGAGGACGCAACACAAGCGTTTCCGGTGCACCAAATTCTGCTGACCAAATATGGCGTTTATATTCTGGAAAATATGGTCACTGATGAGTTGATTGCTGATGGTGTGAAAGAGTTTATGTTCACCCTTGGCGTGCCAAAATTAAAAGGCTCGGTGCAAGCCATTATTAATCCGCTGGCCATTCGGTAAGGCAGCTGATTGAAGGCTTGAAATCAGGTGGAAATTTAGCGATATAGGGGCTTGCAACATTGCCTAAGGAATCAGTATGAGCGCGCGCATTTTTCAACCGTCAAAAACCGCCATGTCATCTGGCGTGGCCAAGACCAAAGAATGGGTGCTTGAATTCGCCGCCAGCAAGCCGCGCCGTAAAGACCCGCTGACTGGTTGGAATAGTGCTGATGAAACGCAAACTCAAGTGCGGTTAAAATTCGATACGCTTGAGGCGGCGCAAGCCTATGCCGCCAGCAAAGGCATTGCCGCACGCGTTGACCAGCCACGGGCCAAGAAAAGAGCGGCTAAGTCTTATAGTGATAACTTCAAATTCGACCGCGTCAGCCCTTGGTCGCATTAGCGCCATTATCCGCATCAGAGCTTAGGCTCGTGTGAAGCGTTGAAACCAGCTAAACTAAATCAACGGCCCCGTAGCTCAACTGGATAGAGCGCGAGACGTCTGCTCTTGAGTTTGCCGTTTCGAGCTATTCCTATTTAGCCGCCAAGGCTGTAAATTTTAGGGCGATGAGACGATCTGTTTGCCTCGATGTTCCCGCACCAAACAATACCCATTCAACATATTGTTTTCGGGTCAATGTACGGTCTCTCTAAATTAGATTTCAAAAACTTTTGGATATGGCATAATATTTTTATACTGCGAGGAGAGGTTGCGTATATGGATTACAAAACAATAGACAGCGCGACATTGAAGAGCTGGCTTGAGAAGGATGAAGCCGTGTTAATTGATGTTCGTGAGCAGGGCGAATATGATGAGGTCAATATTCCAGCGTCGACGCTTGTGCCGCTGGGCAAAATCTCAATTCGGGCTCTGCCTTCATCCGACAAAAAAATTGTTATTCACTGCCTGAAAGGTGGACGTGGACAAAAGGCATGCGAGGCGCTTTGTGCGCAGAGCCGTGAGCTTGAACTGTATAATTTAGCGGGTGGAATCGAAGCCTGGATCGACGCTGGCTTGCCGGTACACAGAAACACATAAAATGAACCGTATCCTGACCCTCATCGCGTTTCTATTCGCGCCGTCGGCTTGGGCGGATGACGCGAGGTATTATTTAGGTGATGGCGGCGTTTCGGATTTCTACTCAATGCCGCATGCGGGCAAGTACGAAGAAGCGGGCAAGCTCTTAAAAAAGCAGTCCATCGATAGAAACCTCCTGCTCGCGGATGCGTCCAAGGGCGAGCGCATTCTTTACACATCGACCAGCGGGCTGGATGAAACATCCATTGTTCACGTTTCAGGGGCTTTGTTTCTGCCAAAGGGAAAACCGCCAAAGGCGGGGTGGCCGCTTTTGTCATGGTCGCACGGAACGGTCGGAATCGCTGACCAATGTGCCCCAAGCTGGGATGGATACCCCGATTTTCATCGTGATTATTTGGGGCACTGGCTGCGCGCCGGATTTGCCATTATTGCGTCTGATTATGAGGGCCTAGGCACAAAAGGCACGCACCCCTATCTAGCAACAAGGCCTGCCGCTTTCAGTAATCTGGATGCCATTCGCGCGGTTCAATCGGCGGGCTATCCGCTATCAAAGGGCGTGTTTTTTGTCGGTCAGTCGCAAGGGGCCGCCGCCGCTCTGGCGAGTGCTGGCCACGCGAAGAGTTACGCGCCCGAAATTAAGGTTCAGGGCGTGGTGGCAACTGGAATTCCGTTTTTTTCGCCGAAGGCTTTAATTGCTGTTCGCGAAAAACGCCCGCGCGATGTGGTTGACCCGCAATTGGGCTATAATTTTCTGGCTCTCTCATTGGTTCAGCTTGTGGATCCAAATTTCTCGATGAATGATTATTTGTCCGATAAGGCCCGCCCCGTGGCCCAGGGAATCAGCAAAATATGTAATCGCGATATGCGAAAACTCATCGCTTCGCAAAAGCTGACCTATGAAACAACCTTCACTCAATCACCAAATGCAGGGTTGGAAAAAGCTTTCAAGCTAATGCAATACCCCAGACTTGCATTGGATATGCCGATTTTTATCGCCTCGGGCGCACGCGACCAAGATACGCCATTGCAGATGCAATTGGCCCTGGTACGCCGCCTCTGCGATCAAGGGACACGGGTTCGTTCCCTGACTTATGATGACAAGGCGCATCTGACGACACTGACCCACTCAATCCGCGATGCGATGGATTTTGTAAGCTCTATTCAGAATGGAAATAGGATGGCGGGCAATTGTCACATCTTCGAGGAAAACAACTAAATCTCTGTCGCTTTTGCGCTTGCCCGTCGAATTCTCGGCTTGGGTTTCTCTGACAGATGGTGTCGGCCTGCAAAAACGTAAGACTTTACATTCTTATCGGTGACACGAAGGCCAAAGCCTTTTATGGTGCCACCCCAGAGGCAGATGTATTTCTTGTCTCTAGGCGGTTTTATCGAAGCAACATACTTGTTGGTTAGGTTTACCAAATACTCCTTCTGCCCCGCGTCGAGATTTAGGGGGCAAAATGTCAGCACGATGTCAGCCATTAGCTGACTTTGATGGCTAGCGGATTGGAGTTGAGGTAAATCGCTTCGTACCCTAAGTAATTGTTCATCAGCGGTTTCTTGGGGATAATGTCATCAGGCCCCGTAGCTCAACTGGATAGAGCGCGAGACTTCTAATCTTGAGGTTGCAGGTTCAAGTCCTGCCGGGGTCGCCATCTCTTAAAGTTCTTTCGCTTAACGACTCAGTTTCCATGCGCTCAGCATTAAGATGAAATTGGCCACCAGCCATATGCCGAAAAGTGTGGCACCGCTGACTTGTGCGAACAAGCTGTGAAGCCAGATAAGTATTTGCTCATTATGTGAGGGATCAATGCTGGCGTGGTACTCTAGGCCGCCGGTAATGACCAGAAGGTTAAAGACGATGAGCAGGATGGTAACCAAATAAGAGCTCACACCGGGCGCTGTTTTGTTAATGTCCTTGCCGCACTGATGACAGCAGTTAGCGGATGACGAAAGCTGGCACCCGCAATTTTGGCATTTCATATCGCAACTCCTATTTTTATTATTGTTGCTCCATTCAGCCTAGCATTGGCGCGTCGCCAGATACAAGCATGAGATATGAACTTCAAATGCAGGCGTTGTTCAGAGAAGTTTAATTACACGCTTTGGTTGAATGTATTTTTTTCAGCAACTTAAAGTGCGTTGTCTCAAAAGCCGATGCACCATAATTTGGTATCAGGCGCACGTAGCCAATTGAATTTATCTGGCGCCGTCAAAAATAAAAAGGATACCAAATGACATTAAAAACTCTTTTAGCTGGCCTTGTTTTGGTCTCGACCGTGCAAATGGCGGAGGCTTGGGACCCAGAGCATTACGTCGCTCTTTCATATGATTTCAATGATGGAGACATTTTTGAGGGGGGAGCTGGCATGAGCTCCGATGAAAAAGACGAAGGCTATACGTTGACCTATGGCTATCAATTCGAAGAGCGCCTTGCGGTTGAAGTGTTTTACACTGACGTTGGCTCGTTTTCCGAAACGGGGGAAAATTATGCAAATAACATAGATGTAAACGGTTATGGCGTCGGGGTTAAATTCGATTTCATGAATGAGGATACGTTCAAAGTCTTCGGTAGATTGGGTTATGCGCGCCACGAAGTCGACCAATCATTAGTCGTCATGGAGGAAGCCTCCAGCGATTCAGATACCGATTCCGACTATTTCTATGGGATTGGCGCCGAATATGTACTTACGCCTGAGCTCAATATTCGCGGTGAATACAACCAGTTTGAAGTCGGCCGAAGCGACTATAATTCAATTAAAATTGGCTTGGTTTACGGGTTTTATTCTAACCGCAGATTACGCTATCAAAGCAATATTGAAGGGGCTCTTTTTCGAGCCCCTTTTTGTTGTTAATTACAGTGGCCGGACATGAGCGGCAATGTCGCCTGAGGCGCAGACAGCGAGAAATTCTTCGCCGAGCTGATAGCTACGCGCCACAATATCGTGCCATTTCTCGAACCGCAGTGGTTCGTTTTTCACATATTTGACAAAATCTTGTCGCGACGGAATTTTCCCATCAGGTAGGCGGGCAATATAGTCTCGGTTCGGGGCAATCACCACCACCTTATCCAATTGATTGCCAGAGGCGCGGCGCCATGGATAAAATTTGTCAAACCAACGGTTTTTGAAGTGATCGTAAAAATGCGGATAAAGAATGAGGCCATCTTGTTGCGGCCAGAAATTCGCCGGAATGGGGTGATAATCCAACATGCCGCCATCATGGTAAATATGCGCCGTATCGCCGGGCACATCGACAGGCGGCATATAGACCGGTATTGAGCCAGAGGCCTTGAGGGCAGCGGCAAAATTAACTTTATCCAATTTTGTCTGCCGTACGGTAAAGCCATCGCGTGCTTCAAAAGTTAGCTGACTTCGCGGATCTGAAAAGACGACACGCTCGGCCAGCCCACGCAAATGTTTGGCGCTGACCAGCGACCCCACGCCAGCCTGCACCAAGGCTAAGGCTTGGCGCCGTTTGTCTCTGTGGTTAAGCAAGCCATGGCAGCGCACCGCACCTATGTGTATATGATAGGCTGGGTTGGCGAGGATTTCTTCAACCCCGTGCATAGAGCCCGCATCACCGGCATCCGTAATGGCATTAAGAATTTTATCGGTCTCAATGTCGATTTTTTCAAATCCAGCATCTTCACCATAGCTTTGGTGGATATATAAATCGGCCATTTGCTGTAGCGCTTGCGCTGGGTCTTGGCGGGCCGCAGCGGCTAGCTTAAAGGCGCCAACCGACGTGCCAAAAAGTTCAACCGCTTGCGGTTTTTGCCGTTGCTTCATAAAGCTAGCAAAGACGGCACTATCGAGGCCTGCAATGGCCAACCATTTGGCTGCGCCGGAAGCCCCAAAAATGGCCGCAATGTCATCTGCCGAAAGGCCGTTTCTCTGGATGTGTTCGTAGGCACTAGGGCCAGCAGCAATGGTTAAATTAGTCAACATATTGGCGAGCTCCGATTGTTATTATTGAGCGAGTCTCATGGCGCGATTAAAATCGGCGAATAGGGCGGCGGAAATAATATTCTCACCTGTTTGCATTTCTGGATGCCACTGTACCCCGAGGCAATAGCGCTGTTTGGTATGGCGAACCGCTTCAATCGTGCCATCTTCAGCCGTTGCCTCAATGCACAAATTATCGCCCAGCCGGTCAATGGCTTGGCGATGAAGCGAATTAATCATAGCACTGTCCGTGTTCAACAGGTTTTGAAAATAGCCATTGTCGGCGAAACTGACCCGATGGCGCGCGGCATAAATAGTGGCGGCGGCGGCCTCGTCGTCCGTGTCTTTGGGCAGGGGGGGGGTACGATGGTCGAGGCGGCCGTCCATTTCGTGCAATTCAGCATGCAAACTACCCCCGCATACAACGTTTAGTTCTTGCGTCCCACGACAGACCGCCAACATCGGCACGTCTTGGTCCAAAGCCGCCTTTATCAGCGCAATACTGGCGGCATCGCGTTGACGGTCGAATGGCGCATGGGCTGGCGTTTCGGCCACACCATAATGCGATGGGTGCAAATTGCTTCGATTGCCAGTAATTAGCAGACCATCAAGGCGATCGACAATTAAGTCGGCGTCAATCACATGGCCATCATTAGTGGTGGCCGGAATCAATATGGGTTGGACGTCCATATAGGCCTCAACAGCGCGCAAGTAAGTATGGTTAACCGATTGCAGCGTATCGATTTCATGTGATTTACGATTGCAAATAATGCCGAGGATCACGTGGGCAACTCCAAAATACTTGTGTTTACTTGAGAATTAATTAACGCTAAATAAATCACGATAGCAATTGTCAAATCGCCCCACAGGTGCAAGGAGCGTGGAAATGAATAAGGTTCAAGCAATGTTCGGACTATTTAACCGTCAATCGCTTGCCACCATGATGACGGTCTTTTCCGTATTGGTGGTTTTGGGCTATGTTACGACGGTCGAAGCCTATAGCGAGCGCGAGGGGCGCGAAATGTATCAACGTGGCCTTTATAATGAGGCGCTTGATCATTGGAAAAGGGCTGCCGCTGCTGGAGACTCTGGCGCTGCTTATCAATTGGCAGTCGAGTATTTTGACGCCAAAATTGTTGAGCGCGACGTCAAGCTAGCCCTCAAATATCTGACCCAAGCGGCTGATGATGGCGATGCGCGCGCTTTGGCTGAGCTGGCTGGCTATTATGATTATGGAACCGGCGTGCCGGAAAATCGTGAAAAAGCCGCTGAGCTCTATTTGCGCGCGGCCCGTCTCGGCGTGCCATCGGCCATGTTCAACATTGCTGCCATGTTGGAAAACGGTGAGGGCATAGAACAAGACCGTGTCGAAGCCTATAAATATTATGTCTTGTCGCGCGATCAGGGTTTCTTCCCTTTTGCAACCAAAGCATTGGAAGGTTTAGTGCCAGTGATGACGGCCGAGGAATTGGCTGAAGGCGAGGCGCGAGCCGAGAATTTCATCCCCGGCGGTCTTTAAGCTTTAACATAGCCGGCGCGAATAAAGCCCTGATATAAATCTTCTTTTAAGTCGTCAACATGCTCGAGGCCAATGTTCAGCCGGAGCAATTGGCGGCTGTCGTCAAACTGCGTCGCTGTGCGGGTAATTTCGGCAGGCACGATGAGACTTTCAAAACCGCCCCAACTATAACCCATGCCAAATAGTGACATATGATCGAGCATATTGGCCAGTTGCGGTTCACTGCACGGGTCAACTTCAAAGGCAAAAAGCCCCGCCGCGCCGGTAAAATCGCGCTGCCAAATGGCATGGCCTTGCGCTTCTGGCAAAGCCGGATGGAAAACCTGCCGGACAAAGTCAAAGCTCTGTAGCCATGTGGCAATCGCCAACGCGCTTTCTTGGTGTTGTTTCAGGCGCGTCGGCAATGTGCGTAAGCCCCTGAGGGCTAAAAACACATCATCGGGGCCAGCGCATAGGCCCAATAGCCCGTGAATATGGCGCAAATCTGAATGCGAGGCTTTATTGGCGCAGACCGTACCCAGCAGGGCGTCGGCGTGACCGACAATATATTTGGTGGCGGCTTGCACCGATAAATCGACGCCATGTGCCAGCGGTTTGAAGAAATGCGGCGACGCCCATGTGTTATCAATGGCGGTTTTTATTTTGGCAGTTTTTGCAGCCGCACATATGGCCGGCACGTCTTGCACCTCAAAGGTTTGCGAGCCCGGGCTTTCCATAAAAACAAGCGATGTATTGTCACGAAATAGCGAGGCGATGTCGGCACCCAGCAAAGGGTCGTAATATTCGGTTTCAATGCCCAAACCGGCGAGCATTTTATCGCAAAAGGAGCGGGTTGGATAATAGGCGCTATCAACCATGAGAATATGATCGCCAGCCTTGGCAACGCTCAAAATCGCCACCGCCACCGCACTGGCACCAGACGGCGTCAGCACGCAGCCGTCGGCCCCTTCAAGGTCGCACATGGCTTCTTCCAAAGCCTTGCTGGTTGGCGTGCCGCGTCGACCATAAGTATAACGCATCGGCTGGCGACCACGCAGGGCGGCGAGGGAAGGGTAAAGAATCGTCGAGGCGTGGTAGACAGGTGTATTGACCGCACCTTCATGGTCTTGCGGATGACGCCCCGCCAAGATAATCTTAGTTTCTTCTTTCACCTGTATCATTCCTGCGCGAAAATGTTACCATAGCCCATCACTTTAAGAGGACTCTGATGAAAAAGCTTGTAGAAATTTTTGCCGCCTCAGCGGCACTTACCCTTTTGACATTGGTGCCGTTGCGCGCCGCCGAAGATACCTTGCAGGTGGTGAAACAGCGTGGATATGTCAAATGCGGTGTTTCGCAAGGACTTCCTGGATTTTCAAACCCGGATGATAAGGGCAATTGGAACGGTATTGACGTTGATTTATGCCGCGCCGTTGCTGCGGCTGTATTTGGCACGGACGAGAAAGTGAAATTCACACCGCTGTCCGCCAAAGAGCGGTTCACCGCCCTGCAATCGGGCGAGGTTGATTTACTGGCCCGCAATACGACATGGTCAATGCACCGCGATACTGCTTTGGGGGTCGATTTTACCGGCGTGAATTACTATGACGGGCAAGGGTTTATGGTGCGGGCCGAATTGGGCATTACCAGCACCAAAGAACTTGATGGCGCCAGCCTGTGTACCAATCTGGGCACAACAACTGAATTAAATGCCGCGGATTATTTCCGCACCCATAATATGCAATATGAAATGGTTGCTTTTGAAAAAGCCGATGAGGCGGTGTCGGCCTATAATACCGGGCGCTGCGATGCCTATACCACCGACCAATCGGCTCTTTATGCCCAGCGCCTGAAATTGACCGACCCCAAAGCGCATATTGTTTTGCCGCAAATCATTTCCAAAGAGCCTTTAGGGCCGGTGGTGCGCCAAGGAGATGATCAGTGGGGCGATATTGTGCGCTGGTCGCATAATGCTATGTTGAATGCCGAAGAATTGGGCGTGACCTCAAGCAATGTGGAGGCAATGAAAAGCTCAAGCAATCCATCTGTGAAGCGTCTTTTGGGGCTTGATGGTTCTTTTGGCGCCAATATGGGCATTAGCAATAACTGGGCCTATCACATCATCCGCACAGTCGGCAACTATGCCGAGACTTTCGAGCGCAATGTTGGCAAGGACACGCCTCTGGGTATCGCCCGTGGCGTTAATGCACTTTGGAAAGATGGCGGGCTGCAATATGCGCCGCCCATTCGTTAGCATATAGGGTATCAATATCTCTAAATTGTCTTTTCTAGTGAGCCGCCGCGATGCTCTATTGCAGCTTTTGACGCTGGCCCTTGTGGTGGCTGGCGTTGGCTGGCTGATTGCCAATGTGGCAGATAATTTAGACCGGCAAAATATTGCCTCTGGTTTTGGCTTTTTGAACGAGCGGGCCGGTTTTGGCATTAGCCAAACTTTGATCGATTATGATGAAGACGATAATTATCGTCAGGTTTTGATCATTGGCCTGCTGAACACACTTTTAGTGTCGGTTCTCGGCATTATTTTCGCCTCTATTTTGGGTTTTCTGCTCGGCGTTGGGCGCTTGTCACGCAATTGGCTGATTAGCAAAATCGCCATGGTTTATATAGAAATTTTCCGCAATGTGCCGCTGCTTTTGCAGATCATGTTCTGGTATTTCGGCGTCTTGCGCAATTTGCCATCGCCGCGCCAAGCCATCAATGTTGGCGATGTGATGTTTTTGAGCAATCGCGGTTTTGCTTTGCCATCGGTCACCTTTTTGGACGGGGCGGGGTCTTATGGTTTGGCTTTACTGGCGATTATCGCCACCGCCATTGGCTTGCGTCGGCGGGCGCGAAAATTATTTCTAACGACCGGCCGCATGGTCGCTTTCTGGAAGCCTTTGGGATTAGTCAGCGTGGCGCTTTTGCTTGCGGCGGGCGGCTTGGCCGGTGTGCCATTCGAAGCCAATATACCGGCACTGCGCGGGTTTAATTTCCGTGGCGGAATGTCGGTCATTCCTGAATTCGTTGCTCTATTACTGGCCCTCAGCCTATATACGGCTGCGTTTATCGCCGAAATCGTGCGGGCAGGCATTTTGTCGGTCGATCAAGGCCAGAGAGAAGCCGCTGCCGCGCTTGGTCTGTCGCATAATCGCGCTTTGAGCCTGGTGGTTATCCCGCAATCCCTGCGTGTGATCATCCCGCCGCTGACCAGCCAATATCTCAATCTGACGAAAAACTCATCATTGGCCGTCGCCATCGCTTATCCGGATATTGTGTCGGTATTTGCCGGCACCACATTGACCCAAGTTGGCCAAGCCATTGAAATTATTTTTATCACCATGATGGTCTATTTGATTTTGAGCCTACTGACCTCTTGGGCGATGAACCGATATAATGCGCGGATTGCGCTAGTGGGGCAAAGTTAATGAGCGCGACTTGGCAGCCAAAACCCGCAAGACCGGCACCGACCCATGTGGTCGGTGTTTGGGGTTGGATGCGACAAAACCTATTCGCCACGCCAAGCGATGTGCTGCTGACGATGATTGCGGCTTTGGCACTATATTACGCCATTGATGTGGTTCTCCATTGGGCCATCCTTGACGCGAGCTTCTCCGGCTCAGACCGCACCGCTTGTTTGAAAGACGTGCAGGGCGCGTGTTGGCCGTTTATCGACGCCAAATTTGGCCAATTCATTTATGGCCGTTACCCAGACGCCGAGCGCTGGCGCGTTGATCTCGTATATTTGATTGGCTTTGTCGGTCTGGTGCCATTACTGATGCCGCGTATTGGCTGGAAGCGCGCCAATGTCATATTCATGCTCGGCCTATTTCCAATTTTCGCATTTGTCATGCTCACCGGCGGCGCCTTTGGTTTGGTGCCAGTGGAGACCACAGATTGGGGCGGGCTATTGGTGACCCTCGTGGTTGCCATAACAGGCATTGTCGCCAGCCTGCCATTGGGCATTTTATTGGCTCTCGGGCGGCGCTCGCAAATGTCGATTGTGCGCAGCCTGTGCATTGGGTTTATCGAGATTTTCCGAGGTGTGCCGCTGATTACCGTTTTATTCATGGCCTCAGTCATGCTGCCCTTGTTTTTGCCCGATGGGGTTAATTTCGACAAATTAATGCGCTGCCTCATTGGCGTTGCCTTATTTTCGTCAGCCTATATGGCCGAGGTCATTCGCGGCGGATTGCAAGCCATTCCAAAAGGCCAATATGAAGCGGCGGCGGCGCTTGGGCTCGGCTATTGGCGGGTTACCGGTCTGGTGGTTCTGCCGCAGGCATTGAAAATGGTTATTCCCGGCATTGTGAATACCTTCATCGGTCTGTTCAAAGACACAACTTTGGTGCTGATTGTCGGTCTGTTCGACCTGCTGGGAATTGTGCAATTCCATTTCACTGATGCCAGCTGGGCAACGCCAGAAACCCATATCACCGGCTATGTCTTTGCTGCCTTTGTGTTCTGGGTATTTTGTTTTGCAATGTCACGCTATTCAATATTTATGGAAAACCGTCTGTCGACGGATAGAGATTAGGAAATCCGATGGCTCAACCAATCGTTCAAATTCGTCAGCTGAATAAATGGTATGGCAATTTTCATGTTCTGCGCGATATTGATTTAGACGTCGCACAGGGTGAAAAAATCGTTATTTGCGGCCCGTCTGGCTCGGGAAAATCGACGCTCATTCGCTGCATTAACCGGCTTGAAGTACATCAAGAAGGCACGCTTATGTTCGATGGTGAAGAAATTGGCGACGGCACCAAACGGCTTGAGGATGTGCGCAAAAATATCGGCATGGTGTTTCAGCAATTTAATTTATTCCCGCATATGACAGTACTTGAAAATTGCGCTCTGGCGCCGATTTGGGTGCAGCAAATGCCCAAGGCTGAGGCTGAGGACGTGGCCCGCAAATTCCTCGAACGTGTGCGCATTCCTGATCAAGCCGATAAATATCCAGGTCAATTATCTGGCGGCCAGCAACAGCGCGTTGCCATTGCCCGGGCGCTTTGCATGAATCCAAAAGTCATGTTGTTCGATGAGCCAACCTCGGCCCTTGACCCGGAAATGATCAAAGAAGTTTTAGATGTGATGGTGGAATTAGGCGATGACGGCATGACGATGATTTGCGTGACCCATGAAATGGGGTTTGCGCGGCAAGTCGCCGATCGGGTGATTTTCATGGATGCTGGTGAGATTGTTGAGCAAAATGATCCGGAGACATTTTTCGCTAATCCGCAAAATGACCGGACAAAATTATTCCTCAGCCAAGTGCTTTAGCGCGCGCGACTAATCGTCAATAATCACAACCTGTTTGCGGTCATAGGCCTGAAAGCCAAGGCGCTGATAGAGCGGCAGGGCATTGGGGTGGTCCAGCGTGCAGGTTTGAATGATAATTCGTTCTGCCTTCAGCGCCGCGATTTCTGTCAGTGCCGCGCGCACCATTAATTGCCCCAGTCCAAGGCCGATTTCAACACTGACTAAGCCGACAAAAACAATCTCAACTTCAGGAAATTTGCGGCTATTGAGCTCGACAAAGCCAATTGGCTTATTGCCACGATATAAAACCCGAATATGGCAGGCCGGATGA
>Ga0209653_1000279_pt1 | contig 45617 bp, 40 predicted proteins | sample SaaInl6LU_22_DNA_FD_184644 | JGI IMG/M metagenome (GOLD analysis project Ga0209653, IMG submission 184644) | Marine microbial communities from expanding oxygen minimum zones in the Saanich Inlet - ESP_116LU_22_DNA (SPAdes) (version 2) | ecosystem: Environmental > Aquatic > Marine > Intertidal... | reverse complement strand
TTTAAAAACAAAAAAAAAAAAAGTAATTTTTCCTTCCGAAGTTTTAGATGAGAAAATTTTTATAAAAAAATTTAATTATGATAAACAAATCAATAAGATAATAACTATTTTAAATAAAAAATTATTTAAAGATTATTTGTTTTATAAATTAAAAAATTGGAGAATATTTAATTATTTTTATATCGAATTAAAAAAAAAATTAGACTTTCCAATATATGTTAAAGAGGTTTTAAATATATTAATAAAAAAAAACAATATAAATAATGTTTTTATTATAGAGAGTCATTTTGACAATTTACAACATGTATTAGATAATACATTTCACAACAAGGTTAACCTTAAAAAATTTAAGAGAAAAAATAATATTAATAAAAAAAACGAATTAACAATAAATTTACGAAATATAATTATCAATAAAATAAAAGAATATTATTTTATTTTCAAAAATAAAAATAAAAATTTTTTATTTATTAATTTTTCCAAACACGATTTGTTAAAATATTATTTTAGTCCTGATTTTCTAAATATTAATTTCTCAGTCCGAGATCATATTGAAATAAATGATATGACTTTAAAAGATTTGTATTATATAAATAATATTAATATTTCAAAACTAGTACACCAGTTTTATATTTCTAAAAAATTTTTTATATATATAATTAAAAAAAAATATTTATTATTTAGTAAAATAAAATTTAAATATAAATTTTTTTGTTTTAAGTATTCAACAAGTATTTTATCAATTATTTTTCAACAAATAGCTAAAGAAAAAAAAATAAAAAAAATTATATGGTCACACGGCGCATATGGATTTTCTAAATCCTTTGGTGGCTATAAATACACTGATCATCTTTTTTTTAAAAATATTGGTCATGTTGGAAACCAAATCAAGCTTAGAAATAAAAATATTATTAACATGGGCTACCTAAGAGATACAACTAAGTATAAAAGAAAAAAATTTAATATTAATAAAAATAAAAAAACTATTTTATTTGTTCAAGGTTACAAAGTATCCCCAAGTAATTTCTATTTTGGTTATGACAGAAAAAATATCTCCAATTCAAATTGGGCTGAAACAAGAGAAATATTGTTATTACTTAAAAAATATGAGAATAAATACAATATTATTTTCAAAGATGCCCCTTATTATGAAAATATGGAAAAATTAGTTTCAAGTTATATCTCTAATAAAATAAAATATGTTTATGATGAGTATAGCTTATGTGATTTATTTGAAATTTCAGATTGTTCGATTCTGTGTTATGCTAGTACAAGTTTTGTACAAGCAACTAGTTATAAGAATGATATTTTAATTTATGAACCAGATTTAGTTAAAAAATTTAATAACAATAAATTAATAAAATTAGGGGTATATTTTTATAGAGATTTATATCAAGCAAAGAAAAAATTAGACGTTATTTGTAAAAACGAAAAATTTAATAGAAAAGATAAATCTGAATTAATTGATCAGTTTTATTTTAATAATAAAAAATTTAAATTATTTAGTAATCAATTTTTAAATATATGAAAAATAATAATAAAATTTTTTTATCACCTTCAAAAACAGATCTATATATAACTAAAGTAATTAGGGCAAAATACTCTGATTTAGAAGAGTCCAAAAAAAATATTTTATCAAAATTGAACCTTAACAATAAAAAAATTTTAGATGTAGGTTGTGCTAGTGGAGATTTTTATAGTGTTTTAAAAAAAAAATATAAAAATATTAATTATCATGGAATTGATTTGGATGAAAAATGTATTCAATTTGCCAAAAAAAAATTTGGAAACAATGCACGTTTTGATAAATTGGATATATTTAGTAAAAAATTAACAAATAAATATGACGTAGTAATGATATGGAATTTATTTTATATGATTCCAAATTGGAGAAAATTTTTAATTAGATGTTCGAAATTAAGCAAAAAATATATTATTTTTGATAATAAAATAAGGTTAAGTGGTCCAACCATCATTGATTTGGATTTAAGTTATCAATATTATCACAAAAGCAATAAGAGAAATTATTATATTGTTCATAATATTCACGAATTAATTGCCTTTTTACAAATTCACGAACTAAATATAAATAAAATCTCTATTAATGGTTATAAACTACCGGGCCCAACTAGTGCCAGACTTCCTTTGGATAAAAAAGAGGTTTATGTTGGCGGAATTGTTTTGCAAAAATATGATCAAAACTCTAAAATTAATAGATATGGTGTTACATTTGACTCTGCCAAAACTTCCTGGGTAAAAATTACAACAAATTTAATTAAGTAAAAAAAATTATAATTATTAAAAATTGAAATATGTGTGGAATTTTAGGATTTTTCGGCAAAACCCCAATTAGTGAAAAAAATCTTTGTAAGTTAATTAATACAAAAAATATTTTAAAAGAGAGAGGTCCAGATGATTATGGTTTTATTAAAGAGAATAATTATTTTTTATCTAATTCTCGATTAAGAATTATTGATAAAAAACAATACAATTTACCAATAACAAAACATAACAGTATAATTTCGTTTAGTGGAGAAATTTTAAATTATCGTAAATTAAAATCATTTTTAAAGAATGAAGGTTATTTTTTTTTTACAGATACAGATACAGAATTAATATTGTCTTTATACCACTTTTATGGTGAGAGCTTTCTAGATCATTTAGAAGGTTTTTTTTCAATAGCAATTTTTGATAAAAATAAAAAAAAATTATTATTATCAGTAGATAGATTTGGGAACAAATCTTTATTTTATAGCTTTCAAAATAATAATATATTTTTTAGTTCTCAACAATCTTACCTCATACGATCAAAAATAGTTAAATTTGAAGAAAACCAAAAAAAAATTGATGAATTTTTAATTTTTGGAGATGTTGCAAATAATGAAACACTTCATAAAAAAATTAAAAAAATCTTACCTGGAACATTAATTACTTATGATTTTGAAAATATAAATATAAAACAATATTATTCATTAGAAGATAAGCTGCAAAGTTCAAAATTTATAAAACATAATAATTTAAATAAATTTGAAAAAACTTTGTTTAGAGCAATTAAATTATGGAACAATAATTGCAAATATAATAAATCAATTATGTTGAGTGGAGGAGTGGATTCCGGTCTTTTATCAATATTATCATCTAATATTTCTAATAAAATTAACACATATACAGCTAATTTTATTGGAAAAAGTGCTGAAAAATTAAATGAATATAATGAAGTAAAAAAAATTTTAAAAAAATATAAATATAGTAACTTTTTAGTTGATTTTGATAAAAATGATACAGAGAATTTATTAAATAAAATTTTTAGTAATTTTGAAGAGCCTTTACCATCAAGTAGTATGCTTTTATACAAAATTTCACAGTCAATTCAGTTAAATGATCATGAAAGAGTTTGTTTTACAGGCGATGGTTTAGATGAAATTTTTGGAGGATATTTGAGGCATGGTTATGTTTTGTCAAAATATAAAAGTACAAATAACCTTGAAGATATTTCCTATGGAATGAATTTTTTAAGTAAGAATAGACTAAAGTTTTTTTTTAATAGAGATTTTAATTTTCCTTTAGAAAGAATAAAATTCTTAGAAAAAATTAAAAATTATAAATTTTCAAATTTAGATATGATATATTTAAATGATATTAAGTTTTATTTGCCAATGTTTTTAAGAAGTGCTGAAATCATTGGCATGAAACATTCTATAGAGTTTAGAGCTCCATTTACCGACAGGTCTATAATTGAAAATAGTTTTTTAGTAGAAGATAAATTTAGGAATAATAAGCTGTTTTTAAAATTAATCTTTGGTAAGCATTTAAAGAAAAGATTTACAAAAAAAAAATTATTTTCTACTCCTTTTTTATATGAACAATTTAAGAATGGATTTTATTTTGATATCATGCAAAATTTAAACAAAAATGCTAAGATTTGTACATACTTTAGCATCCACGGTATTAAAAAAATGTTGCAAGATCATAAAAAAAATGATCACTCTAATTTTTTAATGAGAATGTTAACATTACATTTATTTTTTGAGTCAAAATATTAATGAAAAAAAAATTATCTTTAGGTAAGGGAATAAATAGTATTGAAGGAAATTCTTGGGTTTTTAATAAAAATGTTGCAGTTTCATTTGATAAACATGTTAGACAAAGTATTCCATTTTATGATTTGATTCAAAAATATATCACTTCGTTAAGTGAGTGGTTTGTAAAAGAAAGTTCAATTATTTATGATTTGGGGTGTTCTACAGGTGAAACAGCTAAAAATATAATCAAATTACCAAGTAATAAAAAAAAATCTTTTTCATACCATGGTTTAGATAACTCTTCAGAAATGATTAAGTTAGCTAGAAGAAAAATTGTATCAAAAAATTGTAAATTTAAAATTGCTAACATTAATAAAGTTGTATTTAAGAAAAATTCTGATTTATTTATATCTTTATTGCTTTTCCCTTTCCTGAATTTAAATAATAGAGAAACATTATTAAAAAAAATTTTTTACTCGCTAAAAAAAGGAGGTGCACTGATAGTGGTAGATAAAATTTATTCATCAGACCCTAATATGCAAGATATCTTTAATCAAATTTATTTTGACTCGAAAATAGAAAATAAATTAACGAATAATCAAATTTTAAATAAGGCAAAATCATTAAGAGGAAGTATGTATTTGTATAATCAAAATGAAAATATTGAATTTTTAAAAAAATGTGGCTTTAAAAAAATTGATATTTTTTTTAAATGGTTTAATTTTATCGGCATCTTAGCAATTAAATAATTCTTCTTATTAATATTTAATTTTCTGTTAAAAAATATTATCAAAAATTAGGTTAGTAAATAAAATATTTTTTTTAGTCTTTAAAAAAATATTAATTAGCAAATATTATCCATGATGAACGTCTAAATATTGATCCTTATAGCTAAATATAGTTGGCCTTAAAAATAAACAATTTGATTTTATGCTTACTTTTTGTCTACCTGAGATATTTATTAATTTAGAGCATCCAGCCTTAAGTATATGTTTTTCATTATCAACAGTAAATCTGACCAAATTGCTAGTAGGATTGGCAAAAAATAATTCATTTTTATCAAACTCTAAAAAAAATTTTTGTATTTGATAGATATGATTTGCAAAAAACGATGTTTTTACAATGTCCGGTTTATTGATAAATTTATTTGAAATTTTTTTAAATTTTGCAAGTGTATTTCCATGTACCATTGAAAATAGATTTTTATTTTGCGAATATCCAAGATAACACCTATTAGATATTATATTGTTTTTATCAATATGCTCTTTTGTAAAATGATAAATATAAAAAGTGCCGTAATCTTCAATGTTGTTCAAAAATTCTTTTGTGATTAGGATTTCATTAGAAGTTTCAAAATTATCAATATGCTTGATCTTTATTGGCTCACCATTTTTGCTAAAAAAATGTAATTCAATCCAAGAATTTTTAATTTTATAAAAAATATTAAGAATATCTGAATATTTAAATTTAGTTTCAAAGTTATTGTCTGTTCTCCATGCAAAAGCATCACTTACTGATACACAATCAATCCCATCAAGACTCATGTGAACGGGTTTGTAATTTATTAAATTTCGAATAAAAATTCCCAACTTATTATTCAACAGTATTTTAAACAATGATCTCATTAATTTCCTTTTTTAATTCTGCAATTTTACTAAATTTATTTTTACTTAAAATATATTCATGTGGTGGATGTGTATGTTCAAAAGAAACATGTTTATTTTTAGTTGATACATACATAGGTATTCCTAAATATTTTTTAGTTATCAAATATATCTCTGGTTTAATAAGGGATTTATTTAACTCAATCATGTTTGTATAATTTGTTTTAATTATGAATTTTTCTTCAATTTTTCTTTTTTTTATATTTACCAAGTAAGCATTGAAATTTTCTACTATCGGCTCAGCAAATATATTTTTAATAAATATAAAATTCTTATCAGCTTCTTTATTAGCCAACAAATTTACAGAACTTAAAATCGATCCTTTTTTTTCCATCATAGTAAAAGGATATTCTGACTGATAAGAAGAAAATCCACCATTTTTTAAAATTAATTTTAAATTAGCTCTATATGCAGGTGTGGTTTCGGTAAATTTATTGAAATTTTTAAGTTTATAAATTTTATTATTTACTTCATCGGATGAAGCTAAAAAAAAAATAGTTGAGTTTGAAATATCCTCTGATTTTAAAAAATAAAAATCTCTATTTTTTTTTTGGGTATTAATTTTTTCAATTTTCCATTCATTATTATCAACTTTAGCTTTATACAACATTAAATTACAGTGCTTTTTATTTGTATTTTGAAAAAGAGGTATTTGTAATTCTGATGAAAATTCTTGACTTTTAATACCGAAAAAATAGTTCATTTTAATTTCAATCTTATAAAGATTATACTATTTTTTTAAATACACCTATAAATTTTCTGCTCGAAATATCTGAATTGTTTTCACAATCCAATCTTTTATAAATTAATTTATAATTAATAATTTTTTCCATAGATAGCTCATTAAGAGTCTCAAAAGCAGCAGTGGATTTGTACATTTTATCTGATTTTATTTTATTTATAAATACATCATCACACATAATTATTCCGCCTGTTTTTATATTTTTTAATGAGTTTAGTATATCTATACATACAACGGGGTAACCATGGGCACCATCAATCCAAATTAAATCATATTTTTTATTAGAATTAATAAGATTAATTGAATTTATTTCATTAAAATGAATTCTATTATTTTTAGATAATATCTCATCTCTTGATTCTATAAAATTAAACAAGTTATTTTCTCTATTGTAAAATTTAATAAAATTTTTTGAATTTTTTGGAAGATCAATAGTATCAATTTCTGCTTTGTTAAAAAGTAATGATAATAGTAAGCTATTTTTTCCATCGTGTGTACCAATTTCTAGGATATTATTAATATGAGCATAAGATAATGAAAGTGCTGAAAAAAAAACTTCATGCTCTGATGACATACTTCTATTTAAAAATGGAAATTGAATTTTGATTTTTTCAAGTTTATGAAGGGCTTTTTCCCTGTCTAAACTAAAATATTCAAATATTTTATCTTGTTCTTTTTCAAATTTTTTTAAGTCATAAATTCTTTTATTATAAGCAGATATTATTTTATTTATAACTTTATTAGGAATTTTATGTGGTTTTATCAAATTTCTTATAAGGCTTTGTAAATTCATTTGTTTCTAAATTTAAAATTAACTTAATTTAAAAAATATTACCAATTGAAAATTTTATATTAAAATTTACTAGTTTATTTGCACAATTGACTTAAATTAGCACTTATGATGAAAGAGTATGTAAATTTATTAATTAAAAAATTAAAAATAATTCATCTAATATGTAATATTCTTTGTATCAAATGTATTTTGAATTAAAGTGTTAATTAAGTTTATTTTATGAAAAATATTATTAAAAAATTTTTTAATGTTCTCGGATATAGAATCTCTAAATTAGATAATAGATATAAAAAGCTAAGTTTCGATGAAATACATAAAATAAAATTAAACATCGATAATCCTATTATTTTTGACGTTGGCGCAAACAAAGGTCAATCTATAAGAAGATTTAAAAAAATATTTCCCAATTCAACTATTCATGCTTTTGAACCAATAAAGGATGAGTTTGTTAAACTGCAAGATGAATTTCATAATGATAAAAGTATTTTTTTAAATAATTTTGCTTTAGGAGAAACAATAAGTCAAAAAAAATTTAATATTATGGCCAGCACAGGTCATTCATCTTTTTATAAATTAAATAAAAATACCGAATGGTTAAAAATTAGAAGCAAAGAATTTAATTCAAGCGAAAAAGAGTACGAAAAACAAGTTGTTGAAGTTAAAGTAGATACAATAAATAATTATTGTGAAAAAAATAATATATCGGCTATTCACATACTGAAACTAGATACCCAAGGATATGAAGAAAAAATTTTAGCTGGAGCTTCACAAATAATACCAAAAATAAAATTGATAGAAACTGAACTAATGTTTGACAATGTTTATGAAAAAAGATTAAATTTTTATGATATTGAAAAACATATTATTAGTTCTAAATTTAGATTAATTGCAATTGAACCATTAAATTTTAGTAATTTAGTTGAAGGATATATGTTTTGTGTAGATGTTATATATTTAAATGAAAAAAATGAGTAAAAATATTTTTTCAAAATTAAAAAAATAGTTTTAAAAAAATGTTGTATTTGTCTTAAAATATTTGAATATAAAAATATAATAAGTTAATTAATATTATATTTAATAAGTAAAATTTAGCTGTTTCTTGTTTAAAATTAACGGATTTACATATTGTAATTTGATATTTTAATTTAAATAAATATTTTTCTTACTTAATTATTCTATGAAAATTTTAAATATATATGAATATCCTTCAATTTCATTAAGTAAAAAAAGTTACAATATTGTATGGAATGAAAAATTATTAAGTGAAAGCAAATATAGTTTTTCTATATTTCATCTTATTAATCAGAATTCTATAAAATTAAAACTTGATGCAAATAATCTTTATAAAAATTTTTTTTTGAAGAATAAAAAATATTTTTATCCTTCATTTAATTTAAAAAAAGACTTTTCTTTTTTAGTTTTATCTAATTTTGTCGAAAAAAATCATTATAAAATTAATTATAATTTATATTTATTAAAATGTTTAGCATTAAAGAATTTTTTAAAATCAAATCAATTTGATCAAATTAACATATTTAGCAAAAACAAAAAATTTTTTTCATTAATAAATAATTTAATTAAGTCAGATCATAAATGTGAAAAAAAAAGTGATTTAGTTTATAATTTTTTTGAACTAACAAGTTTTTTTATTAAAAATTCTATACAGTTTATTATTTTTTTTTTAAAAAATGTAAATTTTGATAATAAGCCAAATAAAATTATTGATCATAAACCAATTTTTTTTAGTTTTTTTTCATACACAGATAAACAAAAAGCGATCTCTGGGTTATATCATTCTGAATATTGGAAGGCATTTTCAAACACTGATAATAAAAATTGGGTTCATCTACACGATTTTAGCTTAAATTATAAAAACTCTAGGGTGACGAGAAAAGTAATTCAAAAACTTAATTTAAACAAACAAGAAGAAAACCATTTTTTTCTTGACGATTATATAAATCAAAAAACATTCATTAAGACAATATTATTTATAACTAAATTATTTTTTTGCTTAAGTAAATTAATTTTATCAAAAAAATTTAACTTAATTTTAAAAAAAAAATTATATTTAAATTCTGAAAACTATTTGAATTTTTATAGAGAATTTATTTCATTCAATTCGTTTAGAAATATCTTATTTTTTTTTCAATTTGAGGAATTTTTTTTAAAAAATAAAATTAAATCAAATATCTTTTATACATTAGAAAACCAACCATGGGAAAAAAATCTTTTGTATTTTGCAAAGAAAAATAAATTTATTACCAAAACTTATGGAACAATTCATTCATCAGTAAGATTTTGGGATTTAAGATTTATAAATTTTATGAATGATCACAAGCTTTTCTTTGGTTACAGAAACCCTAATAAGATATTATATAATAGTTTCTTTGTCCAAAAAATTTTAAAACAAAATGGATTTAAAAAAAGTATTCTTCAATCATCTGAAACTTTAAGATATTCAAATTTAAAAAAAATTTTAGCAAAGAAAAAAATAATTAAAAATAAGAACAAAAAATTAAATTTATTATTTGTTACTGATTATGACGATCACCAAAATAAATTATTACTAGAAATCATTAAAAATTTAAAATCAAAAAATCAATATTGCCTCTATCTTAAAAGTCATCCTTTAAAAAAATTAAAAATAAAACAAAATAATTTAAAAATTGTTAAAGATATAAATGACTTTGCAAGTAAAATTGACTTTGCAATTGTTGGAAATAAAACAGCAGCTTCTATAGATTTATACTATAAAAATTTTAATATTTTGATTTTTCTAGAGTCTAATAATTTAGATTATTCACCGTTATATAAATTTATAGATTACAAAACCTTTTCATCATTTGATGAATTAAAAAATATATTAGATAATAATTTTGCAAGATCGAAACATTTCTCTATTAAAAATAGTAAAAAAAGATATTTCATTACAAATAAAAACTTAATAAAATGGAAACAAATTCTCAAATCATGAAATTAAAAAACAAAACTATTTTACTTACAGGTGTTGGAAAAGGAATTGGGTTATCTATTTTAAAAAAAGTAATAACAGAAGGTGCATTTGTGTATGGTATTACTAGATCGGAAAAAGATGTAAAAAAAATAAAATTAGATAATTGTAAAATTTTTACCGGTGATGTTACTAATATTAAATTAATAGAAAGAATTATAAATCAATCAGTTCGTGATAAAAAACCGATTAATTGTATTATTAATAATGCTGGTGTTAGATTAAGAAAAAGTTTTTTAAATATAAATAAAAATGATTTAAAGAAAGTTTTTGATGTTAATTTTTTTTCGATATTTAAAATTTCACAAGTGTTTATTTATTTTTGTATTCAAAATAAGATTAAGGGAAATATATTAAATATTTCTTCAATTGTCTCTGATTTAGGATTTTCTGAGTTAAGTGCTTATGGAGCATCAAAGTCAGCTCTGAACAGTCTTACAAAAAGTTTGGCAGCAGAGTTTTCAAATTTAGGTTTTAGATTTAATGCTGTAAAACCTGGCTTTGTAAAAACGAGTTATTATGAAAATTTTAAAAAAAAAAATAAAAAATTATTAAAATGGACAATTCAAAGAACACCAATTAACAGATGGGGATACTCATCTGAGATTGCCAATATATCTGCATTTTTAATTTCAGATGAATCAAGCTATGTGAATGGTGAAACCATAAACGTGGACGGAGGATGGTGTAATACATGAAAATTATTGGACTAATTCCAACTAGAATGAACTCATCAAGATTACCATATAAATCGTTACTTCCAATAAATGGTATTCCTATGATTGTGCATGTTTACAAAAGATCAAAACTTGCAAAAAAATTAGATGACCTAATTATCTGCTGTGATGATAAGAAAATTTTATCTATAGCTAAAAAATATAATATTAAAGCCATGTTAACCTCTAAACATCACTCAAATGGCACCGAGAGAATAGCCGAGGCCAGCAGTAAGTTAAAAAAAAAATATGATATAATAGTCGATATACAAGGTGATGAGCCTTTAATAAGCCCATATCATATAGATCAAGTGGTTGACTATCACATAAAAAACTTTAATTCTGATATTATTTTACCTTCACTTAAAATTAAACCTATAAATTCGACCAATATAGTCAAAATTGTAAAAGATCGGTCAAATAATGTTTTATACCTTTCTAGATCAAATATACCATTTGAGTTTAAATCAAATGTAAAATTCTTATATAAACATTTATCTATAATTTCATTTAAAAATAAAGCTTTGCAAAAATATAGTTTAAAAAAAAAAACTTATTTAGAAAAAATTGAAGATATAGAATTACTACGAGCGTTAGAAATTGGACTTAAAATTAAATCCGTAAATCTAAATGGTGATAGTTTCTCAGTAGATGTTTTAGAAGATTATCAAAAAGCATCAGAATATATGAAAAACGATAAATTTTTTAAATTATATAAATAATAAATTGAAAATTAAATATAAAATAAATCAAAACTACAACTTTGTTAGTTTTAAAAAAAAAATTGATAATACTTTTGTTTATGAAATTGAAAAAATTCATTCAGATAAAAATATACTGATTGTTTATGATAAAAATATTCAAAGTGATTTTATAAAAAAATTTTATGACTCTCTTAAAGTTTCTGGATGTAGAATTTTTAAGTTAGAGTTAGAGGGAAAAAAAAAAAATAAAAATGAAAAAACGCTTTTTAATATCTTAAATTTTTTATTATCAAATAATTTTTCTAAAAAATCTATTCTAATATCTATAGGCGGTGGCGTTCTGGGCGACGTTTGCGGTTTAGCCGCATCTTTATATTTAAGAGGAATGATATATTTTCATGTCCCATCAACAATGACTGCTATGGTTGATAGTTGTTTGGGTGGAAAAACAGCAATAAATTATAATAATATAATCAATTCAATCGGAAATTATTATCATGCTAATCATGTTTTTATTTTTAATGATTTAATTCAAAAATTACCAGATAAGGAATTTTTAGCGGGAATTCCAGAAATTTTAAAATGTGGATTAATAAAAAAAAATAAAATTATAAAATTGTTAAAAACAGAAAAAAATAAAATATTGAAGAGAGATTTTGATATTTTAAAAAAACTTATTTTTGAAACATTGATAACTAAAATATTTTTTTTTAAAGATGATATTTATGAAAAAAATTCAAGGCTTTCATTAAATTTTGGCCATACATTTGCCCATGCAATAGAAATGGCAACTGCAAAATTGATTAGAAGTGATTTTTTGAGGCACGGAGAGGCAGTAGGCATTGGAATGATGTGTGAATTATTTTATGAAAACCCTCGAAGTAAAACAATAGAAATTTTAGAGGATGTTTTGCAAAATTATGGTTTACCAATAAGAGTCCTAAATGCAAAAAAATACAATTCATTATCTTTACAAAAATTGCAACGTTATATTTATCAGTTTGTTTTTTATGATAAAAAAAAAATTAATAAATATCCAAGATTTATATCTTTAAAAAAAATTTATAGTCCAAAAATAAAAGAAATGCAGAATTTAGACATGATTGATCATACGATATATCGTTTTTTAAATTAATTATCTTAATTATATTAATAATATAAATAAAAAATATGAAAAAATATAAATTTTTTAAAAACAAAAAAATTTTGATTACTGGGTATAATGGTTTTAAAGGTTCATGGCTCTCTATATGGCTAAATTTACTTGGGGCAAAAGTGGTGGGTATTTCATTGTATGAAAATAATAAAAATAACCATTTTAATTTAGTTAAAAAAAAATTAAAATTTAAGATTTATAATTGTGATGTAAGAAACAAAAAAAAAATTACGAATATCATTTTCAAAGAAAAACCAGATTTCACGTTTCACCTCGCAGCACAATCTTTGGTATATAAATCTATTTTAGATACCAGTTTTAATTGGGAGACAAATGTAATTGGATTATTAAATATTTTAGAGGCATTAAATAAATTAGATAAAAAAAATATTGGTATCATTATTACCAGTGATAAGTGTTATAAAAATTTAGAACAAAAAAAAGGGTATAAAGAGACTGATATTTTAGGAGGGATAGATCCTTATAGTGCGTCCAAAGCATCTGCAGAAATACTTTTTCATTCCTATTATAAAACTTTTATTAAAGACAAAAATAAAAACTTAAGAGTTTGTACTGCTAGAGCTGGAAATGTAATTGGTGGTGGTGATTGGTCTAAAAACCGATTAATTCCAGACTGTATGAAAATGTGGCTAAAAAACAAAAAACCGCAGATTAGAAATCCGAATTCCACACGACCATGGCAGCATGTTTTAGAAGCATTATCTGGATATTTAGATTTATCTATAAGACTATATAAAGATCAAAGTTTGAATGGTCAGTCTTTTAATTTTAGTTCAAATAAAATTAATAATGTAACCGTTATACAGTTTTTGAAGCAAATTAAGAAAAAATGGCCTGAAATAAATTGGAATGTTAAAACAAACAATAAATTTTACGAGTCTTCGTTGCTACAGCTAGATTGCTCTAAAGCTAAAAAAATTTTAAAATGGAGTGCAAGACTTGATTTAGATGAGACTATCGAATTTGTTGTAGATTGGTATAAAAATTACAAAACAAATAAAAAAAATATATTGCAAGTTTCTATCGAGCAAATAAATCATTACATGAAAAAAAAGATATGAAAGTTGTAATTCTTGCCGGTGGTTTTGGCACAAGAATATCTGAATATTCAAAAACGATACCTAAACCAATGATAGAAGTTAAGAAAAAACCAATATTAGTTCGTATAATGGAACATTATTCAAAGTTTGGTTTTAAAGAATTTTATATAGCACTTGGCTATAAAGGAAATGTGATTAAGCAATATTTTAAAAGAAAAAAATTCAATTGGAAAATTAATTTAATTGATACAGGGTTAAATACTATGACAGGCGGAAGATTAAAAAGATTAAAAAAATATCTTAAAAATGATAGGTTTTTTTTGACTTACGGAGATGGATTGTCGAATGTGGATATAAAAAAACTATTAAAATTTCATAAAAAAAATAAAAATCTCATAACTCTAACTGCTGTAAGGCCACCAGCAAGATTTGGTGCAATTAAATTATCAGGAAATAAGGTAAAAGTTTTTAAAGAAAAAGATATTATGGATGAGGGTTGGATCAATGGTGGTTTTTTTGTAATAGAGCCAAAATTTTTAGATTATATAAAAGGTAATAATACTTTTTTAGAAAAAGAACCATTAGAAAAAGCAAGCAAAGAAGGTGAGCTTTTTGCTTTTAAGCACAATGGGTTTTGGCAGTGCATGGATACTAAAAGAGATAAAGATAAATTAGAAAAAATTTTAAAAAAATAATTTGACAAAAAAAATATTGATAGTTGGTGGCACTGGGTTTCTTGGTTATCATTTAGCAAAAAAATGTCTAGAAAGAGGCTGGAAAGTAGTAAGTGCTTCAACAAATAAACCAAAAAAAATTAGATTTTTAGCAAAAGTAAAATATTTAATTTTGGATATATCAAAAAAAAAAAATTATAGAAAATTAATTAATTATAAATTTGATTATGTTGTTAATTTTGGAGGATATGTAAACCACTCTGAGAAGAGAAAGACTTATCAAAGTCATTTTATTGGTTGTAAAAATTTAGTTGATTTTTTTTTATATAAAAATTTAAAATCTTTCATTCAAATAGGAAGTTGTGTTGAGTATGGAAATTATAAATCTCCGCAAAAAGAGAGTAAATCAATGGAGATCAAGAAACTTAAATCCATTTATGGAAAGGCAAAACTTTCTGCTACCACTTATTTGTTGAAAAAATTTAGAGAAAATAAATTTCCATGTACAATCTTAAGATTGTATTTAGTATATGGACCTAAACAGGATTTTAATCGTTATATTCCCTTAGTGATTAGAGGTTGTTTGGAAAACTCCAAATTTCCTTGCTCAAAAGGAAATCAATTTAGAGATTTTTTATATGTTGATGATTTAGTACGTGCTATTTTTAAATGTTTGAAAAATAAAAATTCAAAGGGAGAAATTTTTAATATTGGCTCTGGTATTCCGAGAGAAATAAAGAAAATAACTCTTTTCATACAAAGTATTATAAAAAAAGGAAAACCTGATTTTGGTAAAATTTCACTTAGAAGAGATGAAATTATAAATTTATATCCCAGTATAGATAAAGCTAAAAAAACGATTAACTGGAAACCACATTTTGATTTTAAAAAATCTATTTTAAAAACAATAAAATATTATAAGAAATTAAATGTTAACTAGTAATTGTAAAATCTAAAAATACCAAAAAAATCAAAAATAGAAAAAGTGGGATGTAGTGACCACAAAAACATAAATATAATAAAAGGATAAAAAAGAAATTTAAAGTTTACAAATTTTTTAAAATTAAAAACATAAAATACCAATACAGTCAAAATTGGGTAACATAAATTTGCAATCCGACCAACATTATTTAAGCTACCGTTCGGCCCACCTAAGATTGGTTGACCAATCATCATGGCACAAACTAAAAATAGAATGAAAGCATTATAATAATTAAAAGAATTTAGTTTCCCCAATATTAAAATAGTAAGTGGCACAAAGGGAAATAGTCCAAGTAAAATAAATTTAATCAACTTTTCAATTTGATTAAAATCATAATAAAATATTGCGTACATCAAATGAGAAGGAAAAGAATTTAATGAAATCTTTTTCCCTACATAGATAGTTAAAGCTAAGGTAGATAAATAAACGATAAGTAGTAAAAAAAATAATTTTATTTTTTTATTTATCAATAAATTTAATGAAGAACCTATGAATAAAGCAATCGAAGTTTGTCTTAAAAAAACTGATACAAGGGTAATAATTAAATTTGAAACATATTTTTTATAAATGACTGAATAGGCAAATAGTAGACCAAAGCTAAAAAATAACATGTCATGAGCTTGGACTGGATTAAATAAGTGATACCGAACAATATAAGGATTAAAAAATAATATAGAAAAAAATAATATAGATTCTTTACAGTCAAGCTTTAATGTTTTTGATAAAAAAAATATTACATAAATATATAATAAAACGAATATAAAATTAACAATCTTATAAATTTCAAAAAAATTAATATTTACAAAATCTGCAATTGATCCAACTATGTAATGTATTAAAAATCTTTGGGCGACATGCTGTATAATTACATTACTATCTTTTGGTAATTCTGGAGCCATTTTTGCGATTTCACTATAACTGATTGCATCAGTTTGGTTGGCTAAAAAAATTATATCGTTTAGATTTAAATAATTTGTTGTAATTAGGACAAATAGTATAGAGCATATTGTGAAGCTGTAATTAATATTTTTATAAAGCTTTTTCATGAATATTTTTTTAATATAATTTAATAATTCTTAATATTTTATATATTTTTATTTTGGGAGTAATAAAAGTCGAACTTGCTTTATTAATATATATTTTGAATATAAATGTTATTTAAAATGCTTGATAAAACTAAAATTTGTCAAATTATAAAAACTAAAATTATAAAATCTTCATTAATTACAGTATAAGATACCATTATAAATGATTGCAATAGTCTTAGGTACTAGACCAGAAATAGTAAAGTTGTATCCTTTAATTTTGTTATTAAAAAAAAAACGTATTAATTTTAAAGTTATACATACAGGACAACATTATTCTAAAAATCTAAATGATATTTTTTTTGATAATTTTAAAGAATTTAGAATTGATTTTAATTTAAAAGTTGGATCTCACAGTAACTCAAAACAAACCGCCTTAATGATGACAGGAATAGAAAAAATTTTATTAAGGCATAAATTTAAAGCATTGATAGTTTATGGAGACACAAATTCTTCATTAGCCGGTGCGATGGTAGCTTCAAAGTTTAGAAACATAACTTTAGTGCATTTAGAGGCGGGTTTAAGAAGTTTTGAGACAAAAATGCCTGAAGAGACTAATAGAGTTTTAATTGATCATATTTCTGACCTATTGTTAACTCCCACAAAACTAGCAAGCTCTTTTCTGATAAAAGAAAACATTAGAAAAGAAAAGATTTTATTTGTTGGAAACTTAATTAAAGACACACTTAAACAGGTTCAAAATAAAATAGGTACTAATCAAATATTAAAAAGACTAAAATTATTTTCGAATAAATATTTTTTAGTTACCATTCATAGAGAAGAAAACTTGAAACAATTATCTAGATTAAAGTGGATACTTAATTCATTAAATGAGACCTACGATTATTTTAAATTACCAATTATATTTTCATGCCACCCTCATACGTTGAAAATTATAAAGAAAAATAAATTTAAAATTAATCAAAATATTACTTTATTACAGTCACTAAATTATTTTGATTTTTTATCATTACTTAAAAATTCAAAACTAATAATTTCAGATAGTGGAGGTATTCAAGAAGAAAGTTGTATTTTAAAAAAAAGAATGATCACAATTAGATCAAATACTGAGAGACAAGAAACTTTAAAAATTGGATGTAACACTCTCATTCAGCATGATGAGCAAATAGTGAATAGTATAAAGAGGCAGCTCAAAAAGAAAATTGTTTGGTCAAATCCTTATGGATCAAGTAATGTATCTGAAAAAATTATTAAAGTTTTAAAAAAAATTAGATAAATGATTAGTATTGTAATTCCTGTTTTTAATGAGGAAAAAAATATAAGTGAATTGTTAGATAAAATACAAAATAACTTATCCTCTAATGATCAAATTATTGTAGTAGATGATTGCAGCACAGACAATACCGCAGATATCGTAAAGACATTTCCTTGTGAATTAATAAAACATGAGAATAATATTGGAAAAGGTCAGGCATTAATTAATGGAATTTCAAAGGCAAAAGGAGATATTATATTTTTTATTGATGGTGATGGACAGGATGATCCATCAGAAATCAGTAAATTAGTTGAAAAATTAAATGAAGGTTATGATTTTGTAATTGGGTCAAGATTCATACCAGATAAAAATGAAGAAAAAAAAAGATACGACCAAAATGCACTATCCCCAGTAAATTTTGTCGGTAACAAAACGCTTACTTTTTTAATAAATAAACTATTTGATTTAAATATTTATGATACCCAATCTGGTTTTAAATGTTTTAGGTCTGATAAATTGCGATCACTTAAGCTTGAGTCAAAAAAATATGAAATTGAAACTGAAATTGTAATAAAATCTAAGAAGCAAAATTTAAGAATAGCTGAAGTTCCAGTTTACAGATATGAAAGAAAACATGGAACCTCAAGTTTGTTTGATATTCCTTTTGGTAGATTTAAATTTATGATTAGGGTAATAAAAGTCATCTTATATGGTTTTGTAAAATGGAGATAAAAAATGAATTGGACAAATAAAAAAGTTATTATTACTGGTGCTGATGGTTTTATAGCATCACATTTAACTGAGAAACTAATTGATTTAGGCGCTCATGTTTCAATCGTTATTAGAGGAACCTCAGTTAATGGTACGTCAAAAAATACATTTAAAAATTTAAACAAAAATCATATAAAAAAAATAAAAAAAATTATTTCTTGCGATATTTCATCTTCTGATATTGTTAGTCATCTAGCTAAAACGAAAGCAGAGTACATTTTTCATCTTGCGGCATCAGCATATGTACCTTACTCTTTTGATCATCCACTTGAAGTAAATCTTGCAAATGTTAACGGAACTTTAAATATTTTAGAGGCTGCAAAAAATTTAAAAAGTATTAAGAGGATAATATGCACATCTTCCAGCGAAGTTTACGGAACAGCTTTGACAAAGAAAATAGATGAAAACCATCCATTAAACCCTACATCTCCATATGCTGCATCTAAAGTTGCTGCTGATCGATATAGTTTTTCTTATATAAAAACTTACAATTTACCAATTACAATTGTAAGACCTTTTAATACTTATGGACCAAGGCATACATATGATGTTGTACCTAAGTTTATTAAAATGGCATTATCTGGAAAGCCAATTACAGTTCACGGGGATGGTAAACAATCAAGGGATTTGACCTATGTTTCAGATGCAGTCGATGCCTTTATCAAAATTGCAAGCGCCAAGAATACAAATCAAAAAGTGATTAATTTTGGTACAGGTAAAGATCATCAAATTATATTTTTGGCAAAAGTGATTAAAAAACTGTGTAAGAGTAATTCAAAAATTATATTTATTAATACTCGTAAGGCTGAGGTTCAAAGGCTCACATGCAATCCAAATTTATGTAAAAAGCTGACTGGATGGAAAGCTAAAGTGAATATTATTGATGGGCTAAAGAAAAATATCGAATGGTCATTAAAAAATTAAATGAAGAAAATATAAGATTAAATTATTCATTAAGTTTGGCAACAAAATGGATTTTGAACTCTGGTCTTCAAATTAATAAAAAGAATAATATAGATTTTGGTGCAGTTTATGCTTGGTATGATGCAAAATATAAAAAATATTCATATTTGTACTCTGAAATCACAGGATATTATGTCACTTTATTTTGCTTTTTATTCAAATTAACAAAAAAAAAAATATTTTTATCAAGAGCTGAAAATGCCGCTCAATGGTTAATAAATATTGCTCAGTGTAATTTTGGAGGGTTCAAGTGTCTAAATTTAATCAATCGCAGTATTAATATTTCGTATAAAGAAAATTTATCCTATAATTTTGATAATGGTGTAATTTTGAATGGATTAATTAATCTTTATAAAATTAATAATTCACAAAAAATTTTAAAAAGTGCCATAAAATGTGGCAACTGGATTCTAAAATGTTTAAAAAAAAATGGATCAATTTATCCCGTATATAATTTTAAAGATAAAAAATTTATAATTAATAAAAAAGAATGGTCTTTAGTGTCTGGCCCCTTTCATTCCAAGGTCGCTATAGGTTTATATAATTTATATGATGTTACGAAAGATAAAAAATATTTTATAGCTGCAAATAAAATAATAAAAAATGCTTTAAGCAAACAATCAAATCAAGGAAATTTTAAATGTACAGAATTTCACACAAATTTACATCCACATTGTTATTCTATGGAGGGGTTATGGGTAGCCAATAAAATTAATCCTACTAATAAAATTAAAACATCAATCAAAAAAGGAATAAACTGGTCATTAAAAAAGAAAAAAAACTTTATACCACCTAGAATATATTATTTTAAAAATAAAAAAGTTTTTAATTTTAACTTTAGATTAGATGCTCTTTCTCAAGTTTTAAGACTGATGTATATATTTGAAGATAAAAAAATAATATTTTTACAAAAAAAATATATTAAAAAAAATTTAAGTTTAATTTTAAAAAATCAATCTAAATCTTTGAATAAAAAACAAAGAGGAGGTTTTTTCTGGGGAAATTCTAGTAATGGAAAAAAATCATATTGTATTAATTCGTGGACAACAGCTTTTGTAATTCAATTATTATATTTATATTTAAAAAATAAAAACAATGATAATAACCTTAAAATGGATCCGTATTATATAATTTAAAATAAAATAATATTTTTTTTGATTATCAGTTATTATTAATTTATAGTTCTTTATGGTTAAATCTAAAAATCAAATATACTCAGAAAATCACTTTTCATTCTTTGAGAAAATGCTTGTTTCAAAAAGATTAGAAATGTTACAAATAATTAAAAGAAATATTGATATTTCCAAATTAAATTCAGCTCTCGATATCGGAACTACATCAGAAGAGGATTTAGAAAGTTCAAATATAATAATAAATAATTTAAAAAGTATTCCAACTTTAAATTGCATAAGTGATCAAGAGGTAAAAAATCAGCAGTATAAAAATAAAATGATAAAGTCTATTACAGATGCTTTCACTTTGAATGAAATTGAATTGATGAAAAGTGATTTAGTTATATCAAATGCAGTTATTGAGCATGTAGGATCTTTGGAAAATCAAATTAAAATGGTTGAAAATATGGTTAGTTTAGCCAATAAATTTACAGTTATTCAAACCGTAAATAGATGGTTTCCTATCGAGGTTCATTCTAAATTACCCTTGATACATTGGTTGCCTAAAAAAAGTTTTAGATTCATACTTAGAAATATTGGTTATGAAGATTTGTCAAAAGAAGAAAATCTCAATCTTCTCACGTTATTTGAAATTCATAAAATTATGAAAAAATGCCAAAGTACTTTTAAATTTAGTTATAAAGTATTTGATATCAAAACTTTTGGGTTTGTTTCAAATTTTATAATCATATGCAGAGTAAGTTAGTTTCTGTCCTTATGACCTGCTATAATGGCGGTCAGTTTCTTGAAGATTCTCTAAATTCATTATTAGCTCAAACTTATACAAATTGGGAATTGATTTTTATAAATAACTGCTCGACAGATAATAGCGAACAAATAATAAAAAACGCAAAAGATAAGAGGATAAAATATTTTAAAACTGATGAAACATTAAATCTGGGTCAAGTGAGAAATTTAGCACTTTCTAAAGGTAATGGAGATTATTTTTGTTTTCTGGATACCGATGATATCTGGGATAAAAAAAAACTGTATTCACAACTTGATGTTTTTGAATCCAATGACAATATTGAAATTTTAGGTTGTTCCTATTTTAAATTTTCAGAAAAAAAAAAAATCAATAATCCATATGATTTCAAAAGTAACAATTTTGATTTAGTTAATGTAATAAAAAGTTATATAAGACAATGGCCCTTGTCCTCCTGGCTAACGTTAATGGTAAAATCAGAATTAATTAAAAATTTTACATTTGATAACAACCTTCATATTTGTACAGATTTTGACATGATTATTTCCCTAGTAAATGAGTCAAATTTTTATTATTTATCAAAAGATCTAGCAGGCTATAGAGTACACGATAATAATGAAAGTAATAAGAAAGATTATAAAGAGGTAGATGAACTCTGTTTTATTTATAAAAAATTTATTAAAAAAATTGATAACATGAATGATTCAAAAATAAATTTATTTTTTGATAAAGTAAATTTAAAAAAAAAAATTCATTATTTTTTAAATAACCAGCAAGATCCGAATGATATTAAATTAAATTTTTTTTATCATTTGTTAATATATAAAATTTTAAAATTGTTACCCAAAAGAATTTCATGCAAAATAATAGAAAAAAAATGAAGATCTTAATTACTGGAGGAGCTGGTTATGTTGGATCTCATTTGACAAAATATTTATTAAAAAAAAATTACAAAATAGATATCATCGATGACTTATCTAATTCCAAATTAGCTGTTATTCAATATTTAAAAAAAAATAAGAATTTTGGAATATTTTATAAAATCAATATAGGAAATAAAAAAAAATTACCAAATATTCTAAAAAAAAATAAGTATGATGTTTTGATCCACCTTGCTGCCAAGATAGATGCTCGAGAAAGTTTAAAAAAAAAATTGCATTACAAACTTAACAATTTTAATTATTCAAAATATTTATTTAACTTATCAAGAAAAGAAAAAATTAAAAAAATTATTTTTGCAAGTTCTGCAGCGGTATATGGAAACTTAAGCCAAAAAAATGTAAGTGAAAATTTAATTTGCAAACCTATTAATCCATATGGGGTTTATAAGTTAAAATCAGAATTATATTTAAAATCTTCAAAAGATTTTAATTATGTTATTTTTAGACTTTTTAATATTTGCGGTATTGAAAAAGAAACAATGCAATTCTTTAAAAAAAAAAATTCAGTTTTTTTCAAAATAAGAAACTCCCTAAAGGAAAGGATGACTTTTTATTTAAATACTACAAATAATAAAACAGGAGATAATTCTTTTGAAAGAGATTTTATTTATATTAAAGACTTTTGTAGAATTATCGAAAAAATGTTAATTAGCAAAAAAGTGAATTATACTGTAAATGTCGGATCAGGTACAAATATATCAATCAAAAAAGTAATAAGTAAGTTTGAGACAGTTTTTAAAAATAAGATGAATATAATTGAAAAAAAATTTCAAGGGGGTGAGCCCTTAAGTGTTATTGCAAATAATAATAAGCTTAAGACAATTATAAAATTCAATAAATTTACAGGTATTAATAAAATCATAAAAGAATATCAATATTAGTTTATGAATATCCTTGGGCTTAATATTAATCATGCAGATACTTCTGCAACTTTAATTGTTGGAAATGAAATAGTTGCATCAGTAGAAGAAGAAAGATTTAAAAGGACAAAGCATTATGCGGGTTTTCCATATGAATCTATATCTTATTGCTTAAATAAAAAAAAAATAAAAATTTCTGATCTTGATTACTTATGTTTAAACTTTGATCGTAAATCTAATTTTAAACAAAAGTTAAAATTTGTTTTAAAAAACTTTTATAGACCCAATGTTTTCAAAAGAGTTCTAAAGAGAACTAGAAATTTTAACAGTGATCAAGATTTAATTAACTATTTAAAAAAAAATGAATTTAAAGGACAAATAATAAATATTGATCACCATTTATCACATATGTCATCATCCTTTTTTTGCTCACCTTATGAAAATGCTGTTGGTCTTACCTTGGATGGTTTTGGAGATTTTGTGAGCACTGAAAGTTTTATTTGCCAAGAAAATAAGATTCAATCGTTAAAAAAAGTTTTTTTTCCTCACTCTTTAGGAATTTTATATCAATCTATTACTCAATTACTCGGATTTAAAAATTATGGTGATGAATATAAAGTTATGGGTCTCGCCCCATATGGTGAAAACAATTATGCTTCCGAATTTAATGAGTTAATCAAAGTTAGTGAGCATAATTACTTTATGTTAAATTTAGATTATTTTAGACATCATAAATCTAGTGATTTTAGTAGTTTCAAATTAGTGCATAATGCCCCAGTTTTTGAAAATCTATATTCTAAAAAAATTTATGACTTGTTCAAAATAGATGAGAGGAATGGTGGAAATTTAGAAAAAAAACATTTTGATATTGCTTTCTCACTTCAAAAAAAATTTGAAGGAGTAGTTATTTCGATTTTAAATTCATTGTACGAAAAATATAAAATTAATAATTTATGTTTAGCGGGTGGCTGTGCACTAAATTCTAAATTTAATGGATTAATTACAAAAAAAACAAATTTTAAGAACGTTTTTATTCAACCTAATGCAGGAGATGCAGGTGGATCACTCGGATCCAGTTTAATGTGCAGTCAATTAAAAAGTAATAGTAAAAAAATTAATTATAATTTTAATGTGTATAGCGGACCTACCTATAGTGATGAATACATAGAAAATAACTTAATCAAAAATATTAATCAAAGAAAAGATCTGAATATTCAATATTACTCAAAAGAAAATACCGATCTACTAAATCATTATGTAGCTGAGCAAATCTCTAATTCAAAAATAATTGGATGGTTTAAAAATAGTTGTGAGTGGGGACCAAGAGCTTTAGGTAATAGATCGATTTTAGCGGATCCTAGAAACCCAAATATTAAAAATATAATAAATGCAAAAATAAAGTTAAGAGAATCATTCAGACCATTTGCACCGGCTATATTAGAAAAATTTGCGGATGAATATTTTTATATGCTTGATGAAAAAAATTCTCCATTTATGCTAAAGATATTTAAAGCAAGAGAATTGGCAAAAAGAACAATACCCTCCGTTGTTCATGTTGATGATACCTGCAGAGTACAAACTGTAAATAAACAAAATAATGAAGAATTTTATAATTTAATTGATAAATTTTACCAATTAACTCAAACACCAGTCATATTAAACACTTCTTTTAACGAAAACGAGCCAATTGTACTTACGCCCAATGAGGCCTTTGATTGTTTTGACCGCACTGATATGGATATTATTAGCTTACAAAACTGGGTAATAGAAAAAAAAAGTGATGAAAGTAATACACATAATTGATGAAATAAGTGAAAAAAATAGAAGCATTTATAGTATAGCAAAATTTTATTGTAATAAAATTAAAAACTCAAATTTATTATCAAATGAAAATAAACAAAAACCTTTTCTTGGTAATGCTGACTTTTTTTTAAATTCTAAATTTTATAATTTTTTTTTTTATTTTAACAAATTAAATAAATTTTTTATTAAAGATAATTTTCAAATTATACATATTCATGGACTATGGAGACCAGTATATTTTTTTTCAATCTTATATTCAAAAATTTATAATAAACCAATTATTGTTCAGCCACATGGCATGATGTTAGATCCTGCCTTAAGATTAAAAGGTAAAATAAATTTTTCTTTAAAAATATTTCTAATTTCCATTTATTCAAAAATTTTAAAAATCAATAATTTTATTGCCGTTACATCTGAAGAAAAAAATCAAATAAAAAAATTTTTTCCCAAATCAAAAATAAAAATTATACCTAACCCTATAGAAGTTAAAAATATTACAAAAAGAATTCAAAAAAAAATAATATTTATGGGCAGATTTAATAAAATTAAAAATCTTAAATTATGTATAGAGTCATTTGCAAAATCAAATTTTAGTCAAAATATATATTTTGAGATATATGGTATTGATGATGATGAATTATATAAAAAAGAGATTGAAGAATTAATAAGAATAAAACGAAAAAATAATATTAAAATTTTTATTAAAAAACCTGTTTATGGAAAATTAAAAAATGAAGTGATCGCAGAAGCTTGGCTTAACATTTTACTTTCAGACTCTGAAGTTTTGAGTTTATCTGTTCAAGAAGCCGGTTTGTTAGGCACTCCAAGTTTAGTAAATAGACAGATTTACTTTCCAAATTGGATTTCTAGATTAAATTTTAAAACTTTGAAAAATATTAAAGATATAAGAAATAAAATAGATCAAATTTTATCTTTAACATTAATTCAAAGAAAGAAATTAGGAAATAAAATAAAAAAAAAATTTACAGATAAATTAGATAATGAAAAATTAATAAATTCATTGGATAAAGTTTATAAAGGTCTTAAACTAAATGATAATATTAAAGTTAAAAAACATCCTCTTAGAAATACTATTTTTTTTAGCTCAATATTTTCATTAAACTTTTTTGTCTATACTTATATAATGTTTATTTATGCATTGTTAGGTAGACCTGAAATAAGTGCAGAAATTGCTATTTATTCTGGCACATTATTTTTAATATTACAGTTAATTTCTGGTAACGCTAGACAGCTTATATTGTTTAAGAACAATTCTTATAATCTTTACGTACGTTTGAGAAATTATATTTTATTTTTGGGTTTTATTTTCATAATTATTCTAAGGATATATGACCTAATAAATGAATTAAATTTTTATTTGATGTTAATTATTTTGTTAAATTGGTCTAATGAAATTAAACTTACCTATCTAGAGAAAAATAAGTCTAAAAATTTATTAATTTTTTTCATGGTTATATCTATCTTTTTTTATTCTTTGATGTTTTTAACCTTAATGAAGAATGAATATCTAATGATTTCAATTCTAAAAATATATTTAACAGTGATCTTTGGATTTTTTATTTTTTTATATGATTTTTCACTTAAAATAAAAAACACTTTTAAAAGTTTTAATAATTTAAAAAATATTTCTCCATTTTTATCATCTGCGTCTATTATTCTATCTATTTTAGTATGGAGATTTTTTCTCTATCAGGAATTAGACAATGCGTTGGCAGGATATTTGTTTGTTGCTTTTTCAATCGGCTCTTTTCCCGGTACATTTATGAATAGCATATTAGCTCCGACACTTCTAAATAATTTAAACTTCAATTTTAGGCGAATATTGAACTATGCATTCTTTTATATAATTATAACTTTTGTAATTATTTTATTTATTGACTTGGAAAATAAAAATATTGATACGCTTTTTTCTGTTTCAGTAATCTTTTCTTTAGTTGGTGGGGTATTAACTATTTATTCAAGTTTATTAAGAAATTATTTAATAAGAAGCAAAAAATATATAAATATTTTCTTCTACGATGTTGTTAATAGTTTATTTGTGGCATCTATACCAATAATAATTTATTTAACTTTAAATGGTCTTTATTTAGTATACGCCTATTATATAGCCTCAATTGTATCAACTTTATTTTATGGTTATTATATCATTACAAAAAATAAAAAAATTATTTAAAATTTTTCTAACTTTTTTCTCTATTGTTATAACTTTAATAGTTTTGAAAGATTATGAGTATTCTAAATTGGCATACTTTGTATTTAGTGTTTTATCATATGTTTTTATTTTACTAATTTTTAATAAAAAAATGTTTTTTTTTGAAAAATTTCTTTTAATTTTTTTGTGGCTAGGTTTCTGGTTTAAATATTCATTATCAGAAATATTTTATTCTAGAATGTTAGAGTCAGGGCCATCAATTAGCTCCAGTAACGAAAATATAAATATTTTTGTAAATGAATTACTCTTAATCTCATCTTTTGTTTTATTGATTTTTTTATTTGCTATTTATTTTAGAAAATTTTTAACTAAAGATACTTTTAAATATTACAGTTTTAAACTTAAAGATAAAAATAAATTTTTTTGGTGTCTATTTGCAGTATTTTTAATAATTATAATTTATCTTTGTTATTATAATTTTCATTATGAGATTTATCAAAGGGGATTTTATACAATTAATAAAATAAATATTTTTATAACAACTTTTGTTAAATGGTCCTTAATTTATGGTGCATTAATTGTGCTATCTTTTTTACTTAATTTAGAACAAAAAAAAAATTTAAATAATTTATTAATTTTTTGTATTTCAATATTAATTTTATTTTTTATTAATATTTCTATTTTTAGTAGATCAATGATTTTATATGGAGCTTTGGTTTTGTATGTATATTTTTTTTATAACAAAAATAATTTTAGCATTAGTATTAAAAACATTTTTTTAGTTGGTTTTGTATTAATACTTTCTTTTCAATCAATTTTTATTGTCAATGATCTAAGAAATTTTAAAATTAATAAACTAGCTCTTACTAAAGACAAAGAAGACAGGAAAATAATAGAGAAAAAAAAGATTTTAACTCAAAAAGAAAAGTCACAAGATCCAAAAATTGTAATAGCTGGATTTGAGGATTTAATTATTAATCGATGGATAGGAATAGCTCAATTATTTGCAGTAATTAAAAAAAAGGAGAATTTAAATATAGAATTATTTTTAACTGCTTTAAATGAAAGAAAAAACTTAAATAGGAAAACTTTTTTTGAAAGTCAATTTTTAGGTAATGAAAAAATTGACACAAATGATCCATTATTAAAAATTAATGATACTTTTGTAAAAGGAAATACTCTTCCAGGGATGATAGCATTTTTATATTATTCAGGTAGTAAAATTATTTTATGCATTGGTTTAATTTTTATTTATCTACTTTGTTATTTTGTCGAAAAAATATCTATAAGTATTTCAAATAAAAATAAATTTTTTGTATCATTGGTTTCTTTCCTAATCGTATATAGATTGATAAATTTTGGATATGCTCCATTCGATAGTTATCAGTTTTTGTTTTCAATGATTGGCTGTATAGTAGGATATTATATACTTATAGTCTTATCAAAAAAATTTAAAATAATTCATAATTAATAAATTTTTTTTTGGTATAAAAAAATATGAGTTTTTATTATTTAGATCAATTATTTTCAGTTTTGCTTTCATTAGCTTGGGTTCATGGCCTTATCAATCTATCTTATCATTTATCTCTAAGTAAGTTTGTTTTGATTGATAATAAGAAAATTAATTTTATTGTAACCTTTTTATTTATTGCGAATGTATTATCAGCTTTAACATTTATTTTTTCAATTTATTTCGGCGTAAATAATATTTTTATAAAATATATTTCTTTTTTTATTTTAGCAGTTGGTTTTTATAAACCTTTTTATTTTAAAGAAATATTATTAAAAAATAATAGTCATTTAAATAAATTGATTTATTTTTTTTTAATTGGATATTTTTTATTATCAATTTCCCCAATTACCGATAATGATAGTCTAGATTATCATTTGACAGTACCACTGCATTCTTTGCAAGATAGTAAATTTTTTTTTTCAATATTGTGGCCACATGCTCAGTTAAGCGGGTTTGGAGAAGCATTACTGATGTATGGAATGAAAATTAATGCTTTTCATGTAGGGCAAATATTTCAATTTATAAGTTTATTATTTTTAATTTTATTCATAGATTCAGTTTCACAATATAAAAAATTTTTTATTGATTATAGAAATTCTGACTACATTTCATTGGCAATCCTATCTATACCTACATTAATTTTTTTATGCTATACTTCAAAGTTTCAACTATTCCCTTTAGTTACAAATTTTATATCTTTAATTTTAGCAATATACATCTTGCCCAGTTTAAATAATAAAAAACTTATTTATACTTTTTCACTTTTAATTTTCCTAATTATGTCATCTACGCAAATGAAGTTTTCATTTTTTTTATCATCTGGTCTTATAGGGTTATACTCAATTTATGTGATGCTAAAAAAAAAATATTTTATTAGTACATTATTTATTTCTATTTTATGTTTTTTTTTAATCGTTTTTCCAAGAGAGTTATATGAATATTTAAATTTCAATAAGGACATAGTTTACAATTTTTTTAATCCAGTAACTGATGAGTATTCTGCAAAATGGATGAATTCTTCATTGAAATATGGAACTGGCAACTCTAGAATATTTCCAATTTGGCTTTTTTTGCCATTTAATAGCTTTGATAATTTCGATTTAGGTGTCGTAACTACAACTTTAGGAATTTCAATATTTTTATTTTTATTTAATATTCATTTTAGAGATATTAGAATTTCTTCTATAATTTACTTATCACTCTTTTTTTTCACCCTTGGCTTAGCGTTTGCTCAACCAATGGGACGTTTCTTTTTAGAACCAGCAATTTGGCTTTTATTTATATCTGGGTTTTACTTGCATATAAAATATAATTTATTTTTAAAATATTTTAAAAAATTTTTAATTTTTATATCAGTTATTTCATCAATTTTTATTTTGGTAATTGGTTTATATTATAATACATCATATTTTAGTAATAAAAATTTTGAAAAATTTATGAATAATTTTTCAGATGGTTATACCTTTTATAAATGGGTCAATTCTGTATTGCCAAAAAATTCAAAAGTTATAAGTGCTCACCGTTCTTATTCGTTATCAACAAATAGAATAGTATCCTATGATTTTAGACTTTATCTAAAAGATAATGATAGCAAAAAATTTTTCATTCAAGAATTAAAAAAAATTAATCCAAATTACATAATTTACCCAAGCTACGAATTAAACAATCATCATGATATTTTAAAGCATTGTAGGGGAAAATTAGTTATGATGGAAAAAAATGTTGGAAAAACAACAGGTCGAAATCCATTTAATAAAAATAGACGTACTTATGATGGTTTTATATACGAGATAGATCATTCTCTTTTAGATAAATGTTTAGATTATTATAATTAACAAAACTTATTAGTTACAAATTATATTTTATTTATATTTTTATAAAAATATAAATAAGAAGTTACGTAAATAATTATATTTGTAATAACTATTAAAAGTAACACTTGTTTATCGTTTGCATAATTCATACTTATATAAATCGATAAAAAGTTATATAGATTGATAATTATTCCTGTAAGTGAATTTGATAACTTTACTCTTTTTTTAAATTTTAAGAGCAAGAAATTAAATATTAAATTATGCAAATGATTTCTATCAGCCTGTTCTATATTTTCATTTACGGTTGATCTTCTTATAATTGTAAAGAGGTTCTCAAATGCCGGATACCATAATAAATTTATTGCTAGAAGGGGAGTTACAAAATCTAGATTATTATTTATTAATTTAATGATTAAAAAACCATAAATTAAAGCCAGAATATAGACCCCATTATCTCCTAAAAATATTTTATTAAAAAGATTAAAAAAATAAATGATTATTAAAGGTATCAATAAAATTATGAATGTAATTGTTTGATACTCAAAAAATAATAAAATATTGATAGTTAAAATTAAGAAATATCCTGGAACATTACAATTAACTCCATCACAAAAATTGAAACCATTTAAAATAATTAATAAACAAATAGTGGTAAAAAAAAAATTAACAAAATTTATTATGAGATATTTATCTAAAAAATATAATCCAGTGCTTATAATTTTTAAATCATTGACTAATACGAAAATTAAACTTAGTAGAAATTGGATATAAAATCTATACTTCGGTTTAAAATTCAATTTTGTATCTGAAAAATAACCTAAAATTAAAAACAAAAATATAACGGTAAGAAAATAATAATTAAAAATAGATGTTAAAAAAAAACTAGATACTGAAATAGTAAAAAATAAGTAAAAGCCTCCAATCAAAGGTATCTTTTCATTTATTTGAATTTTGTGATCCTGTTCATTAACAGGATCGATAAGAAAATTATATCTCTTAAAATAAAAATATAATAATAAAAACAATAATAGTGAAAAAAATGAAAAAATTACTAATAAAAAAATCATATTTGTGTCTGAAAAAAATATACTAGGTTATAAAAATATTGTAGGATTAATTTCAGTATTAATAGTTTTTTTACCACCAACTTTTATATCAGGTCCTTTATTACCTGATCTATTGATATCAATTTCCGCTTTAGGGTGTTTATATTTATTTAGTCTTGGATTGTTTTCAAATTTTTGGAACAATTTGTATTTTAAGTCATTATTTATTTTTTGGATATATATTGTTTTAGTAAGTATATTTTCACAATATGGTACCTTAACATTAAAACCATCATTAACTTTTATTAGATTTGTTTTATTTTCTTTTTTTTTAATTTATCTTTTTAAAAATGATAAAAAAATTTTATTTAAATTCAATATCATTCTAATTATTGCTTTAATTATATTAAATATTGATGGGTTTTATCAATTTTTTTTTAAAGAAAATTTGATTGGATATAAATTAATTAGACCAGATCGGTTATCAAGCTTTTTTGGCGATGAATTAATTTTAGGTTCATATTTGTCAAAAATAATGCCTATATTATTTTTTTTTCTATATGAACATCTAGAGTTTAATAAAACCAAATACCTAAATATTTTATTAATCATATCTAGTTTACTATTAATTTTTTTAACTGGTGAGCGGGCAGCATTTATAATGACAGTCTTATTTCTTATAATTACCTTGCCATTTATTTTTAATTTTAAATATATTTTTTTAATATTTTTAATTTCTATTTCTTTGATAACTTTTTTTCTAAAATCTAACGATATTATATACGATAGATATTATGAGCAGATGAAAATACATTTAATAAAAAAAATAGATAACCATACGATTTATTTACCAGAGCACGTAGGATTATTTGACTCTGCATTTTATATTTTTAAAAATAATGTTTATTTTGGCACAGGAGTCAAAACCTTTAGAGAAGAATGTAAAAAAAACCAATCAAAATTTAAAAATTTAATTTTAAGTAAAAACTCAAAAGGAGCAAGACTTCCTATTAAATTTTGTGAAACACATCCACATAATTACTACTTACAATTTTTAGCAGAACTAGGTATTTTTGGTTTTTCATTTTTATTTATTTTTTTTATGCATTGTATCTTCATTTATATTTATTATTTTTATAAAGTTATTGTAAAACAAAATAAGATTATTAACTTTAATCAATATATTATCTCATTAAATGGAATAATTGTTGCATTATGGCCACTTACAACAAACGGAAATTTTTTTAATAATTGGCTCTCAGGCTTGTTTTTTTTACAAGTATCTCTTTTAATATATAATCATGAAAAGCTACTTAAGCAAAATTAATAGTTTATTAATTTTTTTTTCTTTTTTCTCCCTTTTTTTTTTATGGAGTTTTAAATTAGTTGAAATTAATCAATTTTATAATTTTAAATATTTAATTATTTATCCAATTTTTGTTTCTTTATTTTCAATTATTGTTTTAAAAAAATATGATTATGTAATTAAATATAAGTTATTTTTCTTCTTTTTCTTAATACATTACTTCTTGGTAAATTTAGTTAATGATACTAAAATACATTTAAATGAGTTAACTCAAATAATATTTGTAATATTTTTATTTATATCTTTTGTATATTATAAAAATTTTATTAAAAAAAATTTTCTATATTTTCTATATTTTTTTCAAATTATTTTAATTTTATCATCATTATTAATTCCATCAAAAATAAACTATGGCTCTTGCAGCTATGATATGCAGTTTTTTCTTAAAGAAATTGGCTTACAATTTTCCCAAGGTATTTTTCAGGAGAGATCTCATTTAGCCATGGTAAATGTGGGTGTATTAATTTCATCAATCTTTTATTTTACAAAATATAAAAATTATAAATTACTTTTTTTTACTTCTTTGACATTCTTAATTAACATATTTAATTCGAGCACTACATTCGTTTTTGGTTATTTTTTATGTTCGATAATATTCATCATTATAATTCAAAATAATTTATTTCGACTATTATTATTAATTTCTAGCTTATTATTATTGTTATTATTTAATAATTATAATTGTTCAAAAAAAGTCACTGATATTAATATTAATAAAATTATTAATAATGATTTGGGAAATCGTAAAAATTTAACCTCTTCTGTTTATGAAAGATCTTTTATTTTAACAAAAAAAACTTTTTTAAAAAAACCTTGGGGATGGGGATATGATGGAAGTCAAAAAGCTGTAAGTCATTTATACAATAAAAATTTAACTAAAGCGCAACACAACTCTACTACTGACAATGCTACATTTCATATGAATAAAAAAGATTTATTAGGTAACCTGTTTAAAATTTCAACAGAGTTTGGAGTATTTATTTTTGGGATTTTTTATATATTTATTTATTATATTCTTAGAAATAAATATTTTAATGAATATCAAATATTTTTAATTTCAATTTTTGTTGTGCAACTTTTTAGAGGTGGAGGTTATATAAACAGTGGTTTTATATTAGCAATTTTTGAATTTTTTATTTTCTTCCAAACATTTAAAAAAAATAAACAAATTAATTAAATCGATTATCAATTAAATTGAAATTATTTAAATCAAATTTTTTTGCATTTTTTAAACAGTTTTTTTTAAATTTAATTCTGTTTTTTTTTATATAAATAATTTTTTCTTGAATTTTTTTAAAATTTGAATTTGGTGCAAGATTTATGCCATCAATGTTATTTTTAATAATCTCTTGAATACCACCTTTTGCTAAATTTATTGTAGGTATGCCATTAGATTTACATTCAAGCACAGAATATGGGCAGTTTTCTATGGGACTTGTGACCAATAAAAGATCTATCGACTTTAAAAATTTTTTTTTAATGTTCCATCCTTTAAAAATAACATTCCTTTGATTTTTTATTAAATATTTATCTTCCCCATCGCCGTAAATTAAAAATAAAAAATCTTTATTGTTTTTCATGGCTTCAACAATTTTTATAAAATTTTTAATCCCTTTTTCTTTTGACAATCTACCTATAAATCCAATTCTAAATTTATTTGATTTAATCCTTTTTACATTTGAAATCTTTACTAAATTATATTGAACCCTAGATTTTGAAAGCTTGATAAGAGGGAATTTTTTCTGCCACCAACCTTTTGTAAAATTTGATACAAATATTACTTTTTTTGAAAAAATTGAAAGCATTGAACATAAAAATGATGATATGACTTGAGATAGATTATTTTCAAATAGATGACTGTGTAAGATTAAATAAATATCATTTTTCTTTAAAAATATCTTAATGAATAAGCAGTATATACTATAAATTGTAGGATTATTTACTATGTAACTTATATTGGTATGATCATTATCAATCTTACGTATAGCTTTAAAAGTTTTTAAAGGTTCCCAAAGGACATTAGACTTAAAAAAATATAAATTATTTTTTTCACGATTATTGAGGTTTTTATAAGTGTGATTTTTAAAATTTTTATCTATTAAAATAATCTTATATTTTTTTTGAATATAAAATTTAATTAAATTGGATTGATATGTAGCTATTCCCCCTCCGCCATTTGAAATCAAAACAATTACAGGTTGGTTAATTTTTTTTATATTATTAATAAAATCTTTTTTTTTATAAACTAAACTATATTTTGGGAATTCGCCAAAATTATAATCTTTAATTCTGCTTAACGATTTTGAGAAAAAAAATGGGAATCTGTTTAAGTCTAAAATTCTAAAATCGCCTGTAGTAATATTGTAGTTTTTTCCAAATAAAATTTTGTGACTAGAAATTAGTAAATATTTAAAATTATATTGTGAGATTGTATTAAAAGTTTTTATTATGTCATCATAAGATAAATGAATTAATAAATCTTTTATATGTAAAATATCAAATTTTTGTTTCAATATTTTTTGTCTTAAATCAATTTTTTTAAATTCATATGATGGGTATTTTTTTTTGTTTTCACTTATTATTTTATCTACTACATCCCCCCCGAGATATTTAATTTTTTTGTTTTTTAGCAATCTTGACATCCACGTCATATCTCCGCATGGGATATCGCAAAGTGATTTAATATTTTTTTGTATAAAAAAATTATTTAATTGATTTCTATAATGTACTGTACTTTTTAAATCTGATCCTGAGCCACTTAAACTTTCAAGTTTTAGCCAATATTTATTTTTATAGATTTTATCAAAAATATTATGTGAAGAAAGAAAAGTTTTTTTTTCAAGATAAAGTGTATAAAAAAAAGATTTTAAATTAAACCCAAATGTTTTTAGTAAAAAATCTGAGGAAGAGATTAGAAATTTTATTAATTTTTTTTTCAATTATTTATTTTTATTTATCAAATTATAGTAATAATTATTAGTAAATATGATAGTTAAGTTACAGAAGCAATATTATTGAGAATTAAAAATTATTAATTTTATTATCATTATTATTTAATAAAAAAATTTTATACCCAAATATTTCTTTAATATATAATTTTTGATTATAAATATTCGTACATAAAGATTTGTTATACATACATTCACTTTTGCTTGTGTAATAAATAATTTTATTATTCTGTATTATCGGCTTGAGCTTTTGTTTTATATTTTTTTCCTTATTATCGCTCAATGTATAAATATTTGGAAAAACATTTCTTACTTTATAATTGTCAAATATTTTTTTTGCGTTTTTAGTTATAATAACACTTACTAATATAATCACGAAAAAACTTTGCAGTTTTTTTGTATAATCAAAGTTAACAAATTGTTTGAATAAATAGTAAAAAAGTAAGATAAATGGAATGTTAATAAAAGAACTTGAAAATCTATATAAAGGAAACTTAAAAAAAGAAAAAATAAAAATAGAAATAAAAAAAATTAAAAAAAATAGTTCGTCAATTGAAAATTGATAATAAATTTTTTTAATTTTTTTTTGGTAAATTATTAAACTTAAAAAAACAACAGTTATACTAATTAAAAAAATTATAATTTTATTATATATAATTTTAAAATGGTTATTTTTCCATGTTTCAAACCAATGCAAACTTTTAATGTACTCACTTTGGACTTTGTCACCTTTATAATTGGGCCAATCCTTCGCCCACGCTTCTGACATGATTTTAACGTCTTTAGTTTTTTGTAAATCAACATATTCTAATTTTTTTATGCAGGTTGTTTCTAATGGATATGCAATGCATCCACTATTTAATATATTCTTGCCAGTCCAAGCAAAAAACAAAATCATACTTAAAATAATATAAAAATTTTTAAATAATTTTGTGAAGAATTTTAAATTTTTTAAATGATATTTAATAAAATAATACATGGGAAAAATTATTAGCACTGCCATAAATGGTTTATTCAAATATGAAAAAATTGCTAATAAGACTAATTTTGAAATTTCATTAAAATTTTGAAAATTGCGTTTTTCAATAATTTTAAATAACTGAATTAAAAATAATAATACGATCAAATGTGTGGGTCCGTCATTACCATATCCGCTGTATCTATTGTATGAAATAGTAGAAAATAAAAAAATTATAAAAATTAAAAATTTTAAACTTTTATTATTTTCATTATTATAAAATTCAGAAACTATATTTATAAAAAAAGCTGCTATTAGAACTGATAATGGAAGCAATATGATTTCATTTCTAATAAAGCTAAAATTAAATATAGCTGAAATGTATTGTAAAATAGATACGTGACCAAATCTAAAGTGTAAATTAGATAAACCTAAAATAATTTTATCTTCTTGAAGTGTTTTTATATATGGCAGATGGTAAAGACCTGCATCAGGTCTATTAATTGTATCAAAGGATATAAAGATAGTTGCAATTAAGGAGATACAAATTAAATTAAAAATAATTTTCTTATAATTTGAAATATATTTTAGAAATAAAAATAATCCTAAAATTAAAAAAATATTACCTAAGTATTGATTTATTGGAAAAAAGAAATTTGAAATTAATGCAATTACAGCAATAATAATAAAACCAAATATGCAGTTATATGAGGTTTTGCTCAATGTATCATCAGCAGCTTTCTCTCTGTTAATGACGCTGCCGTATGAAAAAGCTAAAATAGAAACTAGAAAAGTTAAGATATATAGAATTAAAAAGTTTAAAATTATAGTCAAGCTAATGTATTAATATCATTATTAGATAACATAAATAAATAAAAAAACTGAATAAAATAATATTTTGAAAACATTATTAAGTATTATTGTTCCTGTATTTAATGAAAAAAAGACAATTGAAAAAATAATTAATCAAATTCTAAAAGTTAAATACATCAATAAACAAATTATTATTGTTGATGATTTCTCAACAGACGGAACAAGAAATATTTTAAAATACAAAATACAAAAAAAAGTTGATAAAATTTTGTACCATAAAAAAAATTTGGGAAAAGGAGCGGCAATTCAAACTGCACAAAGATATTTAACTGGAGTTTATACAATAATTCAAGATGCTGATTTAGAATATAACCCAAAAGATTATCAAAAAATGATTAAAAAAATGCGTTTTGAAAAATTAAATATATTGTACGGTTCGCGAGTATTGGGAAAAAAAAGATATTCTTCAAAGCATTTTACATCAAAACTTAGAATTTTTTTTAATCATTTGTTAACTGAAGTAACAAATTTTCTATATCGTCAAAATTTAACGGATGCCCATACATGCTATAAATTATTTAAAACTGATTTTTTTAAAAAAATAAAACTAATTGAAAATGGTTTTGCTTTTTGCCCAGAGATAACTGCAAAATTTTCAAAATTGGGATATAAAATTGTTGAAATTCCTATAAGCTATAAAGGAAGAACTTATAAAGAAGGAAAAAAAATTTCTTACACAGATGGTATAAGAGCTCTTTTCGTATTAATAAAATATAAAATTTTTAATTAATGATTGAATTTATTATAATTAATTTTATTACCTCACTTTCTATTTTGGGATATGCGGCTATCTACAAGCAAATTATTTACTTAAAATCAGAAAAATTACAAAATATTGATTTTATATATGGTTTAATTTTTATTTATTTTATCTCACAAATTTTTCATTTTTTTTCACCACTTAAATACTTTGTAAATATAATTTTAGTTTTAGGTTTGATTTACTTTATTTTATATTTCTATTTCAAAAAAATTTCCTTTTCTTTGATAAATTTTTTTTTTGTTTTACTTTTAGTTACTTTTTTTACTTATTATACAAATGATAACGTTGATGGCCCACTTTATCATCTTCAAATTTTAAGTTGGCTTCAAGATTATAAATTAACTTTTGGAATTGCTAATTTAGAAAATAGGTTTGGTTCCAATTATCCTTGGCACTCTATTATAGCTATCTTGAGCTATGAAAATGGATCTTTTTCAAATAAACATTATATAATTTCACTAATTTTAGTTTTTATTGTTTATGAAGTTGTCAGCAATAAAAAAAATCTTTTAAGCAATCTATTCTTATTTTCATCCCTTTCTTACTTATTTTTATTTAGTCTGATTCATCCATTTAATTATGGAACAATCCTCAATCATTTTGGGAACACAGAAAAAGATATTTTCAATATGCTCATTTTTTTTTTTAGTATTTTTATTTTTTTAAGAATTATCGAAACAAAAAAAAATGAAAGTCATGAAATTAATCGTTTGCTAAATCTATTGTTTGCATTTTCTGCAATTTTATTAATGCAATCTCCACAATATTTTTTTTTGATATTTTTAGTTCTATTTTTTTATATTAAGAAAAAAGAGTATAAACTTTTAAATTTACACCTAGTATTTTTATTTTTAATTTTTTTATTATGGTTAGTTAAAAGTTTAGTAATAAGTGGCTGCCTTATTTTTCCTCACTCTTTCACATGTTTTGATTTTGATTGGTCTTTGAATAAAGACTCGGTTGATTTTTTAATGAGTGAACTAAAGCGGCATAACAGAAGTTTACCATCAAAAGCCCTTATCAATGATATCGCAATCGTTTTGCACCCTTTTAAATGGATTATTCCATGGTTTAAAGATTATTATCTAACAACATTTTTGCATCAGATTAATTCATTAATATATATATTATTTATTTTATTATTTATTTTTTTAAAAAAATTAAGATTAAATATTGATTTAAATATTATTTTTTTAATTATAACTTTATTTTTAGTAAATCTAACTTGTTTTATAGCCCCAGAAATAAGATATGCTTGGGGGCCTCACATTTCTTTGTCATCCTTAATGATTTCTTTATTATTAATTAATTTAAATTTATCAAAAGTTAAAAATATACAATTTGCACCTCTTGTAATTTTTTTTATGTTTCTTTTATTTAAAATAAGTCCTAAATTTGAAATTAGTCACTTATATTTAAAGCCAGTAAGAACTTATGATTTCTCCAAGAAAGAGTTTGTAGGAAATTTTGACGGTTATAATATTTTTTATAATCATTGGAAATGTGCAGATTTAAAAGACATTTGTATTAATGTTAAGAGGAAGAATTTTAGATTTGTAGACAAAGCAAATTTCACTTTTATTTCTAGAATAAAAAATTAAGTAAAATATAAAAATTAATTTAATTGATTAATTCTTGTGAAGTTTATTAATTTACCATATTAGTTTATTAAATGAAAATAGCTTTAATATTTGGAATAACTGGGCAAGATGGTTCATATCTTGCAGAATTTCTTTTGAAAAAAAGATATCAAGTTCATGGCGTCAAAAGAAAGTCATCTAGCATAAACACGAGTAGAATTGATCATATTTATCAAGATCCATTTAAAAAAAACAAAAATTTTTTTTTACATTATGGGGATCTTACAGATCCGTTATCTGTAAACCATTTAATAAATTTAATAAAGCCTAATGAAATCTATAATTTAGCAGCTCAATCACATGTTGCTGTATCTTTTGAACTTCCGGATTATTCATCAAATATAAACGCAATTGGATCTTTAAGAATCTTAGAAGCTATTAAGACACTGAGTTTAAAAAACATAAAATATTATCAAGCTGGTACATCTGAAATGTATGGTGGGCAAATACAAAAAAAATTAAATGAAAAATCTGTTTTTAATCCTAGAAGTCCTTACGCAGTATCAAAGGTTTATGCGCATTATATAACAAAAAATTATAGAGAAGCTTTTAATATATTTGCATCGAATGGAATATTATTTAATCACGAAAGTCCTAGACGAGGAGAAACATTTGTGACGAGAAAAATTACCATTGGACTTTCGAAAATTAAACTTGGTCTTCAGAAAAAATTAGTTCTGGGTAATTTGTATGCAAAAAGAGACTGGGGTCATGCAAAAGATTATATCGAAGCTATATGGAAAATTTTGCAATATAAAAGCCCACAAGATTTTGTAATTTCTACAGGAAAAAATTATTCTGTTAAAGAATTTATTAATGAATGTGCCAAGGTTCTCAAAATAAAATTAGTTTGGAGAGGATCAGGTATTAATACAAAAGCTTATGATTATCATAGCAAAAAATGTATCATAGAATGTTCAAAAAAATATTTCAGACCATCAGAGGTTGATTATTTATTAGGTGATAGCTCAGTTGCCAGAAAAAAATTAAAATGGAGTCCTAAAATAGGGTTTAAAGAGCTGGTTAAAGAAATGACATTATCAGATTATGATTTCTATAAAAAAAAATTTAATAAATAAAAAAGATAAAATTTTTTTAGCAGGTCATAATGGTTTAGTTGGATCGGCTGTGTTAAAAAAATTAAGAGAGCATGGTTATACCAGAATAATATTAGCAGATCGAAAAAAGCTTGATCTTTTAAATCAAGAAAAGGTATTTAAATTTATTAAGAAAAATAAACCAAAGGCCGTCATTATATGTGCAGCCAAAGTTGGGGGAGTAAAAGCTAATAATAATAACAAATTTGATTTTCTTTATGAAAATTTACAAATTCAAAATAACTTAATTTATAGTTCACATATTAATAATATTAAAAAACTTATTTTTTTAGGCTCCAGCTGTATTTACCCTGCAGATTCAAAACAACCGATTAAAGAAAATTATATCCTGTCAGGACCTTTAGAAAAGACAAACGATGCTTATGCAATTGCTAAAATAGCAGGCGTTAAAATGTGCCAGGCACTTAACGAAAAATATAAAAGAAATTATTTATGCTTAATGCCACCTAATATCTTTGGTATTAATGATAATTTTGATTTACAAAATTCACATTTTATTCCAGCATTAATTAGAAAAATCTGTGTAGCAATTAAAAAAAAACAAAAATATATCGAGGTATGGGGATCTGGAAAGCCGAAAAGAGAGTTAATGTATGATGAGGATCTTGCAGAAGCTATAATTTATTTTTTAAATTTAAAAACTGAGGAGAGTTTAATAAATGTTGGATCTAATTTTGAAAAAACAATTAATCAATTTACAAAAATTTTAATAAAAATTTCAAAAAGTAAGCTTCAAATTAAAAATATAATTAAAGAGCCAGATGGAGTAAAAAGAAAAATAGTTGATTGCACAATTGCAAAAAAATATGGCTGGAAATCTAAATATAATGTTCCAAAGTATTTGAGAATTGTTTTTGATCATTACAAAAAAAATTATCAAGCTTTAAGAAATTAGCATAAATTTTCATGAAAATTTCAATTATAGTGCCTTGTTTTAATAGTGAAAAAACTATTCTATCTAATTTATCGTCAATAAGCTCACAAGATTATAAAAATTATGAGGTTATAATAGTTGATAATGTATCTAATGATCAAACTATTAATTTAGTAAAAAAATTTAATTTTAAAAATTTAAAAATCATATCAGAAAAAGATAATGGTATTTATGATGCGTTTAATAAAGGAATATCAGCTTCAACTGGTGAAGTGATTTCTCATTTAAATAGTGACGACTTTTATTGTCATTCTTTTGTCTTAAGAAAAGTCATTGAAAGTTTCTCAGAAAATATTGATGCAGTCTATGGAAATCTGATTTATGTAAAAGAAAATAATATAAAAAAAAAAACTAGATATTGGAAATCTTCAGATTTTGAAAAAGGAAGTTTTTTTAAAGGTTGGAGCCCTCCACACCCTGGTTTTTTCTTTAAAAAATATTTATTTGAAAAGTATGGAAAATATAATTTAGATTTAGGAATACCCGCGGATATAGTTTTTATGTATAATTTATTAGAAAGAAAAAAAATAAAGTCTAAGTATATCAATATTAATTTAGTCATAATGAGAGAAGGGGGTAGATCTAATCAAAGTTTAAAACAAATTATTTTACAGAATAAAACTTTACTTAGGTCATTTGGAATTATAAATAATCCTCTGAAAATAATTATTTTTTTATTTTTTAAATTTTTAAATAGATCTAAACAAATAATAATCGGAAAATTCATATGAAATATTCAATAGTAGTGCCGTGTTTTAATGAAGAAAAAACTCTTGAAAAGATCATATATCAAGTTTTAAAATCAAATATAAACATACATGAAGTTATTATTGTTGACGATTGTTCAAATGATAATTCAAAAAAAATAGCACAAAAACTTTCTGAAGATAATAATATTATTAAATTAATATCACATGATATCAATTTAGGAAAAGGAGCGGCACTTAGATCTGGGTTTGCAAAAGCAAGCGGAGATGTCATTATCATACAAGACTCAGATCTGGAGTATGATCCTTCGGAGCTGGTTAAACTAATTCAACCATTTGAAAAATATCAAGCAGATGTAGTTTATGGATCAAGATTTTTAGGTGGTGATTTTGTAAGATTGCATTTTTTTTGGCATTATTTAGCAAATAAATTACTTACATTCTTATGTAACTGTTTCACAAACTTAAATATGACTGATATGGAAACGGGTTATAAACTAATTAAAAAAATCAAGTTAGACCAGATAAATTTAAAAGAAACATCATTTGGAATAGAACCAGAGTTGACCATAAAACTATCAAAATTAAATTCCGTCTTTTATGAAGTTCCCATATCTTATAATGGGAGATCTTATGATGAAGGAAAAAAAATAGGTTTAAAGGATGCTTTTAGAGCTATTTATTGCATTGTAAAATATAAGTTTTTTGATTAAACGATTTACATTTGAATTATTTTATAATAGATAATGCCCGCCTGGTAATTATTGCGAAAGGGCAATACCCGATCCATTTCGAACTCGGAAGTCAAGCCTTTCAGCGCCGATGGTACTTTGCCTTAAGGTATGGGAGAGTAGGTCGTTGCCAGGCTTAAAATCTATGCACATTTTCATAACAGGTATTGCAGGTTTTTTAGGAGCGAATCTTGCAGATTATTATTTAAAAAAAGGATTTAAAGTTTCCGGTTGTGATAATTTAATTGGTGGTGATCTTGAAAATATAGACTCAAAAGTCACTTTTTACAAAGGTGATTGTGAAAATTTAGATTTTATGACAAGGTCAATAAAGGATGATGTGAGCGTATTATGTCATGCTGCAGCTTACGCGCATGAAGGTCTTTCAAGTATATCTCCAACTTTAATATGTAATAATAATGTTACCGGAAGTGTCTCTGTTTTTACAGCAGCTATAAGAAAAAAAGTAAAAAGAATAGTTTATTGCTCATCAATGGCAAGATATGGCAACATTGAAATACCTTATAAAGAAAATGACAACTTAAATCCTGTAGATCCTTATGGAGTTTCAAAAGTTGCGGCAGAAAATATTTTAAAGATTTTAAGCAAAACCCATAATTTTGAATATAACATAGCGGTTCCACATAACATAATAGGTCCAAAACAAAAATATGATGATCCTTATCGCAACGTTGTATCAATAATGATTAATTTAATGCTGCAAAATAAACAGCCTATTATTTATGGAGACGGAGAACAAAAAAGGTGCTTTTCCGATATTGATGACTGTATTTATTGTCTTGATAAACTTTGTACTGATAAAAATATTATTTATCAAACTGTAAATATCGGCCCAGATGAAGAATTTATTTCAATTAATGATTTATTCAAAAAGTTATCAAATAAGTTAAAATTTAATTTAGAGCCCAAGTATTTTGAAGATAGACCTAACGAGGTTAAGCATGCAACATGTAGCTCTGATAAAGCGAGAGAAATTTTAGATTACCAAACATCAGTAGATCTGGATCAATCTTTAGAAAAGGTGATCAATTATATTAAAAGTAAGGGGCCCAAAAAATTTCAATATACTTATGATTTAGAGATAGATAATGAAAAAACCCCAAAAACATGGAAGGAAAAACTATTTTAATTAAGTTTTTTTTTGTTATAAGCACATCGTTATGAAAGTTGTAAGTTCACTAAAATCATTAAAAAAAAGAGATTTAAACAATAAGCTTATCAAAAGAAAAGGTAAGCTTTATGTGATTAATAAAAAAAACCCTAGAATGAAATCTAGACAAGGTTAATGGATATTAAAGATCAAAAAGACACTTGGAGTGGTTTTACGAAGTTTGCAACCATTGCAGGCGCCGCAGTTATTTTAGTACTAGTTTTAATGGCAGTTTTTTTAGTTTAATAATTCATCCGTATTTAATCTTTAACTTGAAATAGAATATAAATCATTTAACTAAAATTTATGATCATCGGTTTTTTAAGAGAAAATAATGAGTATGAAACTCGCTCTATGCTTTTACCTGAGCATATTAGTTCTTTAACTAAACTTGGTTTGAAAGTTTTAATCTCAAATGATTATGCAAAATCTTTAAGTTTAGATGATAGTCTTTATATTAATGCTGGAGCTGAAACAAAATCTGAAAATGAAGTTACCAATCAAGCCGATGTTGTTGTTAAAATTTCAGGAAAAGATTTAGAAAAATTTGATTTCAAAGAAGGCGCAATTATTATTACTGGTTTTTTTGATAAACAAAACGAAGCATATTTAACCGTAAAACAAAATAAAAAAATAGAAATTTTTGGGTTAAATTATTTACCAAGAATTACAAGAGCGCAAGCTATGGATGTTTTATCCTCCCAATCAAATCTTGCAGGTTATAAAGCTGTGATTGATACCGCTTATGAATTTTCAAAAGCTTTACCGATGATGATGACGGCAGCTGGGACTATTACTCCTGCAAAATATTTTATTATTGG
>Ga0209653_1000277_pt1 | contig 45724 bp, 37 predicted proteins | sample SaaInl6LU_22_DNA_FD_184644 | JGI IMG/M metagenome (GOLD analysis project Ga0209653, IMG submission 184644) | Marine microbial communities from expanding oxygen minimum zones in the Saanich Inlet - ESP_116LU_22_DNA (SPAdes) (version 2) | ecosystem: Environmental > Aquatic > Marine > Intertidal... | reverse complement strand
TAATCTCAGCTTGCCAAAGTTACACCTGGATAGACGGAATTACATACACCAACAGCAACAACTCTGCAACAGTTACACTCATCAACCAAAATGGGTGTGACAGCATTGTTACACTAGATCTTACCATTAACAACCCCTCGTTCTCTAACACTGCTATAACTGCCTGCGATAGCTATTCTTGGAATGGTACAAACTATTCTAGCTCAGGAACATATACTTGGACAACTACAAACGCACAAGGATGTGATTCAATTGCGACACTTAATTTAACCATAAACAATACCACATTCGCAACTGACGTAATCTCAGCTTGCCAAAGTTACACCTGGATAGACGGAATTACATACACCAACAGCAACAACTCTGCAACAGTTACACTCATCAACCAAAATGGGTGTGACAGCATTGTTACACTAGATCTTACCATATCAAGTATTGACAATTCTATAATTTTAAATGGAACTACAATAAATGCTATTTCAGGTTATGATTCCTACCAATGGTATAATTGTAATAGTTCAGGATCAACGCCCATACCAAACGAGATTTATGACTCAATAATAGTTGATAATAATGGAGAATATCAAGTAGAAATAACATATAATAATTGTACTTCTTTCTCTGATTGCGTAAATATTAATTTTAATTCTACTAATGAATATGACTTGAAAAGACTCAAAGTATTTCCAAATCCAACAGACGGATTCATTACAATAATAACCCCAGAATTTTATAATCCAAATTCAAAATGCACCTATTCAATAATAAATCTAACGGGTAAATACATGATCAGTAATGAACAAATAGAACAATCTAAATCAACGTTTGACCTGAGTAATCTTCCAAATGGTGCTTATTTTATTAAGATTGAAGCTAATAATAATCTTTACCAAAAAAAAATTATTATTCAAAAATAAAATTTCCTGTTAAAGTGATACAAACACTTCGTTAATGCAAAAAACTCTCTCTTATACTTAGACTACATTTTTTCGACGTTTGATAAAATTCTGTGTATCTTGCTTATAATAACTAAACAAAAGAACACTTATATTCATAACATGGAATACACGGCGGATCAGAAAAAAATACTTTCCATACAGACTGGAAAGCACATTGTACATGCACCGGCAGGCTGCGGAAAAACAGAAATGCTCACTCAACGCGTGATTCAAGCTTTAAAATATGGAGAAAATCCTTCTACGATGATCTGTTTGACTTTTACCAACCGGGCAGCCATTGAAATGACGCAACGCTTAAAGGCATCCACTCATCACACCGATAGTCAATTACCATTTGTAGGTAATATTCACAAATTCTGTAATTTATATTTAAGAAAGAATAAGTTTCTGCCTGATTCTTCTAGCTTATTGGATGAAGATGAATACAAAACAATTCTTAACGGGATTATAAAGAAAAATGACAAAAAAACGGTAGTTCTTCGTCATGATCTATTTAAATACTTAAGCGATCAAAAAAGAATTGACTTGGGGTTAAGTCCTATTTACAAAAACTACAACGAAAGCTTTGAACAACATAAACATATCTACAATGCTATCTATACACATTACGAACAGGTAAAAAAAGAGTTTAATTTTTATGATTTTGATGACCTCCTCAACCTCACAAACTATCATCTAAAAAACAGCACTGAAAATAAACAAGAACAGCAATTTAGTTCATTTAATTGGCTGCAAATAGATGAAGTTCAAGACCTCAATCAAGTTCAGTGGGAAATTATTAACTTAATTAACAAGAAAGCACTGGTAGAAGTCTATTATGGCGATTACGAGCAAAGCATCTTTTCATTTCTTGGATCATCATACGATACTTTTTTACAACGTTATGCTTCGATCGAAAACAAACATTCATTAGCCCAAAACTATAGATCGTCAGCCGACATCATATTTGTTTTAAATACATATCTAAAATCAACATTAGATTCTAAGATCATATTCAATTCTGATCAAAAAGGTATAACGAATAAGGACAACTTTACGATTCAAGAAATTCAAGGAACGGTAGAAGACGAGCTTAAGCATATTACAGGTTTATTAAAGAGTGATCAATATAAAGAAGAATCTATAGCTGTATTAGTAAGAACAAATAAAAATGCAGAATTATGTAGTAATTATTTAAATGAAATTGGTCTTAAACATCTAAAAGTAAGCGGTGTTGATTTTTTTCAAAGAAAAACCTTAAAAGATCTATTCGCAATTTTAAATGGTTGGTCAAACGATTTCGACATACTGGCGTGGACAAGAATACTTACTCGTTTCAGTAAAACAAATAATTTAGATGACGCCAGAAGAGTAATTTATGGATGCTATAAAAATGGTTTATTGCCCAAAGATATTTTAAGTAATGTGTCGTATTTGACCGCTTTCCATCAAGCTGTAAAGTCTGGCAGATGTATTGTATTTGATACTGAAACAACAGGACTAGACACATTGACTGATGACATTATCCAAATTGCTGCCACCGAGATAATTAACGGAGAAATTGGCGCATCTTTTAATTGTTATATCAAAACAACTAAAAACATAGCTGAAACATATGAAGTTCATCAAATTAGTGAAGAAAAACTAAGCCTTGAAGGTCAAAAACCAGAAACTGCACTAAATAAATTTTTAGATTTCATTGGAAATAATGCTACTTTACTCGCGCATAATTTAGCATTTGACAAAAAAATTCTTAACTCGAATTTAGAGCGCTACACCGATAATTCGTTAAACCATTACAGATTTAACTACTTTGATAGTTTAACTGTTTCGAAATTAATCTATCCAAAGCTGAATTCATATAAACTTGAAAGCTTGCTTGCTACTTTTAACCTGGAAGGAGAAAACTCCCATAATGCGATAGACGACGTATATGCAACTGTAAACCTTGTGTTGCATTTAGCGAAAAATACAACTCAAAAGCTAAAAGAACAAAGAAACTTTGTGGAACAAAATCAACCTTTATTTAATGAATTCAAAACCCAATTTACACAAGTAGAATCGCTCATTTATTCTTACTTAAATCGTAATTTATCTGTGCATTCTTTAGTGCATGAACTATACACAAAACTTAAAGGCAGTCGTATCATAGATGAATTTAAAGCAGACGTATTTATTCAGGTCATAAAAGATGAAGAAGATAACCTGAAAAATATAAATACGCACGAACGTTTATCTTATTTAACCCCTTTTATTACTGGATTAAAAGAAGTAGATTTAATTAACTCGAACTCCAAAATTGTTATTTCTACTCCGCATAAGGCAAAAGGATTAGGCTTTGATCATGTGATAATTGCAGAATGTAACACAGGTGTTTATCCCGGCTTTTATTCAAAAACTGAAGCGCAAATTTTAGAAGATAAAAGAATATTATATGTTGCGTTAAGCAGGGCTAAGAAAAGTATATTAATTACGCATCATACAAAATTTCAAACGGCTTATGGAAGTGAATATAATAGAGAACGATCTGAATTTCTAAAACCTCTAGTGCCTTTGTTCCAACTGAAGTAGTGCTATTACTTTTATGATCTGATTTTTTTTGCTATTAAAAACGCGTAAAAGGTTTAAGTACAAAAAAGCATCAATTTTTTTAAAATGGGTTGCAATTTCCGTTTTAGAACATTACATTTGCCGACCATTAAGATTTCGCTTGAAAACTAGCAAATCGGGTCCTATAACTCAGTTGGTTAGAGTATCTGACTCATAATCAGAAAGTCCCTGGTTCGAGCCCAGGTGGGACCACTTAAAAATGAAAGACTTACAATCGCGTAGGTCTTTTTTTTTACTCTACTTTCTTGTTAAAGAGTTAAAAAATCGAAGTCGCCATTCAGGAATAAAAAAGTACCGCGATTCGTAGTCTAACTAAAAAGTAGGAATCCAAAAAGGTAAAATAAAAGCAAAAGACTTACAAGTACAAACGTCTTTTTAATTAAGTTCACTGACAGTTCAAAAAATAATCATTAACTAAATTGTTACAATTAATACTGTAACACCAGATCATGGAAGTAATTAATTGTCAGTATTATAATTTAATTATTCCTATACAAATCAATACCAGTTGTTAATCCATACTAAATATGAACTTGAAACGCTTCAAATAAAATATCTATCAAAAGATTTTTCAAAAAAAGGTTGGTATTATTTACACCAACCTTCCTAATATTACTAACTACCAATGTTAATCTTTAAAAAGATCCTCTGTCTTTGGTTTACTTTTAAACTCTTCAATTTTTTCTATCGAAATTGCCGATATAAACTCATCAATTTCTTCACTTGAGGAAAAAATTAAAACTACTCCGTCAACTTTCATAAATTGATTACTTGCTGATTGCATCTCACCTGAACGAACGATTAATAAATGTTTAGTCACACCGTTTATTTCAGTTACCTTAAATTCAAAAGTCAAATTGACTATTGCTGAAAAATGCCAATCACTGCCAGATAGGAAGTAACCACCTACTTTACTATTAAGATTCATTTTTTTATTGAGGTCTTTTACACTATTTTCTTTCGCTACCTCAACCCATTCCTGATATTTAAGTTTTGCATTATTTAATGCGTCTATAAGACTTGACAGTTCTTTATTATCAACTGTTATTCCTCCTATTTTATATAACCTATCCATAGAATAAGCGTCAATGTATAGGTTGAATTTATCGTTCTCTTTAAGAGAGATATCAATATTGTATGTTTTTTCAAAGTAAGAATTATTGTAGGTGGCAAAATTATCCTGTGCTACAATAAATGTTGACCATAGGAATATAGTCAAGAGTAAAATTTCCTTTTTCATGATTAAATTTTTTTATTTAATAAAATTACTGTTTTGATTTCACAAATCATACTTCTTGAATGCTAAGTATTAAATAGAAAATATACTAGATTACTCAAAAAATGATAACGCTTTATCGACAAGCTTCTTTTTCAGATTAACGATACTGTCTATATCAGTAATCTCATATTTTTCTCCATCAATATCAATACGTTTTGAATTTGAATTGATGTATAAATCACACACTTTTTTCTTTTGATTATCATCAATAAGAACACTAAACTTTCCTTTAAAATCTCTGTAACCAACCGAAGTCGTGTGTATCTTTTTATGCTGTGCTAAAATAGTTTTTACTATATGATACACTTTTAGTTCTTCGTCAGTTGTAATGATACCTGAATTTGCACTACTCGCTTCCTGTTCCATTAGTCGGTCCAAAGCTGATTTAACTGACACAGCCGAAATTAAAGTTCTAATTTCATTTTCAATATTCTCGGTCATTTTAGACCCAATATTCATATTTTTAAAAATTGCTTTAACAAACTCTTTTGAGGGCTTTCTCAATTCTTGAAAAAGAGCTTCCTCGAAAGATTCTACTAAAAATAGTTCTTGAGCACTATCAATGATGTTACTAACTTCTATTTCAGTTGCATAAAATCCGGCAAGACTTTCAAGCGAAGAACTATTAACATCTTCCCAGTTTAAAACAAAGAATGGTGAAGGATGCAAACCACTATTTCCGTTTTTATTTCTGCAATAGAACTTATATTCTTTACCGTTAGTTAAAATACCAATTTTAGCATCTTTTGTATATACAAAATACTCGTTGAGTTGTCTTAAGTGACGATCATTAAGTTTTACTCGCGCCTTTTTTACCTCAATAATTATTTCGGGTTTGTTTCTAAAAGGAATAACATAATCAACTTTCTTTCCTTTTAAATTTGCAAAGTCGGCATCATACTCAGGTATCAGATTACCATTGTCAAAACCTCGATTATACCCCAAAATCTGAAAAAACTCTTCTACCAAGTACATTCTAGTTTTTGCTTCGTTATCTGAATTTTCGATTGCCATATCTAATTCAAAACTGCTTAACCGTCTTTTTAATTCCTTAATTATAATCGTGTTCTTGCCCATAAATCTATTTTTCTCAAAGTTATGAATTTATTGTTTAAACAAAACACGCAGGAAACAGTCGCCATTCAGGAATAAAAAAAGTCCCACTCTAAAAGAATGAGACTTTTCTTGTTGTCGCTATTAATTATAGACTAAATGCTTGCGCCGTCTACGTTTGTTATCCAAACTTACGGAAATAGAAGTGAGATTAAAAAAAACTTCGGTGAACCGTTCACTATTCTCTGTTAACCGCAAGAAACAATACCTAAACTTTACACTATTAAAGTTAGGCCTAGTAAAGTAATTGCTCCATCGATCGCACCAGAAAAATATAACTCATCTCTTTTTACATTGCTATAAATAATCAATGTAATCTGAACACCGAAAGCAATACAAAGTAATACTGTGCTTATCCAATGTGTAGAAATCAAAAACAGAAACAAGCTAAACGAAGTTAATGCCAAACAAATCGCAATTTTTTTAGCAGAACTTACCCCAAAAACTTGAGGAATCGTTTTCTGATTATCTTCATCATACCTCAAATCTCGTATATCAAAGGGTATTGTAATCGCAATAATATATAAGTATAGAGCAAAACCCAGTAAAACAACATATAAAATAGAGCTTTTACCATTAAGCGAAGGTAAAAATACCGTTGCGCACATCCATACTAATGCAATTAGATGAATTTTAATGTACGGTAATTCTCTTAGGTTTTTGCTCTCGAAAAAACGAACTGCATACAATATAGAAATCAACACTAATGGCAGCAGTAGAAAAAAGCTCCGATATTGAAAAAGATGATAGAAATAAATATAAATAGCTACAATTAGTCCTATTAAACTTAGAATTTTAAGCTGTAACTGATGCGTTCCTATCCAAAAATTTCTAGAGCTTAGCACCTTGTTATCTCGAAAAGCAAGCTTAATTAAACGTTGAAAGTTGTAAGTGAAAAGCGTAGAAGCAAAAATAAATAAACCAAAAAATATTGGCTGGAATTGTGACGCTAAAATATAAGAAGTACCGAAGGCTAGAAATCCAGCCGAAAGACTAATGAGACAATTGGAAAATACAAGCCAGCGAAGCAGATTCATAATAACTATATACTATCCATTATTTAACCAACCCAGATGTTTCTTCGAACCACATACTTCAATCAGACTTTTGATGATAAAAAAGAGCAATACTCGAATGAAACAATAGAGTATCAATTAAAAAGTAGCCTGATATCATACTAGCTACAAGACCTGGAGCACTGCTCATATCGTAGGCAAACAACAGAATTAATGTCAGCACAGTAAGCAGTGAACCAATTAAATGTACAAGAAAAACGAAGGCATGTAACTCTTTTTTTGTCGGATTCTGTTTTAGCTTTAGTCCGCTTAGGATTAAAAAAACAATCAAAAATGGAAACGAAACGATGGCAGAAATAGCCATGAAAAGTAGAATAAATTCTAAATCATTGCCATAAATTGCAGCGAAAAGTGAACCAATAACAACTGTAAGTAACCAACAAATAAAGAAGTGTACCAACTTTAACTTCGAGACTGATTTGAACATAAATTATTTTTTTATAAATGTACAACAATCACGTTTAGATGCACGCAAATAAATGTTAATGCCCGCAACAAGGTATACACTTAATACTATAGTTTGTTGTGCGAACCATCGCAAAATGCACCGTTAGAAGAGCTTTTACACCCGCACCATGCAACGGTTTTCTTTTCTTCAATTACTTCGATTCTAGGTTTCATATCTGTTCCGCTATGTGATCCATCACAATAAGGTTGATTGGTTGAGTGTCCGCAAGAACACCATGCATAAGTACCCGGTTCTAATTCTGCTATAAATGGAGCTTTCTGAGCTATTTTCTTATTCATAATTATAATTTATATACCAAGGTAATTAAATTGCTTGACAAATATCATTTACTATCGTTTATTCTCATCTAATTAAATCGATTCTAAATAAAAACAAACGTTTGCAAGCTTATTTAACAACAGCATCAAGCTGTTAGTGTTCTTTTTTTAGATATTTAACGATAAAAAATAATGATTCATAGAAAAAATAGCTTTGAAAAAAATAAGTTATCCGTATATTTGTAGCAAGAAATTATATAACATATATAGATTTTGATTTAGGTGGTTAGGTTAGTTAGGTAAGTTCGTTGTTGCTATTGTCCTTATTAAGGTAAAACAAACGAAGAAAAATAAGAAAAAAGTCTTTCCTCTCGGAGAGACTTTTTTCGGTTTTAATGAGTTTACTTTATCAGATCACTATAAATTGAAGCACGCTCAAAAAGCCTTTGCTCTTATATAGAATAAGAAGTTAAATGTCACAAAGACCTTAGTATCATAACAAAATCTCTACCTAACGTCTTTCTCTTAACATTAAGATAACGTTCTTTTAATTTAACAATAACCTTTGCGCAACTTATCTATAACAAGATAACAAGACATTTGCACTATTAAATTAATGCACGAAAACAATAGAGCATGAACACCTCTTTTGCATTAAAAAATTGAAAAATGAAAAATAGATTATTCTTAATTATCGCGTTGTTATTTGCTTCTTTTTCTTCTATAGCACAAGATAAAGGTACAGTTAGAGGTATAATTACCGATGCTAAAACGGGAGAAGAGTTACCTTTTGTTAAAGTTATTCCTGAAGGTTTTACACAGTACGCAAAAGATTCTGACTTTGATGGTACATATAATGTAAGAATCCCATTTGGAACCTACACATTTATTTTTAGAGACGCTGATCACAATGATTTTACGCAAGAAGTTGTGGTAAAAGCAAATGAAGTGACAGAATTAAATGTAAAAATGCTACCTGTAATGGTGGGCGAAGTAGTAGAAATTATCGCTGTAAAAAAGACCACGAACTCTATTGGAGGAGGTTTGGCTAAAAAAGCTGAATCTGAAGGTTCTATTGAAGTATTTACGAAAGAACAAATCGAAAAAACTCCGGCAAACTCAGCTGCAGATGTTGTACAGCAAATACCAGCTGTTTCGATTGTAGACGGTAAAGAAGTTTATGTTAGAGGTCTCGGAGATCGTTACACAAAAACGATTTTAAACAGTATGGAAATTCCAGGGTTAGACCCAGACCGAAACACCGTTCAAATGGATATCTTTCCTTCTTCTGTAATAGATAATATTACTGTTTTTAAAACATTTACACCAAACTTACCTGGAGATTTTACAGGAGGAGTAGTAAACATTGAAACAAGAGACTTTCAAACGAAGAAAACACTACAAGTAAAGGCTGGATTAGGATATAACACAGCATCTACCTTTAACAGCGATTTTATTCTTTACGAAGGTGGAAAGCTAGATTTCTTAGGTTTTGATGACGGTACAAGAGCGTTACCTATAGCACCAACCTCAAAAATCCCAGATCCTACACAAAATGATACAAGAACAACATTGCTAACTACGCAGTTTGGTAAAACAATGGCTGCTAGTAACCAAGGGAATTTCTTAAACCAAAAATATGGTATCGTTTATGGGAATCAATTCCAATACGACAGCCTACCTGATTTTTCTTACGGTTTTAATATAGTAGCCAACTACAGAAGTAATTATGACTTTGTAGAAGAAGTAGAGTTTAATGAATATAGAAAGGCACCAGAAAGAGATGATAACGACTTATTTATTGATAGAGCGTCAAGAGGTTCTTTAGGTGAACAAGAAGTAACTTGGTCTATTTTGGCTGGACAATCAATAAAATTTAGAAAAAAACATAAAATCTCGCTAACAGCTTTTCATACGCAAAATGCAACATCACAAGCTGCAATTCTAGACGAAGAATATTTTGAGTTTAACCCAGCAGTTCTTTACAAGCATTCATTACAATACTCTCAACGATCTGTTTCGAATTTAAACCTTTCTGGTAAATCTGTATTTGATAAATGGACACTAGATTGGAAGTTATCTCCTACGCTTTCTTTAATTGATGAGCCAGATATTAGGTCAACTGCTTTAGAAGTACAACAAGATGCAAACGGAAACGACATCTATCTATTAGAAGAATCTGTTGGTGCTGAAATTAGAAGAAGTTTTAGGGATCTTACAGAGTATAACTTATCTGGACGAGTAGATTTAGAGCGAAGAATATTTGTTTGGAAAGATTCTTTAGAATCGAAAATTAAATTTGGAGCGTTAGCTACACACAAAAACAGAGAGTTTAATGTTTACGACTATACTTTTAAAGTTGAGAATCCAGAAGGTTTTACTCCAAATCCTGACTTTTATTTCCAAAATGAAAACATTTGGAACGAAAAAGAAGATCAAGGAACATATGCTGTAGGTTCTAGAGAATTAGCAAACACATACCAAGCTTCTCAGAATATTATTGCAGGTTATGTAATGCAAAACTTACCTATCACAAAAAAATTAGAAGCCATTTACGGTGCACGTGTAGAACAAGCTACGAATTACTACACAGGTGTTTCTTCTGATGGTACGAAAGAGTTTAACAACGAAGAAGTATTAAATGAACTAAATGTTTTACCTTCTTTGAACATCAAATATGCCATTAAAAGCGAACTTAGAAACAAAATGAATCTTCGTTTAGCTGCGTCGCAAACAGTTGCAAGACCATCTTTCAAAGAAAAATCTATCGCACAAATTTACGATCCGATACAAGGTAGAACATACAACGGTAATATTGATTTATTACAGACCAACATTGTAAATCTAGATTCGCGATGGGAGTGGTTCTTTGGTAATACAGAAACTATATCTGCTAGTGCATTCTACAAAAGATTCGAAAACCCTATAGAAATATCTACTTTCGAAAAAGCTCCAACAAATATACAAGCAGTAAATGCAGGTGTTGCCAACCTTTATGGTGTTGAATTAGAAATTAGAAAACAAATTGCTTTCTTAGACACTACGCATGAGAATTTATCTTTATTCTTAGGAGCAAACGGAACCTACGCACAGTCTCAACTAGATATGGAACAAGTTGAAATTGGCGGAATTACTGAAAGAGAATCTAGACAAACATACGCAAGAGAAGGCGAAGAAATTGGAAGATATAGAGCTATGGCTGGTCAATCTCCTTTCATCATAAATGCTTACTTAAACTATGTAGACAATGAAAAAGGTTGGGATGCAAACATTAGCTACAACATTCAAGGTAAAAGATTAGCTATTGTAGGTGTTTCAAGTATACCTGATGTATACGAAAATCCTTTTAACTCGTTAGACCTTAAAGTAGCAAAATCATTTGGTAAAGATCAAGCTTGGAAAGCAAGCTTTTCTGCAAGAAACTTATTACGAGCAAAACGTGTAAGGGTGTATGAATCATTTGGAGATACTCCACAGATCTATGATTCTTACTTTAGAGGAATGCGTTTCTCTGCTTCAGTTACTTATAACATCTTTTAATATAAAAAAGCTATACTGTTCAAATAGCAGATAATTAAGAATAAAAAAGCGCTTCTTTTAAAAGAGCGCTTTTTTACTTTTTATAGGATAATGAGTAATATTATTTCTATTTTCGTGTTATGAGCACAGGTGCAGTAAAATATAGTAAAAGAGGTCTACAAACTAGTTTTGTTTCTGTAATTATTGGCATTTCGCTTGTATTATTTATGCTAGGCTTACTAATTGGTGCTTATTTGGGCTTAGAAAACCTTCAAAATTCTGCCAAAGAAAAGATTGAAATAGACGTATTCTTTAATCCCGAATTAAACGATGCCGATATAAAACTAGTAGAACAAGAACTTAAAGCATTTGAAGAAATTAAAACGGTTTGGTTTGTTTCTCCAGATAGAGCTCTGGCAGTTTTTAAAGACGAAAATTCCTCCCAAATAGAAGAAATTAAAGAAATTTATGATGGTGAAAGTCCTTTCCCTGCATCTATCACTTTTAATCCAAAAGCAACAGTAGCTAATACCGAAGGCTTAGCGAACTTAAAAATTAAACTTCTCAAACAATTTCCTGAAAAGGTGAGCGAAGTAAATTATCCTGTTGAAGATGTGAAAAACGTAAACTTGGGCTTTTTAAGATGGGCCTACATTTTTGCCGTAATCGGTATTTTACTAACCGTAGTAGCCTTTGCAATCATTAACAATACAATAAGATTAGCACTTTACAGTAAACGTTTTACAATTAAAACAATGCAATTAGTTGGAGCAAAATCTAGCTTTATTCGCAAGCCCTTTATTTGGCAATCTATTTTACAAGGTATACTCTCAACCATTATAGGTATGGCCCTATTAATGGCTGCTTTCTTTACTGCAAAAAATTACTTCCAAGAACTTACTATTACTTACGGACTTTTCACCTTCCTTTTATTGTTTGGCGCATTACTAACTATAGGAATTTTTATTAGTGTGTTCTCTACTTGGTTCGCTCTTAACAAATATTTGCGCAAGAGTCTCAATGATTTATATTAATTTAGCCTTATGAAAACGGAAGATAGCAACAACGCATTTGTATTCTCAAAAGAAAACTATACCTACTTACTAATTGGTTTAGCACTTAATGTAATTGGTTTTGTCCTCATGATTGGAGGAGCAGCCGAAGACCCAAACGAATTTAATGCAGATGAATTATTCTCTCATGTACGCATTACATTGGCACCTATACTCATTGTTTTGGGTTATGTTGTAATCATTTATGGAATTATGAAAAAATCTAAAAAGTCCAAAAATAAAGTAGATTAAGCTCAACATATATGGATATTTTAGAAGCAATTATCCTTGGTTTAATTCAAGGATTAACAGAATTTTTGCCCGTCTCTAGTAGTGGGCATATTTTTTTGGGACAAGTTGTAATGAATAAATTCTCAGAAGAACCACTCCTCTTCTCAATTGTTTTGCACCTTGCAACTGCCCTTAGTACCGTTGTAATTTTTAGAAAAGACATCGTACAAATTTTTAAAGGCTTGTTTAAATTTAAAAACAATGCAGAAACCAAGTTTTCTTGGTTAATAGTCTTAAGTATGATTCCTGCTGCAATTGTAGGCTTAAAACTAGATGATTACATAGAACAAATAACCACCGCAGATAACCAATATTACGGTTTATTAATTGTTGGAGCTTGTTTACTAGTTACAGCACTACTGCTCTACTTTACAGAAAAATCTAAAAATCAAACCAAAGACCTTAACAGTAAAAGCGCTTTTATAATTGGTGTAGCACAGGCTATTGCTTTACTTCCTGGTATCTCTAGATCTGGTGCAACTATTGCCACAGGTATTTTATTAGGTGTAAACAGAGAAAAAATGGCCAAATTTTCTTTTTTAATGGTACTGCCATTAATTTTAGGAGCAGTAGCCAAAAAAGGGTTAGATTATTTAGAAGAACCACAAACCATGGAAGTTTTACCTTTATTAATTGGTTTTGTTGTTGCCTTTTTTACTGGTTTAGTTGCTTGTAAATGGATGATTGCACTTGTTAAGAAAGCCAAATTAACTTCTTTTGCTATCTACTGTGGTATAGCTGGTATTTTTGCCGTTAGCTACGCATTTTTTATATAATGGATTTTAAAGCAGGTGAAATATTGTTGGTTGACAAACCTTTGAACTGGACAAGTTTTGACGTGGTTAACAAGCTTAGATGGCAACTTAGAAAGCTTTATAATCAAAAAAAATTTAAAGTTGGTCATGCCGGTACGTTAGACCCGTTAGCAACAGGTTTACTCGTTATTTGTACAGGTAAAGCTACTAAACAGAGTATGGAACTAATGGCAGATGATAAAACGTACACAGGTACTATATTATTTGGTAAAACCACACCTAGTTTTGATTTAGAAACAGAGTTCGACGGCGAGTATCCTACAGATCATCTAACAAAAGAAATTTTAGAGCAAACCGCACTTACTTTTTTAGGAGAACAATTGCAAACTCCACCTGTTTTCTCTGCCAAAAAAATAGATGGTAAACGCGCCTACGAAAGTGCAAGGAAAGGTGAAGCAGTAGAAATGCGCAAAAGCGCAATAAACATTGCAAATGTAAGTATTGATACTACTCGTTTCCCAGAGGTAGATTTTGAAATAAAATGCTCGAAAGGAACCTACATTCGTTCTTTTGCTGCAGATTTTGGAAAGAAAGTAAACAGTGGTGCAACTTTAATTGCACTCAGACGTACACAGTCTGGAGAATTTAATATCAAAGACGCAAAAACAGTAGATGATTGGATAGAGACAATAGCGCAAACAACGCTTTCTACTCCGGATTAAAATTGTTAACTTTGTCGTCCTCAAAAATTGTACGATTTGGATAAAATGAAACTTTCGGAGTTCGACTTCGATTTACCAGAAGAATTAATTGCTGAACATCCTAGTGATAACAGAGATGAATCTCGTTTAATGGTAATACACCGCGATACAGGAAAAATTGAACATAAGTTATTCAAAGATATTATCGACTATGTGGATGAAGGTGATATCATGATAAGAAATAACACGAAGGTTTTTCCGGCAAGAATGTACGGAAACAAAGAAAAAACAGGTGCTAAAATCGAGGTTTTCTTATTACGTGAGTTAAACAGAGATAGTTTACTTTGGGATGTTTTAGTAGATCCTGCACGAAAAATTAGAATTGGTAATAAATTATATTTCGGAGAAGATGAGTCTTTAGTTGCCGAGGTAATTGACAATACTACTTCTAGAGGTAGAACACTGCGTTTCTTATTTGACGGTTCTTACGAAGAGTTCAAACAAAAAATTACAGAATTAGGAGAAACTCCTTTACCAAAATATATACAACGCCCAGTAGAGCCTTCTGACGAAGAACGTTACCAAACGATTTACGCAAGCGAAGAAGGAGCTGTAGCAGCACCAACTGCTGGCCTGCACTTCTCTAGAGAATTACTTAAGCGTTTAGAAATTAAAGGTGTAGATTTTGCAGAACTTACATTACATATTGGATTAGGTACGTTTAGACCAGTAGAGGTTGAAGATTTGACAAAACATAAAATGGATTCTGAACAAGCCATTATCACACAGGAATGTGCTGACAAGGTAAACTCAGCAAAACAAAATAAAAAGAAAGTGATTGCCGTAGGAACTACATCAATGCGTGCAATTGAAACTTCAGTTTCTACAGAACGTACTTTAAAACCATTTTCTGGGTGGACAAATAAATTCATTTTCCCTCCTTACGAGTTTTCTATTGCCGATGCAATGATTACAAACTTCCATACGCCATCTTCTACATTATTGATGATGATAAGTGCATTTATGGGACACGATTTAATGAAAGAAGCTTACGAAGTAGCCGTTAAAGAGAAATATAAATTCTACTCTTACGGTGATGCAATGTTGATTTTATAAGCAACAACGATAAAGAAATAGATAAGAGGAAATCAATTGTGGTTTCCTCTTTTTTTATACCTCCTTGTTGAAGGAGGTGTTCGCCTGAAGGGCGGGCGGAGGATGAATACGAAGAAGTAACTCACTCCTTCACAAATTTCTTGGTTATAACCCTATTATCATAGCGCACATTTACAAAGTACACACCAGCAGCTAAATGCGAAATAGGAATTTTCTCTGTTTTTTTTTGCTCTAAAACGGTAGTACCGTCCGTAGCTTTAATTACTACAGACTCAACTAATGCATTGTTATTAACTTTTATGTTTAGGTGCGAAGTTGAAGGGTTGGGATAGACATAAATATCTACATTTTCATTATCACCTAGTGATGCAAACTGAGGTAATAGTTCTATCGTGTCTGTATCTAATGCAGTGAAATAATCTCTATAAATACAGTTGATGGTGTCAACAGTATTTGTATCTAAAAAGGTATTCATCACTACAAAATCAATATTAAATGAAGAGAGCAGATATCGTTGATAGTTATATTCAAATAGCCATTCGAAGTAATAGCAATCCTTCATATATATATTAATCTCGGCATAATCAGAATAATGAACTACATCGGTCCTTATGTGTGGTTCAAAAGCAGGTTTATGAGAAGATAAAACTGCTTTTATTAAAGGAGAAGGAATCGATAAATCATAATCCATAGAAACAATCTTTAAGATATGTTCACTACCAAAAACAACTGGTATTTGAGCTTTAGAAGATATACTTATTGAGATAATTAAGATACAGAGTAAATTTTTCATAGTATTAGTTTTTAAAAATTGTTTTAGTGTCTTTAAATGATAGCTTTGTTCTACAACCTACTCTTTCACAAATTTCTTAGTAATAACAGCATTATCATACCTCACATGTATAAAATAAACGCCTGCAGCTAAATGAGAAATGGGAATTTTTTCTGTCTCTTTTTGAGTTAAAACGGTTGTACCACCCATTGAGGTAATTTCTACAGACTCAACTAATGCATTGTTATTAACTTTTATGTTTAGGTACGAAGTTGTTGGGTTGGGATAGACTGAAATTTGCGGTTCACTAATCTCGTTTAAACTTGCAGTAACTACTTCGCTTGCTAAAATTGTATCAGAAGCAATTAAGCCATAGTAATTTTGATTTGGACAAAATGACGTATTTACACTATTTGTGTCAGAATAAATATTCAAAATAACAAGTTCTCCGAGAGTCTGTGTGTAGCGTTCATAATCAAAAGTTTCTATTGGTAAAGGATAAAAACATCTTTTAATAAAAATATTGCAGTACAAAGTATCAGTAGTAAGCCCCCAATGTTTAGTTTCTCTATAATTCGTCTCATAAAAATCCCAAGCTGAGGTGATGTTGCATTCTAGCTGAGGTGATGTAAATGTAGAACCATTTTCATATATTAAGGTTAAATCACTTATAGTAGCATAACCCAACTCTTGCACAACAGGTATTTGACCTAATACACTTTTAAAAATCATAAGGATGAAATATGTAATAATTATTTTTTTCATAGTTATTGCTTTTGAATGGTCTTTGCATCTCTAATTACGCCATTTTCAATTAATAGTAATTGATAATATCCGCTTTGTAAACTTGATGTATTAAGATCTGTTTGTCCACTATCATTTATTACAAAAGAAGAAACGGCATTGCCTCCGCTTATTGGGATAAAACTTAAGATTCCGTTACTGCCATAAGGAATTTTGTATTGAACAGAGCAAGTACTGCTAAATGGATTAGGAGATACACTTTTAATATAATAATTGTTTACTTCAATTCTAATACTATCGTAATCTTTAAATAAATCATCTTCCGCAACCACTTCTAGATTTAAAGTTTTACTCATACTTGGTGAAATTTTAAATGATTTACCTTCATGGATTAAAACCCCATCTTCGTCATACCACTTATATATCGCGTTTTCTCCTATGTCATTCGCGGTTACTGTTATCTCTTCATTTTCATTTATATTTTGGTTATTACCAGCATTTGCATTAAAAAGTAATCTATCGGGTTTTTGTATTTTCATATGAACTCCGCCAGTCCATAAATCTCCATACTCATTATGCCTTGCTGTTTCTTTTTGTATTATGTGATAACCAAAATCCTTTTGATCTGAAACCAAATCAGTTAAAAAATTTATACCAAAAAATAGTCTACTCCTTTCTACAGTGGGTAATAGTAAATTGGTAAATTCAACAAGCGTGTCTTTAATTTTGAAAGATTTTAAATCTGGATTTATGTCTGATATCCCACTTACAGAATTTAATTGAGGTTGTATGGCATTCCAACTTGCATCATCCCAATATACAGTAAGCTCCGCCTCATCTAATAAAGTATTGCCATAAACTACTCGTGGTGTTCTAAAAATTAAATCTATCGGTTGTTGCGTGATTGATGCATTACCAAAAAATACATCTGTGCCTACATATTCTTCGTACAAATTATGAGGCCCTAGTGGATAATTCCATTGGTGATCTACCATAATAAAGTTGTTTAATGCAACATTGTTGTTTTTCCAGTTAATTATTCCGTCATTATCACCCGTTGTACTAACTATTTGATCTTGAAGATAACCGCTATTTATACGCGCTAATAAACAATGGTTAACAGAATATTGCGTAAACCAAGGAAATTTAAGCACCGTTGATTCTCCCGGCTGCAGAATAGGAATACTTTGTGTACCAACAGGCTGTCCAAAGATGGAAGTTCCGTCCCATCCTTGTGGCCAATTATTAGAACTGCCTGCTGCGCTGAAATAAACAGTTATACTTGCATTTGCATTAGTTGGCTGACTACCCTTATTCCCAACTCTTACATAAATATATTTAGTTGCGGGGTGTTGCTCTAATATAGCACCATTTGGGGGTGCCCAATATTCAATCAACTCATCTACATGAGTTGTAATATCATAAAAATCATAATCATCCTGATTTCTTATCCAAATATCAGGACTAGCGTCAAAATCCCATGTCCATGTGTAACCTTCGTTCCTTCCCGCATCATCATATCTATCTCGCATATATAAATCAGAGTTTTGAGAAATAAAATTTTGAGCTTCTAATAAACAAGCCTCAGCATCTACCAAACCATATCCCAGGTCTAAAGATTTTCCCGGTCTATTCAAATCATGATAATAATTATGCGAACCAGATTTAATTGCTTTTGCCGTCATTATTTCTTTTACTTGTCTTGGTCCTAAATCTGGGTTTACCATTAACATTAAAGCTGCAATTCCTGAAATTATGGGTGCTGCTCCTGAAGTACCACCAGAGGACTGATACCCATTATTGCTACCAGTTCCATAATTATCAAAACTTGAAGTTGAAATGTCTAATTTTGTACCAAAACTAGAAAGAGGATTTCTATTCTCAGACATATCTATTCCTCCAACAGCAATTGTAGTAGCATCAGCTGCTGGGTACTTAATAAATAAATCAGTGTCTCCATCGTTTCCTGAAGCACATATCACTAACACGTTGTTAGCATATGCGTAATCCAATGCATTTCGCAATTCTAATGTGGGACTAGCTTCTAGGCTCATATTTATTATTCTACAACCGTTATCTACGGCATAATATATAGCTTCGTCCAGTTCAGTCTGTTCTGGGAATCCCGTTACCTCATTATAATTGACTAAAGGTAATATTTTCACGCCTCCATTTCCAGAACCTCCAGCTATGCCTGCAACGCCAATACTATTATTTCTTTTTGCAGATAATATACCAGCGACCCACGTACCGTGATTATAACTACCTAAGGGATCTTCTCTTGTATCATTCGAATTATTTCCAAAGTCCCAACCAATGTAATCATCAACATAACCATTCCCATCATTGTCTATTCCATCACCTGAATTAGGGTCATTAGGATTAGCCCATGTATCACCTGTGTTATAGTAGATGTTAGAATAATTATCCGGACCAAAACCTAAATCTTCATGATCCCAATCTATCCTACTATCAATTACACCTACAACAATCTGGCTATTACTTCCATCCTCAATAGCCCAAGCTTGGGGTAAATTCATTAAATTAGCATACCATTGTTGAGTGCCATACAGGGCGTCATTAGGTGTTGATAAATAATTGATAGCATTATTTAAAGATACATTCTTCACAAATGTAAGTGCTGTCAATTGCTCAGCTAACAAAAGTAATGAGTCAATGTTTGTTGTAAGAGGTTGAAATTTATAAAATCCAGATTTCTTTTTAGTACCCTCTGATACTGAAAAATTCCTACTCAAAGAGTTTATCTGACTAGTATCTGTATTTTCTTCAAAAAGCAAACTTATATTTCCAGATAAAACTTTGAACTTTGAACCATGTTCAATGTCGTTAAAATACCACTCACTTCCTTCCTTTATGTAATGGTGTCCAGAAATAGTTTTGGTTTCTTGGCTTAAGCAATTGTGTAGACTAAAAACAACGAACAAAAAGCAAAATGAATAAATTTTTCTCATAATAGATTGGTTTTTAGTCCTTAAACTTAAACTTAAACTTAAAGTAAAGCAAATTTATTTCAGAAAAAATTCAAAATTTAACAATCTGTAATGCATAATTTACACTATTTTAAGCTTTGTTTACACTGAGCAATGCATTCAACCTTTTTTCTAACAAAAACACACTTTTTTAGATAGCTATCAAAAATCTCTCTTCTTAGGCGAAGGAGGTGAATTCTAAAACACTTGGAGGGCAGAGGTTGCAAACGGAATTAATTGTGTGCGTGGCTCATTTATTTATACGGCTTTATTGTCTAAAAACAAAGTTTTACGCTTCGTAATCATCCTCCGTCTCGTTCCTCGACACCTCCTTCAGGGAAGGAGGTATATTCCTTAATCATTGTAAGAAAACTTTTTTATTCTAAATAATGTGAGACACGTGCCAAATACTATGCAATGACACCTTGAGGAAGAAAAAGCGATAGCTTTTGAAGACCAAACGTTAGAGCAGGGAGAAAGTGATAGCTTTTGAAAATGAAAAGTGAGTACGGAAAGAAATGAAACTTAATTCTTATTACCAAGTAACTTAGCTACATATTTCCCAATAATATCAAATTCTAAATTTACTTTATCTCCCACTTTAAGCTTGTGAAAGTTTGTATACTCATACGTATAGGGTATAATGCAAACACTAAATTGATTCGGTTTAGAATCTACAACCGTTAAACTAGTGCCATTAATAGTAATAGAACCCTTTTCTACCGTCACATCTGGAGATGTGTAATCAAACGTAAATTTCCAGCTCCCTTCTTGGTTTTCAATAGCCGTACATGTACCTTTTGTATCTACGTGTCCTTGTACAATGTGTCCATCTAGTCTACCATTCATTTGCATGCAGCGTTCTAGGTTTACTTTATCGCCCACTTTCCAATCACCAAGGTTAGTTTTATCCAAAGTTTCTTGTATAGCAGTAACGGTATACTGATTATCATTAATAGCAACAACGGTTAAACAGCATCCGTTGTGTGCTAAGCTTTGGTCTATTTTAAGCTCGTTTGTAAAATCACAAGAAAGTGTCAAGTGCACGTTTTCTTGTTCTTTTTCTATTTGTTTTACTTCTCCTAAACTTTCTACTATTCCTGTAAACATTACGCTGTAACTAGTTCTAAATTATCAATTAATCTTACTTCTCCGCAATACGCTACAACACAAGCTGTAGCTCCTGGCAACCAAAAGTCGGTTAAGGGCAACAAGGTTTCTGCGTCCACAATTTCTAAGTACTCTAACTCTAAGGTAGATGCTTCTATAATAGAAATCATTTCTATAAGCACTTCTTGCGGAGATAAAAACGGCGCCATCTCTTTACCAAAACTTAAGGTTTCATAAATAACAGTTGCTTGTTGCTTTTGTTGTTCTGAAAGTCGTAAATTTCTTGAAGACATAGCTAAACCACTCTGCTCTCTTATGGTTTCACCTACAACTATCTCAATTGTTAAGTTCAATTTCTTGGTCATGTATTTGATAATCATAACCTGTTGAAAATCTTTTCTACCAAAAAAAGCATGCGTAGGTTTTACAATATCAAATAACCGAGAAACCACATCAATTACGCCTGCAAAATGACCTGGCCTGTACTTACCTTCCATCACCTCATCTAATGGAGCTAAATCCATTTTTAGATGTTCGTATCCTTCTGGATAGATGGATTCAGTAGTAGGTAGGAACAAGAAATCGCACCCAACGCTTTCTAATAAAGCTGCATCTTTCTCTGGCATTCTTGGATACTTATCTAAATCTGCAGGGTTATTAAATTGAGTTGGATTCACGAAAATACTGGCAACAACAAGATCGCACGTTTCTTTGGCTTTGGTTATTAAACTTAGATGGCCTTCGTGTAAGGCTCCCATAGTGGGCACAAATCCAATTTTTTTATTTGTCTCTATTGCCGTTTTCAACGATTGTTGAACAGCACGTAGCGTTTCTAAAACAAGCAATTTTTCTAGTATTTACGAAGTGTGTAATCGGGCAAATCTATTCTTTTTTGTTGAATTTCAGCTTTTTTTTATATATTTTTGTAATCAAATTTACCAAGAACTCTATATGGAGAAAAAAAGAATCCTTTTTGTTTCGCAAGAAATAGCACCATTTTTACCGAAGTCAGAATTAGCTAATACAGCAAGAAAGTTACCTCAAGGGGTGCAGGAAAGTGGAAAAGAAATCCGCGTTTTTATGCCAAGATTTGGAGTGATTAACGAACGTAGACACCAATTACACGAAGTAATCCGTTTGTCTGGTATGAACTTGATTATTGATGACAACGATCATCCATTAATCATTAAGGTTGCTTCTATCCCAACTGCAAGAATGCAGGTATATTTTATAGATAACGAAGAATATTTTAAAAGAAAGCACGTTTTAACTGATGCAAAAGAAGAATACTTCGATGATAATGACGAGCGTTCTATATTCTTTTGCAGAGGAGTTTTAGAAACTGTTAAAAAATTAGGTTGGAAACCAGATGTTATCCATTGTCATGGTTGGATGACTTCTTTGATGCCTTTATACATCAAGAAAATATATGCGAATGACCCACATTTTTCTGATGCAAAAGTTGTTTATTCTGTGTATGATAATGAGTTTAACAAAAATTGGGACAACAGGTTTGACGAGAAGCTTAAATTTGAAGGATTCGACGATGAAACCATTGCTGACTTAAAAGACGGTAGTTTTAATAGTTTGAATAAAACGGCTATGAAACACGCAGATGGTGTTGTTTTAGGTAGTGAAGTTATTGAAGGAGAGTTAGCAAAAGCATACGAAGAAGCTACTTGCCATAAATTAGACTTTGCACCGGAAGAAGCACAAGCCAAAACAGTTTCAGAGTTTTTTGACAAAGTAATTGAAGAAGAAGTACTGATATAGATGTTAGAAAAAATAAATAAATCATTTCAGTGGCGAGGAGTTAATCAACTTCTCGCTACTTTTTTATGCATCCTAGTTATAGGAGGTGCATGTAAGAAAAAAGAAAATCCTTTAGGTGTTTCTGCTCTGCCAGAAGGCAGTGCTTTATCTACAAAAGGAATAGACACTTTTTCGCTCATCACCTATTCCGAACTCGAAGATTCTACGGTTTCAAAAAACCCACGATTTAATTTATTAGGCTCTTACATAGACCCAGTATTTGGAGCATACAACGCTTCTTTTTACACTCAATTTAGACCTTCTACTTTATCTCCAAATTTTGAAGACAATATTAAAATTGACTCTTTTGTGCTTGCATTAGAATATGGAGGATACTACGGAGAACTAGATCCTCAACTTATTGAAGTTTACGAAATTACAGAAGATTTAGACGCAGATGAAGAAGTAGACTATTACACTTTTTCTACTACTACAACCGCTAATGTAAATTTAGTGCCAACCGCAAATAACGAGGGTTTAATTACTCCAAATCCACTAGCTCCTACCATTGTAGACGGAGAAGAAGTTGCAGACGCACAGTTGCGCTTGCACTTAGATACCAATTTAGCGAGAACTTTTATCAATAGTGCACTCAACACATCCAACTTTGAGACTGAAGAAAACTTTTTAACCTATTTTAAGGGTATTCATGTTAAAACAAACAACGGACTCCAAGTTCCAGGTAAAGGTGGAGTACTTTATTTTAATACCGCAGATCCAGCTTCCGGCTTAACCATTTATTATACCGTAAATGGCATACAACAAAGCTTTGAATTTATTATAAATGCTACTGATGTAGACTATAACAATGTTACTATAAACCCCGCCGGAACAGAGATTGAAGACGTATTAAATAACCCAGAAACGGCAGGTTTAGATGAGTTCTACACACAAGCAGGACATATTCGCTCTAAAATTGACCTTCCCGGTATTAAAAACTTACCCAAGAACGCAATAATTCATTCAGCTGAACTTATTTTACCCGTTTCTTACTACAATCAATCTACCTTTTATCCAAGTACATTTATTTCGCTATCTTCTAGATTGATTAAAGACGACAACCGACTTTACTCTTTACCTACCTCAGAAGTACAGTATGATACGGGTAGAAAGGCATATGTTATAGATTTAAGAACCTACGTTCAAAATGTAGTAGCCGGTAGTTTTGAAGATAATGGTATACTTCTTTCACCGTCGTTTTTTAATACCAGTGCAGAACGTATAATATTTAATGGCTCACAAACAATAAATAAAGATAAACCAATACTTACTATCGACTTTACTACCTTTTAAAAACAAATATTTCTATTAGCTTTGTTTACGGAAGTACATTGATCATTTAAATTACAACCTATGTGTGGAATTGTAGCATATATTGGTAAGAGAGAAGCTTACCCTATCATCATAAAAGGACTAAAACGTTTAGAATACAGAGGGTACGATAGTGCCGGAATAGCACTTTTGGATAAGGGTAACCTAAATACCTACAAAAAACAAGGAAAAGTAAGCAACTTAGAAGCGTTTGCAGAAGCTCATAATATAAATGGTAATTTAGGAATTGGTCATACCCGATGGGCTACTCACGGAGAACCAAACGATATTAATGCGCACCCGCATCTTTCTGGTGATGGAAAAATCGCCATGATACACAATGGTATTATCGAAAACTACGATAGTTTAAAAATTGAGCTTCAAAAAAGAGGACATATTTTTAAAAGTGATACAGATACAGAAGTTCTTATTCACCTCATTGAAGATATTAAACAAAAAGAAAAAGTTGGTTTGGGCGAAGCTGTGCGTTTAGCGTTAGCTAATGTAATAGGTGCTTATGCTATTGTAATTCTTGACCAAGATAACCCAAATCAATTAATTGCTGCAAGAAAAAGTAGTCCGTTAGTTATTGGTATTGGAGAAGACAACGAGTTTTTCTTAGCCTCCGATGCAACGCCTATAGTAGAGTACACAAAAAACGTTGTTTATCTAAATGACGAAGAAATTGCCGTACTTGATATCAATGAAGGCTTTGCGCTTTGGAATATTCAAAACCAAGAAAAAACACCATACATACAAGAGTTAGAGTTACAACTTGAAGCTATTGAAAAAGGCGGTTATGATTCTTTCATGTTAAAAGAAATTAACGAACAACCCAACTCAATTAAAGATTGCTTTAGAGGTAGATTAAATGCAGCACAAGGAATTGTTTCTCTAGGTGGGATTAAAGATTACGAAAATAAGATAATGAATGCCAACCGATTGGTAATGGTTGCCTGCGGTACATCTTGGCATGCAGCACTAGTTGGTGAGTACCTTTTCGAAGATTTAGCACGCATTAATGTAGAGGTAGAATATGCATCTGAATTTAGATATAGAAATCCTATTATAAATGAGAAAGACATAGTAATTGCCATTTCACAATCTGGAGAAACTGCAGATACCTTAGCAGCTCTCGAATTAGCCAAAAGCAAAGGTGCTACAATATTAGGAATTTGTAATGTAGTTGGTTCATCAATAAGTAGAATTACACATGCAGGTTCTTATACACATGCAGGTCCAGAAATTGGAGTTGCATCTACAAAAGCGTTTACTGCCCAAGTTACTGTTCTTACATTAATGGCATTATCTATTGCACATAAAAAAGGTACGATAGACGAATCGCGCTTTAGAAGGTTACTCAGTGAATTGGAACGTATACCAGAGAAAGTGCAAACCATCTTAAAATCCAACGATTTAATCGAATTTATATCTGAAGTATATAAAGATGCAACAAACGCGCTTTATTTGGGAAGAGGTAATTCATTTCCAGTTGCTTTAGAAGGTGCGCTAAAACTCAAAGAAATTAGTTATATCCATGCAGAAGGGTATCCGGCTGCAGAAATGAAACACGGTCCTATTGCTTTAATAGACGATGCAATGCCTGTTTTTGTAATTGCAACCAAAGGGCCGTCATACGAAAAAGTTGTGAGTAATATACAAGAGGTAAAAGCCAGAAAAGGTAAGATTATTGCTATCGTAACAGAAGGAGACCTCCAAGTAAAAGCCATTGCCGATCATGTAATTGAAATACCTGAGACGGATGAGCATTTAGTTCCTTTACTTGCTACTATTCCACTGCAACTGCTCAGTTATCATATTGCTGTAATGAGAAATTGCAATGTTGATCAGCCTAGAAATTTAGCAAAATCGGTAACAGTGGAGTAAGGTTATGAGATAAGAAATGTAACTCCGGACTCATATTAGTATATTTCTCTGTATCTATAACTTCTACAAAAGTATGGGAATCCAATTATTCGGATTACCAACAGTATTTGTACGACAGAATTAAAGGTTTTATTGAGAATTCTATAACCCCTATTGGTTATCGTCGTATTTCAAAAATCTTCAATGATGAGGGGGTTAAAAACTATTCGTGGTACTTCATTCGCAAACTCCAAAGTACATTCTATGTACAAAAAGGGATTGATTCGAGAAGAAAGAATGAATCGTGAAGATATAGTTATGGTTTCTCCTGTTACTATTGAATTGATAATTCACCCAATTTTAAGTAGGATACGTTGTAGTCCCAAGGAGAAGAGATTTACCAAAAAACTCTAACCACCTTGTCTATTGTAAGGTGTTAAATTTCCATTTCAACAATGATAATTATACACTATTAAAATTAGAGTAGTTAATGTTTCGAGATTGAACTTAATGTTGATTAAAATATCTTTCATATGTGGATAATTAATATCGTTATATTAATTAAAAACTAATCACATTCCTTTTTAGCATTATTGTAGGCACTTTCAAATGCTGAAGTTTCACCTATAGTTCCAGTAGTATTAAATTTTCTAGTACATTCCCCCACATCCTCTGGAGTGTATCCCCAAGTACTGGTATATCTTTCAACACATTCACAAGCGGATGGACTACAACTAAATAAAACTAAAGTAGTACTTAATACAATTAATATTTTTTTCATATATTCAAAGATAAAAAAATCTCATGAAATACCTTCTATACATATTTTTTCTAATTCCTCTCTCATCCTATTCTCAAAAGGTGTATTCCGTTAAGTATCCAAACCAATCTGATGTTAAGGTATATGTGGTAGAGTATGAAAATCAATGTGATTTAAAAGTGTTCAAAGTAGATTATCCAAATCAAGTGGATGGGAACAAGGGGTTATGGTATTTTGTAGATTACCCTAACCAATCTGATAAGAAGATATACTTCGTTGATTATCCCAACCAAAGTGATTTGAAGATATTTTTTGTGAAGTATAAGAACCAATCAGGTTGGAGAGATAAATCAAAACAACATTTGATTTATTGAATTTAATACGAAACATAAAGCCTTATTTAACCCCTAAGCTATCGCTTTTTTAAGTGATTTGATAGGCTAGTTTTACAGCGATTTGTATTTAAGCTTGACTCTTGAGAAGTTTTCACATTCCTTCTTCTTTGAACTTCCGAATTTTTTACCGTATGCTCTCTCAATTTCTTTCATTTTCTTCTTTAATTGTTTAACATATCCTTTTTTTTCTTCACCTATATTCCCTCTAGCAATATCATCTCTAGTTTCAATAATAGCGTCCAAACATTTTTCAATTGCATCTACATAATCACAAGCTGTATGTAAATCTGACAATTTAATTTCTGTTGGGTTTTGTGAGCAACTTGTCAGTACAAATAAAGCAAGGATTACCACTCCGAAAATTGATTTTAACTTTCTCATTTTAGTTAATTATAAATTATTAATACTACTCATTAGGCTTTTCATAATACGCCTCGTTGTTTTAAGTGGTTCTAGACTACACTTTTTATATTTAATCCAAAACAACGAAAAAGGATTATTTACTTTAAAATATGTTGGGTGTTTCAAGTGTGTTTCACACCTAAAAAATTTAATGTTATTTAGGCTTTGATTCAAGTTGTCCCCCTTCCAGCTTATCGATTTTATTCTCTTGCGCCACTATGGTACTTATATACAGTAAGATTTTTTCCATCTGAATCCCAGTGTTTATATAAACCATCTATTTCACCGTTTACATAATTAGCCTGTATACGTAATATGCCGTTATTGTACCACTCTCTAAAGTCACCTTCTTTCCTACCATTAATATAATTACACTTCAACTTTTGATTACCATTTGAATGCCACTCTTTGTAAGGACCGTATTTGATACCATTTATATAATTGCTCTCAAATTTTTGATTACCATTTGAATACCACTCTCTGTATAAACTGTCTATTTTAGAATCCTTAATACGAAATTGTTTAAATAGTTGTCCATTCTCATAATATTCCTTGTGCCAGCCATTTGCAATAGAGTTAATATATATTTGATAAGCATAATTTTCATTATAGTAGTCATGGTTTGATACACAATTTTCAGAATCGTACCGTAACTCTCCATTCTCATGAAAAATTTTAAACTCTCCTTTTTCATAATTAGCCAATTCTGCTAAAATACCATTTGCGAAAAACCATTTAATTAAAACAAGGTTTCCATTCAAAAAGTTATAAACATATTTTATCTCACCATTGGGATAGAATTCTTTAACTTCGCCAGAAAAAACAATTGAACTAAATTTTCTGTAGTAAAAGATATTTCCTGATTCGATTAAATCACCGAACTTTACTTCTAAAGGAATATTCATTTCATCTAATAATTCTTGACTCAAATCTTCTTTCTTGATAAAGGTCTCTTTACCAGCATTATAATTTCGAATTGATGTCCAATTCCCATTTACATCCCAAAAAATATGTAACCCCTCCTTTTTGCCATTTGTATAACTTCCCTCAAACTTTTGATTACCATTTGAATACCATTCCTTAAGTAACCCATCTCTTTGACCATTTGTATAATTAGACTCTGAAATTAATTTTCCGTTTTTTGCATAATCTTGATGTATCCCAGAAACTAAAATCGAAGTGTTCTTATAAAATACCTGATCAGATCGATAGGTATTTATTGCCGTTTTAGGGGTAAGCATATTCATTATTTTTTGACTCAAATCTGCTTTCTTGATAAAGGTCTCTTTACCAGCATTATAATTTCGAATTGATGTCCAATTCCCATCTTCATCCCAAATAATATGTAACCCCTCTCTCTTGCCATTTGTATAACTTCCCTCAAACTTTTGATTACCATTTGAATACCATTCCTTAAGTAACCCATCCCTTTGACCATTTGTATAATTAGACTCTGAAATTAGTTTTCCGTTTTTTGCATGTGCTTGATGAATCCCAGAAACTAAAATCGATGTATTTTCATAAAAAACACGATCAGATCGATAGGTATTTATTGCCGTTTTAGGGGTAAGCATATTCATTATTTTTTGACTCAAATCTGCTTTCTTGATAAAGGTCTCTTTACCAGCATTATAATTTCGAATTGATGTCCAATTCCCATTTACATCCCAAATAATATGTAACCCCTCCTTTTTGCCATTTGTATAACTTCCCTCAAACTTTTGATTACCATTTGAATACCATTCCTTAAGTAACCCATCCCTTTGACCATTTGTATAATTAGACTCTGAAATTAGTTTTCCGTTTTTTGCATAATCTTGATGTATCCCAGAAACTAAAATCGATGTGTTCTTATAAAATACCTGATCAGATCGATAGGTATTTATTGCCGTTTTAGGGGTAAGCATATTCATTATTTCTTGACTCAAATCTGATTTCTTAATAAATATTTCTTTATCAGCATTGTAGTTTAGAATTGATGTCCAATTCCCATTTACATCCCAAATAATATGTAACCCCTCCTTTTTGCCATTTTTATAACTACCCTTAAAAGCTTTACTTCCATTTTTATAAAAGACATTACAAACACCATCTAGTTCACCATTTTTAAAATTTACTTCTGACAATAAATTAGTCTTATTTCTCCAAAACACAGTTAAACCATTAAGTTTACCATCTTTGAAACTTAGCTCACCACGTACATTATAAATTACATCTAACTTTTCGCCCAATACCAAATAGTAATTAAACATATAATTCTCAGGAAGAAGACCTATCATAGCTGAAAAATCGAACTCTGCAATACCCGTGAATGGACTTTGATCCTTCCGGGAATAAACTAGTCCGTTGCTCTGTAATTTTAACTTTTTTGCTTTTGTAATTTTTTGTGCAGAAACACTATTAAAACTGAAAGAAAAAACGATAAAAAAACCAATAAACAAAGAAAGACTATAATTTTTCATTTTATATCAAACATTATCTAGTGTATTACTTAAGTTTTTAACTTCACATCAAATACTTTAGGCGTTTACTTACAGATACTCTTTTTTTCCCGTAAAGCTACCACCAAGATTTTCGCCATTAACCCATTTCCCAGATACAGAACCGCCAATTATACGCCCGGTAAAAATTGCACCAGATGTGGCTTTCATACTAAACTCTCCATTAGTTGAAAGTACTCCACTAATTCGATCTGTTTGTGTTGCTTGACCTCCTCTTTTGATATAATAAGATATAGCTTCTCCTACAACGATGCCATTATTGGAAACAATTACATTCCACTCGCCATGTATTTTGTTTTTTTTGTATTTTGTTTCTGTAAATTTACCTTCCCAATAACCCGAAAATTTGTTGAACTTGTCGGTGCTTCCATCTACAACAGGTTCGATTTCAATAATTCTTGGAACGGTCCTCGTAGATGTAAGAACACTTCCGTCGTCTTGGAATTCCTCAACCAAAACTTCGCCATTAGCCCATCTACCTTTAACGTATGTACCAGTGATATTTTCACCGTTGTTGTTTAAGCCGTTTTTTTCAAGAATTGAATATTCATCATTTTCACCACTTTGAAGGTAATAAAACTCCTTATATCTACTGGGATAACTTAGAGTATCTTTACCATGTCTTGTTATTGGAATTATCTCAATCTTATGGTCACCGTCGTAGAAGTTCTCTGATACGACTATTCCAGTAAATAAAGAATTTATTGAATCTTTACGTCTTTGTTCTAGCGCAATGCGTTTTTGTTCTTCTTCCAAGCGTTTTTGTTCTTCTTCTAGACGTTTCTGTTCTTCTTCTAGGCGTCTTTGTTCTATTGAATCCTCTTTTAATTGTTTATTAAATCTGATGCTAAACTCAGAATCTATTTTCGCTTTTTTATTTTTGAAACATTCAATGAAATTAAAATAAATCGAAATCGAATTGTTAATGGCTTTAGCTATTACTTCAGCATCCTTATTTAATACTTTTTTAATTTCACCTTTTTTGTTAAACATTTGGTCGAAGGTTTTTCTTCTTTCTTTTTTTGTATCAGTAGTGAGTTGAATAGTACGAGCATACTGTCCATCTTCAATCGAAAATGATATTTTTTCATTTTCTATATTTATTTTTAAATCATAGGTTATTTTATCTTCTAAAGAATATCTGCCTCCCCAAGCACCCATTTCGGAAAGGCTAACATCAATCGTTTTCTCACCTATTGTGACAGGCTTTTGATAAACTAAACCTGAAGTCGCACAGTTTATCCATTCAATATTTTGTGCATATTGATTTAGCGGGTGATTAGGTGTTTTTGGATAATTGAAGGGGTTGTTAATTAAATTTTTCTGGCCATCATTGAGAAACCCCTTGAAAAACATTGCGCTTGCAACAATAAGGTCTGATTCACTTAAACCTTCCACCTCGTAAGTTATTACTTTGCTGTAATTCTGAGTGAAATTAAATTTGCTTGTATCTTGTGCATTAATATTATTTATGACGAAGATAAATCCGAAAAAAAGTAAATTTTTCATGTTTTTTTTGATTAATTTAATAAATTCTGAGTGCTAAATCTATTTTTTGTAAAAATTTTAGCAACACGGTTCTAAATTCTGGGTTCTGTCGCATTAATTATTTTTCGAATATTTGTCGTTAAGATTGCACTTCCTTAAAAATTTAATTCGCCAATAAACATAACTTTGAAATTTTTAATTTTCATCAAGAGAATCCGATAAGTAATTTAATTTGAATTAAGTTTAGCTAAAACAACTGACAAATCTGTCATCAATTGTATTTGTTTCAAACTTAGATAAGAGTTATCCAAATTCTTTTCATTGTTATCTCTTGCTAAAAACAATACATTATCACTGAAATAATAAACTTCTTCTTCAATAGACTCAACAGCATGATCCTCCATATAGACAGGCATGTCATAAGAAATTTTAGTCAACTTTATGCAAATTAATTGATTGTTATCATAATAGTAATATTTGCTTAAACTTTCCATAGTAGCGAAATAAAGAGCCTCAATTTTTTTAATCTGATTATCTTTTTTAAAAACTGTCACTTCGCAGTCTCCATCTCCTTCAGCTGGAAAAATTACCTTAGCATAATCAATTAACGAACTATCAATTTTAGAATATAGACTATCAATGAGAATATCTTGCAATTGACTTTCTTTCTCAGAGTTTTGAAAATGTTTTATTGAGTCTAATAAATTAATAATTAGAACTGAATCCTTTTTTACTGTTTGGACTAATAAACTATTTTGCTTTTTCAAAATCTGGCATATCATTAGTGAGTCGGAAAGAGTCTTTATTTGAATTGAATCTAATGTAGCTGACGACACTAAATTTTGATTTTTATTTATTAAAACACTTTTTGACTTCTTCAAGCTTTCGTTCTCAAATTCTAAAGAATCAAAATATGTTGAAATAGATTTTAATTTAGTTTCAAAATTTGTTTCATTGAATGCAATAAATGAAAACATATTTTTTTTAGATAATTTTTGTATCGAATCTAAATTAGGACTTTTATATTCTAATATACTTTGAGAATCTTTTTGACAAAAACCACTGAGCGTAAAAAATACAAGCAACAACGCCAGGAAATAATTATTTCCTGGCAAAAGGCTTATTGATTTATTATTTAAATACAAATTAATTTTCCTCCATTTCTTGAGGGATTTCCAAATCGTCATTATTTTCATACTTTTCTCCATCGATTGTGTATTTAATATATTCATCTGTCTTAGCGTCCCATTTCTTTTTTATATTTCCATTATAATAGTAAAATTCGTTTCGCAATCTTTCACCTTCGACATCATATTCCACTATTTCTTTCAATTCACCATTTATCCAATATCGGGATTCCTTTATTTTATTTCCAGTAATTGGAGAGTACTCTGTCATCTCTCCAATTTGACCATTCCAATCAAATCGAATTTCTTTAATTCTTTCATCATTTTTATATTCTGTATATTCGGATAACCATGGATCAATACCTTTGTCTATTTCAAACTCACTAACGATAGTGCGCTTACCCTCTTCATATTGTGTGATCTCTTCAATAGAATATCTATCTTCTTCGCATACAATTCCTGAAAATATTTCACCATTGTATTTCATTTTTTTAGTTTCATAGTCATACTCGAGCCCAGGATCACTTTGGAAGCAATCACAACTATCGGCATCCATCTTCACATATTCTGATGAACAAGAAACAAGTTGTAAAGCAAAAAACACTACAAGTAAGGAACGGGTTATTCTTTTTTTCTTCATAATTTTTGATTTTTTTCTTAAATTAAAGTAAATAATATTAAAGTAATCTCAAACTAATAAGTGAGTTAAGTAAAAAACACCTAAAAACACCTATTATTTTTTTACCTTTGACTATGAACAAAACCATCCCCTTACTTTTTTTGATATTCCTTTCTTTTCGTTTGTATTCCGCTGCACCAGAAAAAGCAATTGATACATTTCAAATTCATACTATGATTACTAAAATGGGCGTAGATGAATCACTTTTAAACTTCAAGAATAATTTCTTTAAAAGCATCGTTTTCAAAGATGCAAATACCATTTATTATAACCCCGAAGGAACTCTAATGTTATTTAAGATTGAAAATAATGATAGCCTCGTTGTTCTACAATTAAGCAAAAGTATTTATCACGGACATAATTTTAAAAGAAATCTATTTACGCATGGAGATACATTATTTTCATATGGGGGTGAGGGATTATTCAATGTTTTTCCTCATTTAATTTTTTTCGATGAAAAGTCTAGTAGTTGGCTGAAAAAAGAAGTAAGAAATTATCCTTTAACTGCACGAAAAGTGGTAAACTCTTGGAAAACCAAAGACAAAATAACTGTCTTGCTCAATCATTATTCAAACGAACAAGCCAATTCAAATTTTGCATTTAACCACTTTTCTCTTGGAGAAATAAATCTGATCACCTCAGAATATAAAAATTTATTTGACTTTACTAATGAAGGAGATAAAGAACTAAGAATCAATAATGGAGACTTCCAATACCACAGCGAAAAATACGACTTAATGGGTTTCTATAACTCAAATGGGACATGCCGGTACCAAATTTTCAATAAAATTAAGGGTGAATTGTTTCAGATCCCATTTTTAACAACTACACCTTCAATTAATGGAATAAACTACTTATATATACATGACAACCAATTATTTTTTAGAAATAACGAAAGTTATGTAGATTCAATTGATCTAATGAAAACAGAAAAATTAAATGTCATGAATTACTTTAACTTCTATCGATCAAAAAAGAACAACAACAATAAAATTTTATATTTAATATTTATATCTGCTACTTTTCTAATTTTAGGTCTAATAATATATATTAAAAATAAAAAACCTTTTAAAAGCAATAATAGCTATATAAACATAGAAAAAATCTTAAATACTTATAAGGGGAATAATATTTCCAAAGATGAGCTAGATAAGATATTAAATATCGCGCATTACTCATATGAGACCATAAAAACCAAAAGAAGTGTCTTAATAAAAGAAATTAATCAACGAAAAAAGGTGAACATTGTTCGGGTTAGAAAAATAGACGACAAAAGATATTTTGAATATCAAATTAAATAAATAAACGAGTTTAGCTTTTATCGAATATAGTTATCCATGCAATTATTAACTCGAAAGACTCTTTATTATTAATTAAATCGAATAAATTTACAAAAAAGCCAACCCTTTTAGAATCAGGTACGTTTAGTAGTTTGAATGTGCATTTAGATACTTTCAAATCACATTTGGTTTTATTTTCCTTGCAGGTAGCCTGAAGGTAGTTTCTACCTCAGAAGAATACAGGAATCACTTCTAACGAACTGTTTTCAGGCTTTTGAAACTTTAAATAGTTTTAATAAAATTTTAAGTTTTCCCCTCTATAAATTAGAGGGGATTTTTTTTGCAAAAAAAAAGTCCTTTCTAAACGAAAGGACTCTGATTAAAACGAATACTAACTATTTAGCATTCTTAAAGTTTTCTGTAACTTTTTCCCAGTTTACAACATTAAAAAATGCGTTGATATAATCTGGTCTTCTATTTTGATAATTTAAGTAGTAAGCGTGCTCCCAAACATCTATTCCCATGATTGGCGTTCCTTCACAACCAATTCCTTCCATTAATGGATTATCTTGATTTGCTGTAGAACAAACTTCTAACTTTCCGTCTTTTACGCATAACCAAGCCCATCCTGAACCAAAACGCGTTGCAGCAGCTTTTGCAAAAGCATCCTTAAAAGCATCAAAAGAACCAAATGCTGTATTAATTGCGTCTGCTAACTCTCCAGATGGATTTCCTCCTCCGTTTGGCGACATTACTTCCCAGAACATGCAGTGATTGTAGTATCCTCCACCGTTATTTCTAACTGCTGTATTATCTTTGCAATTAACCAAAATTTCTTCGATAGATTTTCCTTCTAAATCTGTACCCGCAATCGCATTATTCAAGTTATTTGTATATCCTTGGTGATGCTTTCCATGGTGGATTTCCATCGTTTTTGTATCAATATTAGGCTCAAGCGCGTTGTGAGCGTAAGGTAATTGTGGTAATTCAAATGCCATTTTAATTTATTTTTAATTTGTACTTATTTTAACATAACCCTTAAAAAAGGTTCTTGTTCATCAAATTTAGCATAAACTTTAAAACAAATGAATTTTCTTTAGTATGATTCTAAATAAACAAAAACAGATTAACGTAATACCCTCATTTTAAAAAGAAAAGCTTCCTATTTTACAGAAAATTAGAAAAATCTTATATTTTTGTTAGATAAACATATAAACAAACGAAAATGAAAAAGGTAATGTATTTCGCAACAGCAGCTGTACTAACTATGTCAATTGCATCTTGTGGTGGAACTAGCGAGTCTGATTTAGATAAGTTAGAAAACGAAATGAAAGAACAAGCAGAAATAGATAAGTTAGAAAACGAAATGAAAGAACAAGCAGAAAACGGAATGGATAAGGTTGAAAACCAAGTTGACGAAACCGTAAATACTGTTAAAGAAGAAGGACAGAATATGTTAGACGAAGCTGAAGCAAAAGGTGCTGACATGGTAGAAGAAGGAGAAGAAATGTTAGATGCTGCTAAAGATAAAGGAGCAGAAATGGTTGAAGAAGGAAAAGAAGCAGCCAACAAAATGCAAAAAGAAATTAAAATGTAAGACTACATTTGAATAAACAAAAAGCGCAATTGAAATCAATTGCGCTTTTTTTATGTCTAAAGCTTACCTTCTTTTTTATATTTAGCTTTGTATTTTTCGTATAGTAAAGACTGACTGTTAGAAAGCGGAATAAAATTACCTTGAACTAAGGCCGTTGATACTTGATTTGTTTTCATTTCTAGTGCATTTCCTTCTGAAATAAATAATGTTGCAGATTTACCTATTTCTATAGATCCGTAATCATTAGCGATACCTAAAATTTCACATGCCCACAAGCTCACCGCAGAAATTGCGTCTTCTTCTGATAAACCATAAGCATGAGCAGTACCTGCTAAAAATGGAATGTTTCTGGCATTCATCGCCTCCATCTCTCCTGCGTTTTGTATGCAAAAATGTACACCACCTTCTTTTAATAAGTAAGCCAATTTAAACGGTAAATCTATATCATCATCTTCATTTACAGGCAGTGTATGCGGACGTTTAAGCATAACTGGAATATTTGCATCTTTCAATTGTTTTGTAATTAAATAACTATCATATCCGCCTACAATAACAGGATAGGGAATCTCAAAATGAGCAATAAATTCTAAAATATCAGTTAGTGCTTTTAATTCATCTGCATGAAAATAAACTCTGCGATTTCCTTCAAAACACGCTTTCATAGCTTTAAACCTTAAATCGGGATTAGCTATATTTTTTTCTTCTGCGTATGCCTTACTGGCTTCAAAAAAATCTTCAATTTCTTTAACTTGTTCTTGGTATTTTCCGTTCTTTTTTTTCGACCCTGGTTCTGCCCACCAACCACCACCACTAAGTGTAGCTGGCCAATTTAAATGAATACCATCGTCTTCTCTAATAACCGCATCTTCCCAATTCCAACCATTAAAATGCATCACAGAAGAAGTGCCAGAAATTCTTCCTCCTCTGGGTGTAGCTTGTCCAATTAATACACCGTTGGTTCTTACCGTACTGATTACTTTACTTTCTGTATTAAATGCAATTAACGACCGAACATGCGGATTGAAAATCCCCACATCATCAAAATCGCGCGTTGCCCTTACAGCATCAATTTCTGTTAATCCTAGCGTAGTATTTGGGGCTACAAATCCGGGATAAATTTCTTTACCGGTAGCCGTTATAATTGTATCCCACTCTGAATTATTGTAGCTGTAAGTAAGCGCGTTCTTTACTAAAGTAATTTTTCCATTTTGCACTCCAACTAAACCATTTTCAAGCACATTTCCATCTCCCACATGTAGTTTTCCTCCTACAATAAGAATTTTATCTTGTGCCCATGCAATATTGGCTATTACCAACAAAAAAAGTAAATATCTATTTCTCATTATTCTCCTATTGTATCGCAGTGATAGTGTTTGGTTTTCTTTTTTATGAAAGCAGTAGTACGCTCTCCTTTATCTTTTGATTCTAGCATTTTAGAGATAATTCTTGCACGCTCTTGTGCATTGGTTTTTCTCATATCATTGTCTCTACTGGCATCAAAAAGTAAATAACCGTCTACAAAAGTGTAGTTTACTTTGGCCTTAACCGTAAGCGGATGCGCACTCCAAACTACCACATCTGCATCTTTATTTTTTTTCAAACTTCCTATTCTATCATCCAAGTGCAAAAGTTTTGCCGAATTTAAGGTAATCATCTTAAACGCTTCTTCTTCTGTGGCGCCTCCATATTTTATTACTTTGGCAGCTTCTTGGTTTAACCTACGACCCATTTCTGCGTCGTCGGAGTTAAGGGCAACCAACACCCCCATTTCGTGCATCAGAGAAGCGTTGTATGGAATAGCATCATTGACTTCGTATTTGTATGCCCACCAATCAGAAAAAGTACTTCCTCCAGCGCCGTGGGCTTTCATTTTGTCTGCCAATTTATAGCCTTCTAAAATATGCGTAAATGTATTTACGGTAAATCCCATAGAGTCTGCTACATGCATCAACATATTGATTTCTGATTGAACGTAAGAATGGCAAGATATAAAGCGTTCAGAATTAACGATTTCCCAAATTATTTCCAATTCTTTGTCTATAGCAGGCGCTTTTAATCCTAGCTTTTGCTTTTTCTTGTCTGAGTAGGCATTGTACTCATCCCATTCTTTTTTATACGCTTTCGCTCTTAAAAAAGCATCATAAAATACCTGTTCTACTCCCATTCTCGTTTGCGGAAAACGAATGGTGTTGTAATCTCCCCAATTGGTTTGCTTCACATTTTCTCCAAGAGCAAATTTGATAAACTTGGGTGCATCCGAAATGAGCATTTCTGCTGGCTCAAAACCCCATTTTAGCTTTATTAGAGCGCTTTGTCCGCCAATTGGATTCGCAGAACCATGAAGTAATTGCGCAGCTGTAACTCCTCCGCTGAGTTGTCTATATAAGTTTATATCGTTAGATCTAACTACATCACCTACGTTCACCTCTGCAGAAATTGCTTGACCACTCTCATTAACACCCTTACTTATAGCAATATGCGAGTGTTCGTCAATAATACCTGGAGTAACGTGTAAACCTTTGGCTTCAATTACAATTGCATCATTTGGAATAGAATATGTTCCGTTTCCAACAAAATCAATCTTACCTTTTTTAATTACAAGATCTGCTCGTTTTAAAATGCCTTGCTCTTCGTTGGTCCAAACCGTTGCGTTTTTTAGTACGTAAGTACTCTGTTGGGGCATAGAATCAAAGCCATAGGCCATATTGGGATACCAAATGTGTTTTGTTGACAGGCTGTCTACGGCAATTATTTGCTCTCTCTTCTCTACCGCTTTATGTGCTTTATTTTTTATTCCTATCCATTTAATCCACTCTCCAGTTGGCAGTAATCCTTGTCCTTCAAAAACACCCAATCTTTGATTATATTTCGAATGTAAGGTTATACTTCCCGTGTAATTGTCGTCTTCTAAATTAAATTGAAGCGCAACATCCTTCTTTTCAATCTCTATAAATACTTTAGCCTTTAAGGTATCTACAGACTTTACCATCGTATTTGAATCTGTTTTGGTTTTATATGCGATTACCTCTCCTTTCGGTTTCTCGCTTTCTCCAGAAATTTTTAATTCGTACGTGTTGGATTGCAGCGTAATGTTATAATTTCCTCTGACATCAATTTCAGTGGGTTGTTTTATAATTGTCTGTTTCCCTAACCCCCAACTTTCTAATAGTTCAGCGTCTTTATACACAAAAGGGTCTTTCGAAAACACACTAAAACTTGCTCTTTTATTTACTTCTAATGTTCCAAACTGGTCTTGTATATTTAGAAATTGAGCAGGAATAGTTGTAAGAGCAGCTATCGCATTATTTCTTGATAATCCGCGCTCTAGTGTTTTTCTCAAGTTTTCCCAAAACACTTTCACCGTTTTAATCTCATTTGAAGTAATAGCAAAAGGCACTTTATTTGTGCTTAAGAAATAGGGGTTCGAAGGAGCAAGCTCCCATTTCTTTAAATCGCTTAATGGAATTTGTCTAGCCACATACGGATCTTTCACTTCATACGGCGAAGGAAAGTTAATTGGAACAATAAGCGGAGTAGAATCATTAAAATTTGGTAAACGCTCGTACTCGTCTCCTCCACCAACAACTATGAAGTTAAACTTATTTTGTTCAGCAATTTTTCTTGCTCTAAGTACTTCTAATTTATCTTCTGTTTTAAAGATAAAAGGGATGTTTTTACTAGAATTAAAGTGCGCTAAAGAAAGGTTCTTTTCTATGCTTTCTTCATTATTTTCGTACCATTTAGCATCTTCAAAAAACTGATTTAACAATGCAATGCTTCCCATTTGCGAAGATGGATACGCTTGATTCGAGCTGCCTTTTGAAAAACTAAAGTAATGGGCAGCATTTTGATTAATAATCGCAGCATGCGCATCTAATTCTCCTAATGCAATAATTGCTCCCGTTCCTCTTACAATTCCGTCATCATAGTGTGTAGACACTACACCAAAACCCATTTCCATAAGTCGTTTTGCTTCTTTTGCGTTATAGGTATAGGTATCAATCGCTTGTGTTTCTGGATGTACGGCTTCGTTCCAGTAAAAGGCTCCGTTTTTAGAGCTCTCCAATTGCTGGCCAGGTCTTTTATTCTTCTTCTCAGCTCTTTTTATACCAAAAGAACCGTATGTTTCTATAAACGAAGGAACTACTGTTTTCCCTTTCATATCTATCTCAACAGCTCCTTTAACTGGTGGTATAATTAAGCCAATATGTTTAATTACGCCATTTTCTATATGAATTGAGCCTTTAGGAATTGTTTTATCTGGCGAAACAATTATTTCACAATTTCTTAGAATAATTGAATTAACCTCTGAAGGAGCAACTCCATTCTCTGGCCTAGCTAATTGAGAGTAAGCGTTGAAACCTAGAACTAAGCTTAATAAGAAAACAACAAAACGCATGCAAAAATTTTTGTTGTGAATTTAATACTTTATAGGTAATATCAAAAACTATCAAGAGCTCTAATATTTATAGGTAATATAAAGCATAAATTTGAGTTTAGTTTGGTGTAAAGCTTCCTTTTCCTGTTTGAGCGCCTTCTATTACTCTGTTTCCATTGTCATATTTGAACTCGGCAGTTTTTCTTCCTCGCTTGTCGTATATCACTACCTTCCCATGTTTTAAACCATTCTTGTAGTCGGTTTCAGAACGTAGTTTACCTCCGCGCCTGCGATGTTCGGTCATTTTCCCATCTAACTTACCATTTTTATAATTAGATATTACTACGGGTGTTCTTCCTCCAGGATAGTAGGCAATCCACTCTCCATCTTTTAATCCGTTCTTATAATTACCCTTTTGTGTAAGCTGAAAGTCTTTTGCAGAAAAAGAAAGCCATTCGCCATGTTTCACACTTGTTTTTTTCTCTCTGTCTTTCATTGGTCCGTAACCAATCTTTGACTTATCCTTTTTTATCTTGTAATTACCTACATCTTTTAACTTTCCGTTTTCAAAGTATTCTGACCACTCTCCAACTTTCATTTCGTCTTCGTACTCTCCAGATAGTTTTTGCTTACCGTTTTGATAAAATGAAACCCAAGCTCCGTTTAGTTTTCCATCCACAAATGTGGCTTGATTTTTCATTTCACTATTTTCCCAGAAATTTTTCCAAACACCTTGCTCAAGATCATCAACATAATTACCTTCCATCAGCAAGTTTCCATTTTCATACCACGTTTGCCAGCTTCCGTTCTTTTTATCCTTGGCAAAATTACCTTGCTTAAAGGTGGAGCCGTCTTTGTAATAGTAAGTCCACGTTTTTTCTTTTAAATTATCTTCATAAAATGCTTCATACGAAAGTTCGCCTGTTGGATAATTATAAATCCATTTTCCATCCATAGCATCAGTTGTGAAGCTTCCTTGCATATCAATTGTGCCTTTATTGGTATACCAGGTCCACACCCCTGTTTTTTCGCCATTTTTATATTGCCCTTCTACGTTTAATTTACCTGTATCGTAATAATAGGTATAGTCACCGTCAAGTTTATCCTCTTTATAATGAGAAATCTTTTCTAAATCGCCGGTGTAGTAAAAATATTTCCACTCACCGTGTTTCATATTTTCTTTAAATTCTCCTTTTAACAGATAGTATCCGTAAATAGATGCTTCTTCGAACTTACCATCTTTTTTCCCGTCTTTGTACGTATAATACTCTTTTATTTTACCATTTGAATAATAGGTTGCCTTTTCACCTGTGCCATTTATTACAGTTTGAGTATGTAAAGAATCGGGCAACCAAAAAGACTCGATTAAAGCCTCGTCATCTACGTAACTTTCTACTAGTTTTTTTCTTCCATCTATGTAAAAATATTGCCATTTACCGGTTGGAGAATTGAGCTCAAAAAAGCCAGTTTCTTTTAATTTACCCGATTCAAACCAACTGCTGTAAATTGAATCTTGCTCACCTAAAATAAAGAATCCTTCTGTAGCCTTCTTTCTATTGGGATAATAAACCGTAACCTTACCATGTGGCTGGTTTTTATAATAGTTCCTAACTTCAATCAACACACCAAACCTATCATAATACTTCCATTTTCCATGTTTAAGGGTTGTTTCTCCCAACGGATCTTGATAGTAATAACCTTCACTTTCTATTTGAGTTCGGTTAAAGTCGTAGTAATTAATTACTTTCTTACTCAAATTCTCTTTGCGTACTTCTTGTCCGTGAACAGCAGAGAAACAAAAAATCAATAGTAAATAGACCGCTTTTTTAAACATACTTTTTATAATCTAAAAATGTGTGATGGTTACAACTGAGTTTACATCATCATAATAATTGCACTTTGAACAACAAGAAAAACGCCAAAAATGAACAATATTGAACCTGTAACTCGATTTAAAGAGCGTAAAACATTATTTGTAATAAAAGGTCGCAGCTCTTTTGCTCCAACTATTTTAAGTAAATCAATGCCAAAAAAAGTAACTAAAATAACCACGATGTAGATAAACATATAAATACCTTTGAGATCTGCATTATTGTTTCCATTTGCTCCTAATGCAAGAACAGAAAACCAATAGAAAACTACCAATGGATTTGCTAAATTTAAGACCAATCCTTTTGTAAAAAGAACTGCATAGATCTTGTTTGTTTTTATAACGTTACCTGAGTCATCTTTCTTTTGTTCTTTTGGTTGCTTTAAAAACGTTAATGCGCCGTATACGAGAAAGAGTATTCCGCCGATTAATTTAATTATCGCATTATTTTCTCCATTTGCAAAGTCTGATACTTCTTGGTAAAAAACATAAGCAATTATGATATAAATTATGTCAGAAACAAGAACACCCGCGTCAAATGCTAATGCTGCTTTTATACCTTTTCTAATACTTGTTTCTAAGAGCAAAAAGAAAGCTGGTCCTAGCATAATGCTCAGAATCAAACCTGTAACTACTCCTTTTAATATTAGTGCGCCCAATGTGTATAACTTGTTTAAAGCAAAAATAAGCATTAGCCCTTAGCAACGGCTTATTTTTCTCAATAGTTTTTGACTATTTACTCGTAAGATTATTTAATTGACTTAGTCAATTTTATTAAACCTAAGAACTTCTTTTATACCTTTTTCTGTTTCAATTTGAACAAAATATAATCCTGTTGGCAAGGTTGAAATGTCTAACCTATTATCTGAAGCTGACAATCCTTTGGATAAAACGGTTTCTCCAGAAACATTTAAGATTTGTGCCGAACTTCTTTCTTGGCCTAATCCGTAAATAGATATATCATAATTTGAAGGATTAGGATAAAGCGAAAGTATTTTTTTATCTTCTATCTCTACACTTGCCGTGTTTAAGTTTATGCAAGCTGATGTATCCGAACAAGCGCCTACTGTAATTATAACAGCATACTGTCCAGCCATACTTACAACAAAGGTTTGATTGGTCTCTCCTGCAACTGGAAGGTTTGTAGCGCAATCTATCCACTGATATTGAGCATTGTTTTGGTTGGCTGAAAGAGTTGTTTCGTTTACGGTTGTTACTGCATTATCAAACGGTACTACTGTTAAATTTAATGTAATTGTAGAATCACACCCGTTCTGGTTAGAAAGTGTTGTAGTATAAGAACCTGAACTAGTATAATCTATACCTGTTGCATCCCAAAAATAAGTACCACAAGAAGAAACATTTTGTGTTACTGCATTTGTATCTGAAAGGGTTAACATCAGAAAAACTGTTGAATCACAACCCTGTGTACTTTGTAGTGTAATGTTATCTGTTGTTGAGCTTGTATAAGTTTGTCCGTTCGCTGGCCATGTGTACTGTTCACAAGCTGCGATATTATCTGTAGTTGATGTAGGACCAGTTATAGTTAAATTTAATGTTATTACAGAATCGCAACCTACTGTATTTACAAGTGTATCTGTATACGCACCTGATGTTGTGTAGATTTGATTTGTTTGCAACCAAGTGTAACTCGTACATTCAGAAACTGAAGTGCTAGAAGAAGAATTTTGATTTATAGTTAAATTCAATGTCTCAATAGACGCACAACCTGTAGTAGAATTCACAACCGTTTGTGCTACTGTTGAAGAAGGGTAAAACTGATTATTTAAAGGCCAAAAGTATGAACCACATGCAGCAACAGTTGTAACAGGTGAAAGTACAAATCCAGCGCCATGAGCGAATCCATTTGTCCAGTTTGAAGTATTACCTGATAATGCAAAATTATTAAGTGTACAAGTTCCTTGACTATTTGAATAATCAAAGGCCGCATTTACGTTGCTGTTTGAAGCATTAACGGCACCCTGATTTAAAGGGCAATACAAAATAAGTGAAGATGGAAATGTACATAATTCATTCATCATATCTGCTTGTATATCTGCTTGTGAACGCGCAATGTTCCATACCCTCACTTCGTCAATATCTCCATCGAAAGAATTGACGTTGTCTACTCTCCTACCTATGGTTATTTGATTACTTAAACCTGTATTTATTGATAAATTCCCAGAAGCATCCAAGACACCGTCTACATAAAGCATTACATTATTGGGTGCAGATGGATCAATAACACAAGCTACATGGTGCCATTGGCCATCATTAACAGGAATTGATCCGCTAACACCACCGCCTCCAATTTCAAAGCGCAGTGCATTACCCCAGAGTACATTGAAAGTAGATCGTGCACCGTTTACGAAAGTTCCCCAATCTGCAATTACTTTCTGACCAGTTCCTCCGCTAGATACAGGAAGTGCATTTGCAGTCGTTCTAATTCTTGCTTCTATTGTTCTTGCACTATTTGAAGATACACCGAACACATTTGTAGAGATATAATCATCTACCCCATCAAAATTCAATGCCTGCTGAGCAGAAATGTAAATACTGAGAAAAAAACAGATAAAAGTGATTGAAACAAATTTCATAATTATGTTAATTTTGGTTTTATAATTATAGTGTTAAGACAAATGGTGACAATTGTAGAACAATTTCTAAAAATAATGAATTCTTATTAAATGTGTATATTTTTCAATTCACATCAATTGTTCATAAAAAAAGTAAAAGGGCAAAAAGTATTGAAAAGAGGAAGGAAAAAAACATTAAGAAATTTTGTAAACAAAATCCTGCATAATATTTCTTTGAAGTCAATCTAAGATGTTACATTTGTGCAAGCAAATAAATGGACAATGAAACTAGGTGCAGCAAATAAGTTATTAGAAAAAATAATCTCTAAGGTAGAAAAAGAAGGAATTTTAGCCGACGGATTAATAGACGAACTTAAAGAATTAAGAGAGTTTGCCTTGAAAGAGCAAGACCCTTTAGTTACAAAAGTAATACGTTTAACTTACGAATACCTGATTGAAAATCAAGCTTACGACGTAGAAGCACAATATGAAGAAGATGAAGATGGAGGAGAGTATCCTTTAGAAATTGACGATAAAGAAAACCTTCTTTATTTATTGTCTCTTCTGAAAAGTGCAGATCATAAAATAAACAGAGAAGAAATTAAAGATTATAGAACAGCTCTTAAAGAAGAATTATACTAGCTGATAGTTGAAGAGATAAAGGAACGCCAGTCTAAAGCTGGTGTTTTTTTTGTTTTAAAATTGATATTTCTCATTGTTTTCTTGTACGACATTGTTTTTAACACTAAAACCTAATTACAAAAATCTAATAATCAAATACTTAAATCCGTTTCAATCATTTATTTAGATTCTATCTAAATAAAATTATCTGACATTTCTATGACATTCTAAATGGCTTAAAAACGCATCTTTGCGGGTATATAAAAACG